>Ga0302250_1001224_pt1 | contig 20235 bp, 18 predicted proteins | sample AAG_RA_Asp_MG_FD_193536 | JGI IMG/M metagenome (GOLD analysis project Ga0302250, IMG submission 193536) | Enriched activated sludge microbial communities from anaerobic digester in WTTP, New Holstein, Wisconsin, United States - AAG_RA_Asp | ecosystem: Engineered > Bioreactor > Anaerobic >... | reverse complement strand
GATGGTGGGCAGTGCCACGTTCTGCCTGGCAGGGATGCAGGAGGACGTGGACCAGGCTGTTGCGATTCTGCAGCGCTTTCAGGAAATCCCGGAGAAATCCATTCCCCCGGCAGTGTTGAAGGGCGCCAAAGGGCTGGCCATTCTCACCATCACCAAAGCGGGTTTTATCGTGAGCGGCCGCGGGGGTACGGGGGTGGTGGTGGCCCGCGCCGGCAAGGCTTGGAGCGGGCCTTCGGCCATTGGCACGGGCGGTGCCGGCTTTGGCTTCCAGATTGGCGCGCAGGTGTCGGAGCTGGTGATCGTGTTGAATACGCCGGACGCGGTCAGGGCCTTCTCGCGTGGCGGGAATGTGTCCCTTGGGGCCGACCTGAGCGTGGCGGCGGGGCCGGTTGGGCGGAACGTCGCCGCGGACGTTTTGCCGACGGCTGCGGTCTACACCTACAGTCGCAGCCAGGGACTGTTTGCCGGAATCTCGCTCGAAGGCACCGTCCTCATGTCACGCGATGACACCAACCGTGACTACTACGGGCGGAAGGTGATCCCTTCCGATATTCTTGCCGGCAAGGTCAAAGTGCCCAAGGGTGCGCAAGGACTCGTGAAGGTGCTCTCACGCTACTGATGGCCGGGTGGAAAGACTTCCCGGGGCTTTATGATCGTGTTGGAGAGACTCGATGCGCAACGAAGCCAAGGAGGCACCGCAAGGCCGCATCCTCATTGTGGATGACGACCTCAGCAGTCTCCGTTTGCTGACAGAGATCCTGACCGAGCGGGGCTACGTCGTCCATCCGACCTCCTGCGGCGAGATGGCGTTGCGGTTTGTCGAGTCTTCGCTGCCGGACTTGATCCTGTTGGATATCAAGATGCCCGGTCTTAACGGCTTCGAGGTCTGCCGGCGGCTGAAAGCTGACGACCGGACGCTTGCCATCCCGGTCATCTTCATCACCGGCCTGGGCGACCTGGCAGATAAGGTGAAGGGGTTTCAGGCGGGCGGGGTCGACTATCTCACCAAACCTCTCCAACTGGAAGAAGTCCTGGTAAGGGTGCAAACGCACCTGACGCTGCACGCCCTGCGCAATGAGCTATCCCGCCAGAATTCTCAGCTGCAGCAGGAAATCAGCGAGCGTCGGCGGGCGGCCGAGGCGGTCAGGCAGCAGCTGAACTTTCAACAGACCATGATGGACACCATTCCCAGCCCGATCTTCTACAAAGACCGGCAAGGCCGGTACCTGGGCTGCAATGCTGCCTTTGAATCCTATATCGGCCGGCCCAGGGCGGAGGTCATCGGCAGGACCGTTTATGACATAGCACCGAAGGAGCTGGCTGACCTTTATCATGAAGCCGACCAGGCTTTGTTCCAGACCCCCGGCGTTCAGCGCTACGAAGCTCAGGTTCGCTATGCCGACGGCAGCTTCCATGAGGTCTTCTTCACCAAAGGCACCTTCACGGACCTCGAAGGCAACGTTGCCGGACTGGTAGGGGTGATGCTCGATATTACCGAAAGGAGGCGGGTGGAACAGGAATTGGAGCGTTACCACGATCACCTTGAGGATCTGGTGGCAGAACGCACCGCCGAGCTGGCCAGAGCCAACGACCAGCTCACGACAGAAATAGAGGAGCGGCGGCGGGCGGAAGCAGCGCTGCAGGCGGCATCTGAAAAGCTCAAATTCTTTGCCTATTCGGTGGCCCACGATCTCAAGAGCCCGGCCATCGGGATTCACGGCCTCACAAAACGACTCAGCAGGCACACCCGCGAAGTGCTCGACGACAAAGGCAAGCTCTATTGCGACCAGATCCTGAGGGTATCCGAGCATATTGCCGCGCTTGTCGATAAGGTGAATGTTTACATCAGCGCCAAAGAAGCCCGCCTGTCGATAGAGAAGGTGAACGTGGGCGAGATCCTGCAGATGCTCAAAGAAGAGTTCTCGGCCCAGCTCAGCCTGCGGCGCATCGACTGGCGGGTGCCGGAAACAACCATCGAGGTCAACGCCGACCGGCTTTCCCTGATGCGTGCCTTTCGGAATTTTGTGGACAATTCCCTCAAGTACGGTGGTGAGCGGCTGACCAGGATCGCGATGAGCTATGAAGAATCGGAAGACTTCCATATTTTTTCCGTGAGCGATGATGGCAAGGGACTGAAAGCAGAGGACTGTGAGAAGATCTTCGGAGTATTCCAGCGCAATGAGACCTCGAGAGGGGTCGAAGGCGCAGGCCTGGGCTTGACCATTGTCAGAGAAATTGCGGCGCGGCATGGCGGCAGTGTGTGGGTGGAACCGAGAACCAGGAAGGGGACCACGTTCTATCTCTCGATTGCCAGGCAGCTGTGAAATGACCCTTTCCGGGCCCATTCCGGGAGAGAATTCAACGGGGAGCAGAAGGAATGGCGATACCAAACCATAAAACCAAGATCGTCTGTACCATTGGTCCCGCCTGTGACCAACCCGAGACCCTCGAGGAGATGATTCGGGCAGGAATGAGCGTTGCTCGCCTGAACTTTTCTCACGGGGATTTTTCCATCCATGCGGGGAGCATCCAGCGAATCCGGGCCGCCTCCCGGTCGGTCGGCAGGCGGGTGGCCATCATGGCCGACCTGCCCGGTCCGAAGATGCGGATTGGAAAGCTCAGGGAGGAGCCCATTGAGCTCAAGAGCGGCGATCCCTTTATTCTGTCGACGGATAAGGTCCCCGGCGATCAGGTTCGAGTCTCCGTCAGCTATGAGCGGTTGCCCCAGGCGGTCAAGCCGGGAGATATGCTCTTTCTCAACGATGGGGTCATCCAGTTGGAGGTGAGGCGTGTTGAAGGTCCCGAGGTGCACTGCCGGGTGGTGGTGGGAGGTGAGCTGCGCTCGCGCAAGGGACTCAATCTGCCGGGAATCGATTTGGGGATCAGCGCCTTCACCCACCGCGACCGGGAGTGCCTCTGCTTTGCCCTCGAACAGGGCGTGGATGCCGTCAGTCAATCCTTCGTGGAGAGTGCTGCCGATCTTGAGGCCGTGCGGGAGGCGGCGGCGGCGCTCGGTCATCCGGTTTACCTCATAGCCAAGATAGAGCGGTCGCGAGCCCTCGATAATCTAGATGCGATTCTGGCTGCTGCGGATGGTGTGATGATCGCCCGCGGCGATCTCGGCGTCGAGGTGCCGATCGAACAGATCGCGATGGTGCAAAAGCACCTCATGCACCAGGCGAACCTTTTGGGCAAGCCGGTGATCACGGCCACCCAGATGCTTTTGTCCATGGTCGATCATCGGCGTCCCACCCGTGCCGAAGCAACCGATGTTGCCAATGCCATCCTCGATGGCACGGACTGCGTGATGCTGTCGGAAGAGTCGGCCATGGGCAAGTATCCGGTTGCCGCGGTCGCCATGCTTGCCGGAATTGCCGGCGCCGTTGAACCCCACTGCCGCGGCCACTTGCCCGAGCAGGAGCGCGATCAGCCCGTGGCGGGTGGCGCTACCCCGGCCCTCCCCGAAGTGATTGCCGCCAGTGTCTTCACCGCAGTCCGACGGGTAACCCCCGCCATGGTCTTCGTGCCCACCCACGGTGGCTTCACCGCCAGGAGCATCAGCCGTTTCAGGCTGCCGGTCTGGATTGCGGCCGTGAGTTCCGAGGAGCGTACCTGTCAGCAGCTGGCTTTTTCCTATGGCGTCCATGCCGTTCATGAACCCGATCATCCCGTTGCCTGGAAGTCTTACATTCAGAATTGGTTGCAGGCCCAGGGGCTGGCCGGGGATCTCGTGCTGCTCACCGAAGGGCCTTCCACCAAGAATCCCGAGAGCAACAACCGCATGGAAATCATTGATCTCCGCCGTTCCTGAAGGGGCCATAAGTGCTCAGTAAACATGGTCTGCTCATTGGCGGGACGCACAGCGGATGCGGGAAGACAACCGTTGCCCTGGCCCTCATGGCAGCCTTCAAGAGGCGGGGACTGCGGGTGCAGCCTTTCAAGGTGGGTCCCGATTTCATCGATCCCGGCTTCCATACGCAAATCACGGGATTCGAATCGCGTAACCTCGATGGTTGGATGCTTGACCGGGAGTATAATCAGGCACTCTTCCGGCGGCGGCTGGAACGGGCGGATATGGGGCTGGTCGAAGGAGTGATGGGGCTCTTCGACGGTTACGACGGCCGCACCGAATCGGGAAGCAGCGCTGAGATGGCAAAATGGTTGGGGCTGCCGGTGATCCTGGTGGTGGATGCGCGCAGTATGGCCAGGAGTGCGGCGGCACTGGTCCATGGGTTCCGTCATTTTGATCCCGCTCTGAGATTCGCCGGCATCATCTTCAATCGCATCGGGGGGGAAGGGCATCTGACATACCTCAAGGAGGCCATGGCGGCAAACCTTCCCGAGGTGCCGGTGCTGGGCGGTCTGCCCAGAGAGGAGCCCATTCGAATCCCCGAACGGCACCTGGGCCTGGTGACGGCTGATGAAGTCGTCATTGACCCGGTTCGAGAGCAGCGTCTGGCAGAGTTGGTCGAACAACATGTGGATTTGGATTCCATCCTGCGGCAGACTGCATGGCGCGAAGAGCGGGCAGAAGGCAAGGGACTTGCCCCGGTGGGCGCGAAGGGGGCTGTCCGCGATGGTTCCCCGGCGGAAGCGGGAGTGCGGATTGCCGTCGCGCGGGATGCAGCCTTTTGCTTCTACTATCCCGACAACCTTGAGCTGTTGCAGCAGGCGGGGGCGGAACTGACTTTTTTTGCGCCGCTCAAGGGCGAGAGCTTGCCAGAGAATGCGGCTGGGCTCTACCTCGGCGGGGGGTATCCGGAAGTCCATGCGGAACCCCTTTCCTCCCAGAAAGCGTTCCTGGCGGCCATCCGTGCCGCCGTTTCCCGCGGGATGCCGGTTTATGCCGAGTGCGGGGGGTTGATGGTCCTCAGCCGGTTTATCGACCTGCTTGACGGCCGGCGCTACCCGATGGCAGGGATTCTGCCTTTTGGCACTCGCATGTTGCCAAAGCTTAAGGCTCTGGGGTATACGGAGGTGCGCCTGACCGGGAGCTGTCTGCTCGGCGGGCCGAACCAGCTGATGCGCGGCCATGAGTTTCACTACTCGGAGATTATCGAAGAGGAGGATGACCCGGCGCTGACCATGGTCTACCGGGTTCGCGGGCGAAAATCCAGGAGCGATCGCCTGGAAGGTTACCGAATGGGATCGGTGCTGGCAAGTTATGTCCATCTCCACTGGGGGAGTGCGGGGCGGGCGGCAACCTCGTTCGTCGAGGGCTGTCGACGGTTTCGGATTTCGGATAGCGGATGTCGATTGTCGGACGGCAAATGAGATGTGATGGTCGGTTGCGCGTTGGTTCGAGGGTCCACCCCTGGCGAGGGAGTATCGAGGTTGAGTGACGGGCAGGAGGACCATGGCGAAGCGGTTGATGTTTCTGGGAACGGGGTCGGATGTCGGAAAAAGTATACTCGCTGCGGCGTTCTGCCGGATTCTCAAACAGGATGGATATCGCGTGGCGCCCTTCAAGGCCCAGAACATGGCGCTCAATTCCTTCATCACTCCCGAAGGGGGCGAAATGGGCCGGGCCCAGGTAGTGCAGGCGGAAGCCGCCGGCATTGCGCCGCATGTGGATATGAACCCGATTCTCCTCAAGCCGACCTCCCTGATGGGATCCCAGGTTATCGTGCACGGCCGGGTCATTGGCAACTTCCAGGCGAGAGAATACTACGAACACAAGAAAAGCCTGGTGTCGGCGGTTCGCGAGAGTTTCGAGCGGCTCGCCCGGCAGTACGAGGTGGTTGTGCTGGAAGGGGCGGGGAGTGCCGTTGAGCTCAACCTCAAGGAGCACGACCTGGTCAACCTGGCCATGGCCGACATGGCGGATGCTCGCTGTATCCTGGTTGGCGATATCGATCGGGGCGGCATTTTTGCGTCACTCCTGGGCAGCTTCATGCTCATGGCCCCACCCGAGCAGGAACGGATCATCGGTTTTCTGGTGAACAAGCTGAGGGGCGATCCGCAACTGTTCGACAGGGGGGTTGAAATAATCGAGAGCCATGCCGGGCGCCCGGTTTTGGGGGTAATCCCGTATCTGGATCACCTGTCCCTGCCCGAGGAGGACAGTGTGGCGCTTTCGCGCCGGATGCGGGCCAGGGCCGGAGCCGGCGCCAGCAGCAACCTGGCGGTAGGGGTGGTGCGGCTGCCGTTTGTTTCCAACTATACCGACTTCGATTGTTTCGAACAGGAACCGGAAGTGGAACTCGAATACTTCGACCGCCCGGAGCAGGTATTCAATTATGATGCCGTGATCCTGCCGGGGAGCAAGAATACCATCGAGGACTTGGCGTGTCTGTCGCGCACCGGAATGGCGGAAGCCATTGTTGCCTACTACAAAGCGGGCGGGACCGTTGTGGGGCTTTGCGGCGGCTACCAGATGCTCGGTCTTCGCGTGACCGATCCCCTCGGGGTGGAAAGTCGTCTGCGGCAGGTGAGCGGCCTGGGACTGCTGGAAATGGATACGGAAATGGTTCTCGACAAAATCACCTCCCAGGTCGAGGCCGTCTTCCTCGCTCACAGCAGGTTTTCCTTTCAGCCTGCGGAGCCTCTTTTCGGATACGAGATCCACATGGGAAGGAGCGTTGCCCGGGGCGCAGCGCAACCACTCTTTCACATCCGCCGGCGCAGCGGCCGGAGGGCAGATGAGCTGGACGGGCTGGCTCAGCCCGATGGGCGGGTGTGGGGAACCTATATCCACGGTATTTTTGACAACGATCAATTCCGCCGCAGCTTTTTGCAGGACCTGCACGAGCGGTCAGGACGCACCTCCGCTCATGCCGCCTCAGCCTTTTCCTACCGACAGTGGAAGGAAGAGCAGTATGACCAGCTTGCCGAAGCGGTACGCCGACACTGCGATGTCGAGCGCATCTACCAGCTCGTGGGACTGTGCTGATGGTCTTTCTCCCCTGGCATCTGGCGCTGGCCTACCTGGCCGACCTCGCCGTCGGTGATCCTCGCTGGCTGCCCCATCCGACCCGCTGGATCGGGCGCTGGATCGGCCGCGTGGAGCGCATTTTCTATGACAAAGCGGCTTCCCCAGACCTCCAGCGCCTTGCGGGCGGTGCCTTCTGGCTTATCGTGGTGGCGGGCGTATTCTTCGGGGCGATGTCGCTCATGGAACTCGCGGCCTATTTTGACCTGATCGTTGCCCAGGCGGTTGCCGTCTGGCTGGCCTATACGACTCTGGCGACCCGGAGTCTCCACCGGGAATCTTCCCATGTAATCGCAGCCTTGCGTGACGGTGATCTGGTGCTGGCCAGGGAACGGTTGGCCATGATTGTCAGCCGGGATACGGGAGAACTCGAAGAACGTGACATCCTGCGTGCGGTCATCGAAACCGTCGCGGAGAACATTTCCGACGGGATTGTCGCACCGCTGGTCTTCCTGGCCCTTGGGGGGCCGGTGGCGGCGCTGCTCTACAAAGCTGTGAACACCATGGATTCCATGGTGGGATACGACAACGAGCAATACCGCTATTTCGGATGGTGTGCAGCGCGGGTGGATGATCTGGTCAACTGGGTTCCGGCCAGAATGAGCGGCCTCCTGCTGGTGGTGGCGGCGGCGTGTCTCAAGCTCGACTGGCGCAATGGGTGGCGGATGATGCGGCGTGATGCCGGGAAGATGAAGAGCCCCAACGCGGGATATCCGGAGGCAGCTGCAGCGGGTGCCCTGGGAGTGCAGCTTGGAGGCAGGAACGTCTATTTTGGGCAGGTGGTTGAGAAGCCTACCCTGGGGGAGGCCGGAGCGCCAATGACGGTGGATACCTATCGGCTCATGATCCGCCTAATGTACCTGACGTCGCTGCTGGCTTTCGCTTTGGCGCTCGGGGGGCGTTATCTGATCATCATGCGATAATGGAAGACCCGGAAAAAAGAGAATTCATCTCAAATCCGAGATTCGACATCCGAAATCGAGTGAGGCCTATGACTCTCGTTCATGGTGGCAATGTCTACGAAATCGCGTCGCAGTTGGGCTGTGCTCCCGAGGATGTGCTCGATTACAGTGCGAGCATCAATCCTTTGGGACCGCCGGCAGGTTTGGCGGAGCTCTTCACGCAGAGCTTTCATCGTCTGGAACACTACCCCGATATCCAGAATCGACTGCTGGTGAATGCCATTGCGCGCTACCACAACGTTCCCCCCTATCGCGTGGTGGTCGGTAACGGCTCGACCGAACTCATCTACTGGTTGCCAGGAGTGCTCGGCATCCGCAAGGCGCTCATGGTGCTCCCCACCTTCTCCGAATATCAGAAGGCCTTTGAGCTTCAAGGGGTCCAGCTGGCGAAGCTGATCACCCGGCCCGAAAGCAATTTTCAGCCGGAAGTGGAGCAGTTGGAAGAACTTTTCCAGAAGTTCTCCCCAGAAGCAATCCTTTGCACCCATCCCGGAAGCCCCGCCGGGACCCTTCTGCCCCCTGAGGTGCGAGCCTGGCTGGTCGACAAGAGCCGAACCCGAAAGGTCTTTACTATCGTTGACGAGGTTTTCATCGATTTCTGCGAAGAAGAATCGTTAACGGGTTTGCTGGGCGAGTCCGATAAGCTGGTGATCATCCGGTCCATGACCAAATTCTACGGGCTTCCCGGGCTGCGCCTGGGATATCTGCTTACTTCTGAGCATCTGGCCCACCGGGTGGGGCAGTTTCTGCCGCCCTGGTCGGTCAATACATATGCCCAGGTGGCGGGGCCCTATTGCCTCGAACAAGAGGAATATCGGGCGCAAACGCTGGCCTTGATCGGCCAGGAACGGGAGCAAATGAGGGAACGGATGCAGGCGTTGGCTGGGTGCCGGGTCTTTCCCGGGCGAGCCAACTACCTCCTGTTGGGACTGGGGAAAGACTTGGCGCCGGCTGCGAAGCTGCAGCAGGATCTGTTGGCCTCGGACCGGATTCTGGTTCGGGACTGCAGTTCGTTTGAGGGCCTTGACGGCCACTATGTGCGGTTTGCCATCCGTCGGCCCGACCGGAACGCGCGGCTCCTTGCGGCCCTTGACCGTTGGATGCGGATTCAGGGCTGACGCTATCCTCAGCAGTGGTCGTCCATGGTACCGGTGTCTTTCAGGAAAAGGCTATGGTATTCCTTTTCGACCAAGTGATTGTGCATGAGCCGGTTCATGAGCTCGAAGAGTTCGTTGATCTCATTGTCACTCAATCGCGACACCAGGGCTTTCGCCATAGTATCGTCCGAGAATTTTTGGAGATAAAAGATCAGGGATTTCTCGTCCACTTCCCGGGACAGGCCGAACGCCACTATACCATCGTACTCATCGACAAACCGGTGTTGATGTCGCGCCACTTTAAACCTCCTGATGAAGTCGTGTCCCATCCCACATGCCACATCTCAAATCCGACATCCGAAATCACCCCGTGCTATTCAGATAATAGTCCAACCCGAAGTGGGTGATCTGTTCCTCACCCATAAAGTAGCGCAGGGTGTTCTTGAGTTTCATCAGTTGGATGGCAAGATCGTGTTCCGGGTATAAGTTTTCCTTATGCATCGGGCTCTTGAAGTAGAATGAGAGCCACTCTTGGATACCGCTCATGCCGGCCCTCTGGGCGAGGTCCATGAACAGCACCAGGTCGAGAATGATGGGAGCTGCCAGGATGCTGTCGCGACACTGGAAATCGACCTTGATCTGCATTGGGTACCCCAGCCATCCAAAAATATCGATGCAGTCCCAACTCTCCTTGTTGTCCCCCCGTGGTGGATAGTAGTTGATGGTCACCTTGTGATGGTAGTTCTTGTAGAGGGTAGGGTAGAGATGCGGCTGCAGGATGTATTCGAGAACGGCCAGTTTGCTCGCCTCTTTGGTTTTGAAAGAATCCTTGTCGTCCAGTACCAGGCCGTCGCGGTTGCCGAGAATGTTGGTGGAATACCAGCCTTCCAGGCCCAGCATGCGGGCTTTGAGACCAGGTGCCAGGATAGTTTTCATGAGGGTTTGCCCGGTCTTAAAGTCTTTCCCGGCAATGGGTACTTCTTTTTCAGCAGCCAGCTCGAGCATGGCTGGAATATCAATGGTGAGGTTTGGCGCCCCGTTGATGAAGGGGATATTACTTTCGAGGGCGGCCAGGGCATAGAGCATGCTGGGCGGGATGTCCTGGTCATTCCGCTCAATGGCCTCCTGGAGGCTGGCGTAGGACTGGTGGACGGTCCTGGGAGTGAGATGGATTTCGGTGCTGCCGGCCCAGATCATGACGCACCGAGCCACGCGCTGTTCGGAGCGGAAGCGGGCGATATCATCCTTGAGGGCGTTGACCTGGTCGCGGAGTGACGAGGTCTTCTTCACATGGGTCCCGTCCAGATTGCGCACGAACCGACCGTCGAAAACCGCTGGCATGGGGCGAATTCCTGTGAGAAAGTCCTTGATGGGTTCGAGGTGGTCGCGGTTGAGCACACGCGCGTAGAGCGCAGCTTCGTAGGTGTTTGCCGCATACAGGTCCCAGCCTCCGAACACGAGGTCGTCCAGGGAAGCCAGCGGGACGAATTCCATGATCTTTGGTGATCGGCGTTCAAAGCGTTTTCCCAGGCGAATCGTTCCCAGTTGGGTGAGGGAGCCGACAGGTTCGGCAAGGCCCCGGCGAACAAGCTCCACGCCGGCAATGAAAGTCGTGCTCACGGCCCCACCCAGGCCGGGCACCAGCACGCCGAGCTTGCCTGCCGGCGCCTCGATCTCTTCTTCAAATTTCAGATTTTGTTCCTTCAAGGTTGAACCTCCGCGATTGGCAATGAAGGGTTTGATTTCAAGACAGCGTGTCAGCGACTCCCCTGCCCTGTTCCAGGGCGAGCAGTGCTTTTTTGATCTGAATGCCTCCGGAAAAGCCTCCCAGGGTGCCGGTCGCCGAGATCACCCGGTGACATGGAATGAAGAGCGGCAAAGGGTTCCTGCCACAGGCCTGCCCCACGGCCCGCGATGCCCGGGGCCGGTCGACGGCGCGGGCGACTTCCACATAGGAGCGCGTCTCCCCAAAAGGAATCCGGCGCAACGCTTCCCAGACCTGCCGCTGAAAGGCAGTGCCGGCCGACAGATCGAGCGGCAGCTCAGGAAGCGGCTGGCAGTGATGGAGATAGTCCTGGATCGCCGCTTCAGCACGCTGCAACAGTGCGTGGTCCGGCGAAAAAACAGCGCTGAGGCCGCCATTGGCTTGCTCGATAAGGGCACGGCAAGATTCTCGGGATGGCTCTGGCGACCCCCAGAAATGAACCAGGCAGATGCCTCGGTTGCTGGCGGCAAGCAGCAACCAGCCCAGGGCTGACGGCAAGGGCTGGAAGGCGATAGCCGGTGTGGTAAGCGGATTATTCATCCGTGAAATCCGTGAAGTAGGGATTGGTCTTCATTTCATGGGCTACGGTCGAATGCGGACGGTCCCCGTAATCGTGGCCGGGCCAGACAACGGTCTCGGGAGGAAGGGTGGTGATTTTACGCTGGAGGGAATGGAGCAGCGCTTCGAAGGAAGCCCCTGGGAGATCGGTGCGACCCACGGCACCGACGAACAGCGTGTCCCCGGTGAAAAGATTGCCGTCGATGAGGATGCAACACGCGCCCGGAGTGTGACCTGGGGTCAGGATGAATTTCATGGTGAGATCCCCGAAGGTCAGTTCGTCTCCATCCTGGACCCGCACATCGGCCGGTCCGGCAGGATCCACCCCGAGCATTCGCGCCCATCCCGAAAACTCGGGTTTCTGAAACAGGTCGTCGTCCAGGGCATGCATTACGACTTTGGCTCCCGTAGCTGCTCGAAGACGGTCATTGCCACAGGTATGGTCGGGATGGCCATGAGTGTTGACAATGTAGCGGAGGGTGATGCCGCGTTCCTCCAGGAGTTGCAGGAGTTGCTCCTCATTTCCTGCAGGATCGATTAAAATGCCCTCCTTGCTCTTTTCATCGTAGACCAGATAGCAGAATACTGCCATATGCCCGACAAGTATCTGTTCAATTTTCATCATCTCCTCCAGAGATTTCAGCGGGCCAGGTGGTGGCCGGTTCCCAAGTCGCACTCAAAATGGACCATCTTGGGAAAAAAGTCAAAGCCACAGTGCCATGACACCGACGGGGAGAGCCCAATGACAACCTTAAACAGAAGACGGGAAGAACTCCTGGTCTATGAATTCCACGGCCTTCAACCGCCTCGGGATGAACCCGATGACAGTGCCTTCCTGGGAATTTGGCCGGAACCCCCCTACTACTATCTGTTCTTTGCCGGTGAACCCGGCGAAGGCCTTTGCCGGTGGGTGAGCATGCAGCAGGGCTGGGTGGTCCGGGATACCTATCGGGTTGCTTACGAGGACTGGCAGCAGGTCGGCCGGGGGTGGATCGAAGTTGGTCCCTTCAGCATCGCCCTGGGGCCGGAGACCATGTCTTCCTCGAAAACCGGAGGGGCTGAAGGAATCAGATTGTGGATCGACCCCGGGTTGGTGTTCGGGTCCGGCGTGCACGGCTCGACCCGAGGTTGTCTGCTGGCGGTTGCCGACCTCTATCGCCGGGAACGGCCCGGAAGGGTGGTCGATATGGGAACGGGAACCGGGATTTTGGCGGTATCGTGCGGAATGCTGGGGGCAACGCGGGTTGTTGCTGTCGACAGGAACCCCCTGGCGGTTCGGACGGCAGCGAAAAATGTTCGACGGAACCGCCTGCAGGGCCGGGTGACGTTGCTGGTGGCCGAGGATCTGGGGATTCTCCGGGGATCTTCAGACCTCCTCATTATGAATCTCGAATTGCCTGTCCTGAAACAGCTGCTGGCTCGCGAGGAGTGGCTTGCCTATCCAAAAGTGATTTTGAGCGGGTTCTTCGAAAACCAGTGGCATGAGCTTCAGGAGTATATTCCCTCCGCCTATTATCTCCGAGGACGAAAGACGATCGATGGCTGGATGACCATGACACTTGCCAGGGATGCTTGATTTTGGAAAGAACAGAGCTCCTCCAGGGCTGATAGAAATGCCTGCTGTGGCTATTTGTCAATGCCTTCATCAAGAAGAATATCATTACGCCTCCCAGAAAAATCTTCAACAACGAGCGCAAATATTCTGTTGACCTTGAACTCATTCGGTTATAGTAAATAAGATCGAATTAACGAAAAGAGGATTAAAAGGTGTGGTTTGATGCTTTTATTGCTGTAATTTCAAATCTGAAATAGAAGAACGAATTCATCACAGCATTGGAGAAAGACTATGGCCAAGAAACTCCTGGAAATTGCTGCTGAGATTGTGCAGGCACAGGTTTCCACCAACCAGCTGGCAACCGAAGAGATTGTCTTTTCCCTCAGGCAAGTCTTCGGCGCCCTCAAAGACATGCAAAAGGCGGAACTGGAAGATGCGCCGTTCGATGCGGGCATATCCTTCGGCGAAGGGATGATGGAGGAGACCGTCGGCGAGAAGATGGACCCCAGGGATTCAATCCAGTACGACAAGGTCATCTGCCTGGAGTGTGGTGCGGAAATGCGGCAGCTGACGGCCAAGCATCTCGATTCACATGGCTTGACCATCCGTGAGTATAAACGGAAATACGGGTTTCCTCTGCGGCAGTCACTGTCGGCTCGGTCCTTGTCCGAGGCTCGCAGCAAAGCGGCAAAGGAACGGGGATTGCCGCAGAATCTACAGCTTTATCAAGCAGAACTGAAGAGGCGGAAGGAATTGGCGCTTCAGGAGAGCCTGGAAATGCCGGGCGAGGCAGTTCCGGAAAAGGCAGCGAAAGCGCCCAGGGGCCGTCGCAGCAAGAAGGCCGCAGAATAGCGTAAGCTGGAAACTCAAACCCGAGCGGCCGGAGTGAGAACGCCTTTCCCAGGTGCTGGAACAGCTGAAATGCCTGTCCAAGAAGGAAAAAAGCCAGGACAATGCTCCTGGCTTTTTTGTGAGAAGGAAGAAACCAACTCTTTATGGTTCTTCTTCTATCGCCCTCCTGGCTGCTGCGGCAATGGGGTGAAACAAGTATTTTTGTGATGGTAATACGGTAGGGAAAAGGCAGGTCGATCTTATGAAGATTTTCATCTGGCGCCACAGCAAGCTCTTTTCCAGTTGGTCCATGTTTGATGAACCGCACGTCTACCAGGATAATTACCTCCAGGCGGAGATCATGGTGCTGGCGAACACGGAAGCGGAAGCGCTGAGCCTGATCGCCGGAGAAGAGAAGTGGAATGTCGACGAATTGAAACGCCTGCAACCTCGCATTCTGCCGCTCCAGGAAGCCGGCGTAATCGGCAGCTTTGTCCAATACTGAAGACCTGCGGTGGACTATCGCCGTGATCGGCAAACCCATGTTCCAACGACTCAGTTCCTGAGATTGCGCAGCAGCTCTGCGAGAGGTTCGCGAGGAGGGCCTTCAAGGGGCACCTGAAGGTGGTCGTGCGGGCTTCTGAGAAGAACGATCAGGCCGTTCCTGACCTCCCCTGGCCATGTTTCCAGGAATGGCAGCCGATGTTCTCGGAGGAATCGGGCCAGGGCCATGGTTTTTTCCTCGCAAGGCGATCCTTCCGTGTAGATGTTGACGAAGAAACCCGTCCTTGATCGCTTGAGCAGCCACCTGCCAAAGATGTAGAGGTCTTCGTATAACCCGTCCAATAAGACCACCCCCTTGATTCGCTTATCCGTGCCACCACGGTCCAGGGTGCAGGCGAGGGGTTTGTAGCCGCCACTGAAGGCCGCCAGGATGATGGGGGCCTGCTCCAGTCGCTTCTGATGCTTTTTGCCCAGTTTGGCTGTCAGAACGAGGGCTGCTTCCGCCATGAAGGTTCTGAAGGCTTGTGCTGTAACAAACTTGCCAGGACTCGAGTCGGCAGCATTCCTGGCCAGCTGCGGCAGCACCAGAACCACGTTCTTTCCCGAGCGGTTGACCTGCTCCGTGAGACGGTATTCCGTAACGGTCTGCCGCACATCACTCCGGTTGCCGTGGAAGAAAACCACATAGGAGAAGGGTTGATGTGGTTTGAACTGCGTCGGGAGATGGAACAGAACGCTGTTGTCATGGTAGTGTTCTCTTTCCGACAGAGGCTCCAGGGAGCGTGAGGTGCGAAAGCGTTCTCCTGTTTGCGGATCAACCATGTCAAAAAAACGGGGATTGGCGTCCTTGCCGGTCAAGGGGAAAGGGGCAGTCTTGAGACCCTCCACAAAGGTCAAGGGGAAGTGAGTGCCGGATGTGGGGCGCGGACTGGCTGGCCGAACCGGCTTGGATCGGGTGTCCGCTTCCGGGAAAGAGGGATATAGTAGGATCAGGCCGGCGATGCCCGCCACGAAGGCCAGCCATAGGAGCTCTGGAAGGAAGACGCTGTTGGTTCTTAGCAAGTGCTTTGACTCTTTCCTGTCAATTCCAGGGTCTCGACCCGCCACCCCGGTTGGCCCCCCATGACCCCCGGGTATCGCTCTACCCACTGTCAGGAACCCTGAGGTGCAGGAACGCGGGCAAGGCCAGGAGATAGATAACCGCAGCGATCACGATCACGGTCGATATCCCCAGGCTCACGGAAACGATCGGTACGAGCACCGAACCAGCCACCGAAAATGAACCGTTGATCCCCCATGCCCATACAAAGAAGTGCTCCTTCCGCAACCGGGAGAGGGTCGACATGCCGATGGCAAACGGGAATCCCATGAGAAAGGCCAGGGGAAAGAGCAGAAACAGGCAGAACACGATCTTGAAGCCGTAGGGCCACAATCCGGCCAGGGCCAGGATCCGATCCAGCCAGGCGGCACCAAGAAGGAGCAACAAGGTTATCGAAGAACAGAGGATGACCATCGCCTTCCCGGCATTCGGCACAAACCGCGGCGACAGATAGCTGCCCAGGCCCGAAAACAATAGCATTCCCGTTACCAGGATGGTGACCGACAGGGTGGGATTGCCCAGGCAGAGGATGAACTTACTGATCATGGCGATTTCGACGAAGATATAGCCGACTCCCAGGCAGAAAAAATAGACCATGACGCCCAGCTTGCCTCGATGCCACTGGAAGAAGACCCTCCAGCCGAAGATCATGGGCAGGAGCATGAGCACACAACCGAGGATGAGTGACAGGAAGAGGGTTGCCCAGAGCAGGAGGTAGCCCCATTCATCGGAGATCGCTTCCAGCTTGTCCAGGAATTTTGGGATATCGGGGACCTTCAGATAACCGGCAAAGTACGGACGTTCGCTGGTCAGCGGTTCCGTGTTGAAAACATACCCGTTGGCAACCTTTTCCAGATCGCCGCCGATCAGGCATGCGGCAACCAGACGGTACAGGGTGCCGACCGAGACGTCAAGGCCGTCCCCCAGGCTCTCACCCGGTTGGGGCGAAAAGTACATATTGCGATATGCTTCGAATACCTTGTCGAGGTCGTCCGCAGGGGGTTGTTGACCGGGCGCATAGACAATCTCGAAACTCATCCGTTTGCAGTAGCGGGTGAGTTTCTGCACCTCTTCCTCGGAGAACCCGTTGTTCTTGTAGAGCACGGAGAAAGTGGAAAGATAGGTATGAGATATGAAGAAGTTCCGCGAGATAGCGGGTGCGCCGGTGGCCTGGGCGGCGCCGATCAGGGTGGTCATGAGCTTCATCGTCGATTTGGGAGGATCCTCTTTGTTCCAGACCGTGATCGAAAAGATGCCGTCCCCGGTCAGAGCCCGCATGCAGGCGAGGTAGGTTTCCTCGGTGTAGGTGTATTTTTCATGGATCGAAGAACCGCCGGGCATGGAGAGGCCCGTGGAGTCGGCCAGGCTCAGATCGATGATCTCGAATTCCCTCTCGGCGGCCCTGACGTAGATCCTGCCGTCACTGGGAACCAGAGTGACCCTGGGGTGGTCAAGGATATGCCCGGTAAAGGGGGCGATAGTGTGCGGGTCTTTCACGGCGTCGATGATCATGGGATTGCCTTCCGCCACCGTGACGCGGCTGGCTCCCAGCTTGAGAGCAACACTGGTGGAGATCCCACCCCCAAACTGGACCACCAGGACCTCGGGATGGGGTTTGAGGAGGTATGGCATGGAGAGGGGCAGAAATCTCACATATTCGCTTTCATCCGGCGGCAGATCCTTCATGATGCCGATGGGGCCGTCACCATCGACAAATAAACCAAGGTAGGCGTTCTCCGGCATCCGGTCGAGATACAAAGCAGCCGTATCACTCAGGCCGGGTGCAAAATGAAAGTAGGAACTGGCATAAACTTCGACGTAGCCGAAGGGGCTCGCGGCCTGGTAGATTCGTTTGGCGTCGGGGAAATTGCGGGCATAACTGACCCCCTTGTAAGGGGAGATGGTGATCTGGCTGAACTGCCAGCCCAGCACCAGTGACAGCGCTGCGGTGGCGAGCAGGGCCGGGATGAGTCTGAGCTGCTGCATGCTGATGAACCAGCACAGCGCTCCCGCCAGCCAGAGCGCTACCGGGATGAGATAGAGGGATTCGGGCAGAAGCTGATACATCCCCGCAAAGAGGATCAGACTGCCGATGCCGGACCCCGTCATATTCGCGAAGTAGGCCTTTCCAAAATGAGCCTGTCCCATCAAGAAGAACAGCCCGAGGAACATGGCGCCGAGCAGAAAGGGGATGAAATACAGTAGAAAGTAATACGCGAGGTAGAATTTCTGGGCCGGATCAGAAACCAGAAAGATTGGGTTGAACGGGATTTCCTGTGCCAGTGAGTTGACCGCCAGCATTGCCGGTCCGAGCAGCAGGAGTGCCAGGTTGATCCAGACCACCAGGGTTTTGGCGAAGAAGTTCTTCCAGATACAGAGGGCTGTGCTGAACACTCCGAATCCGAACATGGCAATGCTGATAACCGTGGAACCGAAGTGGGACCAGCCACCGATCCCGAACACCCGCATGATGAACAGTTCGTAAGCGAGAATCGACCCTGACACAAATGCTACCGCCAGATAGGCGGTAGCGGGTATGGCATCGTGTTTTACGGAACCGGCAGGGTCTTTCATTTGTTAAAGTGGGTCCCACCTCCCTTTTTGGTGAACGGTACAAAAGGTACCTTTCGCTGGCCCTGGTAAATATCTTCCCGAGCGATCACGACATTTCCATCGGCGTCGGTGTTCTTGGTGACTTTCATGACAATCTGAGCACCTGGCGGACCGACCGGGATGACCAGGGTGCCTCCCAGCTTAAGCTGCTTCAACAAGGGCGGGGGGATGTGGTCGATCCCGCAGGTGACGATGATTTTCTCAAACGGGGCATGTTCTTCCCACCCATAATAGCCGTCGTCGGCCTTACGCTTGATCTGACTGTATTCAGGATAGCCCGCAGCCGCGAGTTCCTGGTAGAGCAGGTCCGTTTCAGCCGCCAGCGGCTCGATGATCTCAATCGTGTACACCTTGTCGGTGAGATAGGAAAGCATCGCTGCCTGGTAGCCGGAACCGGTCCCAATTTCAAGGACCTTGTCCCCCGGCTGGACATCGAGGGAGGAGGTCATCCGGCTGACCAGGTGGGGGCCGGAGATGGTTACCCCGTACCTGATGTCAAGGAAGGCGTGTTCGTAGGCCCTTTTCAGGTTCCACTTGCGGCAGAATCTTTCGCGAGGAGTCAGCAGAAACGCCCGCATTTCTTTCTCCTGCCATACGTCCCGGCGCTCCACCAGCTGCAGGAAGCGGTCATAGCGCTGCGCCAGATACCCGGGATCTTCGTGACGCTGTTCTTGCATGAACTGGATGAAGTGTGGTTCTGAATCATGGGGTGGCGCCAGCGTGTCTGCCAGGGACCGGCCGGAGGGAGGGGGATGCATTTGGTCGGCGACCGGCGGCGCTGGCTGGCCGCTGGGAGTGCCTGACGCCGTCTCGGGGGCCGCTGCCCCGAGAAGCAAACCGATCACCATCGCAGCGAACAAGACTTTGCCGGGTTGCGCCAGGCCTTGGCAGAGGGCATGAGCAAGACAACCTGCATTTCTCACAAGCTTTTCCATCCATTGTATCCTGTGAAGACTGACAGTCTCCTCTAAAAGGTTTGGGGTTTCGGCTCGTTCCCTGCGGCCGGGAGCACCTCCGGCCCCGACGGTCGGAGTCCAATCGAGCCATACACAGCGGTTCCGGCAACGGATCGGAAAAAGCACAATAAGCGCTTAAGAGGGTCACTCCCGATTCGGAGCAGAGGATTGGGTGAGTCGTGCCTTGGTGTAGATGGGGCAGGCGTTGATCGCTGCCTGCTTTTCCAACATTTCCTGCTTCGTTCGAAAAATCCAGGTGTTTGATTCAGAGTAACAGTAAGTTGCCAGCTCACACTCGTTGCATTCCTTCATCGTCCTTGTCCTGTTCTGCTGCTGCCGCGTCTGCGGCTCGCGATGAGATGGCTGAGGTCAGTCTCCTCAGATAGTCGTCCCATTCCATCGGCAGGAGGTATTTTTTTCGGCTGTTGCAGCTCTTGCAGGCGGGTGCCACATTGCCCCTGGTGGATTGCCCCCCCCTCGCCAGGGGCACGATGTGGTCCATGGTCAGCTCCTGAGGCGGGACCTTACAGTGGCAGTAATAACATTCCCCTCTGGCCAATCGGCGCTGCCACCATTGGCTCCGGCGGAGCACCCTGGCCTTCTCCTTCTCACGCTGAATGACCTCGGGCGGGACGTCCACCAGGAAAACAACCTCGTGGGAGGTGGTTTTCACGGCCCCCAGTGCCCCCTCAGGAACAGCCTGCAACTGCCGACCAACCGTGCTGGCCGGGGCAGGCTGCAAACCCGCCCCTTTCTTCCCTCGACGCCTCACGCCTCACTCTTGCTCCTGAGAAGATCCTTTGAGCGCGACGTAGAAAGTATTCTGGCCGCGTTTCACCAGCAGCAGCAGGCTTTCATTCTTTTTTATCTTTTGGAGGGCCTGGTTATAGTCTCTGATATTTTGAATTTTCTGACGGTTTACTTCCTTGATCAGGTCTCCCGGTCGCAGTTTGCCTTCGCCTGCCGGGCTGCCGGGTTGAACCTCAGAGATCACCACCCCGCCTTCTTTTTCATCCAACCCGAAGCGCTGTGCCAGATCTGCTGTAAGGTTCTGAACGGTCATGCCCCAGGCACTCTCCTTGGTGACGGCAGGTGCTTCGGCAGTCTCCTCAGGCATGGTTCCGACAGTCACCTTGAGATCTCTGCTTTTGCCGTCGCGAACGAGCTGAACGGTGATCTGCGAGTTGGGGGCGGTTGAGGCCACCAGGCGCGACAGGGCGTGGGCGCTGTCAACGTCTTTGCCGCCCACCGAGGTGATGATATCGCCTCGTTTCAAGCCGGCTCGATCGGCGGGACCATCCTTGACCACATCGCCGACGAGAACGCCCCGGGTCTGTTTGATGCCAAAGGATTCAGCCAATTCC
>Ga0302250_1001223_pt1 | contig 20243 bp, 19 predicted proteins | sample AAG_RA_Asp_MG_FD_193536 | JGI IMG/M metagenome (GOLD analysis project Ga0302250, IMG submission 193536) | Enriched activated sludge microbial communities from anaerobic digester in WTTP, New Holstein, Wisconsin, United States - AAG_RA_Asp | ecosystem: Engineered > Bioreactor > Anaerobic >... | reverse complement strand
ATTCCCGGGGCAGTGCAGAAAGCAAAAAAAAGAAGAGAGAACGAGCGGACCGTACGTAGTCTGGTGTATTACCGCCGCAGGAACTTGTGGAGGATGGTCATCTCGCTGCCCTTCGGGGCCTTCTTGACCGGGGGTTTTGTCGGGACGGGCTTCTCCTCCTCGAAGTCCTCCTGATCGACCGGAACGGGCCGGTGGTTCTCGTGGCCCGGCGGGTCGGTCCTTGTCATCTTCCGTGTAAGCGTCGGGCTGGTGCGGGAGTGCGGGAGTGTCCTGCCCACGTTCAGCTTGGTCCCGCACCCCGGGCAGAAGTTTGCGGAGTGCGGCAGCTTCTTCCCGCAGTTGTGGCAGTACTGGGGGGTTGCCTCTTTCAGCTCATCGCGTTCCGGTTTCCCGGTGATGGGGGCTGCCCTGCTCTCCTGGACAACCGGGCGGCGGGCCGGTGCCGGGGCGGGTCCTTCTTCCGGAACGGCGGGCGGGGGCTCGATGACAGTTCTCCGTTCCGGACGGGGAGAGACCGGGCCGGTCTGCCGGATGGCTGTCTTCATGGCCACCCGCATCGCAGACTGCACGGCAGGCTTTGCTACGGCCGGTTCCTCTGCCTCGCGGGTTGCCGGGGGTTCCCGCTCGTAGGTGGTGGCGATAACCTGCCGGACCGGCACTTTCCGGGGGGGTGTCACCACCGCAGGTTCCGGCGCTGGCACCTCTTCCGGAATGGATTCTTCTTCGGGAACCGGGTAGGGCGAGAGCAGCCGCTTTACCGGGGGCTGCCGCTCGTGGTCCTTCTTGACCGGCCGTCTCGCCGGCTGGAGTTCAGGCCGGGGACGGGCACGCTCGGGGACGCGGATCGGTGCAGGCTCCTCCTCTTCCACTTCACCATATTCCTCATCAGCTATGGGCTCCTGCACCTTTGCCGGCGCAGGCCTCCGCTGGGGCTTCCGTGCCGGAGGGCGTTCTTCTTCAGGCTCCTCCTCCACGACAGGCTCCCTTGGCCGTGGCGCTGCGGGCCGCTTTCCGGGTTTCTTTGCCGGTACCGGTTCCTCGCCCAGGAGGAGGGTGATCCATTCATCGATCTCCGCGGACCGGTCCGTGCCGCCCTGGACAAAGACCAGTTTCATGGTCTTGATCTCGTCGTCTTCGGACTTGAGGGAGAGGACGAGTACGGGGTCGGAACTCTCAGAGACTTCGACGATGCTTCCCACGATCGTGTCCCGGGAAACGTCTTTTGCCGTCACCTTGATCTTCTTTTCCTGCGTGTCGATCAAAAAGATACGCTGGTTGGTCAGGTAGGCGTGGAAGGAGAATTTCTTGACAGCAACATTGAGTGCCCCAATCAGCACCTGTTCACCGGGCTGGAGGACCGCAGAGAGCCCCCCCTCCTCCTCGTCCTCTGACTCAGGATCCCCTGCCGGTGCGCGGGCTGCAGTCCCTTTGGGGGCAGCACCTGCCCGCGGTACGGTGAACCTCGCCGCGTCAGCTGCTGCACGCTCTTTTTTCCGGGTAATTTTGCCGCCGCAATAACCGCATTCGGTGATATCATCCCGAAGGTTCATCCCGCAGTGAGGGCACTTCATCAAGGAAACTCCGCAAATTTATCGTACGGACTGGATAACTATAATGTTCTCATAAGATATGAAAAATTCTCTGATCAGCGATCGGTCCGTCAGGAGGAACTGCAGGGCTATTTGGGAGAGAGAAGGGCACTGATCGCTGTGGCGATCTCGCGCCGTTCAGCCTCTTTTTCCGCGGGCCAGACATACAGCCCGGCCGTGTCCCGGCTGGTGCAGAGCAGGGCATTGACCCGGCAGCGCTCCGGATCCCCCGAAAGGAGGCAGTCGTCCGGCCCGACCCGTGCAAACCGGCCGGTGATTGTCTCGGAGACCGGCTCCGGGAAATCAAGGACGTGATACAACCCCCGGTTTACGGCAACGATCAGCACGCCACGTTTCCCGGTCTCTCCGGAATTCCCCGGCATGAGAGTGCCGTACCGCTCATCGCCGTACCCGTTGAGGAACTCGCGGTAGAACGGGTCGTGCCGTTCCTTGAGCTGTGAGAGGAAGAGGCCGGCTTTCAGAGAGAGGTAGCGGGAGTACTTCGCGTTGACCGGTTCCCGGAGGTGATGAAACGCCGGCAGTTCAAGGAGCTCGCCAAGGGTTCTCTGCACCCGGAAAAAGGCATCGCCTTTCACGCTCCCGACAACCTTCAGGGCGACCGGCCGGAAGTAGATCGTCTTTCCCAGGACCGGGACCACAAGCGTCCCGTCCTTCATAGCAGTGAGCGTGACATGTGCAGCAGGCAGGGGGGCAGGAGGCCTCTTTTCCGCCACGGGGGCTTTCGAGGGGGCGACCTTTCCCCCCGGTGCCGTGCCCCGTGCAAGGAGAGCCCATTCCTCCGCCGAGTGCGTTGTGTCGAGGTGCTTTTTCCAGAGCGGGTCGCGGATATGGGCAATGGAGACCAGCCGGAACGCAGGGCCGACCGGGATGAACTTTGCGCCGCAGTGCGAGCACTCGATAATGAAGTCCGTCCGGGGGATCCCGAAGAGCTGCTTTCCCACGATCTTTGTGAGGATCCCGGTCCGGCAGACCGGGCAGAGGTCCATCCACGAGAGCGACGACCCGTCCGCTTCTCCCGCGAGACGGAGCGAGGGGGCGAGCGCTGACGCGATGTGCCAGGTCCATGGGGGGAGCAGGCGGATTGCCCGCCGTGGCCGGTGCATCTGCCGGTCGATAATCTCCGTCATCTCCGCGATCCCGGCACTGCAGAGGACTTCTGCGATCACCGGGACGACCGCTTTTCCCGTGACCCGCAGGCGCTCTTCGAGACAGGAGTCCAGGCCAGGTGCTACGCTCCCGGCAATCGTGTCGCGGGGCGTGCTGAGTGCAAGCGCCCGGGTCGGTTCGGCATTGAGGCACTCCATGGTCACGCCGACCAGCTCGCCCGTGACATGCACGCCGCCCCGTAAAAACGGGAGCTGCGAGACACGCTGTGTCACGGTACTACAGGCATGGGCGAACAACTCGGGCGGGATGGGAAGAAACTGGGGGGAGGACATGGTGTTTGCGACAGATCCATTGTCACGGGATCACCATAACCGTTCGGGTGCTGCCGGTTGGGCCGGTAACGACACTGCGAAAGAGGGATGTTGCTCCTGCGGGCGGCGGCCGGGGCCCCTCATGATGCACCCGCGTCCTGCCGGTGGTGCAGGTGAGATGCGATCGCAAGGGTATTTGCGCCGTTCGTCCCATGAACACCTATGGACGATGCCGGCAGGTGGGACGAAGCCATTGGTTCGTTCCTGCATTCGTACACCGGGGACGGGACGCAGATCGATTCGTCCCGGGTCCAGCCGGGGATCACCGCGTTCCTGGTCCGCTCTTTTGACGGTGCTGCCCTCCAGTTCAGTTTCCCCGTTGTTGTGCAGCGGAACCTTCCAGCCGAGATTGCCCTCGATCCGGCCGGCGCGGACGGTGCTGCTGCTACCCTCATCGAGCGGGTGAAGGGGCAGGCGGAGAGCGTACCGGCCCTCGGCCCGCTGTACGGGAAGGGCGTGCCCGGCTCGCAGCGGTACCGCGACACGATCGAACCCTACACGGTCATCCATTCCGACGAGACGCTGGCCTCGCATCTCTGGAAAGCCGATGCCCGTAACTTCTGCGACAACGAAGGCATCCACGTGATCCTCCGGGGCGCCATGCCCTGCCCGGACGGAGACGGGAGGAGGCAGGTTGCAGACGCCCTCGGCGGCCTTGCAGATGCCGTCGGAACAATTGTGGAGAAGACGCCGGCACGGGTTGTGGAAGCGTCATGGCTCGCGTCGCTCGACCAGAAGCGGCTCCGGCGGGGACTCCGCGAACGGGGGCTCGTTGCATTTGTTGCAGATGGTTCGAAACTTGCCCGGACGCTGACGCACCACCGCTGTTTCTTCCGGGTCGCCGGCCCCAAGACCGGCGTGAACATCCCCTTTTGCTGCCCGGTGGAACTCGATCCGGTTGAGCTCGGGCTCCCGGCCTCGGGCGGGACCGTGACCGGCCTCGGGATACGCCAGCGGGAGGTGCTCGCGATTGCGGGTTCGAACGCCCAGGGCAAGAGCACGTTCCTGGAAGGTATCCTTGCCGGCAGGGACGACCATGCATCGCATGACGGACGGGAGCTGGTTGTCACGGCACGGGGTGCCTGCACGGCAGAATCGACCACCATGGGCCTTGCCGGGGCCGATATCAGCATGTTCTTTTCCACCCTCCCGCCTGGCGTGAGCGGTACGGTCCGCTCGGTGCACGGCATGGGGAGCGGGTCGATAACCATGGCCTGGCAGGTCCAGTCCGCCATCGCCCGCCATGCCCCGCTCCTCATCATCGACGAGGACCGGGCAGCCCCGAACCTGCTCGTCAAAAGCTGCCTCCAGAAAGAAGAGATCACCCCGCTCTCCGAGATTCTTTTCCATGACCGTACGAAGATGGGCGATACGGCGCTCGTCTTTGCCGCCTGCGCCATGGACACGCTGATCGCCCGTGCCGACCGTATCATGGTGCTCGACCGGCACGAGGCCTCGGCGATCGATACCGGTGAGTTCCGCAGGATGCTTGCCGAAACGTTACGAAAAACAGCAGACGGGCTGGAAAAATAGTTTTTTTCAGCACCCGCACCGGAACAGTTCCCGCACCATCTCCGGGATCTCCGATACGCGGGACGCCACCGGCACGCCGTGCTTTTTAAGCCGGGCGATCTTGGACTTCGCGTCGCCCTCGCCACCCTCGACAATGGCACCTGCGTGGCCCATCCGCTTGTCGGGGGGGGCCGAGACGCCGGCAATATAGGAGACGATCGGGAGGTCGGTGCAGGTCGCTCCTTCTTCCTCGAGGTTCCCGCCTACTTCCCCGATCAGGACAACGGCCTTTGTCTCCGGGTCCTTCTCGAAACGCTGCATCACGTCAACGAACGTCTGGCCGATGACCGGGTCGCCGCCGATCCCGACCACCGTGCTCTGGCCGATGCCGGCCCGGGTCAGTTCGTCCACGACCTCGTACGTGAGCGTTCCCGAGCGGGAGATGACCCCCACGTGGCCGCGGGTGAAGAGGGCTGACGGCATGATCCCCATCTTCACCTCGCCGGGCGAGAGGAGCCCGGGACAGTTGGGGCCGATCACGCTTGCGCCCTCCATCCGTGCGTAGGCAACTGCCTTCATGGTGTCCTGCACGGGGATGTGCTCGGTGATGCAGACGATGGTGTCGATGCCGGCGTTCGCTTCCTCCATGATGGCATCGGCGGCCGCTCCTGCAGGAACGAAGATGACGGCAGCGCCGATGTCGTGTTCCTTCATGGCGTCCTTCACGGTGTTGTACACCGGCACGCCGTGCACCTGCTGGCCGCCCTTGCCGGGCGTGACACCGGCCACGACGCCCCGGCCGCCGACCTGCTGTGCGTACGCGTTCATCAGCCCGATGTGGAACTCACCCTGCTTGCCGGTGGCGCCCTGCACGAGCACGCCGGTCTTCTTATCGCCGTAGATCATAAAATCACATCCCTCCCTTACCCAACTGATACATCTCGGAAGTAGGTTGTGATTCTGGCTTAGTTATTACGGCTACTGAATGTTGGCCTCCGTTTGGTTTTTTCCACGGACCGGGTTTCTTTTGATGTGGTTGTTCTGATGTCACCTCGACAGCCTTCTTGACGACAAGGTCCATCGTGTCCAGCATCTCGTACCCCTTCTCCGAGAGGAGGCGCCGGCCCTCGGCCTCGTTGGTGCCCGCGAGCCGGACAATGACCTTCTGCGGGATCTCCGCAGCGATGATACCCTTTGCCACCTCGTCGCACTTGGTGATGCCGCCCAGCAGGTTGACGACAATAACCTTTACGCTCGGGACGCTTGCGACAAGCCGTACGGCGTTCTTCACGCGCTCGCTCTCTGCCCCGCCGCCCACGTCGAGGAAGTTTGCCGCCTTCCCGCCATAGTACTCGATGAGGTCAAGCGTTGCCATGGTGAGCCCGGCGCCGTTGCCGATCACGCCGATCTTCCCGTCCAGCTCCACGTACGAGAAGCCGTGCTTCTCTGCCTCCCGCTCCCGCTCGGAGAGGTCGCGGTTGACCGTGATCCCCTGCCTGCCCAGGGCATTGTCGTCCACGATGATCTTCGCGTCTGCGGCAAAGATGCCGTTCGGAGTGGCAACAAGCGGGTTAATCTCGGCAAGGAGTGCATCTTTTTCAATGAAGACCTTGTAGAGCTTGTTGATGACCGGGCCGATCTCCCTGGGGGCATTGCCGAGGAGCTCGCGGATCAGGAACGGGGGCAGGTCCTTCATGAGCGGGTTTGCCACGACCTTCCGGATCAGCTCCGGGTGCTCCTTTGCGGTTACCTCGATCTCGACCCCGCCGGCCTCAGTGAAGAGGATGAGCGGCTGCCGGGATGAGCGGTCGACCGTGATGGAGAGGTAGTACTCGTGTTTTATGTCGAGTTTCTGTTCGGCAAGGACTTCCTTTACCGGCAGGCCCTTGATCTGCTTTGCGAAGAGATCCTTTGCCACCTTTGTGCCCGTGGCTTTGTCGGCCATCAGGATACCGCCGGCCTTGCCCCGGCCGCCCACATCCACCTGGGCCTTCAGGACGAATGCAGTGCCCAGTGCGTCAAGGTGGGGGGTGAGTTCGTCGGGCGATCGGATCAGGAATCCGGCAGGGACGGGGATCCCGGCCGCTTTGATGACATTCTTTGCCTCGTATTCACGGAGTTTCATGGCTGTTTCCCCAGCTCAAGGCCGAGCTGCATGGCTTTCAGGTTCAAGTCCCCGGTCCCTTTCGGCACGGAGTCGAGGATGGCGGATTTAAGCGACTCCTCGCTCACGACATGCGTTGCGGCAACGAGCGCCCCGAGCATCACGATATTGGCCACGATATCTTTCTTTAAGTTCTGCTTGGCCTCCCTGGTTGCCGGGATCCCGATGCACCGGCACTTCGGCCGGGAGTGGACAAGGGTTGAATCGATGAGCATGATCGCCGACTCCCGGGCGGAAGCGCCGTACTTCTCGAAGCCCTCCTGCGACATGATGACGAAGATGTCAGGGACCGAGACCTTGGGGTACAGGATCTGCTCGTCATCGATGACCACCTGGCTCATCGATGCGCCGCCCCGGGCCTCGGGCCCGTACACCTGCGTCTGGACGGCGAACTTGTTGTCGTACATCACCGCGGCCCGGCCGATGATGACCGCTGAAAGGATGATCCCCTGGCCGCCAAAGCCCGAGAACCGGATCTCGTGCCTCATGGCTTCACCCCCATGGCGGGCCGGTTCCGCTTCGTGAGCTCGCCGACCACGAACAGGTCCTCCGGGATTGGCTGGCCCTGGTCGAGCAGGCGGTCCCGTTTCGCCTTCAGGAGCGAGTGGGACTTTAAGAACTCGACATGGTCCATGACCTGCCGGAACTTGTTCCGGCGCCCGAACGCCGTGGGGCACTGGACCAGCACCTCGATGAACGAGAAGCCCGGGGTCTCGAGGCCGACCTTCACGGCCTTCTCGAGCTCCTTCACGTGGTAGGAGGTCCAGCGGGCAACGTAGTTCGCCCCTGCTGCGGTTGCGAGTTCGCAGAGGTCGAAGGGCGGCTCGGTGCAGCCGTAGGGCGTTGTCGAGGAGAGGCACTTTAACGGGGTGGTCGGGCTCCCCTGCCCGCCGGTCATCCCGTAGATCTGGTTGTTCATACAGACCACCGTCATGTCGATATTCCGCCGGCAGGCATGGATGAAGTGGTTGCCGCCGATGGCCGCAAGGTCGCCGTCGCCCGTGAAGACCACGACATTGAACGCGGGCTTTGCCATCTTGACGCCGGTCGCGAATGCAAGCGCCCGCCCGTGGGTGGTGTGGAGCGAGTCGGTGAGGATGTAGCCAGGGGCCCGCGAGGAGCAGCCAATGCCGGAGACGAAGACGGTGTCCTCCTTCTTCCAGCCCATCTGGTCGACTGCCGCAAGCGTGCAGTTGATGATCGTCCCGTTGCCGCAGCCGGCGCAGTAGATGTGGGGGAGCCGGTCCGTGCGGAACCACTCGTCGTAGCTCATGCTTTCCCCTCCAGCACCTTCACCAGTTCCGCAGGCGTGTGGAGCTCCCCGCCCAGTTTCGGGATGGGGACGACCGGCACCTTCACGTGCCGCTGGATCTCGCGGGCGATCTGCCCGAGGTTCATCTCGGGGACGAGGAAGCGCTGTGCGTTTTTGAATTTCGCAAACGCTTTCTCCGGGAACGGCCAGACCGTCCGGATCCGGAGGAACCCGATGTTTGTGTCCTTTTTATCGTGCATCACCTGCATGACCGTACGGACCGGGCCGCCGTAGGCAACGAAGACCTGCTCCGCGTCCGGGTTGACGATATCGTAGTCCGCCATCTCGTCGCGGGCGTTCTCGATCTTGTCCACGAGGCGCTTGACGAGCGCAGCGTGCAGCGGGGGGTTCGTTGCCGCCGGGTAGCCCCGCTCGTCGTGCGTCAGGCCGGTCACGTGGACGTGCTGGCCGGTGCCGAACGTCGGGAAGCCGGGGATGAGGTCCGGGTCGGTGACTTTAAACGGGGGGGTGCCCGGTACAAACGGTTTCCTGCCGATCTTTTCTACAGAATCGGGGACAAGGATCTTTTCCCGCATGTGGCCGACGGTCTCGTCTGCCATGAGGAATACTGGCGTGCGGTACTTGTCCGCGAGGTTGAAGGCCTTTGCCGTGAGCTCGAACATCTCCTGCACGGTGGCAGGCGAGAGAGCGATGACCGCGTAATCGCCATGCGAACCGAACCGTACCTGCATCATGTCCCCCTGCGCTGACATCGTGGGCTGGCCGGTGGAGGGGCCGCCCCGCTGGACATTGACGACAACGCAGGGCGTCTCGGTCATGGCGGCAAACCCGATGTTCTCCATCATCAGCGAGAAACCGGGGCCGCTCGTGGCCGTCATGGCACGGGCGCCGGTCCAAGATGCCCCGATGATCGAGGCCATGCTCGCGATCTCGTCCTCCATCTGGATGAAGACCCCGCCTTTCTTCGGGAGCTTCGCTGCCATCAGCTCGGCGACCTCGGTCGAAGGCGTGATGGGGTACCCGCCGAAGAAGTTACAGCCGGCGGCAAGCGCCCCCTCGGCGCAGGCCGTATTGCCCTGCCAGAATTCAGTCCGCGTCAATATTCAATCGCCACCTTGTGGGGTTCGTACGGTTCTTCCTCGACCCAGTGGATTGCCTGGTCGGGGCAGGTGAGCTGGCAGACCCCGCAGAGCTGCCGGCCATAAAGGTTGCGGAGCCGGCAGTTGGTGCAGCGCTCGGGACGGTCCAGCTCGGGAACGGCAACCCCTTTGCGGTTCAGCTTCTTTCCCTCCCGGAAGATCTTATACGGGCAGACTTTCGTGCAGAGGTTGCATCCCTTGCACCGGTTCTCGTCGATGGCGAGCTTCATGGGTCGGAGTCCTGATCGTAGTACTTATACGGGAACTGTTACAAAAAACCTGTCTTTCGGATCATTACAGATAATTGATCCCCCTTTGCGCCATCCCTGCCCCCCAAAGGGGGGCGGGGGCGCATGCGATGCCGCTGTATTACCTAAAAGGGATACTCTGACAAAGAGGTGTTTTCATAAAATGAAATTTGAAATTGAGGCCGCCGCGGGGAGTCAATCATCGCATCAGCGAGGATTGACTGGAGAAGGTTTCAACCTTCGACTTCGCCCTTCGGGGATTGAGTGGTTCATCAGAACCACGAAGTCGAGAAGAACCATCAGGTTCTTTGAGTCGGCGGCGGCAACCATCTTCATGGGGGTATGGGGGCATCAGCCCCCATCATTACTTCAAATGATTTCAACAGAACAAAAACTTCGAATGTCCCCTTGCTCGAAGAACCTTGTTGATTCTTTTCGTGTCTCGGTTCTGATGATTCTCACCAAACTAAGAGCATGAAAAGAGGGTTAGAGAACTTGCAGCACAATCCCTTCCCATTACTTACCCGGCTTGCACGACCCCGGCACATACTTCCGGAACGCCTCGTCCGCCTTCTTCCGGGCCGCCTCGAAGATGTCGGTCCCGTGCGAATCGATCCCGACCACAACCGGAAGCCGGTCGAGGGCTATCGCCCAGACCGCCTCGGCCATCCCGAGGTCATCGTAGTACACGCCTTTGAGTGTCATGCGGGTCGAGGCGAGGGCTGCGCACCCCCCGGTGAACGCGAGGTATACACCCTTTCCTTTCAGCTGGCTGCGCACGGTTGCTCCCATGCCGCCCTTGCCGATGAACGCCCGGACTCCCCTGTCGATGAGGAATCCTTCCATCTCGTTCATCCGGGCAGAGGTCGTGGGGCCGGCGGCGATGACGTTGCCGTCCTGGATCACCGGGCCGCAATGGTAGATGACCGCACCCTCCGGGTTGAACGGGATCCCGTCCTCCTGCATCCGGAGGTGCGCCTCGTCGCGTGCGGTATACACGATGCCCGAGAGCTCGACATGGTCGCCAGCCCTGAGTTCCAGCACCTCGTCGCCAAGCGGGGTCGTGAGCCAGACGGGCTGTGCGGTCACAACCTCACCTCCACGGTTGCGTGCCGGTTGGCCCAGCACTGGATGTTGACTGCAACCGGCAGCGAGGCCGTGTGGCAGCCGGCGGTTTTTACCTTTACCGCGAGCGCCGTGAAGTCCCCGCCCAGACCCATAGGCCCGATGCCGAGTTTGTTGACTGCGCAGAGAAGCGACTGTTCGAAGTCAGTCATTTTGTCAACCGGTTCGAGCAGCGCCTCCTTAGCGAGGGCTGCTGCGCCGTCGAACGTCCCGCCGATCCCGACACCGATGATGACCGGCGGACAGGGACGTGCCCCCGCAAGGTACATGGTCTCGACCACGAACTTTTCTACCTGGTCCTTCTGCGACGGGAGGAGCATGATCGTCCGCGACATGTTCTCCGCGCCGGCACCCTTCGGGAGTACCGTGACCGTGAACTTCTTCCCGGGCTTCACATGGATGGCCGGCATTCCTGCGCCGGTATTATCGTTGGTATTGTGCCGGGTGAGCGGGTCCACCACGTTGGGACGGAGGGGGATCTCCTCCGTTGCCCTCCGTACACCTTCCGCAACTGCATCATACAGCTCCTGCGTGAGCGGGACAGCGGGTGGGATGGTGAGATAGATGACGGGGACACCGGTGTCCTGGCACAGCGGTACGCCACGTTCCCCGGCGATTTTGATATTGTGCAGGATGTTGGCAAACTCAGCCCTCGCAACCGGGTTTGTCTCGGCACGGGCTGCATCCCCGATCACCTTCAGTACATCCACCGGCAGGTGGATGACGGCCTCACGGTACGCCGCGAGCGTGGCGGAGGCGAGCGCTGCATGGATACGATCGGGGTCCGTAACCTGCATTCAGATATACTGGGGGGCGGGGGGTAATATAGCGAACGGAGAGCCTGAAGCAGGCTGGATTTTCAGACACTGTTTCTTTTTAGCCCCCTACCCCGGATACCGTTACTACAGAAAATGCTATATCAGAAAGCGCACATGGTTGAACTATGCCGGACAGGATTCGGGCTCTCTATGTTGATGATGAGCCCGGTCTCCTTGAAGTCGCCCGCCTGTTCATTGAGCAGTCCCCCGAGTTCATTGTCGAAACTGCGGAGTCTGCACAAGCTGCCCTCAAATCTCCCGCTATTGCCTCCTGCGACGCCATCATCTCCGACTACCAGATGCCGGGCATGGACGGGATCGCGTTTTTGAAGGCCGTCCGGGAGAAGTACGGCGATATCCCTTTCATTCTCTTCACGGGGAGGGGGCGCGAGGAGGTGGTGATCGACGCCATCAACAACGGGGCCGACTTCTACCTCCAGAAAGGCGGGGACCCGACAGCGCAGTTCGCGGAGCTGGCGCACAAGATCCGCCAGGCCGTGAGCCGGAAGAGGAGCCAGGACGAGCTCAAGGCCGCGTACGAGCAGATCACGGCTTCCGAAGAGGAACTCCGCGGCCAGTACGAGGAACTGGCTGCAGGAGAGCGGCGGGTGAGGGAGAGCCAGGAACGGTACCGGAGCGTTATCGAGAACTCACCCTATGGCATGCATTTCTACGAGCTGGATCCGGTCCGCGGGCTCGTCTTTGCCGGGGCGAATCCCGCTGCCGACCGTATCCTCGGGATCTGCCACGAAGAACTGGTCGGCAGGACCATCCTTGAGGCGTTCCCCGGCCTTGCAGGAACGGAGATCCCCATGAGGTACCGCGGGGTGGCAGAGTCCGGGACTCCCTGGCAGACCGAGCAGGTGGTATACGAAAAGGGCGTGATACACGGGGCTTTTGCCGTCACGGTCTTCCGCCCGGCGCGTGGCTCCATGGCCGCAATGTTCCTGGACATCACCGGGAGAAAGAAAGCCGAGATGGAGCGCCAGGAGAGCGAGGAGAGGCTCCGGAGTTTCATGGATTCGGCAACGGACTCATTTTCCATCTGGGATGCCCGCCTCAACCTCGTTGACATGAACCGGGTCGCACTTTCCTACCTCCCCCCGGGGACACGAAAGGAAGATATCATCGGCAGGAACTTAAACGAATTCCTCTCGGGGGAAGGCGAATGGGGTTCGATCGAACGGTACCGCGAGATCATGAAGACCGGTGTCCCGCTCACCGGAACCGAGAAAATGACTGAATCGGCTACCGGGACGCGCTGGCTGAGCGTGAAATGTTTCCGCGTTGGCGATGGCCTCGGGATCATGACAACGGACGTCACACAGGAGAAAGCAGCGGAGGATCGGCTCCGCGAGGCGTACGATAACCTCGCTGCTTCAGAGGAGGAACTCAGGCAGCAATTCGGGGAACTTGTTTCTGCCCAGGAAGAACTGCGGGAAAGCCGGCAGCAGATGACCGAGATAGCAGACACGGTACCGGGCGTGATCTACCAGTCACACTTCCGTCCTGACGAGAAAGAAAAATTCACGTTCATCAGCAGCCGTGGACCCGAGGTTTTTGGGATCAGCGCCGATCCCGACGGCTTTTCAGAACGGTTCTTTGCGCAGGTGGATAAAGACGACCAGGAGCCGCTGGCCCGTTCAATCAGCCAGGCGGTAAAGAATGAGCTGCCCTGGGAGTATGAAGGCCGGTTCACCAGGCCTTCGGGAGAGAAGATATGGTTCCAGGGGATGGCCCGGCCGGTGCGGAAGCCATCCGGACTGTATTACACGGGAGTCCTGCTGGATATCACCTCGCGCAAGCAGGCCGAGGAGGCACTGCGTTCAAGCGAGGAACGCCTCCGGCTCTTCATCCAGCAGGCTCCCGTGGCAATCGCCATGTTCGACAACGAGATGCGCTACCTTGCTGCCAGCCGCCGGTGGTTAGCCGATGCCAGCCTCAGCGACCGCGACATTGCCGGCCGGTCCCATTATGAGATCTTTCCCAACCTTCCCGACGACCTCAAAGATGCCTACCGCCGCGCCCTTGCCGGGGAGGTAGTCTCTTCGAGCGAGTACCGCTTCGTGAACGAGAGCGGAGCGGTCCAGTGGTTTACCTGGGAAGTGCGCCCGTGGTACAATATCGGCGACACGATCGGCGGCATCATTCTCTTTTCCGAAGATATCACCAAACGGAAAGAGGTGGAGGAGAGACTCCGGGAGAGCGAGGTGAAGTACAGGTCTCTCATGGACGTCTCTCCTGTTGCCGTTGCCGTGCACCGTAACGGAAAGGTGGTCTATGTGAACCCGGAGGCCGTACAGCTCCTGAAGAGCAGGCGTGCCGAGGACCTCATCGGGAAAGAGGTTTTGCCCTTCATCCACCCGGATTACCATGAAAAAGCACGCGAGGAGTTCCGCCGCATGGCCGATGACGGCGAAATGATCCCGCTCCAGGAGGAGACCTTCCTTGCGACAAACGGCGAACCGTTCACGGTGGAAGTTGTGGCAAAACCAATCCGGTACGAGGGGCTGCCCTCTGTCTTTGTGGCATTCCGGGATATCACGGAACGGAAAAAGATGGAGGCGGCCCTGCGCGAGAGCGAGGAGAAGTACCGGAACCTTGTCGAGAACGCGACCGAGGCAATCTTCATCCACCAGGACTGGCGCATGATCTACGCCAACCCGCGGATGGCCGAGCTGCTCGGTGTCCCTGTGGGGAACATTCTCGAACACTTGTTCCTGGATTATGTCTGGCCCGCTGACCGGGCATTCGTCCTGGACCGCTATACCCGGAGGATGGCAGGCGAGGACGTCCCGACAAACTACGATTTCCGGATGACCGCGCCGGAAGGGAAGCTGCTCTGGGTCCATATCTCGATTGCAAACATCACCTGGCAGCAGAAGCCGGCAACCTTAAACCTCCTCACTGATATCACGGAGCGGAAACGCGCCGAGACTGCCCTCCAGGAGGCCTGGCGGAAACTCGCGCTCTTAAACAGCCTGACCCGGCACGACATCAGGAACCAGCTCATCACGCTACAGGGGTTCACCCAGTTTGCAAAAAAGAAGGAGCAGGACCCGGCCATTGCCGGGTACCTGGAGAAGATCGACTCCTGCGCAACCATGATCCGCGGGCAGATCGAGTTCATGAAGACCTACCACGAACTGGGCGTGAACTCCCCGTCCTGGTACCTGCTGGATACGGTCGTTTCAAAGGCCTGCATCAGGGAGCTGCCCTGCCGGAACCTCTGTTCCGGAACCGGGGTCTTCGCCGACCCGATGCTGGAGAAGGTCTTTTTTAACCTCTTTGACAATGCCTGCCGCCACGGGGAGCATGCAACGGAGGTGGTTGTCCGCTGCGAGAGAAAAGGGGATGAACTCACCATCGTCGTGGAGGACAACGGGATTGGGATCCCGGATAACGAGAAGGAGAAGATCTTCGGGAAGGGGTTTGGGAAGAACACGGGGTTTGGTCTCTTTTTAGTCCGGGAGATCCTCTCGATCACGGGGATCACGATACGGGAGACAGGGACACCCGGTAAGGGAGCACGCTTCGAGATCCTCGTTCCCCGCGAATGCTGGCGGAAGAACGGGGCGTAAGAGGCAGATGCCGGTCGTTTGTCCGTCGCTGCTGCCCGCCATTACGAAAACGGCCCGACAGAAACTGTTATTATATATAAATTAGTATTCCCTCATATCCATGAGCCTCCAGTCCCGCGTCCTGATCCTCTACCTCTGCATCGCTGTACTGGTACTCATCCTCATTGGCGGGGTGCTCCCGGCAACCCTGCACAAGCAGAACCTTGACACGGTCTCCGCCGATTCGATCAGCCAGCTCCGGCACATCGATTTTGCCCTTACCACCTTCATCGATGAGGCAAAGCACGACGTTGCCGAGCTCGCGCTCAACGAGGACGTCCGTACCAGGGAGGACGCGGGATTCACGCAGTTTTTGAATGCCTCCGAGGAGACCTTCCGGTATTCCTACAGTGACAGGGAACTCGCGATCATCGCTGTCCTGAAGGGTTACCAGGTCTCCCACCCGTACGTCAGCTCGGTGTACATGGGCCGGGAGAACGGGGCCTTCGTGCGGTCCTTCCCCCGGCGGCCCACGGCCTACGATCCCCGCGAACGCCCGTGGTACATCCTTGCAAAGGAGCACCCCGGAGAGGTCTCGGTGACGGAGCCCTACAAGGCCGTCACGACAGATGACGTGAACATCGGGATCGTAAGCCCGCTCCAGCACCCGGACGGGACCGTCTATGGCGTCGTGGGAGTGGACATCACGCTCGTCAACCTGACCAGTTACATCACCTCGGTCGGCCGGGTGGGAGGCAGGGAGATGATCCTCACCGATGGGAAAGGGACGATCCTTGCCGCACAGGACCCGGCGCTGCTCTACCATCCGGTGAGCGATGTCCTCGGCGACAAGACTCCCGCGTTCCTCTCCTCGCAGGACGGTGTGCTTGTCCTCGACGGATCCTACCTGATGTATTACACGTCCCCGGAGCTGGGCTGGAAGATCGGGACGTTCGTCCCGTTCACCGCGATCGAGGAGGAGATCAATGCATCCATCCAGCGGATCCTCCTCTTCGTGCTCCTGGCTCTCGTCCTGCTCAGCGTCATCACGATCCTTGCCCTCCGCTACACCGTGATCCGGCCGCTTACCGCCCTGACCGAAGTGAGCCGGAGGATCGCCGAGACCGGCGACCCGGAGCAGGAGATCGAGGTCACCGGCACCGGCGAGATCGCGACCCTGTCCCGGTCGTTCCGGGCAATGGTGGAGAAGATCCACAGCGAGAAGACGGGACGGGAGCGGGCCCTCCTCCAGCTGGAGGCCTACCGCGATCACCTCGAAGAGATCGTTGCGGAACGGACCCGCGAGCTGGCACAGGCCAAGGAGGCCGCCGAGTCGGCCGACCGTCTCAAGTCCGCGTTCCTTGCCACGATGTCCCACGAGCTCCGGACACCCCTCAACTCGATCATCGGCTTCTCGGGCGTGCTCGGGCAGGAGCTGGCCGGGCCCCTCAATGACGAACAGAAGAAGCAGCTTGGCATGATCTCCGACAGCGCAGAGCACCTGCTTGCCCTGATCAACGATGTCCTGGACATCTCGAAGATCGAGGCCGGCCAGCTGAAGGTCGAAGCCGGGGCCGTGGAGACCCGCCCGCTGCTTGAGAAGGCCGTCCTCACGGTGAAGCCGCTTGCCGAAGGAAAAAACCTCGCGCTGGACCTGGAGATCGACCCGGGGGCGGGGACGGTGATCGCGGACAGCCGGCGCTTCGAGCAGGTGCTCCTGAATCTCCTCTCGAATGCCATCAAGTTCACCGACAAGGGCTCGGTCCGCGTCCGCTGTACGGCTGAGGGGGCCATGGTCCGCATCAGTGTCACGGATACGGGGAGAGGGATTCAGAAAGAATACCTGGAGCGGCTGTTCAGGCCGTTCACGCAGATCGAGACCGGCCTTTCACGGAAGTACGAGGGCACCGGCCTCGGGCTTTCGATCTCAGAGCGGCTTGTCGCCCTGATGGGAGGAGAGATCACGGTGGAGAGTGAACCGGGCAGGGGGAGCACCTTCTCCTTCACCCTTCCCCGAAAGCGGAGTGCATCATGACGGTACGCGTGCTGTATATCGAGGACAATGACCAGAACTTCTATCTTGTGAACTTCATCCTCTCTGCAAAGGGCTGGACGGTGATCCGGGCAAACAACGGCAGGGAAGGAATCGACCTGGCAGTAAAGGAGGTGCCGGACGTAATCCTGCTCGACATCCAGCTCCCCGTGATGGACGGGTACGCCACCGCACGGGAACTGCGAAAACTTCCCGGGCTTTCCATGACGCCCATTATCGCCGTCACCTCCTATGCCATGGCAGGCGACCGCGAGAAGGCGCTTGCTGCCGGGTGCACCGCGTATATCGAGAAGCCCATCAACCCGAAGACCTTCACCGACCAGGTCAGCCGGTACCTGTCCCCCGGAAGCCCATGGGGTGAGGGGCCATGAGACGGGTCCTCATTGCAGACGACAACCCGCGGAACAACTACCTGCTCGAGGCCATCCTGAAAGGGAACGGGTACGAGGTGGTGCCGGCACAAAACGGCGCCGAGGCCCTTGACCGTGCACGGGAGGCACCCCCGGACCTGATCGTCACCGATATCCTGATGCCGGTGATGGACGGATTCGAGCTCTGCCGGCAGTGGAAAGCGGATGCGGTCCTGAAGACCATCCCGTTCATCTTCTATACGGCCACCTACACTGATCCAAAGGACGAGAAGTTCGCATTGAGCCTGGGAGCGGACCGGTTCCTGACAAAGCCGCAGAAGCCGGATGCCCTGCTCCGGGCGATCCAGGAAGTCCTTGCCGGGACCGGGGGCAAAACGCCCGGCGCCCAAGGGCCGCTGGAAGGCGACGAAATGGAGGTGCTGCGGCAGTACAACGAGGTGCTCTTCCGCAAGCTGGAGAAGAAGATCCAGGAGCTCGAGACCGAGATCGCCGAGCGGAAGACTGCCGAGCAGCAGCGCGAACTGGTGATCCGGGCGCTCGAACACAAGAACGACGAGCTTGCCCGGTTCACGTACACCGTCTCCCACGAGCTCAAAAACCCCCTCATCACCATCCAGGGCTTTGCCGGGCTGATCGAGGACGAGCTTGCCCGGGGCGCCCCGGAACCCGCCAAGCTCCTCGAGCATACGAGACGGATCTCCGCTGCCGTGAAGACGCTGGCATCGCTCCTCTCCGACCTTCTCAAGCTCTCCCGGGCGGGACAGAGCGCCTGGCAGCCGGTGCCTGTTGCGCTCGCCACGGTCATCGACGAAGCAACCGCCCTCCTGGCCAGGCCCCTCGCTGATAACCGCGTCCGGCTCGAGATCGCGCCCGACCTCCCTGTCGTCACGGCCGATCCCGCCCGCCTGCGGGAGGTCTACCTCAACCTGATCGAGAACGCGGTCAAGTTCCGCGGAAGCCAGGAGAATTTGGTCATCACCATCGGCGTGGACCGGGACGGGGGTGACCCGGTCTTCTTTGTCCGGGACAACGGGGCGGGCATCGACCGCGCCTACCTGGACCGGATCTTCAACCTCTTCGAGAAACTGGACGCAGAGACACCGGGCACCGGGGTCGGCCTTGCCATCGTGAAGCGTATCATCGAGGTGCATGGCGGAACGATCCGGGCGGAGTCGGAAGGGCCCGGGAAAGGGACTACGTTCCGGTTCACCCTCCCGGGGAGGTACCCGGGCACGCTTCCGGAGGTCCTGTAAAGGATCGCTTTTTCCGGCTGGAAAAGGTTCACCGCTTTTTTTCCATCTTCTTTTCCATCTTCTTTTCCCTTAAATCCCCGCTGGCAAGGATATCCCCGTCAATAAATTTCTGGAATTCCTTTGGTTTTCGTTCCCGCAGATATATTACCCCGAGCGTATGCAGGGCGAAATCGGTAACATGCAAAGACGAGAGATCGGCCCGTTTAAAAAATGCCTTGTCTTCCTCCACACGCGAGCGGCGGAGTATGTATCCGAGGAAAATATTGGTATCCAGAAGATACATCATTCAATCCCGCCATTCATTGGCCTTGTGCCGGAGATCGACCGATGAATACTGGGATCCAAGCTCCTCAAGCGAGCCTTCGGCAACACACATGAATTGTGTCGGGGAACGTTTTTTTGAACGCTTTACCAGCTCGTCGATATAGTGCTCCGCTTCTTCCTTCAGGTCAGGAGGCAGGGTGCGGATTTTATCTTCAACGGAACCGGATGAGGAGGACATTGTCGTACTATTTTATTGATGCCGGTGAATACAATCCATTCGTTATACCAGATAACAACACGCAGGAAACGGTCTCCTGCCGGTTGTACGGGTAAAAAGGGGAATTATCCTCCGCTCTTTCTCACCAGGTGCTTCAGGAAGAGTACCTGGCCCATACCAGGGAATTCCCGCCAGGATCCCAACGATCCTCTCCGCTGTCCCGGGTCCACGATCTCCTCCAGCACGAGGCCGGCAATAGCAAGGAAGAGGGTCCAGAAGACCTTTTTTACCTGTTCGTTTTTTACCTGTTCGTTCTTTCCCAGCGTTTCTGCGATCACTTCCGTGTCGGTCCTGGTGGCAAGCCGGATCATCTTCGGGATGACTCGAAGAACGCTAACGCGTTCTTCTCAACCTTCGGGTTCTGATGATCCCTCTGGAAGGCAAAAAGCGGCAGGAAGAGGAGGACGGCGCCGATCACCGCGAGCGGGGCAGCAGTCTTCTGTGCGAAGAAGACCCCGGCCGGCACCGCGATAGTCGCAGCCATCATGCCGGCCATGAACGCCTCGCTGAAAAAGAACCAGCTCTTCTTCTCAGTGATTATGGCCTGCTCTTCCCCGTTGAGTTCGTTCGCGTCAAACCCGCCGATCGCGTGCAAGGACCCCGCACCGGAACGCGGCGATGGATGAGGCGACGGGGGGCCCGGTTGTTCTGGTGCGCCGGTGTCGCTCATTCCCTCTCGCTGCTCCCGTCCGCCATGATAGCAAACGCGAAGAACTTCGTTCTTCTCGTGGTCAGGGCCTGACGGCCCTTATCGAGTCGAAGATTACTTTGTAATCTTCTCCTGTTTCGGGTCTGATGACCCTCAACAGAAATCATCGCTTCGCTCGCCTCCGATGACCATCTCAAACGCCGGGCTCACGTACCCGCCATTTGCCGGGCTGAAGTCCCGGGCAAGACCGGGCCGCTTTCGTTTCGCGGTCCGGAACCGGACCGTGTGGGTGCCCATGGCCCGGGGATACACCCGGCGCCCGGTCACGTCCCGCATCTCCCGGTACGGCGGGACCTCGAACCAGTCCGGCCAGAACCGGACGCCGCGGGGGATGTCGGTTCCCCGCATGAGGTCCGGCAGGCGCTGCGGCTGCATGTTGTCGTAGATGA
>Ga0302250_1001220_pt1 | contig 20292 bp, 10 predicted proteins | sample AAG_RA_Asp_MG_FD_193536 | JGI IMG/M metagenome (GOLD analysis project Ga0302250, IMG submission 193536) | Enriched activated sludge microbial communities from anaerobic digester in WTTP, New Holstein, Wisconsin, United States - AAG_RA_Asp | ecosystem: Engineered > Bioreactor > Anaerobic >... | reverse complement strand
CTGACAACCTCACCTCGCGACCATCACCTGCCGGTCGCCTTCGCTCCGGAACACCGGTCGTCATCATACCGGAACGCCGGTCGCCATCACGTCAGAGCCGCCGGTCACTTTCAGCGGAATACGCACATACAGAGACTCACCCTGGGGCCAGTACCTGCTGCAGGCTGGTATGGCCCCAACTGCTGTCGGACTGCCAGGGCTGCGGACAGCAGTTCGTCACTCACCCCGAAGTCGACCAGCAGGGCTTCAATCCTGGTCATGGCCTCCTCAACCTGTCCTGCCTGCAGGAGCAGGTCAATCAGCAGGTAGGCAACAGCCTTTGCCTGGGGATAGAACTGCAGTGCCTCGCGAAACAGTGCCACGGCCTGCTCAAACTGGCCGGCACTGCAGGCTGCCTGATGATAGTTCTCGCGGGCCGCAGTTGACAGAGGGTTGAGCATAAAGCCCTGGGCCAGCCGCTCCAGCCCCTGCTCCCGATCCCCTTGTTCCCACAGAACCTGTCCCCACCGGGTAGCAGCTTCTCCAAAGCCGGGATCAGCAGCTAAAGCGGCCTGGAAATCCAGCAGACCCTGCTCCTGGTCACCACGAGCAGTGGCAAGCATCCCGCGCAGACAGAGTGCCGCGGCATAATGCGGATCAATCTGCAGCGCTCTTTTTGCACAATCAGCAGCAGCTTCAGGCTCACCGGTGCCGATCTTGCACCAACCAAGCAACGTTAGCCCCTCGGCATCCTGGATACCCGGTCCGTACGCCTGCAGTAACTCCTCGGCCTCCGCAGGCCGGCCCGCATCCAGCAGATAGCCGGCCAAGCTGTAGTAGAGGCGGGATTCGTCATGGGCATGGCGAATCCCCTCCTGCAGCACGGTCTCAATCAGCTTGTCGTACTCCTGACGCTGAAAGAGCACTGCTGCTTTTTCAAGCACCTTCAGCACCTGGGCAGCAACTGCGTCGTCTCCCTGCAGCGGCCGACTCCATTTTTCGCGAAACAGGGTATTGTTACCCTGCAGTGCTGCAGCATAATTGCAATGGTTACCTTTAAAACTGACACTGCCGTAATGGTGGATAAAGACATCGCCTGCAATCAGATTCCGATACCCCGCCAGGGCAGCACGGACGCAGTAGTCGTCATCCTCAAAATTGCCTGACCCGAACTGTTCGTCCAAAAGGCCGATCTTCGCCGCCAGTTCGCTGCGAAACAGCATACAAAAACCGACAATCCTTCGTTGCGGTATCCGACGATGGCGATACCGATTGCGGTATGCACCGGCAAACGGTTGCAGATCTTCGAGCCGCTGATAGCCGACCTGGCCGACTTGCTGCACCCCGCTGATGTTGTTGGTCATCGGCCCGACGATGCCGTTGGTTGGCGACGAGCACAGACATTCGAGCAACCCGGACAACCAGCACTCAGTGACCACCACGTCGTTATTCAGTAGCAGCAGATACTCGCCGCTTGCTGCCTCGATACCCTGGTTGCAGCCCTTGGCAAAGCCCCTATTCTCGCGGTTACTGATCAAACGGTAGTTGTCGTGCAGAGCAACCAGCTGCTGCAGCCAGGGCAGCGTCCCATCAGTGGAACCATTATCAACAAAGATGATCTCATGGGGTTCCGGTGTGTGGCGCTGGATACTGGTCACGCACTGCCTGGTATAATCAAGCTGATTCCAGGTCAGGATGATGATCGATACCAGTCCCTGCTGCCTACTCATTACTGGCGCGCCATTACAGGCCGGGTCCTGCTCAAAGGGACGTCCCAGCCGTTGTTGCAGGTGAGCGGGATAGCGGGGGATGTCCGGATCGGTTGTGAAGCCGTCGGCCTGGTAATAGCGCCAGTCGTCCCGCTGCACGAAAGACCCCCATTTACTGAAAAAATGCCCACGGTTACGCAGATACTGTTGCCGAAACCGATCCATGGTCGCCTCAAGCTGTTCCATGGCGGCCAGATTGTGCCCAGCAGCCTGCCGCTCCTCAGGCGTAGCCGTACCGTTCTGCAAGCGCTGGTTCAGCCGTGTAAGCTCATCACGATCGGCAACCGACTGTTCAAGATTGCGCAGTTCACGGTTTAAGGTCTGACTTTGGTGATGCACAATCTCGCTCTCGGCACAGTAGTATGCTGCAAGACCCTTAGCGCTGTAGGCATAGCAGAGGTCATCGTCCTCCCAACCGTTGTGGTACTGTTCGTCAAAGCCGCCTAATCCCAAAAATTCGTCACGCCGTACCAGCAGGGCCGCGCCGGTGACAATGCCATAGACACGGCTACGGTTGACGCAGGGCGCATCAGCAGGAAACCTATAGTAGATATGCTGCGCAGAGCCGTTGGGCGCCTCCGTATCCTTCCAGACCTTGCCGCAATGCTGAATGGTGCGGTCCGGAAAGATCAGTTTGGGCACCACAATGCCATAGTCGGCATGCTGCTCAATGGCTTGCCGCAGCGGCTGCCACCAGCCGGGCAGAACCTCGGTATCATTGTTCAGTAACAGCAACAAACGACCACGGGCCGCACGGGCGCCGTTATTGCACGAACGGGCAAAGCCGCAGTTTTGCGGGTTACGCATGACTTTCAGGTGTGGATCTGTCTGCAGCAGAGACACCAGAGGCGGCTCCGAGGCATCATCAACCACAACAATCTCAAAGGGCATATCTGGCGGCTGGGCAAGTAATGAGGTTATACAGCGGGAGGTCAGTTCAGCCTGACCATAGGCGGGAATAACAATCGACAGCTCGGGGGACGACACTCCGTCCATCCGAGCTGTCGCAGATGTGTGGGTTAGCGAGTCAAAAAAAAATCAGCCGGCGCCTTCTGCATCTGCAGCACCAGATCACGCGCCTCCTGATTCCACGGCTCAAAATCAAGGATGCGGCGCAGGAAGATCAGGGCCTCATCGGGCCGTCCGACCTGCAGGCAGATAGTGGCCAGCGCTGCCAGCAGTTCAGTATCCTGCGGGTGTTTTTCCAGTGCGCCGGTCAGCAGCTCGATTGCCTTATCAAGCCGGTCTTCGCGGCAGGCGCAGACACCAGCGTAGTTTTTGAGAAACAGAAGGTTCTCAGGTGCAAAACGACAGGCCAGCTCGTGGTGCGCCAGGGCCTTTTCAAGATTTCCAGCCTGGGTGTACAACACCCCCAGATCGTTATTCAACAGGGCATTGGTCGGTGCATCGGCCAGCTGGCGCTGCAGGGCTATAATCCGTTGGTCGCTCGCTGCTGCAGCCTCAACAACAGGAGGCCCTGCTGCTGGCGCTGCCGACTGACGCAGACCTGCCAACAGATCATCACGTTCAGGCCGCTGATTTCCGTTCATCGGCCCACTGTTGCAACTGGCTGTCAATGCCTGCAGCCCCTCGCGGGCCTCACGATTCCACGGTTCCAGCTCAACAACCCGCTGCAAAAATATCCTGGCCTGCTCATCCAGCCCCTGATCCTTGCTGATGATGGCCAGTGCGCCGAGCAACTCCGTATCGGCAGGGTGGCGCTGTAACAGCTTGGTATAGATGGCGATGGCATCGTCACTCCAGCCCAGTTCGACATAATAAAACCCGGCCAGGTTCTTTAAAAAAACAGCATTATCCGGCTCAAGCCTCACCGCTCGTTCGTAACGGCCAAGGGCCTGCAAAGTGTTACCGGCTCGATGCTGCACAACTCCCAGATCGTTTTGGGCCTGGGCGTAATCGGGATAATCACGCACAAAGGCTTCAAGACTGTTCAACGCCTCTGCATCCGGCATTGATGCCAGCCTCACCGTCATCTGTGCATACTGGTGCGCTGCCTGGTGCTGTCCCATTCCGTTCATGCGCTGCCCCCATCAGACCAAGAGTATCGTCACACTACCAGATTGTAGGCCCCGATTGCAACCTTACACACCGCCGGCTGCCTGCTCCAGCACTGCCAGATCTGCCGTCAGCTCCACATCGTCCGGGTAGCGCTTCACATAGCGTTGTACAATGGGCAGCGCCTCTGCCGCACGCCCCAGTGTCAGACAGACTTCAGCCAACGTCTGGACCGTTGTCTTTTCGTAGGGGTCCTGCGCCAGGGACTGTTGTAACAACTCATAGGCCGGGGCCAGCTGCTGCCGGCCTTTGAGTGCCAAAGCCAGGCCGCACAGCGCCTTGCTGTTGTCAGGATCACTGTGCAGGACATTGCCAAAGGCCTGTTCCGCCTGCTGCAAATCGCCGGTCAGCAGATGAATGATACCCATACCGGCATTTGCCTTCAGGCTTGCCGGATTGGCCTCCAGCACCTCCTCAAACACCACCCGGCCTTCTTCCAGCTGCCCGGCACTGACCAGACACTCCCCCATTTCGCACAGCAGGGCCAGCCGAGCCTGTGCAAATGCCTCCAGAGCCTTTTCAAAATTACCCTTGCCGCGATAATAGCCGCCGGCCTTCACCCAATCCTGCAGTTCATGACTCTTCATACTCGTTGATCCTTTCAAAGCTATCAGGCATCTACGGTGTAGCGCTGCAGCACGTCGCGCGTTCTGCGAGAACTTGACAGCCGCTGCACCAATGATGAGGCGGAACCGGCCACCAACGGCACCAGCTGATACCGACGCTGCCTGGCCGTCGTATCCTGCTGCGCCTCCTGCTGGGCCACAGCCTGTGCAACAGGAGGTTGGTAAATGGCCGTGGTACCGTTCAACATACCTGGTCCGTGCTGAATGGTACCATCAGCCTGGATGATGGCGTCAACCTGCACCTTGCCCAACCAACGTTGATGGAGGCGTTGAATGTTTGCTGCTGCCTGGCGAAACCGCTCCGGTCCTGATTGCGATTCGTGATGTATAACCACGCTCAGCGGCTGGTAGACCAATCGCTTACCTGCTGCTGCCAGCTTGAGGCAGAGGTCAAGATCCTCGTACCCGTTCCAGTACCCCTCGTCAAAACCGCCGACAGCCTCAAAATCCTGCCGTCGCACCAGCAGACAGGCGGCCGTCAGCCCCTGCAGGGTCCGCATCACCTGTGCCGGAGGATGATTGCCAGGCATACGCTGATACAGGTGCCGACCTACCAGCGGGTCCCCCTGCCGGCGATCGTCAACCAGCAACACCCCGGCGTGTTGCAGAGTGCCATCCGGATAGAGCAGCTTGCTGCCAACCGCTGCAACCGAATCGTCCTGTTTTAACGCCTTCAGCAGAGGTTCAAGCCAGCCGTCGGTCACCTCGGTATCGTTGTTCAGGAACAGCAAATACTCGCCGCGGGCCGCCCGGGCGCCCTGGTTACAGGCCCTGGCAAAGCCGTGGTTTTCATGATTGCGAATCACAGTTGCCGACTGACGCCATTGCTCCAGCAGTGACGGTGTACCATCCGTGGAACCGTTATCCACCAGTATCAGCTCATAGCGCCCCTGCGGGGTAAACCGTTGCAGAGCTGACAGACAGGCCTCCGTCAACGGCACTTGATTAAAGAGCGGTATGATAATGGATACCTGTGGCGCTGAATCAGGTTCTCGTGTGATCCTGAAACGACCTTCCCGGTCTTTACTACAGCTCAGGCCAAACTTCCGGTACAACTGCTGATCATCCTGTCGCAGCTTGCCCGACCAGCGCCTGAAAAACCGTTGCATATTGGGAAGATCGTGATCCTTACGCCCCGGTGTCTGTTCGGCATAATGAATAACCACACTCTCAGGCTGGTACAAAATCTTTTTGCCCAGTTCACCAGCCCGCAGGCAAAGATCAACGTCCTCAAAACCATTCAGGAAGCCTTCATCAAACCCACCCAACTCACTGAAAAGCTGCTTGCTGATCATGAGGCAAGCACCGGTGACCGCCTGCATCCGGCGACGTTGCAGCACCTCCGGTGCATCACCTGCAAACCCGCCGAAGATGTGATAGCCGAGTCCGCGCTCGTCAAACGCTATGCCCGCATGCTGGCAGCGTCCATCCGGATACAGCAGCCGCGCACCGCAGATATCCGCTTCACCGGACTGCACAGCCTTAAGCAGCGGTTCCAACCAGCCCGGTTGTGGCACTGTATCGTTGTTTAAAAACAGCAGATACTCGCCTTGTGCAGCCCGGGCTCCCTGGTTACAGGCCTTGGCAAACCCGAGGTTGGTTGCATTGGTTATCACCCGTACCCGGTCACTCAGGCTGCTCAGATAGTCGGAGGTGCCGTCGCTTGAGGCGTTATTAACCACGATGATTTCAGATGTAATTTCAGCAGGCAGCGTAGCAAACAAGGCCTGCAGGCACTGCCGGGTAAAATGAAGTTGATTGAAGACGGGAATAATTATGCTTATCGCTAGTTGTTGCTGAGTGCTCTTAAGCATCAGCTGCTGAGCTTTGTTGTCGAAAAGCTGTGCATCAGCAACACGCCCTCGCGCAATCAGTATCGCTGCAATGTTCAGCAGGACGCCAACATCATCAGGGTACCTTTCTAAGATTTTCAGATAAATACTAAGTGCTGTTTCCGTGCAACCAAGTATGTCTTGATACCGCTTTCTTCCTGAGATCCCAATCGGGCCAAATAACTCTTCGGCTTCATAAGTGCTAATTTCATCACTGACCACTTGCTCTGACCAGCGTGCTTTAAACAAAGCAAGATTTGTCTTCTCATTTTTGCTTCTGCCTTCGGTACGGCTTTCGTGGTGGATAAGCACACTCTCAGGGACATAAAGTATCTTTTTGCCCAGCTTGCCTGCTCGTAGACAAAAATCAACATCCTCAAAACCATTTAAAAACAGCTCATCAAAACCGTTAAGTTGCTCAAAGGTCGGCTGCCTAACCAACATCGCCGCCGCAGTAACGCACTGCATGGCCCTTTTTCTATTCACGGGAGGGCTGTCACTGGCCAACTCCTTGAAGATATGCATCCCTAAACCTTCTTCATTAAAAACAACACCAGCGTGCTGAACCGTACCATCCGGATACAAAAGCTTTGCACCAACAATATCAGCTCCGTCTTGCTCTGCTCCGCACAACATTGCCTCCAGCCAACCAGCCAGGGGTTCTGTATGATTGTTCAAAAACAGCAAATATTCGCCTTGGGCAGCCCGTGCACCTTGGTTACAGGCCTTGGCAAACCCGAGGTTAGTTGCATTGGTTATCACCCGCACCTGATCACTCAGGCTGCTCAGATAGTCGGAGGTGCCGTCGCTTGAGGCGTTATCGACCACAGTGATTTCAGATGCTATGTCAGCCGGCAGCGTAGCAAAGAGCGCCTGCAGACATTGCCGGGTAAACTGGAGCTGATTGAAGACTGGAATGATGATACTCACCGTCGGCAGCACTGCTCCTGCCGCGCTTTGTTTCTCAATTTCATTGCCCTGCGGCAGGCCGGTAGAACCGTGCGCTGCCTGCACCTCGCTATATACCTGCGCCCAGCGTACAGCGCCTGAACAAAGACTATACTTTGTCAGCACCTCGTGCCGCGCATTGACAGCAACCGTCTGACGCAATGCGGAATCTTCGACAAGCAGGCAGATTGCCCGGAACCACTGTTCTGGATCATTACCCGCTAAAAGCCCGGTTTCTCCATGTTTGATACAACCGTTATAGGGTGGTAGGTCGGCATACACACCGGCTATGCCGCTCGCTGAGTATTCCAACCATTTAATATTGCTCTTGGCCCGGTTGAATGCGTTATCCTTGAGCGGCACAACAGCAATATCAAATCCGGCTAACGGCAGCTTAGCCCCATACTCTCTGTAGGACTCGGCAAACGGTATATAGTTAAATCCGGGTAGCAGTTTACACTCCGGCGCATAATCTCCCATGAATCTAAAGGCAACACTGTCACCGTATTTTTCTGCCACCCTGAATAAAACCGGCATAAGGGCCTGCAGATCGCCACGATGGGTAGCGGTGCCGGCAAAACCGATCACCAGCGGCCCTTCCACAACAGGCTTGGCAGATGCTTGCCACAACTGTTCATCAATCAGGTTCGGCAGCACATACACCTTAGGGTTGTATGCCTTACAAACGTCAGCCAATTCCTGGGTAGAAACCGTGATGGCACTAAAGCGCGGCAATAATGCCGGCAGAAGATCGGCTGTTTCTTTTATCCAAGGCTTAAGGTGATTGTCGTCCGGAACCGCTGTTATCAGATCGTCCAGCTCATAAATGATCGGTTTACCTGTTGCAAACATCTGCTCAAGAAATGGCAGCGTCCCTTGCCGGGGATAAAAACGCTGAACAACGATAATATCGGCAGCTTGCAGTGCATCAAGATCGGTGGTGCAGTTATTGTTAACTACCGTTGCCCCCCAACGAACGTCAAATGTATCGGCCAGACGTCCCAAAGGACCGAGCAGCCGCAACTGTGGGCAGGCGAACTCCTGCTTGTCCAAGGAGAATACCGCTACGGTACGCTTACCTTGAAAGTGCATGACTCTGACTGTCGGCGTCTTTTCAACAAGAGATTGATAGCGCTGTATCCATTCCTGCGCATCTTGTTCCATGGTCTTAACTGGGCCAATACCAGCCGCCAACTGCGCAATCCGCTGCGGATTATCAACAAATGATTGAATACAGCGCTGTAAACCTTCCTTATCGGTTGGATCAATCAGCACACCATTCACATTATCGCTGACGATCTCAGGTATTCCTCCCACCTTGGCGGCGATCACCGGCACTCCGGCGCTCAAGGCCTCCCGGACCACCAGCGGATAATTCTCCAACAACGATGGCACCACAACCATGTCAATGGTGCTCAGGATTTCAGGCAACTGTTCAGGGGTGTAACGTCCACGGTAGCGTATACGGGAGTCGCCCCCGATCTCCTGCATCAGTCGCTCGATGTACTGGTTAACGCCATGCCCCCAGTATTCTAAAACAGCCGCCCCCTTGACCTCCTTGAAGGCAGAGGCAAGCAGGTAGATATTCTTCAAATCATGGATATTACCTAAAAAACCAAACACCACCTCAGACCGTGGCTGTCGCGGCATGCGGGCCACCGGAACCAGCCCCAAGGCCGAAACCTCAATCTCTCTCTGGACGCCATATTGGTGATATATCGCCGCTAGATATCTGGAGGGTGCCACCAACACATCAATCATGTTAAGCATCTTCAGGGCATAATTATTTCTGGACAGCACCATCTGCCCAAACAATTTCAAGGCCCTGTCATCAGTAAACTTTGCACCTGTACGTCGCAAGTAGCATTCAACACACTTCGCTGAATTTTCGGGGCCACTGCACAGTTTACCAGCTTCCTGGTCATATAAATGAATACTGAGGCATAACGGCCAGAAATCATGGAGCGTCATGCAGACCTTCAAACCCATTTGCTTAGCTATTACAGGATAGGAGAAAGAAAGGTTCAGGGTATGATGAAAGTGCACAATATCGAATTTTTCTTTTTTCAGCAGGCCAATAAAGACTTTTTCTTCATTCTCGTTCGTCACTTGCGAGGTCAGCACACTATGCTCCACCAAGCTATGGTTGCTGCGCAGCGTGAATATCCTGAGTCCTTGATACTCGCCTTCAACCATAGACGGCTGCACTGCAGATGGTTCATCCAACGGATACAACACCGACACATCGCATCCGACTTGTATTAGATGCTGTGCCAATTGATAAGTATAGTTTTCTACTCCCGCGAACCAGTGGGGTGGGAAGTTGTGGGCTACAAGGAGAATTCTTAGCCGATGGCTAGTCTTTTTTGCTGTTGCAGCGTTGGCACAAGCATTATTCAAAGCGCCGCAGGGCTTAAAACTACGGATCACACTTTCTAGCCCTTCTGAAAACCTGATGATGTCTTTATGAGGAAAAAGCCGTACCGCCTCTTTAGCATAATGAATCGCAGTCTCGGTATCTTTCAATGCAACGAACCGACTTGCTATTTCTGCATACGCAAGAGCTTCTGACTGTTCTTGAGGCAAGCTCGCCCAGTTAATGTGCGGAAACAGCTGTTTAAGGTCATAAGTCTCAATCAAGCTGCGAACGATGCGCGCATCAAAGCTCGTATCTATTTTTACAGTACCAGAAGACATATTATTGTCATGCCAGCGCCATTTGACGACTGCTAGGCCTGCATGCTTAAAGCTTGCGTGGGGCACTGCCCGAACCCACCATTCATAATCATGAGCTCGACGGAACTCCGTGTTGTAGCCACCAATACTTTCATAAAGGGAGCGCCTAACCATGGTGCCTGGGTTAGGAACAGCATTATGACGGAACATGTCTGCAATCAGTTCGTCCTGACGTCCATACCAATCAAGAAAAGCTTCATTTTTAAGTGATGTCAGTGTGTGGTCTGTGACGATCAGGTCACCGTAAATCACGTCAATGTCGGAAAATTTACTTAGCGCTGCTGCATAAGCAGCCAGCACTCCCGGCAACAGGACATCGTCAGAGTCTAGCCAAAGAACGAATTCACCACGTGCTTCAGCAATACAGCGGTTTCTGGTGGCAGGTGCGCCAGAGTGCTCTTTGATAACGTACTTTAGTCGTGGGTTACTAAAGGAACGCACCACGCTGGCCGTGGTATCGGTTGAACCGTCATCTACGACCACCACCTCGAAATTGTCGTAGGATTGGGTGATGGCACTTTTAATAGCATCTGATATATAGTTTGCCCGGTTGTACGTGGGAATCAAAATTGAGATAAATGGTGAATTTACTGATGAAGAGCACTTTATCTGCTTTATGACTGGTTTTATGCTGACATATATATCTTCATCTTGGGGCAGGCCATAATAATTCTTCAATATATCTGAAAACTGTTTTGAAAAACAATCAACTACTACCTTAAAGCCGGCAAATTCAAGACGATCCTTATAATCAAGACCATAATAACGGACATGATCTTCATTCCCGTATAAATGTAAGCGTTCCTGGGGATCAGTGATGGCTGAGTCCTCTATAGTTTTCTCTAAACCCGGCTTAAGAGGCACCTGCAAAATTCCCCAGCCTCCCGGCTTCATCACCCGGTATAGCTCTCTCATCGCCTTCCTGTCGTCAGGTATATGCTCCAGCACATGGTAGCAAAGGATGCAATCGAAATAATCATCTGACAACGACAGACTTGTGATATCCATGTTCAACATGGCATAGGGCGAATTGATATCTATACTTAGGTACTGAAGGTTTGGCATTTTTTTAAATCGTTCAGCCAGAAAAGGCACTGGAGCTATATCTAACACTTTCAGGTGAGGCGCAGTGAAGATGTTGGTTTTTTGCTGTAAGAACAACCAAAGGAGACGGTGACGCTCCAATGAATGGCACACAGGGCAGAGTGCATTTTCTCTTTGTACTACGCCAAAAGGAAGGAAAGCTTCAAAATGCTCATTGCATATTGGGCATTCAAAACCAGCTGCAGACAATTTCCAGTCTTTCTTTATACCCCTTAACAGATAGTCTGCTAATTTATCATTAAGTATTTCAATGTTGAACTCGGAGCATACGCGCTCATATCCTTTTGCACCTAAGCTTTGCCGTAATTCAGAATCATTAGCCAGTAATTCCATGTGCTGGGCCAGCCGCTGCACATCTCTCTCTGGCGCTAGCAACCCTGTAACACCATCTATCACCAGCTCAGGGATGCCTGCATGGAATGAACTTATGACTGGCAATCCTAACGCCTGAGCCATCACCAAGGTAACAGGCAACCCTTCTTGGTCGCCATTCTCTGCTGTTATACTAGGGAGAACAATAATATCAGCTTTTGCTATCTCTTGCAGGAGCGCTTCAACGGAAATAAAACTAACAAATTCGACTACTTCGGCGAGGCCAAGTTGCTTGGTAAGCTCAATTAGCTCATTTTTAAGCGGCCCGTCTCCTATGATACGGTATTTTACAATATTTCCTTTGCCAATTTTGGCAAGCGCCCTCAGCGCATATTCAATGCCCTTCTTTTCCACAAGTCTGGCAACACTCAGCATAGTGAGCTGATTATTCCCTGCCATTTGCTTATAAGGAACCTTTGGGATTACAACACCACAACGATGCACGGTTATTTTATCTGGAGGGCAACCCTTCCGAACTAACTCCTCCATCATACATTTAGTGGGGGTGGTAATTAGGTCGGCCCTCCGAAACAGAGCATCATAACAACGGTCGCCATGTTCTATTAAATACTTTGAAGCATCGTAACCGTAGAACGAAACGACTATAAAGGCGTCGAGCACTTTGAACAGCGGCTCGAAGGTAATGAAATTTGTACCAAAATGCACATGAAATGCATTAATTGTACTCAGGTCACCAAGATTATTCAGTCGAGTCAACTCATTGACCCATGCATTTGGCGTATGACGCAGCGCTGAATCAGGCAGTGCTAGATAACGTGTTTTTTCAATGAGACTATATTGAATTACTTTCGAGTGATTAATTCCCTGATCTAAATAACGTAAAGCCCAATTTTCAACATTAAGACCTCTATCAATAAGCCCTGTAATTTGATCTAATATAAATGTTTCTGATATTACTGGAAAACTATCTTCTATGACAACAATCCTCACTTGATCAATTACATGTGGGTTATTTTGCTGATAGCAAGCACGTGACATGTTCTGATTTAAATGCATATGACAATCAACTCCAATCACACATAGTGACCACCACTTACTAAACCTTACCTGCTGAAAGCCACGCCATACAAACCCGTGATCATGAGACTTTGTTTAGACATCGCGTCGTAGTCAAAAACAGGCCCATCCTGTTCGGATCGTAGCAACTCCTGATAAAATGGCAACCATAGCTCGACAAACTTACTGCGTTGACTTTCCTCCATGGGACGCCTTTTTATCCACAGCCCAATCATCTGCGCCAAGCTAGCATCCCAGCCCCCAAGCGCGGCAATGTTCGTATCCAAATATCCTGCCCGTTCGAAAATGTTCTTTAAAGAAAACGGTGTGTAGCGATACTCATCATGTGGCATATCATGCAACGGCCAGAGGAAGGGCACGGTAAAGAAAACACTACCACCGGGCCTGAGCACCCTTTTAATTTCCTTCAACATCACCTCAAGCGTCGGAACATGCTCAAAAAGCTCCGTCGCAATGGCACAATCTACAGAATTATCTGCAAGAGGGATCCGGACACCATCCCAAAAAAGATCCGGCCTGCAGTTAGTCTGATAATTTGGGTTTTCAATATCAAGACCGATATAATTGGTGATCTCCTTGTAACGAGAGATGAGAGTTTTATAGGGCATTTGGCCACAACCGACATCCAGCAACACGCCGCTGGCTCTGTCCAGGTAATGCTTCAGCGCCGTAACGATGCTTTTCCTTATCCAGTAGATATCCATTGTATTAGCTGACAAAACAGGATCTAAAAAATCAGATTTACTGTCAGGCGGACCTGAAGTAGGCTCTAGCTCAGGCTCAATAAAGATGCGCAATGCTGCCCGGTGGTTTTCAAACCAATAGACAGCCTCGTACTCTTTAAATGAATTATTAGAATAATAACGATAACTTAATAATAAATTTCTAAGAGCCGCGGGGATCTGCTCAAAGCGATCGACACAAACGCCGCACCCTCTATCCTCAATAGCCTCGACTGTACTTCTGTAACGGTTTGCCAAGACAGGCAACCCAAAACGGAGGTAAGCTGAAATCTTGCCAGACGATTTCCCCGCGGTTGTGAAATTTGGCGAAACGTTTTTGTACCAGGCAATACCCACATCGGCAGACTTGAGGAGCATGTCAAGGTCCTCAATCTGCTCTAAATAATCATCCGAAATATGGACATTTTTGATGTTGTGCTGCCTGACAAACAACTCAATATACTTTTTGTAATCGCCATAGGCATTGCCGTGCATAACCAACGCCCAATCCTGAATATCATGAAAAGCGGCCGCAATTTCCAGCAGACAATGTTGTTCCTGAATACCACCGAGATGAAGAGCGATCTTCTGGCTATGCGGAATGTTAAATTTAGACCTGAGGTAATCGGACCGTTCCCGATTGGATGGCTGCATATAGGTAATAGGGAGCAGAAAGGTGGGGATTTCAGGAGAAAGGTCATATTCGCTTCTAAAGAGGGACTCGCGCTCTTCTGACTGGATGATCAGCCCCTTAACAGAATTTATCTGACTCCTTTCAATCGCCATTATTCGCTCAGGAAAATGTAGATTGAAGGCATTATCCCGAAAATATAGCTCCAGACTGTAGTAAATAGGGCGGCTTTCAGGGAACAGCGTCTTGCAGAGTACGAACCCGTTGGCATCGAGTGCGATAAAATAATCATACAAAAGCGATCTGTTTTCCTGAAGCCTTGTGATATCAATATCTGACGGATACTTTACAACCTGATGCACTCGCTGCATAACACGCGCATTTAAATGTCCCACGCTGCACAGGTGCAGGTCCACGAAATAATAATCGCACAGCATCTCCAATAGACAGATCACTGGAGACGACTTACCGATAGAGTAGTAGCAAATGAATACGGCGGCTTTTTTTTTATCCATAGTCATCAAACACCAGCCTTCTTATGCTGCTCATTATCAACAAGCATCGCATGCCATGTTGCATAAGCTCCCTGCAAAAATGGAGTTTGCGGCGCCCAACCAAGCTCTCGCTGTGCTCGTTTGATATCCAAAACTAACTCTGACACGTCAAAGGGTCTGTTGCCCGTGTGTATAACCCTTGGATCAGCCTCGGTGACCATACGAATCAATTCAAGTAATTTGGTAAGCGTGGTCCCCACACCGCTCCCGATATTAAAAATATGGTGTTCGGTTTTAATAAACGTTGCCTTCACAATTCCATCTATCAGGTCATGTATGTAGATGAAATCCCGTGACACTGATCCATCGCCCCAAATGGTTATTGGTTGTCCAGCCAGTATGTTACCAAGAAATACCGAAACCGAACCTTGAATATTTTTGGGGTTCTGACGGGGCCCGTATGGATTGGATGGCCTAATGACACTGAAATCGAGACCATAGAGCCGATGGAAGAGAAATAAATATTTTTCTATGGCCAGCTTGGTTATCCCGTATGAGCAGATCGGATTGGTCGGATGGTCTTCATTGATAGGCAAATTTCCTGGAATACCGTACACCGTCCCGCCGGATGAGACGAAAACCACCTTTTTAACCTGTTCCCTGACGCACGCCTCAAGGAGGCACAATGTCTCTATTAGATTAGATGACACGTCAAAGGTGGGGTCGTCATTTGACGTCTTGGGAACCGTGGTGCTTATGAGATGAAAAACGACATCAATACCTTTAATTGCAGATGAAACTAACCCTCTGTTGCCGAAATCACCAATAACATACTCTACGTTGATGAGCGGCAGCCGGAACAACTCGTAGTTTCTGTCGAAAACTCGGACATTATGCCCCTGTGACTGTAGTTCATCAACAAGGTGCGAACCAATAAATCCGCAACCGCCAAAGACTATAACGTTCAAGGATGTTCCCCCCGAATATTCGGAAAATTGATGCCGGAATATTGGCAACCTGATCAGGCAGCTCGCTTTCGGCAGACAAAAACGGCATTCCAACTGGTGCAATCCAAGCGAGCACCTGTCAGCCACTCTTCAAAAAGCGTAAGATCAAGGCCGGCATCAGCGAGTAACAGCTGAACCTCGGGGACAAACAGGTACCGCATCCTATGCGTTTCAAAAACCTCTCGCAATTCGTTATTTGCTTTGGACTTGATAAATACCCGGTAATTAACGTCAACCACGTTTTCAGTGCTGTGCATGACGGGTTGAGCTATGCGGGTCACCGCCAACGTCTCATCTTCTAGCTCCTTAACTCGTACGGTTGGTCGGTCGCTTAGAACGCCGGGACCGTACCAGCAATCGAAGATGAAGATACTCCCTGGACGCATGTGGTCAGCTGCAGTAGCAATAGCGGCCACCAGATCTGCATTGGTCGCCTGATAGCTCATTACATGAAACAAGGAGATAATAACATCGAATTGCATTCCTAGCTGGACCGTCCGCACGTCGCCCTGGACATACTTCAATTCTTGATTTTCTGCAGCTGCACGCCGTGCAGCTGTCAGCATTTCCCCCGAGAGGTCTACCCCCGTGACACTGTACCCCAAATCGGCGAGACATCGGTCATGCCGTCCCGAACCACATCCCAGATTGAGGACACTACATGCATCGGGGGCACATGATTTAATAAGGGTATGTACATACATAGCCTCCCCTGCATAATCCTTGTCGCGGTACAGCAGATCATAGTAGCGGGCATATTCTTTGAAAACACTCATGCCAGACACTCTTTAAAAGAGTCGGCAACTAAGGAAAGCTGCCCAGCAGTCATAGCCACGCCGTTAGGAATGTAAAATCCACTGCGAGCCAGCCGTTCTGCCACAGGATACCGTTCGTCACAGAACAATCCCATCTTATGGAACACCGGCTGCTCATGCATACCCAGAAAAAAAGGCCGTGTATCCACTCCCCGTTCACGCAGCAACCCCATTACCCTCGCGGCATCCTCTGCACGTTCATCAGACAACACTATGCCGTATACCCAATATACAGCATGTGCCCAGGACATCTCCACCGGAAGCCGAACTGCAGGTAGCTGTGCAAACGCTGTATTGTATGCCTTGGCAATAGCACGCTTACGATCTACAGTCTCCTCTAGCCTCTCCAGCTGGCCGACACCCATCGCGGCCTGCAGATTGGTCATACGATAATTATATCCTAATGATTCGTGATAAAAGCGCCGGTCCGGCTGAAAACAGAGATTACGCAACGAACGGGCCCGTTCGGCATGCTCCCTGGATTTAACCAATACCATCCCGCCTTCACCAGTTGTTACCAGCTTGTTGGCGTAAAAACTGAATGTACTGATCTGGCCGATGCTGCCGCACGGCAATCCTTTATATGTGGCGCCATGCACCTCGGCGGCGTCTTCGATTACCGTCAGCGAATATTTTTGAGCCAACGCCATAATGGGGTCCATATCCGCCGGATGGCCATAAATATGTACGACCAGTATGGCACGTGTTCGTGTGGTTATCTTCGCCTCTATCTGGCTCGTGTCCATCTGCCACGTAATCGGATCACTATCCACCAATACCGGCTTGCCGCCGCCCCTAACAACTGATTGTGCCGGCGAAATGATGGTGAACGTCGGCATAATGACTTCATCACCGGCCTCAAGGTCTAACAAATCAACCGCAATATCCAACGCGGTCGAGCCATTAGAAACCGCAATGCCGTATGGCATGTTGCAAATGGCAGCCCAACGCTCCTCAAACAGGTCAATGTATTTCCCGGCAGACGAAACCCAGCCAGATGCCAAGGCATCATTGACCAGTTCCATATCCCGCACCGTTATCAGCGGTTCACAGACCGGTATCATCAGAAGCGCTCCTTCTCCACCAGACCGGTATACGGTCCTTGCTTGATCTCAAGAAAAATGGTGTTTTCAAGGCACCTGAAACAGTGACCGCCTGCAACCAGTTGGATCATATCGCCTTCCTCCAGTATCCAGGTACCGAGGGGGCTCTTGTCCATGGCATACAGTTCTACTTCGGTCCGCCCTTTTCTGATTAACAGGGTTTCCGGCGTACCCGTCAGATGTCGCTGCAGCGGCAGGTGTGAGTGGCGGGCAACAACACCCTCTTTCGGGTAGACCACGAAACCTAGCTGCTGGTAGTAGCTGTCGGGCGAGATGAAGGTGGTTTCGGACGGCATGTAGTCGTGGCGAATAATGGTGGCAATGTGCTGATCGTTCCAAGTGATGTGATCAACTAGTTTGTGAGAGTTTTTTTGTGTCATTGCGGCACCCCATTTTCTCCAAAATAATTATCTCTCAAAACCCAATCCTGAAGCTTGCTGTCTGTTTGTACCATCTGTTGATGATAGTTGAAGCCATCGACCAGTCCACGATTAACTGCTTCATGTATCGTTTTTGATGGAGGGGCGTATTCCATTCGAGCCGACAGCGCCGTGTTCTTGCGAATGCTGGTGTATGAATTGGATATGCCCTGGTTGAACGCCCTTTGGTAAATGTAATCAACCGTCAATCTATTAGCAGAAACCACATGATAAACAGCTGCCTTGGGATTATACAAGGCTTTTAATCCAATGTCGCGTATTGCAAAAGATACGGCAGACTCACCATCACCTCGATATTTGATAAGCTCCTGTGGTAAAGAGTCAGGATGAAAACCGCCCACTTTTTTCAAGACATCTTTTCTAATAGAAAAATTGCACCCCCAGACATACTGATGCGGTATCTCATGCACAGTATCGCCAAAATCAAGAATGCTGTACCAGCCAAGCGACCACCCAGTGTTTGTTGTATTACGTAATTTATCAACCCATTCAGGCGGTGGGCTTTCAAATTTAGGAAGAATTTTCCCTCCCACGAGGGCAACACTAGGGTCAACAAAAGATTCTGCAATACCCTCAAGCCAAGAGGGTTGCGCTTCAATGTCATCATCAGCATAAACGAGAATATCACCGCTTGCGGCATCAAGACCGGTATGCCTGCCGTTATGCAAACCTGGGCGAGGATCATAGATGCGTTTAAGTTGATGGATTCTCCTCTCAAAATGCTTGCACACCTCCGCAGTAGCATCTGTGGACCCGTTATCAATGACAATGACTTCAAAGCGGTCTGCCGGGTAGGTTTGCGATGTGAGGGAGTCAAGAGTGTTGTAGAGCAGGGCGGCGCGATTGCGGGTGGGGATAATGACGGAAAGAAACAGATCATCGTCTCTTTCCGGTTCAGTTGAGCAAGTTGTTAAGTGTTCACCATTGAGAATATGGTTGAGAACCCACTCGTTTACTATTGTCAACTTATGCCCGTCATTTCTCTGGCCATGTAACTTCGCCAACGATGCAAGTTTAGGATATACAGACAACACATCAGGTCTGACGAAGCATGTGATATTTTGCCGATACCACCAGCAAACTTCATCCTTTCTCAATATCAGTGGACGAATAAAATCAATTTCGATATAGCCGACTTTATTAAACTTCTTACGCCAGTACCAGGGTGGTTGTTCATTAATGTGGTTCACGCCAGTTTGGCCGGGCAGAGCTGCCGAAAAAATCACTATTGGTGAAGCATTGGTGAGATTCAGGACAAATTGATCTGCAACTTCCGCAGGCAGATGCTCCGCAACCTCCAGACAAATTAATAGGTCAGATTTTTCATGAATCCTGAAATTGCTACTTGAAAGATCCGCATTAGTTCTAATGCGTTTCTTATCAATAAAATATTTATCGTCAATGAGTTCGTTAACATCATAACTACAACTGTCTGATACACCATTTTTCTGAAACACATGAAGCCAACCACCAACACCGCAACCAATATCGATGACTGATTTAGGCTGGATTACATCAAGAAGGATAGGGACTATAGCCCCAGCCGACTTATATGATGCATCTTTTTTTTCGTCATAAAAAATCTCATCGTAAATATGGCTCAAATTGTTTACATGACCAGCTTCATTTTTTTCTGACGGTTTGGAAATATACAAATTGAAATCGCAATATATCCGCTGTCCTGGGAATTTTTGTCTGAACTGATCCAAGTTGTTTATATATAGTATTTTTGCAGACAGCCCTTCTAGATTTGAGAATATTCGGTCTGCTAAGGCTTCAGGCGAATAATGGCGGCTGAATGCTTCGTCGTATTCATCTTCACGCCAGACCCTTATCGCCCCCTCATCAAGGGGTACAGTTGAAAGATCTGTGTTCTTGCTGGATAGGATAAAATGGCGAGTATCAAGGTATAATGGTGATATGATTACCTTACCACTCTCTTTGAGAATACGCCTGGATTCTCTGACAAACAGTTTGTCATACTCGCCTCGAAAGGTTTCAAAAGCACATTGCAGGGACATGGCATCTACTGAACTGTCCGGCAAACCGGTCGCGGCAGCGTTGGCTCCAATCTTGTTTCCCCGGACCCCAAGCGGGTAAGATAGATCAAGGCTGTATGCATTAACCCCCCGCTTTTGAAGACAATCGGCCCAATTGCTACCGGCTGCAGCGACATCAATATAGACCTGACCCGGCGTAAGCCCTAAAAACTCATGGGCAATGTAATGCTCTAGGCATTTTTCAATAGACACATCCTTTGAATTGGCGTAGCGGTCACGAATTTCTGAGTACCTGTCTAACCAAGAGACAAAATTTTCTACATCCAGATCTATTTTTTCTACGGAAACACCTGCTAAAGTGAGTCTTTCGATTAGTGCACTTTGTTTGTGCTGTTTATTCAATACAGAAAAGGCCTCGCTTGAAAATAGATTATTAGATGATGAAATATACGCCCAATACATATTAGGAAGCCTCTTTCGTAAAAAAGTTGAAGTTCAAGTATAGTACTGAAGTCATCCTGCTCTTTTGAAATAGATATAGCTGCACCGGATCAAGCCATTTTCTGGTAGGTTTTTGTTTCCCGACAAATTCCCCGGAAA
>Ga0302250_1001217_pt1 | contig 20306 bp, 18 predicted proteins | sample AAG_RA_Asp_MG_FD_193536 | JGI IMG/M metagenome (GOLD analysis project Ga0302250, IMG submission 193536) | Enriched activated sludge microbial communities from anaerobic digester in WTTP, New Holstein, Wisconsin, United States - AAG_RA_Asp | ecosystem: Engineered > Bioreactor > Anaerobic >... | reverse complement strand
CGGCATCGGTGGCAAAACCGCCGAGCAGGTGGCAAAGTTCATCGTTCAACTATCTGAACGGCAGCAGGTGCTGTGCATTACGCACCTGGCCCAGATAGCAGCGAGAGCCGACAGCCATCTGGCCATCGTCAAGACCAGCGACAAACAGCGCAGTGCGGTGCATCTGCAAATCCTGGAGAAAGAATCCAGATTGCAGGAAATCGCACGAATGCTATCCGGTTCGGTAAGCACAAAGGCTATTGAGCACGCATCAGAGATAATGAATAAGATAAACAAGCGAGGTTAGTGTGGACAAGAAGACAAAAAGAAGAGTCCGCGGCGTGGCGATATTTATCGTCTTTTTAGCCGTTTTTACCGCCATCATCCAATGGCAGAGAAAAGAAGGAAAAACGGTGAATTATAACTTCAAGCCGTCCCAGCAGGAATATCGGGACCTGAAGTTTATCAACAAAGCACAGGTTACATTTTCATCTCTAAATGTTCCCAAGGCACAAACTGAGATCGACAAGATTATCGGAGCACTTGCCAAACGCCAAATCCGTAAACAGGTGGAAGGTTCATTTGGCGCATATATTTTCAGCGTTCCCCAAAAAGACCTGCCTAATCTGATTCAACGCATGAAGGGTTTTGGAACCGTAAGCTCGCAAACAGAACAGATCGACACCTCATTGGTAAACATCGATTATGAGAGTGAATCTCAGCGCTTGGCAGCCTACGAACGCGAACAGGCCGACCTGAACAACGTCCGTTTCCCAACTGAGGTGCAAAACCGCCGTAAGGAAGCCTTGCATGGCCTGATCAATACCACTCGCAACAATCTGGATAAATTGAAAGACCAGGAAAATGTACTGCTCTACATCACCCTGGTTCCACAGCAAAAAAACAGCAACACCTTCCTTACCATCAAGGATATGTCTATAAACTTCCTCACCTGGCTGGTGATCTATGCCGTGGGCATGGTGCTGGTTTACTTTGGAACCAGGCTGCTTATGTATTTCCTGGCTGCCTTGGGAATCCGGGGACTAAATGCAGGCGGCGTTGGCGGATCATACCAGTATGGTGGTTATTCCGGCTATGCCAGCAAGTATTCCGGCCGTTATAACTATAATACAAGCAAGCGTAAAATCAAACGTGTTTACAAAGACCGCCGCGATGGCACTCGCCTGGAAAATGAAGACGAGGGCAGCGAGGACAAGTAAAAGGAGTATATCATGACTCTATCACCTTGGAGCGTCTGGATGATGATCGGGATTGGCTTCATCATCATCGAAATCTTCGATCCCGCCTTCTTTTTCGTGTCATTGGGAATCGGAGCTATTCTAACGGGCTTAATCAGTGTGATTCCAGCCGTTCAGGGCAGCATTCCCATTCAGATATTTTGTTTTGCCCTGCTCAGTTTCGTGGCTTTTCTATTCATGCGCAAACTGGGCAAGAAAGTGCTGATGAATCCCGGCAGCGATACAAACGTATATGCCCTGAAAGGCAAGAATGGCTTTGTAACCAAAGAGATCCCCGTTGAAGGCAAAGGCTATGTGAAAATTGGCGGAGAAGAATGGGCCGCAGTGGAAGAGAATCAGCAAGCCGTGGAACTGGGAGAAAAGGTAATTGTAACTGGCATAGACGGAAACAAGGTGATAGTACAGAAGATATAGATACATAGGGAGTCCTGGAGTCGAGGAGTGCTGGAGATTTTGGATACATGAGGATAGCCCCTTGGAAGTAATCACCATAAGCGGTGGCTTCAGCCACCTTTTCGGGGGTAATATCCAATATCCTGGGACGTAATTCCCAGGTATGCAGTCAGTTAAGCCCAAACAATGCAGTAATGCAGTTCCCTGTCCCTGGTCTGCCAGCGTTTCGCTGGCAAGGTTTTACCAGCCTCTGGCTGGTTTTTTTATGCCAGCGAAACGCTGGCAGACCTTTCCGGTGAGACACCGGAATTCCGTGCGCGGGAATTCTACTGCATTATCTGGGTTAAAGCTTTCAAACCCCGTCAGGGGTGGCACCATTATTTAATGAGACCTGTTTGGTGTTCCCCCTTACGGGGTTCATGATCGTAACTGCATGTTTTCCAGGGGTTAACACACCTGGCTATTATATTTCATCCCTATCGGGATTTAAGTGCTGCACTTTTATTGGATTCCAGATAGCATTGAAGGTTGAAGTATTCAACAGCCCTATTTCGTATGTTCTCCGCCTAGAAGACGGAGCTATTTTACTCCTTCTTTAAGACGAAGTAGTACAGCCAGTGGCAGGTAGGATATCTGGCTATCTAGGCGTTATTTAGCCCAAACGATCCAATTGGCTGTGCATCAGAAAGGAAGGCCATGAAGAAGAAAGAATAATCATACTCCCAGCCTGGAGCAAAACTCAGAAATAGGGCAATGGCTGCAACGGGGTTTGCGGGGAGTGCATAGGTTCTGGCCGAAGGCCACCACATAGGAATTGATATTCAACCAGTGTTTCAGGGGTAGTTTTTCTCTCAGAGCCATTTCAGTTTCCAACGGGTTTTGGGTGTTTACATAGCCCCAGCGGTTGCAGATCCGGTGCACATGCACATCCACGCAGATAGCGGGTTTTTGAAAAGCCACGGCTCGCACCAGGTTTGCAGTTTTACGTCCTACTCCCGGAAGCTGCAGCAAATCGTCAATCTCATCCGGAACAATTCCTCCGAATTTATCTTTGAGCACTTGAGGAAGTTGTTTTAGGTGTTTGCTTTTTTCCCGGTGAAAGCCGACCTGAAAGATAATTTTATCCAATTCTTCCACACTCAGCTTATCAAAATCCTCGGCGTTTTGCACTACCCTGAACAGGGCGTCAACCGCCTTTGAGGTGGTTTCGTCCTTGGTCCTGGCGCTCAGGATCGTAGCCACCAGCACTTTGAAGGGTTCCTTGGTTTGGGCCTGAATAAGGTCGACGATTGGGGTTTTTACGGTGTAGAAATGCTTTTTTAGCCTTTCCATAACTATGTCTATATCTTTGTTTTGCATTCTGCTAACCTCGGTTCTTCGATATTGTAAAACGAGTCAGAAAAAATATGTTGCCTGAAATCGCACATTCCCAAATCTTGTCAACCGTAAAGGAGAAATCAGGATGTGCGGACGATTTGCGCAAGTGATCAAACACGATCAGCTGAAGAAATTGACGGATGAGCTGAAGCTGAAGGAAAGCAGCGAGCAACTGGAGCTGAACTACAACGTGGCTCCCACCCAAACAGTTTCTGCCGTAATTGCCCAAGGTTCTGTACGATATCTGGGATTTTTCCGCTGGGGATTGATACCATCCTGGATGAAGGCCGTACCCGAAAAAGCATTGATCAACGTTCGCTGTGAAAGCATCCTGGAAAAGCCCAGCTTTAAAGTTTCCTTTCTCCGCCGGCGCTGTTTGGTACCGGTAAATGGTTTTTACGAATGGCGCAGCCGCGACAAGCAACCATTTTTCTTTCATTCGTCTGGAAGTGATCTGCTATATCTGGCAGGTATTTACGATGCCTGGTACAGCGCAGACGGCAGCTATATCCCCTCCCTGGGGATCATCACCCAGGATTCTGATGAGCAAATGGCCGACATCCACAGCAGGATGCCAGTCAGCATCACCAAGGAATCCTGGGATAAGTGGCTTGATCCTGGCTTGCAGGAGCCCAGAGCGTTGCAGCAAATGCTGCAGGAATTGCCCGCCGCAGCCTTGAGCCGTCATCCAGTGTCTAAATATGTAAATAGTCCTGCCAATCAAGGCCCCCAATGCTGGCAGCCCCTGGAACCGGAACCCACACAAAGTGATATTTTCGCCTAAAGAGGGTATAAGAAACAAATGGAATCATTGAAAAAGAACATCCTGGTAGTGGACGACGATCTTTCCATGCTGGATTGCGTTCGCATGAGCCTGAAGATCGAGCCCAGTTATCAGGTAAAAACCTGCAATAACCCACAGGATGCCATCATCCTGCTGCAATCTGCCGAGTACAATCTGGTTATCTCAGACATTATGATGCCCGGATTAACCGGGCTTGACCTTTTGGAATTGGTGGGCAAAACCGACCCCAATATCCCGGTAATTCTGATGACCGGCGAAGCAGACCAAAGCAAAATGCGCAGCGCCATCCAGCTTGGAGCCTTTGATTTTCTGCGCAAACCCTTTGAAATAGCCGAATTGCACGTGGCCGTGAAGCAGGCCTTACAGAAAAACCAGCTTTTAATACAGAATGAACGCTATCGCTGCCATCTTGAGATCCTGGTGGAGGAACGCACAGAAGAGCTTTTTGCGGCGAAAAGCAAGCTGGAAAAGCATTACTTGAATACCATCCATGCCATGGTAAACGCCATGGAAGCAAACGATATATATACTCGCGGCCATTCTGAGCGAGTAACCGTACTCAGTCTGATGCTTGGCAAACTGCTGAAGTTGAACAACGATGAATTGAAATTACTGCGCATCGGCGCTTTGCTGCATGACCTGGGAAAGATAGGAATATACAACACACTGCTGAACAAGGAGCAGGCCCTAACGCTGACTGAATATGAAGTGATGAAACAGCATCCCGTGATCGGGGAAAAGATAATCGGGCCAATCGGGCTGCCCGGCGAAGTACACGATATAATCTTGCAACATCACGAATGGTTTGGAGGTGGTGGATATCCCTATGGCAAGAAGGGAAAAGCCATCTCTCATCTGGCGCGCATAGTAACAATTGCCGATTCTTACGACGCCATGACCAGCCGGCGTGCCTACCGGCACAACCTCGATCCGCTTTCTGCCAGCCTGGAGATCCGAGATAAGACCGGAGTGCAATTTGACCCGGACTTTGGCCAGCTTTTTTATGAAAACTACCGATACATCATTGAGCCTATCAGCCATCCTCCGGCAATTCAGGAATTACTGTTTGATTTGTATTAGAAAAGATATAAGGAGTTAGCATGGTAAAGATTATCAGCGCAGCCGACGCTGCCGCCATGATTTCGGAAAAGAGCCGCCTGGCCATAGGAGGGTTTTTGGCAGTTGGTGCGCCGGAAACCATTATCGACGCTCTGGTGGAACAAGGTACCCAAAAACTGCACATGATCGTAATCGCTTCAGATTGGGAAAACCGCGGAGTTGGAAAACTGGTGGTTAACCGCCTGATCAGTAGCGCTCAGGTTTCTCACCTGGGAACCAACAAGGCGATTCAGGCACAGATGAATGCCGGAGAAATCGCCATAGAACTGGTTCCCCAGGGAACTTTAATGGAGCGCGTTCGTGCTTGTGGAGCAGGTTTGGGCGGAATCCTTACCCCCACTGGCCTGGGAACCGTGGTACAGGAAGGCAAACAGGTAATCACTCTGGAAGGCAAAGACTATATTCTGGAACCTGCCATCGCAAGTGATTTTGCCTTGGTCAGAGCTCATAAAGCAGATAGAATGGGAAATCTGACCTACCGTAAAACCTCTCGCAACAGCAATCCCATCATGGCCATGGCCGGGAAGATTACTATAGCTGAAGTGGATGAGATTCTGGAGATTGGAGAGCTGAATCCCGAGGACGTGATTACCCCAGGAGTATTTGTAAACTATCTGGTTTTGAGCAAGGAGAAAAGATGATGGATAAACGAGCTATGATCGGAGCCCGGATTGCGAAAGAATTCAAAGATGGTGATTATGTAAACCTGGGAATAGGACTGCCTACCGAAGCTGTAAATCACATCCCGGCAGGAGTGCACGTGGTGTTTCAATCTGAAAACGGAATGCTGCGCGTAGGTCCCAAACCCGCAGAGGGAGAGGAAGACCAGGATCTGATCAATGCAGGTGGAGGATTCATAACAGCCCTGCCTGGTGCCAGCTATTTTGATTCTGCGCTCAGCTTTGCGATAATCCGTGGCGGACATATCGACGCCACTGTTCTGGGTGCTTTGCAGGTGGATCAGCAGGGAAACCTGGCTAATTGGATGATTCCCGGAAAAATGGTTCCCGGCATGGGGGGAGCAATGGATCTGGTAACCGGAGCAAAGAAAGTGATCGTGGCCATGGAGCATTGCGACAAAAATGGCAACTCCAAGGTATTGAAACAATGCACCCTTCCCCTTACCGCCAAAGGCAAGGTTAGCCTGATTATCACAGACCTGGCCGTGATGGAGATAAGCCCGGATGGCCTGGTTCTAAAAGAAATTGCCGCCGGTCTGAGTGTTGAGGAAGTGAAAGCCGCTACGGAAGCGGATTTGATAGTACCAGATGAAGTGGAATACTTCTAAAGAACGCCCTGAATAATTGGACAAAATGAATCAGCCGGCCTGGAGCCGGCTTTTTTGTTTCATGGCCTACAGATAGCGCAGCAGTTCTCTGTCTGTTACACCTGCGTAGAGCTCAATGTAGGGTTTTACGGGGCTGATATTGATCTTTGGAAAAAAGACTTCTTCTATCTGAAAAAAGCCAACCGAAGCATTCATCTCCACGGTTATGCAGATGGGTTTTTCCTGCCCCTTGGCTATTTTTACTTTTTGAATGGCCGATGCGGAGGTGCGATGAATATCTCCGACCCGGGTTTTGCTTGATAGCATACTGGGAATGCGAGCCCGGCCTTTCTCCATGTCGCTTCCATCGCCGATCAGCACCAATCCGGCCTCCAGGGAATGTATCTTGCGGGTAGCCATGTGACCGAAGATGCCCTCAATGGCGATCGAACGGATAGCGGTTTTGATCATCAGCTCGTTTTCGCTGTGCAGTTCACCAAGGATACGATCGATGAACGGAGTGGCTAGCTGAATGGAAAGCAATTCGTGGCTGTCCCGGGTAATAGTCATTCCCAGGTCGTGTAGCAAAGAAGCCATGATAACCGCGGTTAGGGAATCGTCGGCCGTTCCCACTTCTTCCTTTTCCAGGTTCATTTTAATGCCAGCTTCGTTTAGCAGTTTGAACATCTTGATGGTATTCAAGGTTGCCTTGCGCATGTGTACAGGACCATGATCGTTATAACCAAGGCGTTTAATCGATACGATATTGGCGTATTCCTGGGTTGCCTGCAATTCGGAATCGGCAAAGAGGATTTCGGCAGTTCGCAGTGCTTTTCCGGAAAGCAACTTCAGAATACGCTCTTCCAGTTGTTGTTGTTTTACTGATTTATACATTTTTTATTTTTAACTCCTTAGAATCTGTTTATCAGCTTATTCACCAGATTGGTAACCGAGGACACCAAGGCTATCGAAATCGAGATGGTTCCGGCGATCAGCATCGTTTCCAGGATACTTTTTGAAGCCTGCACATTGTTTCCGGCAATGTAGTACTGCATCGACTGAAACAAGCCCCGCCCCGGAACCAGCGGAATGATGGCACAGGTGACAAAAACCGAGACCGGAGTTCGCAATCTGGGTGCCAGAATTTCGCTGTATATACATACCAAGATAATCGATATGAACACAGAAAACAACACCGAACTGCTGTAATAAAGGATAATAAGGTAAAATGCCCAGCTTAACCCCCCGGCCAATGAGGTAAAGAGAATCTTGATCCCCTTCAGATTTACCCGGATTGAAAAGCCCAAGATCGCCAGAAAAGCCCAACAGAATTGCATCAGAGTAAGACTATCGAAAGGGCGCATCAATACCCCCAAAGTTCCCAAAGCTTCAGCATCGAGCCACTGCCAGCCACGATGCCTACTGTGATGAATAGCGCCTCCACAGCCCTGGCGGTTCCTGCTACCAAGTCTCCGCTCATAGTGTCGCGAATGGCATTGGTAATCGATAAACCTGGCACTAAAAGCATGATTCCGCCGATGATGATGTTTTCCAGCTTGATGTAAGGGACATAGATGTCTATAGTTTTGGCAAGAATCACGATCAAAGCCGCGGCCAGAGCATTCAACAGAAAATTATTGAAGGCCAGTTTGCTAAGATACTTCATGCCGAAGCTAACAACTATACCGATAAAAACAGCAACTGCAAACTCCGGCCAGGAACCTCCGAACAGCAGGCAAAAAAATCCGCTGGTAGCTCCACCACAAATGTTTTTCAGCCAAGCCGGCCAAGCCTCTTCAACGTCAATCTTATCAAGTTCCTTTTGAAACTGCGCCAAACTGGTAACCTTGTCTTTATCTGGACACTTTGGGTTAGCCAGGCAGTTTACCAAGCGGCTTACCCTGGTAATCTTACCCAGATCTATGCGACGGTTGTCGATGCGCTTGATGCTGGTGTTGATGGTCCCCACTCCATCTTTGAGGCTGATAAAGATTCCCGTGGGGGTAACGTAGCTCTCCGTTTCCGGATAACCAAAACCGCGACAAACCTTGCGCATCATCAGTTCCACGCGGTTGGTAGTACCTCCGCTTTGCAGGATTATGCGTCCCACTTGCAGGGCGATTTCGGTAACCTGTTGAACGCTTAAGTTTGGCATTTCAATACTCATCTATTTGATTGGTGATCTCATCCGGCATTCCCAGAATACTGGCTATGCGCAAGGCACATTTTGGCGGAGTCTGGGTTTTTTTTAGAAGCTGCAGACTATAATCCATTGCTTCGGAAAGGTGTTTCAAGCGTTCCTCCAAGGTATTTCGGGATGTTCCCTCCAGCTCTTTGAGAGCTTCTGGAGGAATACCTTTGATACTAAAATGGGACACCTCTTTCAGCCTGGTCGGTGCGCTGAAGTGGGTGGCGGCCACAAAACTGATCTGATGTTTCTGAAGATACTTCAGAACTCCCAGGCAAAGAGCTTCCCCTTCCTCTGGATTGGTACCCCGGGCAAATTCGTCCAGCAAGATCAGTTTTTTGCCCTTTCGGGAAACAAACTGAACAAAGGAAACCACTTCGCGCCCAAAAGAGCTAAGGGATTCGCTTTGCTCATGATTATCATGATTGTAGTATATATCATCGAAAATAGGTAATTCTGCGCATGCAGCCGGAAGCGGAACAGCCCAGGAGGCCAGATGACAGAGCTGACCCAAGGTAATGAGGGCTGTAGTTTTACCGCCCATATTGGGACCGGTAAGCAGATTTGAATCTTTAGAAAAGCATAGATCCAGGCTCTGATAATGCCGGCCCTGGTTTTCCAGAGCAAGCTTGAGAGGTAGATTTACGGCAGAGTGGATTTTGATCCCGGGACTGCGGTTGTTCAGCCTGGGTATGCAGCAGTCGTAACGAAGGGCAAAGCGAGCCAAACTGAATTCCCAGACCAATTCTTCACAGCTTTTCCAGGCAGTCTCCAGCTTGGGTATATGTTCGAATACCTTGGAAGTGAGCTTTACCCGGATCTCATGCTCCAGTTTTTCGCTGGCCTGACGCAGCAGCTCAAGCTCAGTTTTATAACGCAGAGTCTTCAGATTATCAGCCAAACGGAAATTGATATTTGCCAGGCTTTCAGAAGAGATGCTGAAGAATTTGCTCTTTACAATCCGTGCAATTAAGTCTTCCTGGGTGCGAGACAGGACAAACTCCTCCTTAAGACCTGGGCTATTGAGCTTTAGTCTCGCTTCCTCCAGGATAGTTTTCCGGGCATGTTTCAGTTTTTCAGCGTATTCAAAACGCTCTTTAGAGAGCTTCAGCAATCTTTTGTCATAGAGTTCCGAAATGCGGAAGCAGGGCAATCCGTTGCCATCCGGATCAAGCAATTTGAATAGCTTGTCCAACTCGGGCAGGGGATGCAATTGCTTGGAGTCATACTCGAGAAACAGAGCCCGAAGCTTACCATAAACCCAGAGAAAGCTCTTTATCTCAAAGAACTCGTGGATTTCCAGGCAGGGCGAGAGAACAAGATGATCCCAAGCCAAAAGGGGTATGTGGCAAAAAAAATCATTCAATCTGTCGGCCACAATTTCACTTTTCTGCATTATTCCCATTAACCATTCAATTTGGGAATATCTGCATTTTATCTGAGCCAGATCCGGCTTTACATTCAGCTTCCTGCGTTTTACACTGGCTCCCAATTCCCCGGGAGTCTCGATCAGCGTAAGCAGAATATCAAGTTTCAGGTTTTCTCGTAACTTCTTCGGCATGCATATAACCTCTGTAGTGCCATACTCTTTATTTCACGCTACTTATGTCAATCTTTTTTATCAAGCTGCCAGAAGCGGTGTTGTACAGAACTATTCCTTGGCGACGATAACGGGTTAGGGTTTCGGGATGCGGGAAATGAAAACGATTGGGCTGAGAAGTGGTTAGCCAAGCTTCCCGGGGTTTCACCGCAGCCAGAAAATCTGCTGAACTGGAACCGCGAGAACCGTGATGCGGCACCTTCAGGAAATGGGAGTGCAATTCCTCAGGATATTTGGCGGCCAGATAAGCTTCAGCGTCGCTTTCAATGTCTCCGCAAAAAAGTATGCTCTTAGACCCGGTATCCAGACGGCAAACCAGAGACTGATTATTTTCGTTCAGATCAGGATAGTCCTTGTCGGGATGCAAAAACTTGAGATAGCTCTCCCCTATTCTGTAGCTTACTGTGTCTGATATCACATTAATCCGGCTTCCATTCAGATAACCTGAATCCACAAATTGGTTCCACAAGGATTGAGCTGCTGCAGTTTTGCTGATGAACACGTTTTTAACATGCAGGGCAGAAGCCAAAGCCGGAAAACCTCCAGAATGATCGGCATGCAAATGGCTAATGACCAGTGCGTCGATTTGCCGGAATCCCTTTCTTTGGAGCCAGGGTATCAGTTTGGTTTGCATCCAGCTATTGCTTTGCATCTCTTCGACGCTTAAAGTGCGCTCATCCGAATGAGCGGTATATAGACCTCCAGTGTCGATCATCAAGGTGGTGCCATTCTTCAGTTTTATCAGGCTGCAATCTGCTACCCCAGCATTAAAAACAAATATGTTTGTGGAGGTTTCGGTTCCGGAAGGCCATAAAAGCAATCCAGATGCGATCATGAATAAGGGAATGAAAGCATATAGGGCAAAACGAAAGCGTCCCCGAACCAGCAAGAATAACCATAGTATGCCTATAGCCAATGCCCAGCTATGGCTGGGAGACAAATATACCCCACTTATTTGAAAGGGCATATCTGCACTTAGTCGCAGCCAGTCCGTCCACAACTGGCAGACAAACTCATAGGATAGTTGCAGCCATCCGGTAATAAGCCAGTTATGAGGCATAAGCAGAAGTAAAAATGACAGGGGAAGTAAAACCCCGCTGAGAGGAATACCCAGGATGTTTCCGATGATGCCATTGAAGGACAGACGACCAAAGTGATAGAGTAGAACCGGCGTTATCGCCAAACTTACCAATGTGGAGAGAAGCACCCCTTTCAACACGTTGGACAAAAGACGGATACCATAATTCCCCGATACTTGGGCTAAATCAAAAACCCTAAGCCTCGGGATCCCATAAAGCATCACTCCTACAGAGATGAATGAAAGCTGAAGTCCCACATTGAAGATTTGGCGGGGACTGAAAAATGTGATAATCCATAATGACAAGGCCAATACCTGCAACCCGGAAAGCGGCCGTTGAAGATGTCTGGAAAAAACCAGGCAACCAATCATTATGACAGATCGAGTGATTGGAGGTGCGAGGTTATTGAGCATAGCAAACAACAAAATTAATGGCAAGAAAACGAGTTCCGCTGTTTCTCTGGACATGACAATTCGCAGCAAGCTGATCACAATTAGATAGATAAACCAGACGTGCAAGCCACTCACCACGATCAGATGCATCAATCCGCTGCTGCCAAGAGCTTCAAGATGCTCCTGCTTAGCCTGGGTATCGGAAAGTAATAATCCTTTGGCCCAAATGCCCGAATTTCCCAGCTTGGAGTCCAGATTTTGTAAAAGATACCATCGCAGGGATGAAACCCACCCCTTAAGTCCGGTTTGCGACATACGGATTAAGCTTCCCAATTGATAAGCTTTTCCAGAAAATCGGTCGGGATAGATATCCAGAAGCGGATCAGGAGTAAGGGCTTGGAGTTCAGCCACGCCCTGATACCAGTAACCAGGCTGCAAGGGCTGGGCTGCAGAGAGTATCAGCTTATCCTTCAGCCTTTTACCAGCCAGGCTATGGAGAACAATCTCGTAGCGGTGTTCCTCTGCAGAGAATACTCTGGTAATTCTGAAGCATATTTCCTGCCTTAGCTGAATCCGCTCCCCAAGGATTTTTTTCAGAGGACTGCCATTTGCCGGTTGGCTTTGCATCCTCCAGACTCCCAAAAGCAACACCAGTAACAGAACCAGTGGAAAACGAACTCTTGGCAGCAACCAGGCCGCAAAGCAGACCACCAACGCTGGAACCGCGATCAGGACAGGCTTGGGATTAAGCCAGTCAGCCAACAGCAAGCCCAGCACCCACAATAAAACCGGAATGGCAAGGGGAGCCGGGAGTTGCTTGGCAGCAGCCATATTACTTCAGTTCAGATTTTTTTTGTCCAAAGAAACCCAAGATAATTCCCAGCGCTACACTCCACAGCGCAGCCAAGCCAATGCGATACAGTTCCGGCAACATGAAGGTTATCGTATGCGCTGGTATCCAGAACCAAACAAGCGAATAGATGCTCTTATCCAGATTTTGCCAGTTTTTCTGCTTTTCCGGCAGATTATCCAAAGCACGATGCGCAAGTACAAGAGTGAGGCCAAACTGGAGATTCATAAAGGCAGAGATGGCAAAAGCACGCCCCAGAGACGAGAGTTCGCCCAGGTATGCATGGTCTTCGAGGTATTCCACGAAGCCGGTAAAACCCTTGAAGGCGTATTTTATCCCGATAGCCAAAAGAGCCCACACAAACATCTTCCAAAGTGTTAATCTTAGATTGAAGGGGTATCGGAAACTTCTGCTGCGGATCCAGCGGGAAATCACTTCGCCAAGAGTTCCCAAAATAGCAAATTGGATCATCGCTGAGATTATGGGCATTGCCTTCACCCAGTCTACATAGGAAGTCAGGATCTGTGTCATTGTTTTTTCCTTATATTCTTATAATTCTCTCATCATCAGAAAGGGGTATTGAACCTGGTATGCATTAATTGTGCGATCAGGATAATTGCTCCCATATTGAGAGCAAGAATTTTCAGGGCCTATTTGCTGTCCAGCGTCCAGATCCCCTCCCATGTTTCAGGAGGATGCTGAATCAGATACAAACAACGCTCCCGCATGGCTTTGGATGGCTTGTCCGGATCTGGATCACGGCAAAGATACTCAAAACTTTCAGCAGCTTTTTGGAAGCTTCCCTCTCGGTAATGCTGTAGTCCTAGCGCATATTGCTTCGTCCAGCTATAATCTGTTGAGCTATCTGCATCATCCAGGAGTTCATAGATACGTGTGGGAGTATCTTTCCCCTTCACTTTCAGGTAATCCAGTTCACGGGTTATAAAAAGGGTCTCCACGAACTTCAGGGTAGATTCACTAATGATAATATGCGTGCCAAAGAACTTGTTTACACCTTCCAAGCGTGAAGCCAGGTTAACCGGATCACCGATGCAGGTATATTCCATCCGTCTTTGCGAACCGATGTTTCCAGCAACCAGAAAACCGGAATTTATCCCGATCCGGGTACCCAGATGAAAGCAATCGCTGGGACTAAGCTGTTCTTTGGAAGCAAGCTGCAGACTCATTTTCCGATGTGCCAAAGCCGCCTTGCAGGCACATAAGGCATGATCCTCACGCGCCAGTGGTGCTCCGAAAACAGCCATCAGTCCATCGCCGGTATATTTGTCCAGCATTCCATGGTTGTCAAGAATGGTATTGGTGAAGGAGCTAAAATACTCATTTAGGAACTTCACCAATTCTGGTGGTTGATGCTTTTCAGAAAACTTTGTAAAGTCATAGATATCAGTAAACAAAACTGTGGCATTCAGCTCTTCACCGCCCATTTGCACCAAAGCTGGATTGGCAGTAATCCTATCCACCAAATCTGGATGCAGGTACCGGCTAAAAACCAACCTTAGTTCTCGTTTGTGCTTGCCTTCTGACCAATAGCCAAGAGAAAGAATGAACAGCCAGGCCAACACCCAGGAAAGAACAAGTGAAACCGTATCCAGCATAATAAAATGAACTTTGAAGCAATACCAGGCAGAAATCAGAATCAGCCCCAGGATGAGAAAACCGAGAATTGGGCCATATCCCGCATTACTCTTGACAACCATTATAAATACAAGCAAGATAACCAGATAGATCAATAAAAACTGCACCGGCAAAGAAGGGACGTTTAAAGAATGACCTTGGGAAAGATTACTGATCAGCGTTGCCCAGGCCTCCATTCCCGGCATACCCCATGTATAGGGGGAGCTCTTCAAATCCATCAAACCTGCGGCAGTTGCGCCGATAAGTACAGTTTTACCGGAGAAGTAGTCTTTGGGGAAAAGGCTTTTACCACCGCTTCTTGACTGAGCGGCCGAATATAAAACCGCACTGAAGGGAAGATACTTGAAGACGCCTTCTACACCAGCCTTTCCGTACCAAAGAAGTGATATTTCTCCTTGGGAGTTCATCTGGAAATCCGGCAAGCTCCCGTCCTTCCGCATACATGCCGCCACACCAAGATTGGGATACAGCTTTCCCTCATAACGGTAAAAGGCCGGAAGAGAACGCAAAATGCTGTCTGAATAGCCGCTAAGGCTAACACCTCCTAGCCTGGTAGCGGCTTGGGAAAACTTGCCGATAGGGGCCTGAACCCCTATCAGAGACAGCGCTGGCACAGATGCAGACAAATTCAATTCATGCCCCTGTAAAGCTACCTCTGCATTACCTGCTCCTTCCGCAAAAGCCAGAATGGCATTGGGGCAGTTGCTTAAAGCAGCGGCGAACTCATCGTCTGAAAAGCCCGGATCTTCCTCTCCGCGGAAAAAATCAGGTTCGTCGAAAAGGATGTCAAAAACTACCGCTTTAGCCTTCTGATCTGTCAGATATTCGGTAAGCACCGCATAGAATATTCGCGGGAAAGGCCAGCCATGCTTTAGCTGAGCAGCGTACTTCAAAGATCCTTGATCTATGGCTACAAGTACTATGCTGCTGTCTGCCATTTGAGGATGCGGAGATAGCTTGAAGCGCAAGTCTTGGGAACGTGCTTCGATTTCTCTCAACAGAGACAGGCGGGAAATCATGAAAAACGGGATGCATAGCAGCAACGCTAGCAACGCTAACGACCAAAGCCGTTTGTAATTTGAACTGAATTGCTGCCCGAAGCGCATGTTGGTTCCGAATCCCAGGTGATTAGGGAATTTTGCGGGTATATAGCCGGATTTCAGCTTTATATGGACGTTCACCTTCTCTCAAACTGCGGTTCAAACGGTCGAGCAGCTTGGAGCGTTTAGCAGAGCTTGATGCCGGAACATCCACCGAGAATAATGCACTGGCCAGTTCCAGGCTGTCACGGTCCCACACGGTAGCTTTCAGGTTTATCTGTCTATCCTGCCGGCCATTGTTACCAAGCAGATATTCCAGTTCGATGAACTGAGAACCGAAATTGCTGATCTGCACATCTGAAATCTGGATCTGTTCGGTTTGAGCTTTTGTGCTGCGTCTCTGCAGCCATATCCCAAAAACCGCAGCCAGAATTATGACAACGATCATACTTTCTTTCAGTTTATAGCGACGGGGAAACTCCATGCGATCCACGATAGGCATCACTATCTCCTAATATACAAACTGCCAGGCTGCAAAGACATGGCTGTTCCATGCACCCCTTTTTTCTGCTTCAAAGCCTGCCAGAAACCGGTGATGGGCCAAGAAGTCAATCAATATACAGCTTTTTACGGCCAAAATTTCAGCTTTGTCTCCCTGAAACCAATCCGCAGTCCCGTTTTGCAGACTTTCTCCAGGAAATACGTCATAATAATTCTGATTCCAAGCACTACCGAAGCTCCCCTGCCTGGTATAGGAGGCCACGCTCTGCCAAGAAAGCTGGTCTTGAAATGGGATGAAAGCTGATGCGGATAAATCCACCAGGTTCGAGCCCTTGGGGTAGCCCAGGCAGCGACCGTCATGCGAATACATCGCATGATTCAGGTAATGGGTGTAGGTAAAAGGACGTACCGCAGTAAACTCCAAACCAACCGTGGGTAAAGCGCTGTCCGGAAAGGCAAGGGGGAACTCATAACGCATCCCGCCCTGCAGAGCGTATTTATTGCCCCACCATGAGGTATTCAGCTTTCTGTAGCTGAATTCATCCAGAGCCAGTTGCGCATACAGAAATAGTCGTTCCAAAGGAGAAAAGCTTGTGCCGGCAAAGAGAAATACATTATCCCTATCCCACAGATTATGCTCAGTGGCACGCCAGAAAGCATTTGGCAATAGGTAATTCAGGTCTATACTGCGATTTCCATAGACCACCGCTTCCCCCAGAAAGAGCTTGAGATTATCTCCGGGATTATAACCAAGCTGATGTATTGCCAGGTATTTATCTGGATAGTTCTTGCTGTTTAAGGTGGGGTATTCGTAAATGCTGTAGCTGCTGTCTGCCATAAGTGAACCATGCATAAATGACAAGCTGAAATCGCCCGAGCGTCCCTCCGCAAGCAGATAAGCATAATCGTTCACCTGGTCATTCAAGATAATGCTGCCGCTGAAGCTGTTCCCCAAAGCAAATTTTCCCCGCCCTATCGCCAGGGTAAGATTCCTGCCATTATAGCTAAGATCAGCTTTAAGGTTGTCCAGATTAATCCGGTCATTACTTGGCCGATTGTATCCATCTATCAGTTCGGATGTTGCCGCCTCGCTTTGCGAACCGAAAAACATGCCGTTCCACCAATGAGTATTAAAATGCCAGTGCCTGCCAAGTGATGACTTTAACGAAAAACCCTTGTAAAAAAAGGCCGAAAGGCTTTCTGCGAAAACTGGCTCATATCCTGCCAACACATTAAACTCAGCTTTTAACAAACGATCGGGGCTTTGATATCCCACCAGGCAATGCCTAGCCTTACCCGGCCGGAATGCATCCAGAACTGCATCTCCAAATCTGCCAATACTGGTAAACGGATGATTCAGGCCATTGCCGTAAACATTGATGCTATCAGCTTTGGCAGGTTCGGGATAGTTCAGCAGGCTTGTTTTAAAATTATCCTTTACCGGCTGAGCAAAGGCAGAATCGGGAATATGTTCCAGACCTGCCAGGCATAGATAAAGGTTGGCAAATAGCAATAGAAGCTTATACTTCCGGATCGTCATGACCACCCCGGTGACAGAGGTGCAAATACTGCTCCACTTCCGCCTGTGAGATTTTCAATTCACGGGCAATTTCCTTACGAGTCCAGCCATCGGAGGTAAGCTTCCCAACCATCCGGCACATAGTTTTCGAATCCAATGCGGCTTCAGAAGCCACGATGGATGGGGTTGGCTTTTTTACAGCGGGTCGCCGTTTGGGTGTGCGCGTGATAGCCAAATATGCCAACAATCCACCCATTACCAGCAAAGCTATGGGTAAAAGCCATCCTGGATAAAAAATGCGTTTTTTCCTGGACGGCTGAGAGGCGGTAACTTCCCTGGCGGGAATTACCTGCACAGTGTCCGGCAACACAGTATCGGGAACTACCGTTTCGCTTTCCATGCTACTGAAATCTTTGGCATCGGGGGGAGGAGGCAGGGGCTCTTCATCGCCATGAATCATGGCCATCAGTTGCTGCGCCTTGGAGTAGTAAGGTGAGTTTGGGAGAATCATGGCCAGTTTTTCCGTAGCTCTGGTGCTACCGCGTTTATGCAGAAGCTGGGCCCAATTGTAGAGAATCTGGCTGTCCTCCCGGTAATCTATATGCAAATCGCCATAGGTTTTGTCGGCGCTGTTCAGCTTGCCTACCGAGCTATAAAAATCAGCGATAATCAGCCTTTGAGCCTTGGAAGGCCGGGCAGCAAAGATATCAATCACAATACGATTATCCAAGCGCAGGTGTTCCAAGCGGAATGCGCCATCCACGTCTATTTTAACCAGGTTTTCCTGCTGATAAACACCGCTGATCAATCCCCCGGCTTTGTAGTTTATCCGGGCTTGGCTGGGAAGATAATCCTTTATCAATACCTGCACACCGGAATTCGAAGAATTAATCTCTGTTCCGCTCTCACCACTCAGTCCGATCACCACTCTGCTTACAGCAGTGCCATGGTTTTCCATGTTTACCATTTCAATACTTGCCGAAGCCAGCAACAGGCTTGCCGCCCAGAGCAGCAGAAACATCACACACAATTGTCTCATCTGGTTTTCCTCTATATGTTATGAGATTTTACACTTATCGTTTGAGATCAGATTGCAGGTGTCGATAGCAATCTGCAGTTCTTCATTGGTAGGAATCACTACTATCGAGATTGGCGAATAATCCTGGGATATGATGCCGGGATTTGCGCCCACTTGGCGATTCAATTCACGATTGATGTGAATTCCCAGGTTTTCCAGGCGGGAGCAAATCCTTTGGCGCATTTTTACCCCGTATTGACCAATGCCACCTGTGAACACCAAAGCATCCACTTTGATCAGATTGGCTACATAAGCGCCGATATATCGCCGGATGCGATAGGCATAGGTTTCCAGGGCTTCCTGAGCATCCTGATTGCCTTCCTCAGCGGCAGCTTCGATGTCCCTCAGGTCGCTGGAAATGCCAGAAAGCCCAAGCAGACCACTTTTTTTATTCAGTATATTATGCACTTCATGAAAGTCGAATCCGCGCTCTTCCAAATAGAAAATAATGGAAGGATCCAGGTCTCCGCTACGGGTCCCCATCATCAGCCCCTCCAAAGGCGTGAAACCCATCGAGGTATCCACAGACCTTCCGGCTTGAATGGCCGTGATGGAAGCGCCGTTACCGAGGTGGCAGGTGATCAGATTGGTGTTTTCGGGGCTTCGTTTCAGGATCTGCACAGCCAGATCGGCTACATAGCGATGACTGGTGCCATGAAAACCGTAGCGGCGGATGCGGTATTTTTCGTAAAACTCCCGTGGAATACCATATAGATACGCGCTGGGAGGCAGGGTTTGATGAAAGGCAGTGTCGAAAACCGCCACTTGCGGAACCAAGGGAAAGATAGCTTGAGCTTCCCTGATGCCGGTTAAATTAGCCGGATTATGCAGGGGGGCAAGCTCGCAATTGATCTCTATGGCCTTTATCACATCTGCGTCGATGATCACGGATTCGGAATACTGATCGCCACCATGCACAACCCTGTGGCCGATTCCCGAGATCTCTGTGGGGCTGTTCAGGATGCCATTTTCTTTGTCCAGAATGGCTTGCATCATCTGCTCAAAAGCGATGCGATGATTGGGAATCTCCAGGCAACGATGATATTTTTTCCCTTCAAATTCCTGGATAACTTTTCCTTCCGGCAAGCCGATGCGCTCCACCAGACCCTTACCCAGACTTTGGTGCTCGGGCATCCGGTAGATTTCGTATTTCAGAGAGGAACTGCCACAATTGATTACCAGTATTTTCATCTTAACTGCTTTCCTGTTCGAACTTTTTCAGGTGCTTGCGGATAGGGCGCAAAGGGTAAATTCCTACTGCAGCAGCCTGTTTTTTCATGCTTTTTGGTTCGCCGAAAAATGGCAAGGAAAATCTGTGGGAAAAGGAAACCTCATGCCGAGTCTGGAGTCATTCCCACTTAGCAAATCAAAGAACTTACAAACCTCGATGACAGTGGAAAGGACTCATGCGTTGGTTTAGGTTCGCGAGTAACCATGAGTCTTTTGCGCCGCTTAGCTGGAGGTTGGCTAAAAGAAAGGAATGGCGCAAATGACTCCTGACTATCTCCTGAATCCTGCGAAAGATTTCCCTTGCGAAAGGAAGGGCAGATCTCTTTCGTCCCTACCGGAGATCCCGGATCAAGCTCCGGATGAGGGACATTGTGTGGACTCCATGACTCCCCAAACCCCAGGCTCCATGACCCCAATCCCTTACCCATGCATATCTTACCATATGTTTATAGGATGGGTAAAGGATGGGTATAGCATCGAATAAAAAGCTTCTCCCTGATTACTCTCAGTTGTTTCATAACGATACAGGCATTCCCCCAAAAAATCGGATGTTGATAACTGTATTAAGCAGTAATACAATAAGATAAGATATCCCATTGTCCATGTATTTGATTTGCTGAAATGCCTTGATGTAGGCTATTTGCACGAACGAAAATGTGTCTGCCTCGAAAACTACCCCCATTAAGCTGCAAGAGAACGTGATATAGCCACTTAACTGGGGCAAAGACGAGCTTTTGTATTACAAACACCGAGATCGCTTCACAATCGCAGAATCTAGCCTGTGGATAACTTTTTTTGGAGGCAGAAATATAGTTTAAATAATTGAGAGAAATTGCTTTACAAAATTGGTGGTGGCTCAATCTTTGAATCACGAAAAACAAAAAAGGAGACCACCACCATGAGCGAACAACAAAATCAAACCCGCTGTTTTATACAAGCAAAATTGTCAGACTTCAGCAACAGAATTAGCCAAG
>Ga0302250_1001214_pt1 | contig 20389 bp, 16 predicted proteins | sample AAG_RA_Asp_MG_FD_193536 | JGI IMG/M metagenome (GOLD analysis project Ga0302250, IMG submission 193536) | Enriched activated sludge microbial communities from anaerobic digester in WTTP, New Holstein, Wisconsin, United States - AAG_RA_Asp | ecosystem: Engineered > Bioreactor > Anaerobic >... | reverse complement strand
GATTGGTAATTTTCACCGCCAGTTTTGTATCCCTGTTGGCTCTCGTCAAAAATGTCAGGCGATAATACCGTCCGAAATCAGGTTTTAAAATATCATTAACATAATAAGACGCGTTTTTTCCAGTCAGCTCAGGGCTTTCCAAAATAGCCTGGCAATTTCCGCTTTCACATGATTCTGAAGTGATAATTTCGGCTGGAAATCTTTGACTAATAAAAAAAATACCCGCCATAAGAAAAATAGCTATGAGATATCGGCTATTTACTCTAAGAAATTTTGCAAGTACGCGTAATTTATCCATATGTTTGTTAAATTTATCGTCTTATCGTCTTTTATAATTATACAATAAATAAATTAATGAAGCCAAAAGGGTTCCTGTCGAGATGAAAAGTCCAATATAGAATAATCGCTGCGGCCAAAATTCTGCAACAATTTCAAAATCATATGTACCGTCCGGATTTTTTGTGCAAAAATTATTGTTTTTACACAAATTTTCCGGATTTATCGCCCAGCTATTGGCATACCCATTGACCATCAGATGGTTTTCATTATCATCAATCGGCTTTTTAAACCAGGTTTCAGTCAGATTTCCATCTGGCAAATTGTCATTCTGGATTGTCCCCTGGAAGTTTTTGGAAACAAAATCAATTTTGTATTTTTCCGTATAATCTTTTTTTTCTTTCATATTTTCCCATTTTTTATGAACAATTGTTTTTTCTTTTCTGTCTCCTAGCGTAGTAACCCATCCATTTTTAACATATTGGATCAATTCGTTTTTGCTTGCCTGGTCTCCCTCATTATTGTCAAGTATTTTGTAACCAATTTGGTCATTGGAAATTGGAAATTGGAAATTATTTGGCTTTGCCAAATACATTCTCCATCCGTCGTGAAAACTTTCCGAAAAAACCAGCGGAAAAACTCCGCTCGCTCCATGAACGCGGATCCGGTATTTTGTCGGATTTATTTTCTTAATCTCCAAAACCGGGCTATTTTCATTTTTTTCCTTCAAATTATTCAAAGCGCGCGCTCTTTCTTCATTTTGCTTTTCAAAAAATACAGCCGAACTGATGTCATAATTTTCTTGTTCAAAAATTCTCGTCAGTTCGTCAGTTGTCCTTTTGGAAATTATGGAATTTTTGGGAACATAGAAATGGGGAAGGAAATATTTGCCGCCAATGGAATATAAGCTAAGATCGCCAAATTTTCTCAGCAGGTCAATATCACCATTGTTGTTAAGAGCATCCTCGATAGACTTTATGTTTATTTTTTTCTTTTTTAAATATTCATTTTGCAAATCATTCCTTAGTAAAAAATATTTCATATTTCTAAAACCAGTCATCATAAAAACATCTTGTCGATTATCCTTTATCAACAATTCTAAAATTTTTTCGTTCAATATTTCTTCCTGATTTTTTTCGTATGTCGCACCGTTGACAAACATCGGCTTAGCTGTGAAATATCCGATCGGCTCATTCATATCATAAGCCTGGTTGGACCAGGTGTAGCCCTGATACCAGCTTATGACCGGCAAGAGCTGGGTTTTATCCTGGAGCTTATTGTTTTTTGTGAATTCATAAAAATCGTAATAGTAATCAGGAACCATAAAAGGAGCATATTGCTTATAATTATAAATATAAGGAACAAATTTAAGGGTAAACACGACCAAAATGAAAGTCATAACCGGATATTTGAATCTTTTAAGTTGAATAAGTTTTACGGCCGAATAAGAAGCCAAAATAATCATTATAGGAATGATAGGCCTGGTAAATTTTGAAAAATCTCTAAATATTTTGAATCCCGGTATATGCTCCCAGAAGAAATTAAATATTCCGATTGGATTTTGAGGTCCCAAACTAAAAGAATAAAAAATTAAATATTGAACCATCAATATTATTATTATTTTTTTAAGTCTATCGTTTTTTTCCGCTTTAACAATAAAGATTCCGGTGACTATCATAACCAGGAGTAGATAAGTCCCTGCGGAATCAATCCCAAAAAACAATCCTTTGTTTATATCCTTAACTTGATAAAAAGCAAAAGTCGAAGCCGGGCTGATCAGATTGGAAATGGCATCCACAACAGAGGTAGTATTATTAACACTTAGGAAATACCCATCATAAGAAGATCCGTCATTAATGAGAAGGTCGTGCATATTCGCAATTATCCATGAACTGTTAAAAAGAAAAAAAAGCGCCAAAATTAGAAAAGGTTCATATATCATCTTCCAGTTAATTTTTTTTGTCGCTATCCCATCATATACGACTTCTATAAAAATATAGGAAAAAATAAAAATCATGGTCAGAGCGGACATATGCAAGTCGATAGACATTAACATAACACTTAGAGAAAAAGACACTATATATAAAAAATTTTTCTCAAAGTGATATTTAAAAAAACAATATAAAGACAGGACAAAAAGAAAGAATGTCCAAATCATCGTTGAATTGACAGCAAGAGAGGTTACGACATAACTATTGCTAACAGAAAAAAGGGAAATAAAAAAGATCAGCATGCTTGATTTTCTATCGATTTCTGTTTTTAACAGATAAGAAACCAACTTAAAGGTAACTAACACTAGAGCACTAAGAACAAGCGTTATTATTCCAATGTTAGAAAATGAAAGGTTCAAAAGATTAAAGCAGGCTTGGAATAGCATTGAAAAAAAATACGGCAAGATAAGTTCGCTTCCAGAATTTTGTTCATTCCATATGCTAAATACTTTATTATGTAAAGCGTTGTATACATTGAGGCCTAACTGGGTGTCTGAATTGCCTATTATTCCCAACATGGGAAACAAAAAAATAATCATTAAAAAAATAATAAGACCGGCTGAAAAATACGCGATTTTTTTTCCATTCATATCTCTATTTTTCTATTCCTTTTTTAAAACAATAAAAAGATGGTTGCAATAATTGGGAAAATATCGCGCTCCAATCTTCTTTAGCCCGATAGCTCCCAATCGCGTGTATATTCCCAGAAAGACAGAATCCTTTCTCACAATACTCAAATTCTCTACCTTTTCTATCAGTCTTTCTAAGTCTTTCATAGTGTATTCTCGCAAATGAATAATGTCGCCTCCGCTTTCGAAATGATAACCGATTTTGTAAGGATACGTGACCCGACGTCCCAGCAAAGCTTTCATCACGTTAGACAGCCTGTTCCTATTGGGCGTTCCAATAATAATTTTTCCTCCCAACTTAGTAATTTTTACCAATTCTTTAAGAAATCCAAAATCATCCTGGACATGTTCAATAACATCAAAAGCAGAAACGACATCGAATTCATTTTCCTGGCCATAATTCTTATCAGTGATTTTTCGAAAATTAATGCCCAGTTTTTTGTCCGTTCTATTCTCGAAGTCGCCACCCATAACATTGTCGGAATATCTACGAAAAATGATCGTATGATTTCCTTCTCCACAGCCACAGTCAAAAACTATGTCATTTTTTTGAACATACTTTTTGCACAACTGATTTACATATTTACCGTACAGATCCATCTTTCTTGCAAATAAAAGTTAGGTGCTCCTTACTAAAATATTTAAAAAAGGGATAGAGAGGATGAATGATATATTTGACGAGCGATTTTCGTACAGACCAAAAAAGGTCCAAAGGATAGTCATAAAATTCATTCCTGATGTCAACCACCTTGAGTCCGGTTTTTTTGCATAAATATTTTATGCTTTTTTTATTGTACAGTCCCAAGTGCCTTGGAGAATCAAGATGAAACCAATGCTCTTTTCCACACCTGAAACCCAGACTGTCAGAATTGGGAATTTGAAAAATCAAAACCCCGTCATCAGAAAGTATCTCTCTAATTTTTTGAAATATTTCCTGCGGATTGGGCAAATGCTCAAGCACATGCCACATAGTTATGGCATCAAACTTTTCATCCTCAAAATCAGTGTCAATTATATTTTTTTCATATATATTAAAACCTTTCTTTTTGCACAATTCAATTCCTTGAGAATTTATTTCTAACCCGCTTTTTTTGATTCTTTTTGATTTCAAGCTTTCAAGAAAAACACCGCTTCCGCATCCAACATCCAAAAGATTAATTTTTTCTCTTTTACTGAAATTTTTCAAAATAATTTTTTCTTTCTTTTTCGAAAAACATCTGTAGACTAATGACCAGACTTTAGAAACTAATCCAGCCTCAATCACATAATAATCTGAAGTATAGTATTTTTTGTAATAATTTTCATCTATCAAAATATTGCCCAAAAAAATAGCATTGCAATTGCTACATCGATAAATGTTGAATTTTTTTTCAGAATTAATAACCTCTTTGCCATGCATCTCAAAAGAACGGAATAAAATCTCAGCATTATCACTTTTACATAAAATACAATTTTTAGATATTTCTGCACTCATAAATAAGAATGTAAGAATTATCAATTTCTTTTTTATCCATCGCTAGGATATATTCATAACGAGGTCTAGATCCTTTTTTCTCACCAAAAAATAATTGCTTAACAAAAAGAGGTAGGTGCCTTGCGATTGCTCTAGCAACTCTAATTTGAGATATAAAAATAAGTATTTTTTCATTCATAGTTTTTTTTCTATTTTTAAATGACCAGTTAGAATCACCCACTTTCTTTCGAGTAATATTATCTATCTGGCCAAAACAACTAACTGAATTATAATATTTTTCCAATAAATCTTTTAATTCATCGGGTTCATATTCATAAACATGAAAAGGCATTGTAGGATGTTTTAAATTATATGATGTAACATTTTTATTTACTGTAGCTAGCAAGAAAGTCCCGTTTTCTTTTACTAAATTTTTAATGCTTTGCAGATATTTTTTACTTAAGCCAAATTTTAAATGTTCAATAACCTGAAAAGATGTGACGAGGTCGCATTGTTCTAGATCATTCTCACTTGAAATAAATTTTAAATTTTCCTTGGCTTTATAGAAATTATTATTAATTTTGATTGTGCTTTTGTCTATATCAAAACCAACTACATTTTCTCCAGTAAATCGAGAAAGATATTCAGTGCCATATCCTCCGCCACATCCATAATCTAAAACTGAATGATTTTTTTCTATTCTCTTGGCAGCAAACTGATAGGCGAACTGAAGCACAGGATCGATTTTTTCAAATTCAGTATTTAAAATAGGCCTTTCGCCCGTATTTCTCACTTCATTAATAATTTTCTTGATAATTTTTTTCATTGATTTAAATGGTAATTTTTTTATAAACCATTTCCGCTCGCTTCTTCCAATCCCAAACTTCCAAAATTAGATTATGCGCATCTTCGGCTGTCTTTGAATAAAGATTTTCGTCAGAAATCAATTTCAAAATATTTTCAGAAAAATCGTCAAGATTATTTTTTTCAGATTTCAACATCCCTTTTGGGTAATAAGTTTTCAATGCCTCCAGATCAAAGGACACTCCGGGCAACCCCCAGGCCATTCCTTCAGCCGCCGCCATTCCGCCAGAGTCATATGTCGCCGGATGAAGCATCATTTTCGATTGTTTAAAGATAGCATATTTATCTTGTCCATTTTTATAACCTAAAAGATCTATATTTTTTTCCAAGCCATATTTTTTTATTTTTTTCTTTACTTCCGATTCTAATACTCCATCCCCTATCATTGCCAATTTTGCCGTATTTTTTTTCCGACAAACCTCACCCCAAATATCAATCAGCTCAAGCACCCCTTTTTGAAAATGGAAACGACCGACAAAACAAGCATCGTATTTTCTCTTTTCTAACGGAATGACATTTTCTGATCGAAGATATTTTTCCGATTCGGTTATATCCACTCCTCCCTGGACAACGACAATCTCGTCCCGATTTCTTTTTTTCGTTATGAATTTTTTTACATCCGGCTCCGAGGTAACAAAAATTATGTCAGCAAAGCGCTTGGCAATAAAATAGGTCGGCCGTTGCATCAACCAGTACAAAAATCCGCGAAACCGATGAATTCCCTTGTACGGCGATCTCCGGGAAAACGGAGCTGGAGCAAAAAGATAATAGCCGACAATCCATTTTATTTTTTTATTTTTCAGTTTGGCGTAAAAGGCTGGCCAAAAATCAGGATAAAAATCAGAAACTGAATAAATATAATCGGCGCTGAGAATGATTTGACTGTTTTTTCTGACAATAGCAAGACCTTTTCTTAGTCTTCTTATCGTATGACGGAATATGCCGAAAATAGTTAAAAGATTACAATAATCATCGTTATCACTTTCAACGTACTGCGTATCATGAATATTATCCTGCTTTAAACGTCGAATAGTGCCCAAAGAACCAAAAAAAATCTTGTGGGTATCGCCCCAATGGTTAAGAAAATACAAATAAATGGTAGTACCGCCACTCATCCCAACACCCGTGTCCACGTTTGACATGAAAATGATCGTTCTTTTTTCTGTTTTTTTAGATAATTTTGACATTTTTATGGTATTATCAAAAGCTTTACAATAAAATAGCCTTGGCAGGATATTTCTTTTTTTATGGTATATCAAATATATGATAGCAGCAAAAAAAGCAGCGCCAAGAAAGAAAAAACCAAGATAAAAAAGACGCTGGGGCCAGAACTCGATAATCAAACGTAAATCATGGGTTCCATCAGTATTTTTCTGGCAAGACCCCTTATTAGCACATAGATCTTTCGAGTCAATCAGCCATCCATTAGCATATCCGTTGGCAACAAGTCGATTCTTATCACTGACTGGTTTTTGAAACCAGGTTTGAAAAACACTTCCGTTATCATCACTAGTGTCCAGATAAACCCTCCACCATTTATTGTAGTTTTCCAAAAAAATAAGAGGAAAAATTCCATGGACACTTTTTATGTCCACCGCGTATTTAGTTGAATTAATTTTTTTGTAATTCAGGGAAAACGAATCGCGTTTTTGGAAATTTTTTATTTTATCCAGGTTTTCAATATTGGACTGATTTTGCTCCTTAATAAATATGGAAGAGCGTGTTCCATAGTCACTGGATGAAACCAGTCGAGGAATATCATCTATCGAACGGTTAAGCACGAAAGCTGACTCCGGAACATATATATGCGGCAAATAAAATTCCGGCCTTATTCTGTACAAAAATAATTTGTCGCCAAAAGAATATTCCGGTTTATCCGCAAAATATTTTCTAACAGAATATATATATTCATTGTCGGTTTCCGACGGCAGCTCATGAAGATCTTTTTCTTCTAAAAGATAATTGATCGTTCCTAATTTGACGAAATCGACGCTTTTTTGCCTATCGAATGATTTGGCCACTTCATTAAAACGGTTTCCAACAGAACTAAAAAAATCTTCCAAAACGGAATTATTTAATCCAAAAATAGCCGTCATTGAAGCATTGGCATTGCCAGAAGCGGATGAATACCAGATATATTCATATCCCTTATTATCACGATAAAATGGCAAATTTAAAACATATTTGTCTTTATTTTTTTTTGACCATCTAAAATACTCGCTCCAATATTCTGGTGTTTTAATCAGAAGTTTTTTCCAGCCAGAATTATTGTGATCAAAAAAATTAAAGGAAAAAAATGGAAGGGACTTTATCAAAAGAAGCGCCAGTAAAATGATAAGGACAGGTCGTTTATTTTTAATCTTTTCCAGAGCCATAACTGTCAATGTGGAAAAAGAAAAAATGACCAACGGAATGAACTTGGCCCAGGGTTCGCGGAAAATATAGAAAAAGGGAACTTTTTCAAAAATAAGCAAGAAAAAATATTTTGATATGGCCGTGCCACTAGCTAAAAAAACAGATAATAAAAAAAATGTCATCCAAAAAATGTGCTTTTTTTTTAGTGTTCTTCTCATAAACAAAACTGCAAACGGAAATAGCAACAAAGCAAAGGTAGCCATTATAACAATTTTATTGTCATAAAAAGGAAGCCAGTGATTATACGAAATTTCTTTATACGTCTGATACTCCCACCAGATTCCCCTAAATTGAAAAATCAAATGAAGAGGCGAGGCTAGCGCAGAAAAAGAAGAATACTTTTTGACAACATTATAATTTTCAATCATTGAAAAATAATACAAGATTCCCTGAAGCAGAACAATTGGAACTAGAATAATAAAAAAAAGAGCGATTTTTCGACCATATTCGGATAAAAATTTTTTTATTTTAAAATTATAATTTATAAAAAAATATAAAATTGCCAAAGGATAGGCAAAAAAAGTAACAACCAGTTGAGGCAGATTACAAAAAATATTTTGCAGAAAAAATAAGCCAATAAAATTATAAGCTGCATACTTATAATCCTTACTTTCTAAATATCGGTACATCCAATAAAAAAATAGGGGCATTAGGATGATTTGAGACATCTTCGCCGAATAAGAAATAGCTTGATAAAAATAGAAGTTTAAAATATAAATAAGCGATCCGAAAAAAATTATTCTTTTGTCCGACGTAAAAATTTTCAGGAAATAACTTATAGCTATAAAAGAAGCGAAAAGAAAAGCTTCCAGATAAATTATCTGTATAACATGATTACTCAGCCCTAGAAAACTGAATAATTTATAAAAAATAGCGTTAGGAATAAGAAGAGAAAAATTGTTGGGTCCTGCCATTGCTCCATAATTCAATTTATCACTCCAAGCATACAAATATTTGTCGAAAATTATCTGATAATTAGCAAAAAATCCCTCTTCTGGAACATATAAAAAATCTTCCTTAAGCCAAATCAAGGGCATCGCAACAGATAATACAAAAAAACAAAGCCACGGCCAGTTTTTTTGAAACCAAAAAACCAATACTTCTTTTGATAATTTTTTAGAGTATTTTTTTTTCACAATCTATTTTCTTATATCAAAATATTTTCTTTTAGTTGTTCTTCTTTTTAGAAATTGCCAGAGGCTAAAAAACATTCCGTGATATTTGATAGGTATGACTCTGCGAAAATAATTAACCGTCTTGTCCAGACTAGATTGATTAAAATCCGCTTCTACTGATTTTCCATCCTCGGCCATTTTTTTGTAAAAATACTGGTCCGGCAGAATTATTTTATCCAGGTTTTCTTTTTTTCTAACCAGAAAACAGTTGCCTAGTCTATTTTTGGGATCGAAAAAGAGTCCGGTATAATCTCTTTCCTGATCATACCGCCAATATCTCTCATAGCTTCCTCGCCCTTCGGTTATATATGATTCCACTACCTCAAAGCCATTACTAGTGTAAAAATCATGGAAGAATGTTGGAGAAAATTGGTAAAATCCATGATTGAGAAAATTTTGAGCAGGAACCATTTGCAAGACATATCCACCGACTTTTGTTATTTTGACAATATTTTCCATAACTGCCTTAACATCAAAAATATGCTCTAGGGTTCCACAATCTATAATTAGATTAAAAAAATCATGATATTTCTGATCCATGGGAAATTGCAAATCATGGATAATTTTTGGCTTGTCAAAGTCAAACTTATCAATATCATAATATTTATCTTCTGATATTCCTATAAATTCAAAGAAAGTTTTAGCATGAATATATCTTACCGCCTCCTTATTTATTTTAGGAATATCACTTGATGTGGAAAACAAAATTTCAGATGGACTATTCAATTTAATACGTTCTTTTCGTGCCCAGCTTCTGATATTTTCTTCGGTCGCATAAATATCCTGATTTCCGAATGTTAAAACGGGTCCGGAAAATCCATACCGCCTATTTTTTTTCATTATGAATTTCAAATTTGCTGGTGCTAAGCCCATAATAATCACTTAAATTTTACTAGTATCATATTCAAAATATAATTTCCGCATAGACTTACTATTTATTTTGTTTTTGTACCAGTCAACCATTTTAGCCAAAAGAGAACTCGGCACGATGATGCATCCGAGTGAAAAAAACCAAAATTTTAAATCCAGAATGTTAAGCCATCGATATTTTAGCAGATACCAAATTTCTCTGAGCAGGCAAGAAAAAGAGGCATAGCACTTGATCTGGACCAGGCCGATAAAATTAACAGCAATTACATTATTGATATAATATTTCTTAAACCTTTGATGTTCTTTTTCTGTCAAAATTTCATTAATCATTGAAATCCACCTAATTGTCGGCGAGATAGCATAAACCGAATTACCCTTTTTTCTTATATTATTATGTCCTATCCTAACCGCCACTTGACAATTTTTTAAAAAAACAACGGGATAATTTTTAAATATGTGCAAAAACGGATAGCCATGAGGGATCCATTCGTCACAAGTTGTAAAATATGATTCCTTTAGATATTTTTTGCGAAATGCCAGACCAGAAAGCTGTCCCAGCACTTCGTTATGGATAACGATAACAGCCTTAGAAAAATTTTTTATACCTACAATTTCATCTTTTTTTCTATTAAGCATTGGAGTAACCCTGACTGGCTTATTAATATCTTCATGAAACCAAAAGTATGGCCTGGTTACGGCGCCAACACCTTCATCTTTCTGGAAAGCCATATTTGTTTCCAATAGTGCATTCTTAGATAAAACGTCATCAGCGCACAAATAATAAATGACGTCGCCACTACAATTTTTCCATCCTGCTATCAAGTTTTTTCCATATCCAATATTTGTATCGTTTTTAAAATATTTAATCCGCGGATCAAAAAATGATCTAATAACTTCTGCCGTTTTATCCACAGAATTATTATCTTGGACAATTATTTCAAAATTCTGATATGTCTGATTCAGAACGCTAGCTATCGTATCCCCGATAGTTTTTTCCATATTATATACAGGAATCACGACGCTGAATTTTAATTCTTTTTCATCTGTCATATCTTTTCTAAAACAATTTCCCAATTATAATATCCGAAAATAGGAATCCTTATTTTTCTTAACATACGCATTATTTTATTTTCATACAATTTTCTATTGCCTAAACCCATTCTTTTGACAAAAAAATCAGATACAGGAAACCATTGAAGATGCTTTTTCTCCTCCAACAACTTAAACTTATTCTTATCAAACAAATTTAAAAGTTGGCTATCGGATGAATACTCTCTAAGATGTGTCGGATCCAGCACCCATTTTTTTCCATTGCGATAAAAATACCAGCCGTACCACTTCTTAAACACCGTCGAAATATAGACAATTCCCCCACTCCTCACTTTCTCTTCTATTTTTTTTATCATTATTCTGTCATCCACATGCTCTATCACTTGAGTAGACATAAAAAAATCAATACTATTATCGTTTATGGTTTTCATATCTTCCGCACTGTCAACATTAGCTATGATATTTCCAGCTATTTTCTTGACCAGCTCTATCCTGTTTTTTGACAAGTCCATAGCCAATACTTTTTTATCATCAAAATATCTCGCTTTATTAAGAGAATATAAAAGTGATCCGTCTCCACATCCACAATCAAGGATAGTCGTAAATTCTTTTTTCTCCAGATACTTTTTCAATATTGACGGAATTTCTTCGCTGTAATACTGAGGCGCTATTTGTGAATATTTTTCAATGTTCATTTTTTTTCATAATTTTGGAAAAATTTTTCAAACGCCTTTATCATATAATCCACCATTTCCTTGCTTATCCCCGGATAAACGCCGATCCAAAAAGTATTATTCATAACATAGTCGGTATTTTCAAGACTGCCGATAACACGGTGCTTTATTTTATAATTCAGAAAATACGGCTGCTTTTTAACGTTCCCGGCAAAAAGAAGCCGCGTACCGATTTTCTTTTGATTGAGATATTTTAGCAAATCTTCCCTAGTAAAACTGTTGGAATTATTCAGATTTATTAACAATCCAAACCAGCTTGGATCACTGTTTTTCGTTGCTTCCACGACTTGAAAATATTTATTAAACTGCACTAATCCTCTTTTAAGCCGAGTATAATTTTCCTTCCTTTTTTTTACAAATCCATCCAATTTTTCCAACTGTGCCAATCCCAAGGCTGATTGCATTTCCGTCATTTTCAAATTATACCCGATATGGGAATAGATATATTTATGGTCATAGCCTTTCGGCAGCTTGCCAAGTTGCCAATTATATCTATTTTTGCAGGTATCGTCATGACCCGTCGGACACCAGCAATCTCTTCCCCAGTCCCGAAAAGATCGTATAGCCTTATGAAGAATAGGATTGTTGGTAAAAACGGCTCCGCCTTCAGCGGTAGTAATATGGTGAGCCGGATAAAAACTCAAAGTGGAGATATCGCCAAACGATCCGGTTTTTTTGTTTTTATAAGTGCTTCCCAAAGCATCGCAGTTATCTTCAATAAGCCAGAAGTTATGCTTTTTACAGAATTTTTTGACCGCTGTGATATCAAAAGGATTTCCCAAAGTATGCGCTAAAAAAACCGCTTTTGTTTTTGAACTCCTGGCTTTTTCCAATTGGCTGACATCTGCAGAAAGAGTTTTGAGTTCGACGTCGATAAAAACCGGCACGCATCCGGCTTGAATAATGGGATTTATCGTCGTCGGAAATCCGGCGGCGACTGTTATAATTTCATCGCCATTTTTTATCTGCTTTTCACCGAGAAGATGAGAAGTCAGTGCCAAAAACGCCAAAAGATTGGCGCTTGATCCGGAATTGACCGTGGAACAAAATTTCACGCCGATAAATTCGGCTAATTTTTCCTCAAACTCCTTGTTCATCCGCCCTTCTGTCCACCAGCCATCCATCACAGCTTCAGTCATTTTAAGCAGTTCTTTCTCATCAAAAATCTTTCCGGAAACTGGAACCAGTGACACTCCTGGAATGAATTTTTTTAAGGGAAAATTTTTCTTAAATTCTTTTATTAATTCTTTTTTTAGATTATTTTTCATATTTATACTTTATCACTTTTTACAAAATATTCTTCGCGAAGTTTTTTGGCATAATTTAAAAATAAATCCTGCTTGATAGCATCGACGTCTAAAGTATCTTTTGTTTCTTTATAATATTCGTATAAATCAGCAATTGCCTCTCTATAGGGCATGAATTTAAAATCCTTCATTTCCGAAAGAAGCCTTCCATTATCTCCTGAATATTCCACTCCGGTTCCCTCATTTAAAACCTGTATTGCAGTTTTATTTCCGCTGAGATCATTAATAATATTAGCAATGGTCACTAAATCAATCGACTCGGTCGGCGTAACATTAAATATCTTATTTTTTGTATCGTGATTTACAAAATATTCCAAAATTTTGTAAAAATCCGTTATATATAAATAATCGTAACTGACATTTTGATTGATTATGATCGGCAAATCTAACAAACTTTTTACTATCGCATTAGATATGAATTTAAAACAATAATCTTCATACTTCCCGAATATGCCGAATATTCTGAGACAAATTATATTTTTTCTTTTGGTGTCTCGGATATATTGGGAGATCAGGTACTTTGAATAACTGTGGCTGTCTTCGGGAATATGTTCGCCAAAATATTCTTCGGACATTTTCCTGTGCCAATGACTTCTCGCGTACTCCGAACCGCTGCCCAAGGTTATCATCTTCATTAAAGGCTTCAGATTTTTTTCCAAATTAAAAAACATGCGTAAATTATTTTCGCATGTTTCAGGAGGATAAAGTTTACCCAGCATCGATGTGGTCGCGGAGTGGATAATAATATCTATATTATTATTTTTGAAATACATATCGACCTCTTCGCTTTTCACGAAGTTCACTTCCTGCTTTGAAGGAATCAACACTATATATCCACTTTTTGAGAACGATTCTGCTAAATTACGCCCCAAAAAACCTCTTGAGCCTGTTATCAAAATATTCATACATAAATACGGTTTCCCGCTTAATCCCAGTTAATCTTTTTCCAGCTTACTGGATATTCACCCGCTTTATCTATTTGAGGCATAATATTCTTGTAGAAGTAGGAATCCTTATTTCCACACAGACAACTATATTTGTTGTCAAAAGAAAACCATTTTATGCTCAGTCCGCGCTTTATGATAGTCGCTAATTTTTCCTTAAAAACATTCCCGACTGTAATTGGAATCCACGGGCAAGGCAGGACATCTCCGTAAGCGGTAATGGACATGTGCCTCTTGAAACACAGGCAGCCCAATTGGTGGCCGCAATTCGGCGATAGATGAGTTGAGCAATTATATTTTTTTGTCAGTTTCTGGAGAAAGGCCAAATCTTTGCTGTCCAAAATCTCATCCTTGTATTCCTCAAAAGCGCCTGTTGGCTTGGCATATATCATACTGGCATGATGCTTGTATGGAGCCACAAACTCTAATTCCTTGACCAACTCGCCGGATTTGATCAAACTTTTTGTAACAACAATGTTAATAATGACTCCAAGGCCATGTTTGGTGCACAGATCCAGAGCATTGACCGATTTTGTCCATGATCCTTTAGCCCCGCCGCGAAAAGCATTATGATTAGATTCAAGTCCATCGAGGCTCAGGTGAATTCTATCAACTCCGTTGTCCACTAACCATTTTATCCTTTCTTCGTTTAGAAGCCATCCATTAGTATCAATGCTAATAACAAATCTCTTCGGCCCTATTGCATCAATGACTTTTTTCAAATCAGGAAAGACAAGGGGTTCTCCTCCGGATATGCAAATGCTGGCTAAACCCATTTTATGGGCCTGGTCGGCTATTTTTTTAACATCGGCTATTTTCATCGTCCTCCCTTTTTTTTGCTTGAATTTTTCAATCGCACAATGCTTGCATTTAAAGTTGCAGACATAATTATATTGCAATTGAATCAATGCGACGCTTTCTTTTTTTGCGATCTTATCAGCATGCTTGATTATTTTTGCATACGCCGCCGGCTTCTTCATTTCCAGTTTTCCCCTATTTTCTTTTTCTCTTTTTGTCATTTTTGCCATATTGTTTTTACCCTATTGAGTAAATTTTGCCTGCCTGCCGGCAGGCAGACTTCGCAAAATTATTTTTTTTGAAAGAAAAAATTACTCAATAGGGTGAATTATTAACTTATAAACTCAATTTTATTATCGCGAAGCGCTGCGATTTGCGCTCCGGTATTTAAATGCTGTAATGTTTTTATCACTTCATCCGGATAAAGCCCGGGAACCATAACTATGGCCAAATCGACTTTATTTTCTCCTAAATGCTCCGGCGCTACTATAGGAAAATGCGAAACTGGCGTAAATTTTCCCTGTTTAAATTTCGCAGAATCAACCACGTATTCAATATCCTTAACCTTGCTCAGAGCAAGCAGAGCCAACGTCCTATGCCCCGCTCCCCAAGTAGCCACCTTTTTATTTTTTGATTTGCAGTCAGCTACAATATTCTGAAAATCCTTGATTAGAGTTTCTACATATTGATAATCTTCGGTCAAATTCAAGGGCTTTCTCTTTTTTACCGTGGCCGCGATATCATTCTCTTCATTAATGGCTTGACAATCCAACACTTCAAAACCATTAGCCTCAAAAGCATATCTTAGCGTATTTTTAGTAAAATATGAAATGTGGTCAGGAACAAACTCATAAAGGCTTTTTGTTTTCAATAAATATTCAAAATTGGGAACCGTGACAAATCCCACTGCATTTTCTGTTGTATTTTTATAAATATTTTGGATAGCGCGCCCGGGCTGAGGCAGATGTTCCAGATAATTCAATGAAATAAAAGCATCAAATGGAGCGTCATCAATAATTTTATTGTCTCCGATATAACCCTGGACTATTTTTCTCCCGGCTAATTTAGCTGCTTTCACCGATTCAGGCGAAGCTTCCAGTCCGATTCCAATCATGCCGGCTTCATTGATTACTTCCGCCATTTCTCCTTTTCCTGTCCCAATATCCAACACTTTTTTACCAGACAAGCTGAACTTTTTAGAGAAATTTTTCATTTGGTTGAATCTGGAAAGCCTTGATTTTTCAGAAAGAGTAGCTACCGTAATGACTTCTTTGAAGTAATCAACTGGTTTCATTGTATGCTGAACCAAACCGCAACTCGAACATTGTTGGATTTTTAGAGTAACTCCCAAATCTTTGGAAAATTCTGCCTGCTCTGGATAATATTGTGCAGCTTTGGGCATTCCGACAAGCTCTAAAACCAGATCAGAAAATAATTTATTATTGCATAAATGGCAATTCATAGACATACAGTAATTTTACACTTGGGCGATAAGAAAGTCAATTCAGCCCCACTAAGCCTTTTATAAAAAATAGAGCCCGTTGTTCAATCAACAGGCTCTTTATTTGTCTACTAGTAGGGTTATCTGGTAACTTTGGCAATAATCTGCTCAGCAAAAGCAGATATCGCCTCCCCCTTTACGCCCAATCGGCCTTTGAGCATGCCGATTCGGCCAGTGTTTTCGGCTTGAAGGCGCGAACCGAACCTTTGCAGGCTGTAGAGATATAAAAGCTCAAATTCCACCGCCTTAAGAATCGCGGCCTCTCCATGCCTCCAAGCATCTGCCGGAAAAACCACTTTGCGAGTCTCAAACTTATCGAGCAGCCCCGCTTGATCCAATTTCTGGATAACAGGCAAAGCCTCAACTTCGATCCCGCCTCCCATGGCAGTCTTAAGTCCAGCCTTTTTCGCCTTTCTCATTACATCTTCACAGATGTTGAAAACTTCCTCAGAGGTATTGATAGCATCACGACCCAATTTCATCGAGCCGGTCAGATCAACTCGGCCAATAGTAATCCCAGTTAAAAGATCGAGACCAGGTAGAGCCAACATTGCATCGAAGTTGCGAAAGCCGGTGATGGTTTCCAAATTAAAAGCAAATTCGATATCCTGGCGATTATCCTCAGCAATCTTATTCTTTATAAGACAGAGGAATTTTGAAAGCGCGTATGGCGTTTCCGCCATTGGCGCCAGAATACCCTTCACACCAGCGACGAGTCCAATGTATACATCAGTTACTGCTTCCACACCGCCAATCTTAAGAATAAGTGGCAACCTTGCGGCTGAAATGATCTCCTTTAGCCGTTGTAACTCATCAGGACGCGTTCCCTCAGCCTCGAACTCCGCCTTAATCTCAAACACGCCAAAGTCATTTTTCAGCGACTCCAGCACCTCAACCATCCTGTACTCAAGTAAGTTCATATTCTCACCCTCCTTTTCCTTTCCTCAAGCAACGGAATAATCTCTGAAAGTTTTTTCACTTTAACGCCTGGAAATGTCCTATAAAGATCCTCGGGATTGAAAAGTATTCCCAAACACCTAAAATTGACAGCCATTTGAATATCGACCTCGGGCATATCACCTACCACACAGATTTCCTCAGATGTTAGCCCGTGCTCTCTGCAAAGCAATTCAAGCATGTAAGTATTGGGCTTTCCTACTATGAAATCCGCTTTGTAACCGGTAGCGCCAATAATAGCGCCCGCCATAGCACCGCAGCCAGGCAATATTCGGCCGATTTCTGGATAATACCACCGGTCTGTGTTGGCAACGATAAGTTGCGCTCCAACCATTACTATCGCTCTAAGCGCCGTTGCTATCTTTTCATAAGAAAAGTTTAAGTCAAGGCCTACCACTACCGCCGATACATCAGAAGAATGTTTCACTTTTATGCCGCGAGAAACCAATTCATTGCACAGGCTGTCGCTGCCTATCACATAAGCAGATTTAATTTCTTTTTCTACTAAGAAAGACGCTGCAGCATAAGAGGAACAGTATACAGCCTTCTCATCTGCTTCAAAACCCAGCCTGTTTAGCTTCTGGATAACTTCTTGCCGTCCCTTGCTGGAGTTGTTTGTAAGAAAAAGGACTTGATAACCCAGTTCCCTGAGATTGTCGACAGTATCCAGAGCGCCATCCATACGCTTTTCACCAGTCCAGAGGACGCCGTCAAGATCAAAAACAACAGATTTTATTGCCATTTTTATTGCCATTTCTCCCTCCTCCTTCTATGCTGTTTTTAAAGGTTCTGGCAAGATAATATATTGAAACAACATTTAAAGCAAGTCTTCGGAAGAAATTTTCATATTTTCTTCAAATTCATCCCGCGGAAGAAACGGAAAGAGATCTTCCAGAGGACTAGAAACCATGCGGCCGTCCGGTTCCTTTCTTGAAGACAGCTTTGGAGAAAAAGTGTATTTCCCCAGGACGACTTCGCAGAGCACTGCTCCCCTGGTTGATAATGCCTTTTTAATTACCGGCTTCATATTGAAAGATGAATCTATCTTGAAATATTTCAAGCCGTATAAATCTGCGAGTTTTTTATTGTCTGGAAAAGAAACTCCGCTTTCTTTGTTGCAGCCGATAAAATCGGCATTAAAATAATTTGTCTGCGTTTCCTTGATAGAATGATAGCCCTGATTGTTGAGAACAAACAATTTAACCGGCAATTTGTAATGCTTGACGGTCTGCAGCTCCTGAAGATTCATCTGCAGGCTGCCGTCTCCGGCCAGGCATATAACATCTTTGCCGCTGGCAACTGCCGCGCCAATGGCCGCCGGCAGGTCATACCCCATAGCCGCGCAGCCAGAATTCCAAAAAATACGCTGATCATCCTTGACAATGCCGGCTTGAAATAAAACAACACATGCCGTTCCATTCCCGGCAGCCATAACAGCTTTGCCGTCCATAGCCTTTGTCAGTTCTTCCATGAAATGATAAGGATGGACAAAAATTTTAGACGGTTTTTTGTATTCCTCGAGAACAATCGGGTATTTCCCTTTTTTGGCTTGGCACCATTCGAGCCATTTTTTATCAACTCTGAAATTTTTAGGAATTTCCCTTAAAAGTTTGGTTAGGAAAATTTTCGCGTCAGAATGAACCAGAATATCCCCTTTAACTGTCGGCTTATTGAGTTCAGTACTGTCTATATCCACCAAGATTTTTTTGGCGCGGCTGGCGAATGACTGCCAGTTATAACTGATCTGCCTGATATTATTTCTTGTTCCGAGGCAAATCGCCAGATCCGCGTTCTGCAAAGCAAAGTTTCCCGCCCGACTGCCCAGCGTTCCAATCCGACCGATAAAATTACCTGCGTCTGACGCCATCAAATCAAAGCCGTTAAAAGTCGTAAGAACCGGTATATTTGTTGATTTGACTAATTTTAAAAATTCTTTTTTTGCCCCAGCTATCCTGATGCCATGCCCAGCAATTACAACCGGCCTTTTGGCTTTTTTCAGCTCATCAACAACTTCGGCAATTTTTTTATTTCCAGGAGCAACCGGAACGTCCTTGATTTTTTTACTTTTTAATTTTTTCTCATCAATTAACGCACCTTGTACGTTTATGGGGATGTCCAGCCATACCGGGCCAGGTCGGCCAGAAGTCGCCAAATGAATTGCTTTTTCCAATTCCATCTTTATGCTTTGGGGGTCAGTTACCATTTTTGCATATTTGGTAATTGGCTTTACAATATCAACTATGTTTATTTCCTGGTCGCCCAATTGCCGCAAATTAAGTTCGGGATAAGACGCGATGCAAGTTTCCATTTTTATCTGCCCGGATATATACAGCACCGGAACAGAATCAAGCCACTGGCCAATCACGCCCGTCAAGGCATTTGTGCCTCCAGGTCCTGTCGTTACGCTGACCACTGCCAGATTTCCAGTAGTTCTTGCATAACCCTCAGCCGCAATGGCTGAAGCTTGCTCGTGGTGATTGCAAATGTATTTTATCCTTTTTTCTTTTTTCAGCGCATCATTAAGATGCATAGCTCCTCCGCCTGTCACCAAAAAAACATGCTTGACTCCATGGTCCGCCAAATATTTAAAGATATAATCAGCTACTCTCATCATTTTATTTAAGTTTAAAAATATTACAGATATTTCCTATAAATTTCATGCCAACTCAAAAGGTCGTCGGGACATTTTTCATGCCATTTCAGGAAACCAGGATCGGTTTTCCTAAGGTTTCTATTTTTTGGCTTAAACGCGGAAGAAAGAAAACATTTATACAATAGTGAAATAAAGTGTCCCCTGTTCTTTCTTTCTTTCTTTTTTATCAATTCGTTTATAGCTATAGGCTTGGGATCAAACTTTATTTTTGCTCCGATTTCAGTTTCAGCCACTTTTTCTATTCTCGATTCAAAAGTTTCTTTGAATCTAATAATTCCTCCTGGAATATGCCAACCTTTTCCTGAATACTGATCGTCTCTCCAAGCTAAAAGCGTCCGCCCTTTTTCGTCTTGAACCAAAAGATCAACATTGATAAGAGGCGTTGTGCGGCTAATATAATAGAAAACTTCATCTGGCAAGCCGGATGTCGGATCAGGAACACATTTATCAAGATATTCTATAGCTTCATTGATATCCATATCTGTCAGTTTTTTTAGTATAAATAATTCAGCAATAAAAATCAATTATGTTCCTTCCTGCCAGCTGGAAAGATACTTTTTTTGTTCTTCAGTCAATACATCAATCTTCACCCCCATTGAACTAAGTTTCAAAGTAGAAACAAAATCCTCAATTTCTTTGGAAATATCGTAAACTTTTGGCTCCAAATTTTCCTTATTTTTCACAACCCACTCAGAAGCCAGGGCCTGTGTGGAAAAACTCATGTCCATGACCGATGCCGGATGGCCTTCGGCCGCAGCAAGATTAATGAGCC
>Ga0302250_1001207_pt1 | contig 20437 bp, 17 predicted proteins | sample AAG_RA_Asp_MG_FD_193536 | JGI IMG/M metagenome (GOLD analysis project Ga0302250, IMG submission 193536) | Enriched activated sludge microbial communities from anaerobic digester in WTTP, New Holstein, Wisconsin, United States - AAG_RA_Asp | ecosystem: Engineered > Bioreactor > Anaerobic >... | reverse complement strand
ATAAACTTAAAAGGAAGTTAAGAAGAAGTATTTTAATACATAATAAGGCAACTGTATATCCAGAACTACCACAAGAATATCCTTTAATAGCTATACTTGATTCTATGATGCACAAGATAAACAGACAGATATACAGCACTTACTTTATTCTTATAAAGAAAACTACATCAGAATATGCATATATATCTAAACCGATGATAGCAAGTGGCAAAGAAAATCCTGATAACTGGGATAAAGCCTTTTTAGAATTACCAGAAAGCACAAGGTCATCTATAGCAGTAATAGTAGGTGATAAACATAGGGGGATTCTTCATATTGCAAAGAAATATAATATTTTATATCAATCTTGCCATTTTCATCTGATATTCAAGATTATGGGCAGACGTTCTAAAACTAAATGGTCAAGACATCAAAAAACTGGTATTAACTTATACAATACTGTAAAAGAGTTAATTACAACAAAAGATGATATAAGATTAAGTGTATTGCTCAGAAAATTAAACAGGATTAAGAATTCAACCAATTCACCTCAATTAAAAAGAATGATAAGTGGTTTAAGTAAGTCATATCCATATTACAGGACATATTTAGAGCATCCTGAGTTGAACATACCTACAACAAGTAATTGTATTGAATCATTAAACAGTAAATTTAGAGATTTATGTTATAGGTCAAGGGGATTTAGAACACTAAAATCTTTTTCAATTTGGTTAGAAGCTTTTGTTAAAAATACTAAAAAAGTAAGGTGTTTGTATAAATAAAAATAATACTACTTTTTTACTATTTACCAACCAAAATACTGTCTTTATCCCACGATCTTTTTTTTGTCGATTTTTTGAATATACACATTTCCATAGGAGAAAACTTAGTTTTAATACTAATTTTTGAACTAAAAATTTACATTTTTTAGACGATCGTCTTTTTTTTGTCGAAAAATTTTATATAATATTTTGATGAAAGAAAACAGCAAAATACTGATAAAAGAAATCGCTTTTAAGATATTGTTATTAATGGATAAAACTCTTATTGTTTCATTTAGAGGTCCTTATGCTAAAGCCAATGCAATGCTTACATTATTTGATGATCTAAAAGACATAAAAGAAGATATAATACAGGATGAAATAAAAAGACTTTACAGAAATAAATTATTTAGAATAGAATACTATAAAGGAGATAAGAAGTATCTATTAACATCTAAAGGAAAAAAATATTTGGAAAAATACACAATGGAAGGTCTAACAATAAAGGATAAAAGACATCATGGTAAATGGACAATGGTTTTTTTTGATATACCTGAAAATATTAAAAAGGTCAGAAATGCTTTTAGAAGCAGACTTAAAATTTTAGGCTTTTATGAACTTCAAAGAAGTGTTTTTATCTGTCCTTATATATGTGAAAAAGAAATTGATTTTTTGATTGATTATTATGATATAAGAAAATACACAAGGCTTGCAATAGTAGAAAAAATTGACAATGAATTACATCTTAAAAAGATATTCAACCTTATATAGAGGATAAAATTAAAAAGTATTATTTTTGAGTTTAAATTGCTAAATCTAAGTTATAGCCTCATTAACTGATTTATGGACAGGTGGCTGTAGCAGTAGAAGCAAGTATTCCATATTGATAATTTAATTGCATACAACCTTGTGCTGAATCAGTTGATTTTGCAACTGTAAAACTTCCATTGAATCCGTTGTATGATATTAATTTTGAACCACCACTATCATAGATAATTGGTCTATCATCGGTAAACGCTGTATTTCCTGTTCCACCTCTTGATACTGGTAATGTTCCTGTGGTTTGAACTGAATTTAAGTTAACCTGACCAGCGGTCCAAGTACTACCATCAGTTGTTAGCAAAACTCTGTTAGCAGTTCCTCCAACTCCACTTATACCTGTACCACCCCTTGAAGCTGGTAATGTATTGGATACTTCACTCCCAGAAAGATCTATTGCAGCAGCAGTTAAAGATGATCCTGATTTTTTTATCGGCAAATCTGATGCTCCACTTAAATTTGCTCCTGTTCCACCATAGTTTAATCCCAATGTCCCCCATGTTGGAGAAGTAGCACCACCTGATAATAACACCTGTCCTGCAGTTCCAGCACTGGTTACCTCCATAGAATCAGAGTCTGTCCATACCACACCACCACTGGCAGCTACTAAATTTTTATTTGTTCCACCGTATGTTAATCCTATCAAACTACCCTTCCAAGTGCCGGCAGTAAGAGTTCCCACACCGGTGATATTTATATAGCTTCCAACCGATAAATAATTATTACTAATTGTTCCAACTGAAAAAGTTGAGCCATCAGTTGTTAGCAAAACTCTGTTAGCAGTTCCTCCAGCTCCGCTAATACCTGTACCACCCCTTGAAGCTGGTAATGTACTGGATACTTCACTTCCAGAAAGATCTATTGCAGCAGCAGTTAAAGATGATCCTGATTTTTTTATCGGCAAATCTGATGCTCCACTTAAATTTGCTCCTGTTCCACCATAGTTTAATCCCAATGTTCCCCATGTTGGAGAAGCAGCACCACCTGATAATAACACCTGTCCTACAGTCCCAGCATTGGTTACCTCCATAGAATCAGAGTCTGTCCATACCACACCACCACTGGCAGCTACTAAACTTTTATTTGTTCCACCCCTTGAAATAGGCAATGTGCCTGATGTAATATCTCCGGCGGATATACTATTTCCGCCATTTAGATTTCCATTTGCATCGTTTTTAACAAAGCCAGCAGTGGTATATTTTGAAATTTGTAATGTCCCCTGTGATTTTATTTGTATTCCAGAGCTTGTTATTATGCTGTAATCACCTGTGTTTGTAAACGTTCCACTGGATGCCGTTATACCAGTAAAATTCCCATAACCAGATACAGTAATCCCAGTAGTAAAGGATGGATTTGTATTAAAAACTAAAGATCCTGAACCTGTCTCATCAGTTACTGATAAAGCTAAATTTGCTGATGTTATTGAGTTTGTAAGATTTTTTGAACCATCAGTAGCGACAAGTCTGCTTGCTGCAAGACCACCTATTTGTATTATTCCAGGGGAATTTATCTTTATCCCTGAACTTGTTATTATGCTGTAATCACCAGTCTTTGTAAAAGTCCCACTTGATGCGGTTATTCCATTTACAAATATTGTATGAAGAGTATTACTCAAGAGTGTAATAATTCCTGTATCTCCTATTGTTATTCTTGGTATATTATTTGATATTATATTAAATGATTGAGGATTTGTTGTACCAAGAACTCTTCCCGAACCTGCATTATTACCTGTTATTATCCATGCACTTGGTTCCGTACCACCACCACCAAAAAGATTATCCACATAATACTTTGTTGCGACATCCTGTGTATCCACGGGATTTGGTGAATTTTTTATCATTGCTGAGTTGTTTAAATTAATTGTTCCAGCGGATATATTCATTCCTGAGCTTGTTTTTATGCTGTAATCACCAGTGTTTGTAAAAGTCCCACTTGATGCGGTTATACCACTTGAAAAATTCCCCCAGCCAGTCACACTTATATTGGTTAATGTAGGAGCGGTGCTAAAAACTAAGTTACCAGCTGAACCTGTAACACCACTAACAGAATCTTTTAAATTAGCAGCAGTTATGCCACTTGTAAGATTTTTTGAGCCATCAGTGGCGACAAGACTATTTGCTGTAAGACCACCAACCTGTAAAGTCCCAGTTCCTCCTACTTTTATCCCTGAACTTGTTATTATGCTGTAATTACCAGTCTGGTTAAATGTTCCACTGGATGCGGTTATGCTGTAGTTTGAAATAATTGGAACTGAAAAAGCAACACCATTTGAAGTCATCGAAAATTGCGTGTTACCATCCCTTATAAAATCAACATCCTTATCATTTGTACTACCCAAATTATTACTACCAATTATATTATTCCCCTGCTTTAACCATGCACCTCTATCACTTACATCTTCACCACCTTGATCAACATATGCTTTAGTAGCAACATCCTGATTATTTTGAGGATTTGGAACATTTATTATCCTTGCTGAGTTGTTTAAATTAATTGTTCCTGTATCTATGTATATCCCTGAACTTGTTATTATGCTGTAATCACCGGTGTTTGTAAACGTTCCACTGGATGCGGTTATTCCACCAGAAAAATTTCCCCAACCAGTTATTGTGATATCTGTTAAAGTTGGAGCAGTACTAAAAACTAAGTTGCCAGCACTGCCTGTTATACCATTTACTGATAATGCCAAATTTGCTGATGTTATTGAGCTTGTAAGATTTTTTGAAGCATCAGTTGCGACAAGACTGTTCTCTATAAGACCACCAACCTGTAAAGTCCCAGTTCCTCCTACTTTTATCCCTGAACTTGTTATTATGCTGTAATCACCAGTCTGGTTAAATGTTCCACTGGATGCTGTTATACCACCCGAAAAATTTCCCCAACCAGTTACTGTTATGTTGGTTAAGGTAGGGGCATTACTAAACACAAGATTACCAGCTGAACCTGTCGTCCCAGTAACAGAACTTTTTAAATTGGCAGCAGTTATAACACTTACAAGATTATTTGAACCATTAGTGGCGACAAGTCTGTTAGATTGAAGATCTGAAAAATTTATTGTTCCAGCAGATGATATAGAACTCAAATTCTCGAGACCACGAGCAGATGTAAGAATAATGTTACCGTTTGATCTCAGATCACCAGTCAAATTTATATCACCGGTAACATCCAGCTTGTGTTGAGGGTTTTGATTACCTATACCAGTGTTATAACCTGCTGATGTTGAGAGATAAACATTCTGTGACACAGAAAGCGATGTAAACTCGACAGGCACGGATGATCTCTGTTTAAATGTTCCATCAACAACAACATCCCCCTCTACCATTAAATTACCATTTCTTATCGGTGAGTAAATAGCAGTGTTTCCTATCTTCACATCACCACCCATTATATCAAGAGCAACAAGAGGATGAACAGTTCCAATACCAACCTTTGAAGCATTATCTATAAAAATAGCAGTGTTGTTTCCCATATTGAAATACATTGAATCATTGGAACCACTGTTATCAGAGTTAGCAGTTATAAACACAGTTCCAGGGTTGTATATTGATCCAACAGATATAGAATTATTCGAGGTAAGAATAGTTCCATCATCAAAGACTATACCACTACCCAATCCATTAAGTTTTATCTTTCCTGCAACGTTCAATCTTTCCTGCGATGATGATAAAGTACCTATGCCAACGTTTGAGTTACCATCAACATATATGGCAGGGGATGTATCACTTGCTGATGGGGATATAACCACTGTTGATTTATATAATTTAAAATATGAATCGTCTAAATAAACTCTTTGAGTATTTGAATTACCATACTTCAATTGGATATTGTTACCATCTGTTCCTAAGGAAGCTATCCTGTTGAGTCCACGATAAAAGTTTATGTTTGAATTGGCATTTGCCCCAGCTGACATATAAAGGGTTGCAGTTGAAGAAACGACATATGAATCACCTATCTGAAGATATGATGGGGTATCAGTGTATCTCAACCCATCAGCACCTATACCAATCGCCCCTGAGATAAAAACATTGCTTGATATCAGGAGTTGATGTAAAAACGTGTTCTGACCTGTAAAGGTCTGGGTGGACCCTCTCGTTGCTATCTCATCATTGTTTAAACTGAACTGACCTATAACATTGAGTTCTCCATATATTGTAGTTGATGAAAGCGAAACCTTTCGTCCAAAGCTGTTAGCACTAAAATCTCCCTGCACTTCAACATCAGATGTAAAGGTAGCTGTTGAAGCAGAAATACCCAGATCAGCTATTATAGAGCCACCAACATGAAGCTTTGCCTTTGGAGTGTCTGTTCCTATACCAACATTTGCTAAATTAGAATTTTGAATTATCAAATTTTCACCGCTGCTGCTCTTTATCTCATTGGATATTGTAATCAAACTCCCCGTCATTATAGAGTTTGTCTTTATATTTCCATTAACATCAAGTGCTTCTGATGGAGTAATAACTCCTATTCCTAATCTATCTCCGTTTACTGTTACAGTCGTTGAGCCATTTATAACGAAGTCTATCCTGTCATTGACAGATCCTATATTTATCTGATCATTGTTTAATCCCTTTATAACACCATTGTTTAATACACCAGAAAGAAGGAGGTTTCCGTAAACAGTTAAATCATTGTTAATCATTGAATTACCACCAACAACAAGCTTTTCAGATGGAGTTTCTACACCAACGCCAAAATTACCATTGTTTGTCATAACAGCTCGCATGGTATTTGATGTATAAAAAATAATAGACCCCACTCCACGTGCTTCAACATCAGCTTTAAGATTTACATTTGTAAGTGAGTATAGTTCTGTTAAATTTGATACACTGCCAAGATTAGTGCCAAAAACACAGCTGTTGTCTTCCTTAAAACATACTTTATCTGTATATATTCCTCCCATTATAACAGCCTTTTCATTTCTTCCCGAGGAGGATGAACCAACCGTTATTGAGCTAAAATGTACTGATGAGCCATCCTCTAACTTTTTGGCCACAAGCGAATAGACAACACTTTCTATTGCCTCTCTCGGAGATAGGGCTTCCCCCTCTATTACCACCTCTAAATACAACTGATTGCCTTTTGAAAGGATGTCAATAGGCGGCTGGAATGTTATTGAAAAGATACCAGATTTAGCTTCTGTTAAAAATTCTTCACTTGTCCATAAAGGGGTACCACCAGTTTGATACTGATAAATCTTAAAAATTATATGGACAAGTCCATTTAGAGGGGCATTGTCCTTCTCAACCCTTCCCTGATAAACTACTGCACCAGGAACTGAACCAGTCTTTATCTCACCAGAATAAATAGATATAGATATCATCAAAACTGTAAAGAATAAAACCATCTTGCGAAACATAAAACCTCCACTATCTTATAATTACAAGCTTTCCCTTCCTTTTATTTCCTTTATCATCCTTTATATAAAATATATACAGACCACTAGAAACTATTCGCCCACCGTTATCCTTCAAATCCCAGCCTATGCTTGCATTGTTAGAATTTTTGTTTATTGTATAAACCTTTTGACCTGATATACTGAATATCATTATCTCACATTTTAAAGTAAGCCTTGTAAAAGTGACTCCGTAACACCTGTTTTTTAAATTACACGGGTTGGGAAAAGCGTAAGCATACTCCACCGTATTATAAGGACCACGATAAAGATTTAGCAGCTCTGAATAAAGATCAATATTTGAACTTGTGGGATTGGTATAACCAATTCCAACAATATTCCCTAAAAGCTTATAACTGTATGAAACTTTGTAGTTTTCATTGCCTGTGTTATATGATGATATATCAGGAACTCTAAAATGCTCTGATGTAAGAAAAGCATAATCTTTTACAGGATGACACAAAAAAATTATTACAAATAAAAAAACGCCTTTTCTCATTATAAGAACTATTATATAATTTTATTTACAGAATAAAAACGGACAAGTTAGTTGTTTAATCATCAAGATGAAGACAGATTCATCAAGATGTAAACAGATATCATCGAGATGGAAACAGATAATCATCGAGATGAATACAGATTCAATCAAGATTTAGACAGATAAATCAAGAAAATAGTTATTTAGGAAAACAGGATAGAACTGTTAGAGATACTGTTTTAATGATTTTTCTTTGATTCAGAGAGCTTTGCCTTAACACTACCCAAAGATATCTCAGCCTCAAGCATAACAGGGATTCTATCGTCCTCTGATATATAGACATAAAGACTTTTCCCTTTTTTTGATATGAATATTCCATCCTCACCAACCTTTGGTTCTAATTTATATGTTTTAAAGCTACCTGCTTTCGTCTTTACTTTCTCTTTTCCAAGATTTTCCACATCAAGAATGCGATGTTTTTTACTTACGATATCTATCTGTTTCTTTTTTGTTATATCCTCGGTGCTTCCTATATATAAATAAAGTGATGAAAGCACATCAAATACATCGTTATTAAGCTCTCCCTCATGGACAGTTTCTTTTTTATTTTTTATTCTTTTACCATAAAATCTTTTATTTGGATAATCAAAGAAAGTGTATTCCATATAACTGTAATTCCCTTCATTAATATCCTTGTAATATCCGTATGATCTTTTAAAAGATGTATCAAGATATGCTATGTTTATATCTCTAACCTTAAAAAAATTATCTATGAACGAGCTTGATCTTGCATTCGTCACAATCTTATAAGCACAAACACCACTTGACACATCCACCACATCCTGAACCTCTATCATAGCACTTCCAACATTAATATATCCCCAGTATATCTCATAATAATACTTTTCGCCATAAAATTTAAAACTATTTTTATCATCCACAGTTTTAAACTGATCAAAAGGTGTTTGAGCAAATGAGATAACAGAAAAGATATAAATTATTAATTTAAACATATTTGTTTAATGACTTTAAATTGTTCACAATAAAATCATATCCAATATCTCCATATTTAAGAATCTCGTTCCTATACTGACCAGTTTTAACCATTATTTTTTTAATTCCGAGTTCCTTTGCCATATCCATATCTGTTTTTTTATCTCCCACCATAAAAGATTCTTTTAATACTATATTATAATCCTTCATAGCCTCATAAACAAGACCGGGTATTGGTTTTCTGCAGGAGCAATTCTCATCAGGTCTGTGTGGACAGAAATATATTGCATTTATATTTATAGCATTTTCTTTTAACAAACCAACTATGTAATTGTTTATATCTACTGCTTTTTCAATTGTTATATATCCCCTATTAATTGCAGATTGATTGGTAATTATTATAAGATGATACTTATTACTATCTATTTTTCTTAATCCATCTATTGCTGTTTTATATATATTAACATCATTTATATCTGTTATATATTTTCCAGCAACATCCCTGTTTATAACCCCATCCCTATCAAAAAATATGGCAGGCTTTTTTTTATCAGATTTAATATATATTATCTTCATGATTTATTAATTGATTGTATGTGTTTAATTATCATATCACTATCGCATTTCATCTCAATCTCAAATGCATATATATCATTTAGAAAGATCTCTTTTACATCTGACATAAACTTAACAGAGTCCTTGAGGGTAGTTATCAATGGAAGGCCATTTCTTAAATTATTTATTGATACGAGCTCCTCTCGTGTATATGAGTGGTGATCAGAAAACTGCCAAGATTTTAAAACATTAAAACCCATCTTTTCAATCAACTTTTTAAACTGGGAGTTATCGCCTATGGCAGAAAATATTGCTATATCCTTATGATTGAATGAATTTATTGGGATTCTTTTGTTTTCTATTAAATCTATCAGAGCTGAAGGTTCGTAATATGACTTAATAATTCTATCACTGTTTATATATTTTTTAAAAAAATTTATCCTATCATCTATATAAGAATCATCAAAAAGTTCACAGTGGTTTAATACAACAAAATCTGATCCTTTTATGGCATCATAACCTTCCCTCAAATTACCGAGCGGCAGGAGTTTATCATTAATTTTATTGATATTGAATATAAGAATATTAAGATCTTTAGTTATTGAAAAATTCTGAAAACCATCATCCATAACAATCAGATCTGGATGATAGTTGTTTATAGCAAACTCTATTGATTTTGCCCTGTTCTTTGATGCTATTACAGGAACAGAATTTCCTTTGACAGAAATAGCAATAAGCTTGTGTTCATCTGATAGATATGGATTTTTTATCTGATTCTCAAAATTATTTTCGTTTATATCAGCCACCTCATTTTTAGAAAGTTTGCTTTTATATCCTCTTAAAACTATACAGTGCTTAATTTTAGTATTTGATAACTTTCTTGAAAGAGAAAGAACAAATGTAGTCTTGCCTGTTCCACCTGTTGATATATTACCGACACACACAACAGGTTTTGAAAATTTTATTGATTTAATTATATTTTTTTTATACAAATTTTTTTTAAATTTAAACAAAAATTTATAAATGAGGCTTAATATAAAAAGAAAAAAATAACCTCCTTTATTCTTTTTTATCCTGTCTCTTATGTTTTCTATTTCCATTTTAGAAAAACTTTGCTATCCCTTTTTTTAGATGTAATCCCAAGTCAAAACATGTATCTGTGTTTTTTATAAACAACCTGTCTATTGGCATATCATCCCTTTTCCATGGCCACTGGGTTTTGCCCTGTTTGAAACTGAAATCAAATATATGACCAGCGTCCAAAACCAATTTCCTTACATCTTTATTGTATGCTCCACTGCCATATGGATAAGCAAAAGCAAACATTTCTTTTTGAAAAAGATTTTCAAGCTGTTTCTTTGATTCAGTTATCTCCCATTTTGCATCCTCATGTGAAATTTCAGCAAGCCTCGGATGATTCATCGTATGAGAGCCAAATTCTATAACACCACTCCTATCCATTTCTAAGAGCATTTCTTTTGTTGCCATATTGACCCATACCTCTTTCTCCGGCTTATGCCATATATTTACCTTTCCTATTGTGTTGTAAACTATGAAGATATTCCCTTTAGCATTATACTTTTTAAGTATTGGATATGCATATTTGTAGTTGTTCTCATAGCCATCATCAAATGTTATTAAAACAAGCTTATCCACAGGCTTATTATTTTTATAACAATCAAGCAGTTCAGAAAATCCAATAGGATTGTAACCATTCTTTACAAGCCAAATTATATGCTTTTCAAATCTTTCAGGAGTAACCCAGAGTTCCTTTAGTTTAGAGCCACGAGGGTGATATCCTATTTTATGATAAACCAGCACATTCAAACCTTTTTTATTTTTACTCCACCATGACCATCTGAATGAGTAGGCTGCTAATGCAGCAGGTAAAAACAAAGATAATTTATTCATATTTATATTTTAGAATTTTTTCAACCTCATTTAAAACATCACGGACCTTTATCATATTCATACACAAAAAATGTCCTCTCGGACATTTTTTAGAACCATGCAGAGTGCAAGGACGACATCTGATATTGCTCTCCATAACGATAGACCTGCTTCCATAAGGAAAAAATCCAAGCTCCCTTGTTGTCGGACCAAATATTGCAATAACAGGAGTGGATGTAGCAGAGGCTATATGCATAGGACCAGAGTCATTTGTTATCAGCAGATCTGATTCTTTTATCAGATATATAAGCTCTGATAAACTTGTTTTCCCTGCCATATTTATGCATTTATTGCCGAGAAGCTTCTCCATACCGCTTATATATCCATTTTCTTTATTTGAGCCAGTAAAGATAACTGGAACAGAGTATATCTTATATAACTCTTCAGCAAGTTTTATAAATTTGTAATCAGGCCATCTCTTAGTCTCCCAAGCAGATGAAGGATTAATTGTGATAACTGGTTTGTTCTTAATTATATTATCTATTTTCTCCTTCATACTTAAGCTATCAATGGGATGAGAAATTGAAGGAAAGATTATACTACTATCGCTTATAAGTGGTGATAAAAGCATATTATTTCTCATCGCATCATGGACAAGCCATTCAAATGGAACGCTATGTGTATAAAAAAATGATGCTGGTTTTATATCAAATCCTATTCTTATTTTTATATCTGATAAATATCCAAGTAAAGCAGAACGTAGGGAACGATGAGGAATTAAAGCGATATCAAAATCTTTTGATTTTAATATCCTTAGTATTCTAAAAAATTCAGCAAAAAAAGATTTCTCCTTCTTGTTATCAGTTATTATCTCATCAATCTGTTTGACATCCTTAACGGCATTTACGTTTTCAGCCCTCACAAGCATTGCGATATATGAATCAGGAATTTTATTTTTTATCTCCCTTACAAGTGGAAGGGTGAGTATAAGATCACCGAGAAATGCAGTCTGTATTATAAGTATCTTATTTATCTTCTTTTTTATTTCAGGTAAAAATCTTGTGGTATTAAGCTCTATATTTGATGAATATATCTTGAAACCGAGCTCTTCAATGGTTTTCAGATATTTTTCAACAACATTTTTGTTGAGCCTTGCCGATAGTATTCTAAAATTAACAAACAATCTTCTATAAATAGAATCTTTATTGTACCTTACTATTTTATCACTCTTAACCAAATGCTTGAATATAAAGCTTCTGAGATTTGAATGAAGGTCTATGACAGCATCAAACCTTAAACCCTTTATTTTTTTTATAGTTTTAAACAATTCCTCAAATTCAATGACTTCATCAACATCCTGATTGCTTTTTACAATCTCAGAAAATGATTTTTTCGTCAGATAATATATTTTTATATTCTTATCATTGAGTTTTATATTTCTTAAAACTGGAAATGTCAGTATTATATCGCCGAGGGATGAAAATCTTATTATGAGTATTTTTTTCATATCATGTTAAGACAGAAGTCGGAAGACAGATGTCAGAAGTCAGAATTTGCCTGCCAAAGCCACTTCGGCAGGCGGGCCTGCCCACCTTGAGTAAGATATTATGTCTGTTGTAGGTAACGATTTAACAGATACGATTAGTTACCTTTACTTGGGGCAGACGGGGAGTTCCTTTAAAATCTGACCTCTGTCTTCTGTTTTCTATTTAATCAGAACATCCCTTCCTTTATCAGATCCCTTTCATCAACTATTCCAACAACTCTTCCCCTCTCATCCACCACAGGCAGGTTATCTATCTTCATTCTCTCAATAATCTCAGCTGCCTTTATAGCCATATCAGAATTTTTTATTGAAACAGGATTTTTTGTCATATGTTTTTCTATCAGATCAGATGGAGCTATGCTTCCAAACTTTCTTCTTATATCACCATCTGTAAAAAAACCTAAAAGCCTATTTTTAAGGTCAACGACAGACACAGCACCGAGAGAAGTTATGCTCATAACCCTGATAGCATCAGCAACACTACTATTAATTTTTATAACAGGATTATCCCTTCCTGTTCTCATTATATCACTAACCCTAAGATATAAAAGCCTTCCTAAATTTCCTCCGGGATGATTTTTAGCAAAATCATCACTGCTGTATCCTCTCATTCTCATAAGGGTTATGGCAAGAGCATCACCGAAAGCAATCATTGCTGTAGTTGATGATGTGGGAACTATATTATCAGGTAAAGCTTCTTTTAATGTCTGTGTGTTTATGATCAGATCTGAAAAAGATCTTATCTTTGATTTATCATTGTTGGTAATAGCAACTACCATGGTTTTTTTCTTTTTAGCTATAGAAGCTAATCTATTTGTCTCTACGGTATTCCCAGAGTTTGAAAGAAGTATTAAAATATCATTAGGGAATATCATACCTAAATCCCCATGCATGGCTTCAACAGGATGGATGAATATGCTTGGTGTCCCTGTTGATATAAGGGTGGATGATATCTTTTGAGCTATAATACCTGACTTACCAACACCGCTCATCACTATCTTACCATTTGAACTCAATATCATTTCAACAAGTTTAACAAAATTTTTATCAATACTCTTTTTTAGAAGTCTCCTCAGCGACTCTATCTCAGATTGTATAACCTCCCTACCATAAGATATAATTTTTTTTTCATTCATTTTATTTATGGCTCCGGTGTTTTGTGAGGATAAAGCCATGGTGTCATCTCCTCAGGAATTATTCTTTGATCATAAGGTGGTGGAAGTTTATGAAGAAAAGTGCTTATAGCAAAATATCCAATTATAAGAACAATATATATAATGGAAAGAGTTTTTATATGCCATCTTGTATCACAAAACCACTCAGGTGGTTTTGTCATATCATTGCCACATTTTTTACAAAATTTTAAATTAGCCTTGTTTTCAAATCCGCAGTTAGGACACTTCATTACTCCTCCTTTATAATAGATTTTATCAATTTATCAATTCTGTTTAAAACCGAAATATATTTTTTTGCATCGCTTAGCTTTATAGAATTTGGTCCATCTGAAAGAGCCTTTTCAGGATTTATATGAGTTTCAAAAAAAATCCCTGCTATGCCTGTTGCAACAGCTGCTCTTGAAAGCGGGAATATAAACTCCCTATCCCCTCCTGTCTTATTTCCAAGCCCGCCAGGCCTCTGGACAGAATGAGTTGCATCATATATAACAGGATATCCAAATTGTTTCATTACTTCAAACGATCTCATATCTACAACGAGATTGTTGTAACCAAAGCTTACTCCTCTTTCAGTAAGAAGTATTTTTTTATTGCCTCGTGACTCAATTTTTTTTATTATATTCTCCACATCCCATGGAGACATAAACTGTCCTTTTTTAACATTTACAACTTTACCTGTTTCAGCTGCAGCAATGATTAAATCAGTCTGTCTTGAAAGAAAGGCTGGAATCTGTATTATATCTGCAACCTCAGCAATCCTTTCTGCCTGTGACGGAAGGTGAATATCCACCAAAAGTTTAACACCATACCCTGTTTTTACTTCCCTCAATATATCCATAGCTTCATCAAAATCCACTCCTCTAAACGATGATATAGATGTTCTGTTTGCCTTATCGAATGAGGCCTTCGCAATAAATTTTGATTTTTCAGAGTTAAAAATCCTTTTCAATTCAGAAACAGTCTTGGTATAATTCTCCCTGCTTTCTATAATACAGGTCCCTGATATATATTTAATTGGCAGAGAATTTGAAAAAACTATATCGCCACACTTAACTTCTTTATATTTCATTTTCTCTCCTTTTAACAGAGGCTTTTATAAACTCAACAAACAATGGATGAGGAGATAAAGGCCTTGAATTAAACTCAGGGTGAAACTGGACACCGATAAAAAATGGATGTTTCTTAAGTTCTATTATTTCTACAAGCTTATCCTTGCGATTAAAACCTGAAATAGCCATGTTTTTAGCCTCAAACACACGTATATAATTGTTATTAAACTCAAATCTATGTCTGTGTCTTTCCTGTATAAGGGTCTTACCATATATTTTATATGCCAATGTGTTTTTCTTTATTGTGCATGGATAATTGCCAAGTCTCATAGTTCCACCCTTGTTTACGTTCTTCTGATTTTCCATAAGAGTTATAACTGGATTCTTGGTTTTAGTATTGAACTCAATTGAGTTAGCATCCTTAAGCCCTAAAACACTTCTTGCAAACTCTATAGCAGCGCATTGCATGCCAAGGCATATTCCAAGGAATGGTATGTTTTGTTCCCTTGCAAGTTTTATGGAATATATTTTACCCTCTATCCCCCTTCCTCCAAATCCACCGGGGATGATAAGCCCGTTGGAGTTTTTTATTTTATCATCTATAACATCCTTACTTTCCTCAGTGTCAAGATAATCTATATCAAGCTTAACACCATTTTCTATAGCTGCATGAAGGAGAGCCTCGTTCAAGGATTTGTATGAATCCTTTAACTTAACATACTTACCAGCCATAACTATCCTAACCTTTTTAAGGCTATCTATCATATCAATATTTTTAACAAAATTATCCCACTCAGTGCTGTTATAAATATTGCTTCTTAGTCTTAAAAGCATCATTATCTGCTCATCCATTCCTTGCCTTTTAAGAAGGCTTGGGACTTCATAGATGTTTTTTACATCATGAGCCTCTATTATAGCCTCAGGAGGAACGGAAGAAAAAAGGGCAATCTTTCTTTTTAAATCAGCATCAAGCGGCTTTTCTGATCTCGTTACAATTATATCAGGATCTATTCCTATCTCTCTTAGCTTCATAACGGAGTGCTGGGTTGGCTTGGTTTTAAGCTCATCACTTGAACTGAGATATGGAACAAGGGTCAGATGGATATAAACTATATCATTTGAATTTCTGTTTGTTCTCATCTGTCTTGCAGCCTCTAAAAACGGAAGACTTTCTATATCACCAACGGTTCCACCGATCTCAACTATAACGATATCATAACCATCACTCGCCTTTATAAACCTTTCTTTTATTTCATTTGTAAGATGTGGAATAACCTGAACAGTCTGTCCTAAATAAGCCCCCTTCCTTTCCTTATCTATTATCGAGCTATAAACCTTTCCAGCTGTAATATTACTATCTGCTGTTGTATTTATATCAACAAATCTTTCATAATGTCCTAAGTCCAAATCAGTTTCGGCACCATCCTCTGTGACAAAAACCTCACCATGCTGGAATGGACTCATTGTGCCTGCATCAACATTCAGATATGGGTCACATTTTATCATATTTATTTTAAATCCATGGGACTTCAAAAGCCTTCCAATTGAAGAACTTGTTATCCCCTTACCGAGCGAGCTTACAACGCCACCGGTTATAAAAATATACTTCGGCATAAATCCTCCGGATAAGACAGAAAACAGAACTTGCCTGCCGAAGCCGCTTCGGCGCAGGCAGGGACAGAAATCAGAAGTCAGAAAAAAAGATCGTGTCCAAATTTAAACTTAACCTTGTCATTTGATTTTTGATCTCTCAATCCTGCTAAGTGTTTTTATATACTTTTCTGCTTTTTTTATATCTGATAATACATCTATTGCAGGCCCTAATCTCTCTGCCATAACAACACCTATCTTAAGCCCATTTTCTAAAGCTCTAAGCTGTTCAAGCCTTTCTAAAAGTTCTATATTTGATGGCTTAAAAGAAACATATTTTCCGAGAGCTTCCTTTCTGTAAACATAAAACCCACAGTGTTTGTAGTATGGATATGTTTTGGATATCTCTGAAAGCTTATGGTGATAAGGAACAGGAAGTCTTGAAAAATAGAGAGCATTCATATCATCACCAATAACAACCTTAACACAATTCGAGTTCATTACATCACTATTATTATCAATCTTAGAAACAGCTGTTGATATATCAAAATCCCTTCTTTTAATCAAAAGCTCAATAGCATCTTTTATGACATCAGCCTCTATAAATGGCTCATCTGATTGAAGGTTAACAACGATATCACACTTAATATTCTTTACAACCTCCCAAACTCTATCACTTCCACTCTGACAATTAGGACTTGTTAGAAGAGCATCCGCACCAATTGACTTTGCAAAGTTAACAACCCTTCTGTCCTCAGTTGCTATTATGACCCTATCCATACCTTTTATGGATATAGCCCTTTTCCAGACCCATTGAAGCATCGGTTTTTTATTAATAGGATACAAAACCTTTCCATGAAACCTTGTTGAATTATACCTTGCCGGTATTACTGTAACTATTTTCATTTTTTATTGCCTCTTTAATTTCGTTCACACTCGCTGTAGCTGTCCCCAATTTACCAACTACTATTCCCGCAGCATAGTTAGAGATAACAGATGACAAAAGAATATCCTTTGAAACAGAGTAGCCAAGTGCAAGAACTGATATAACAGTATCACCCGCACCAGTGACATCATATACCTCTTTTGCATTGGTTGGAATATGTGTTATCTTAAGTGATTTCTTAAAGTTATCAAAGACCGTCATACCTTGTTCACTCTGCGTTATTATAAGTGATTTAAGTGATAACTCCCTTAGTATTTTACGACCAATATTTTCTATATCTGATTGTTCTCTTGACTCAATCATTCTCATACCAGCAAATGCTTCCATTATATTTGGGGTCATTGAAGTTATTTTTTTGTATGAGAAAAAATGCTCTATTTTTGGATCAACAAAGATTGGTATCCTGTTTTTGTTTGCTACTACTATTGAATAATTTATTATCTCCTTTGAAAGAACACCTTTACCGTAATCAGAAAGTATTATTGCATCAATACCATTTTTTATCACACTATCTATGCTTGATATAAACTTATTTTTAATGCTTTGTGAGTATGAAAATTTTATCTCCCTATCAACCCTTACAATCTGCTGGTGCTCTGCTACTATTCTTGTTTTTTTTATTGTTTTCTGGTCATTGCTCTGAACAATATATCCTGTATCTATATTCTTTTTTTCATTAAGAAGAGATATAAGCTCGGAGGCTGTATCATCACGGCCTATGACCGATACCAGATAACACTTAGCCCCAAGCTCAGATATATTGTTGGCGACATTCCCTGCACCACCAAATGTTGTTTTTTCGTTTTCTATTTCAAGCACAGGCACAGGCGCCTCAGGCGATATCCTTCTAACCTTGCCAAAGACATATTTATCAAGTATGACATCACCTATTACCGCTATTCTTTTGTTGTTAAAACCATCGATTGTTTTAATGAGAGATTCTCGATCTATTTTATCCATAAGTATATTATATAAAATACATCATCAAGATAAAGACAGACAAATTAGTTATTTAGTTATCTGTCTCCTGCTTTCTGTCCTTCGTCTTCTGTCTTCTGACCTTGCCTGCCGAAGCCGCTTCGGCGCAGGCTGGCAGGCAGGAACTATGGCGGATTACATGTGTTAAATTAATGCTGGTTTACAACTCCTTAACAGATTGCAGGGGGCAGGCACTATTTTAGCACCCGTGTGGTATGATTGAAAAATTTTATGTTTGATATGTCTGCGTTTGATTTAAAACCCTTTGATATTATTTCCACATTATCCCTTCTTTTAACTATTCTTGATCTGAGATCAGAATGTATAATATTTTTTTTAAAATCAAAATATACTATATCTGATTCTATGCTCGTATCCTCAATATATGATAATATATAGACATTATTTTTTAAATAGAATGAATTGTCTGAGAGATCACCATATCCAAACCTTGATCTCATTTCAGTTGTCAGCACCTTATCACGAAAAAGGTTTACGGTTGTTTCAAAACACTTTATAGTATTTTTTTTATCATCAACCACTGCATTATTACATTTAAGAGTCCATAACTTCTTACCGTTTTCAAAGTGATCTATGCTGAAAGATTTAATGAATGTTTCCTGACTTATCTTAACCCCATTATCAGTGTTCTTACACGAAATCAGACAAAAAGAAAAAATAAAGAATAATATGAATCTCATACGCTACATCTTAAAATCTGCACCGAGGTAAAACTCTTTTGCTTTAGGATCATTGATGAGAGTATCAGCAGTGCCCTGAACAAGTATCTCACCCATATATATGAGATAAGCTCGGTTGACTATTGAAAGGGTCTCCCTTACATTGTGATCACTTATGAGTATGCCTATGTTTTTTTCTTTAAGATACTGAATTATTTTTTTTAGTTCGCTTACTGTTATAGGATCTATCCCCACAAATGGTTCATCAAGCATTATTATTTTAGGATCATTTATCATAACCCTAGCTACCTCAAGCCTTCTCTTCTCTCCACCTGATAGCGTATAAGCCTTCTGCTTTCTTAGTTTTTCAATTGAAAACTCTCTCAAAAGTCTTTCAACCTTATCAGCTATAATATTTTTATCCTTAACAGTTCTTTCAACGATAGCTCGAAGGTTATCCTCAACACTCAGCTCCCTAAATATTGTCGGTTCCTGTGCTAAATATCCAACTCCAAGCCTTGCTCTTTGATATACTGGCTTATCAGTTATTTCTGTATTATCAATAAAGACTTGACCTTCATCAGGAATAGTAAATCCTATCATCATATTAAATGTTGTTGATTTTCCTGCCCCATTTGGACCCAAAAGACCCACTATTTCTCCCTGAGCAACCTCAATAGATACCCCATTAACAACCCGCCTCTTATTGTATATTTTAACAAGTCCTCTGGAGTATAGCTTCATTGCTGATCCTCTTTCCTAGGTTTTATCAAACCATAGACATTGTTATAAGCATACAATGTTTCATCATTCTTTAAAAGCAGGAGTTCATCACCCTTAAGATAAAGATCATATTTTTCATCATAGCCCATAGCATAAGGATTGAGTGTCATATCAAATGTTTTTTCATAATCATCATAAACAGCCTTATCAGAGAAAACAGATATGCTTGATGCATATAGTTCAAATTTATCATAAAAAGTAACCCTTCTATCAAGAGCCTCAACAACAGCCTTGACAGAATAAGCGGTATATGCTTCCTCATTATTTGTATAATAAATCAATTTAAGTTTTTTATGCTTTGAATCCATCTTAGCTATCTGAGTATCCTCCATATATTCAGCCATATCACAGAATGTTTCAGCATATGATTCACTGTCAAGATTCCTTTTTATATACACCCTTCCAAGGGCATTCCATTTATGAATATTATGATTATATACTGCACTGTTTGCTTTAAGCTCATGATAATAATTCTTGAAATAGACATTACCATTAAAATATTCAAGATTAAGTTTTCTGTCAATCTCCCATACATCGCTTTTAACGACGCCACCCATCAAAAAATTATCAGCATTTTCCTTCGAAAAAATCGATGATGAATTACAGATCATAAAAAACAGCATAAAAAACAAAATTCTCATAACCTATATTTTAACAAATTTACTGATCAGACTAAATGACTAATTCCCCCTGGGTAATGTAAAATATTATGTGTAATTTTATTCTTGACATAAAGAATAAAAAGGGTTATCCTTCTATATATGCAGTCATAAACAATAAGGAGGATAACCCAATGAATAGTATAACAAATAATACAGGG
>Ga0302250_1001203_pt1 | contig 20515 bp, 19 predicted proteins | sample AAG_RA_Asp_MG_FD_193536 | JGI IMG/M metagenome (GOLD analysis project Ga0302250, IMG submission 193536) | Enriched activated sludge microbial communities from anaerobic digester in WTTP, New Holstein, Wisconsin, United States - AAG_RA_Asp | ecosystem: Engineered > Bioreactor > Anaerobic >... | reverse complement strand
TGAAATCCATATCGCCATTATCGGCACGGACCGGATTCTGGACGGCAAGGCCGCGGTATTCACCAGGATCAATCCGGCAAATAGCAAGTTCATCGCCTTCATCACCGGTCCCAGCCGGACCGCCGACATCGAGCGCGTACTCACCATCGGCGTACATGGACCCAAACGACTGGTGATTGTTTTCGTTGACCAGATGGAGGGAGGACGCCCATGAAAAAGAACTTCAAGGATTCAGTCAACAGCGCGGTCCACAATGCCACTCTAACCGGCGCACTGGGCAAATTTTCCGAGGCCTACAAGGTCAACCGTCAGAAGGCCTACGAAGGTATCGACTTTGAGGCGCTGCGCAGCACCATCGCCGAGCGCAAATCATATGCCGCCTGCCACCTGGACCAGATGGCCGACACATTTCAGGCCAAGGCCGAGGCGCTGGGGGCCAAGGTATTCCGCACCGATGACCCGGAAAAGGTCAAGGAGTACATCCTCAAGGTCGCCCAGGAAAACAATGTCAAGTCGGTGGTCAAATCAAAATCCATGGCCAGCGAAGAGATTCATCTGAATCCCTATCTCGAAAAGAACGGCATTACCGTCAACGAAACCGACCTGGGTGAATGGATTGTCCAGCTGGCCGGCCAGAAACCTTCCCACATGGTCATGCCGGCCATCCACATGACCAAGGAAGAGGTGGCCGACCTGTTCAGCAAAGAGGTGGATGAGCGCCTCTCCACCGATATCCCGCGTCTGGTGGAAGTAGCCCGCAAGGAGTTGCGCTCCAAGTTTCTGGCGGCGGATATGGGTATTTCCGGCGGCAACCTGGCAGTGGCGGAAACCGGCAGCATTGTGCTGGTCACCAATGAAGGCAACGCCCGCATGGTCACCACCCTGCCCAGGGTGCATGTGGCCCTGGTGGGTATTGAAAAGTTTGTGGAGAAGTTCGAGGACATCGTGCCGATCCTTACCGCCCTGCCCAGAAGCGCCACAGCCCAGCTGCTGACCAGCTACGTCTCGATCATCACCGGACCATCACAGAACACCGACGGCTCCCAGAAGGAACTGCACATCATCCTGATGGACAACCGCCGGACCGACATGGCCAATGACCCCAAATTCAAACAGGCCATGCAATGCATCCGCTGCGGCTCCTGCCTGAATGTCTGCCCGATCTTCCGCCTGGTGGGCGGCCATGTCTTCGGCAGCATCTACACCGGCGGCATCGGCACCATCCTGACAGCCTGGTTCGAGAAGCTGCAGGAATCAGAAGACATCCAGGGGCTGTGCATCCAGTGCGGCAACTGCAAAGCGGTCTGCCCCGGCAAGCTGGACATACCGGAGATGATCCTGGAGATCAGAAGGCGCCTGGTGGTGGACAAAGGCCAGGGACTGGTGCAGAAGGCCATCTTCAGCGTGGTCAACAACCGCAGGCTGTTCCACAGCATGCTGCGCACCGCCTCCATCACCGGCAAGCCGTTTACCAGCGGCAAATTCATCCGCCATCTGCCCATGTTCCTCTCTGACCTGACCGATGGGCGCAGCCTGCCGGCCATATCGTCAGTGCCGTTCCGGGACCGCATCGCTAAGATCCAGCAGCCGCCCTGCAAAGAAAAAGCGGCCTTCTATGCCGGTTGCCTGATCGACTTCGCCTATCCGGAGATGGGCGAAACCATGGTCAGGATCCTCAACAAGGCCGGCATCGAGGTGATCTTCCCGGATGAGCAGACCTGCTGCGGCGCGCCGGCCCGTTACAGCGGCGCTTACGAGGTAGCGGCCAACAACGCGGTGGACAACATCAAGGCGCTGCTGAAGGAAGATGTGAAATACGTGATTTCCGCCTGCCCCACCTGCACCGTGGCGCTGAAACATGAGTTTATCAGCACCTTTGAGAGTCTGGGACAGACCGAATGGCTGCCGCAGGCCCAACAGCTGGCGGAAAAAGCCTGCGATTTCTCTACACTGGTGAAAAAGCTGGTGGACGAGGGACGCCTGAGCTTCAAGGAAGGTCAGAAGCTGGGCAAGCTGACCTATCATGACTCCTGCCACCTCAAGCGCACCCTGAATGTATCCGAACAGCCGCGTGAGCTGCTGCAGAAGGCCGGATACGAGCTGACCGAGATGTTTGAGTGCGATATGTGCTGCGGCATGGGCGGCTCCTACTCCATCAAGCTGCCGGAAATCTCGGCCCCGATCCTTCAGCGCAAGCTGAAGAACATCAAGGACACCGGCGCGCCGGTGGTGGCCATGGATTGCCCGGGATGCGTCATGCAGATCGGCGGCGGTTTTGATCAGGACGGCAGCGGCGTGAAGGTCAAGCATACGCTGGAACTGCTGGCGAATCAGTTGAATTAGTTTAGATTACATTGAGTAAACAAAAAGCCCGCTTCCGGTTTCGGAGGCGGGCTTTTTGTTTGTGTATGCTGTGCGCTGCGTTGTCGCGTGAATGTGTTAACAGCCAATAGCTGATATCAGAAGGCTTTACTGAAGTGTACTAAAATAACGTACGGTTGAAAATAAATGCACCGGCTGGAAAGATACGTTTTACTAACTGTGCCGATGAAGATAGGTATCACGCGACGCCGCAATGTAGCAACGAAGCAACGCAACCCGACAGATGATTCGTGTTTAGCGTTCCATCGCCAGTCCCAACCAGGTTCCCCTTTTTTCGTCTTTCTCCGCGCCCTCGCATTTCCGCGTGAGACCCGCTTTTCAGGTTTTGATTTTACCAGTCCCTTGTCCCCGGTCCCCAGTCCCTGAAATGTTTATGAACCGTTGACAGGTATGAGCTGGAGGGCTATTGTAAGTTAATTTTTATCTGTGGAGTATCCGGTGAAGCAGCAGGATAAATCAGCATGAATTTTGAACCGTCATACCGGTATACAACCGATGTGACGGTTTTTTTGTTTTTGGGGTGAAACAGGAAACCTTTGCTTGTGTAGATGGGTTAGATAACAAACTATGGTCATAACGGAGAAAAACTATATGTTTCTTATATAGGTAACATCCCAGGTTTCCAATATAAGAAACAAGCATCTTATATAGGAAACAAGTTTCCTATATAGGGAAACCGTAGAATAAAGAGTTGAGCATAAACGGAGGAATAATGAAATCTACTGTAACAGTCGAACAAATGATTAGCGTCGGTGAAGAGACGGTGATTGAGGACTCATCTCCCAAAACCCAGTTTGCAGTTGTATTTGAGGATGATGGGGATTGCGGATACTTTTATGGACTTGATACGGCTCTGGAAAATCCAATTTTGGATGCATTGCATATTTATAATTCAGACGCAGTTACAGACAAAAACATTCCATCAAAAGTACAAATATTATGGTCATACGATGGATTGAAAGCAGCTCTAATCATCAATCAATACCCGCATGCAGTCTTTGATTTTGAGGCAAAACGAGGATACTGCAGATCAAATTTTCCACCACCAGACGAATCATGGACAAAATTTGGGCATGAGTGGGATGACAGTGCCAGAAACCTGTTTTTATAACCAATATCCAATTTCTCGGCTGCAGCAGTTGGTACGAACCAATGTGTCTTGACAATGTTGGGCGTTAAAAGAGGACAAAGTGAATCCACTTATGAACAATACGAAATGGGAAGAATTGCGCCGAGCGATGATTGATCTGGATGAGCTAAGTCCACAATGGCGGACAAAGATTATGGACTCTGGTTATATCTGCAATTGGGACGGGGAGTGGTTTTACCATTTCAAAGATGGTGGGTATCACGATATTGAATGGGTAGAAATTAAAATTACTTCTTCAGCACAAGATGCCGCAGTCCTTGAAACACTTAAAACAATACATGTCCCTGGCCACCGGATAGAGCATGGATTCAGGATATACGGTTACTTCAAGGATGGGGAATTTATTGATTACATCTAGCCCAACTAGGCGGCGGCACACGGCCTTCGCTTCGCTCCGCCGGTGCGCCCCCACCACGTTATGCAAAAGCGAAGGCAGCGTAGTGGTTCAATAAGGCACATCAAGTGCTTTCACCGACTGGGGGCTATTAATGTCAAACATTTGCTTGCCTGCTTCTCTCAGCACCACGAATGCGATAGAATTCGTTGAAAAGCTATACATGCTGCCTGAGATGGAGGAATATGATTTTGATTTCAAATTCATGGAATGGGTTGAGCCGTTCGCATTGCTTTATATTTCCTACCATTTAGCTATTTTTAGGTTAAGCCGAAACCTAGCTAAATTTACAGCTCACAACTTCAAAATTAGCAATGCTCATCTATATGCTGCACATATGGGCTTTTTTAAGTCTTTTGGACTCGATTACGGGAAAAACCCTGGGGAGGCACGCGGTAACAGTTATTATGTGCCTATCGAGATTCTGAGTATTGATAGTTTGAAAGAGGAGGCATACGAGGAAAGAATTGAACTAGGAGATGTTCTTGAACGACACAGCCGGAGACTCGCGTCAATTCTGACACGTGAAAATGATGGTGCCCTGGTTGACACTCTAGAATATGCCTTAAGAGAGATGTTTAGGAATGTTGTGGAACACAGTGGCGCAAATCAGATTGGTTTTTGCGCACAATACTGGCCCGCCAAAAACAGGGTGGAATTAGCCATTTTAGATAATGGCATCGGCTTGAGTGCCAGCTTGAAGTCCAATCCTTTCCTTAATATTTCATCTGACAAAGACGCTATCAATTATTCCCTTTTGCCAGGAGTGTCTGGTAAAGCCTACAAAGGAGCGCCAAAACAGAGAAATGGGTTTTGGTCGAACTCTGGTTTTGGGCTGTATATGACCAGTGAACTGTGCCGTAATGGAGGAGATTTCTTTATATGTAGCGGAACATCCGGGGTGTATCTTAAAGGAACGCAAAAAAGAAACATTAAAGCAAACCTCGAAGGGACTGCTATCAGATTAGCACTTCAAACTCAAAATATTGGATCTGTTAAAGATCGCCTGGACGAGTATCGGAGCAAAGGGCAGACAATAGCATCACGACTTAAGGGAGCAATAATAGAGCCCTCCTACGCATCAACTATGCTAACGCGAGATTTTAAGTAGGAATATGAACAAGTCGGATGAACAAAGGCTGCCAACAAAGCGCAACAGCGGTGAACCCGCTGCGCTCTCAGCCGTTCTCCCCTGAACAGAACTGCCCGTTGGCGGAAATATATCTGCGCTTGACGGGCGATGTTAATATCCGGCATGGTGGTTAGGCTGAAAATCACAACCAAGCAAGGCGGCTTTTATGGACTCCATTATGAAAAAGATAGATCTGGCTACATATAAACGCCGGGGCATGTTCGAGGCGTTCAAGGATCGGGATATCCCGTTCATTGCAACCACCTGCAATGTTGATATCACGCACCTCAAGCGGCATGTTGAGGAGCATAAAAGCGGTTTTTTCCTCTCTGTCAGCTATCTGCTTTCAAAGACTATCAACCTGATCCCGGAATTCCGCCACCGGATCATTGACGGCGAATTATATGAATTCAGCAAGGTGGACCCCGCTTTTACCGTGTTAATGCCTGATGACACCTTTTCATTTTGCGACTCCAGACACTTTGACACGTTTCAGGAGTATCGTGCCTACTCTGCCGCCAGAATACAGGAAACCAGAACATGCCCTGACCACAGTGTCGGCGACAAAAACCACATGTTTTTCATCACCAGTGTGCCGTGGTTCAGCTTCACATCCATCGCCCATCCATATTGTCAGCAGTATGGAACGATCCCGGTGGTGACGATCGGCAAGTTCTTTCAGCAGGGGGACAAGTGGATGATGCCGCTTGGCCTGCAGGTGCATCACGGGGTGATAGATGGATTTCATTTGGGCAGGTTTTACGGGCTGCTGGAGGAGATGTGCGGAACCCCGGAAGCTTATCTGGTTTAAGCGCCCCTGCTCGGTATGCCCCTTGGTTCAAGTGCTGCTCAGATTAGCAGTCACAGGTTACATACTGCTGACTGATCCGTTGGAGTAAATCTTCTGCAGAGTCAAAAACATAAAAACCCGTCTCCGGTTACGGAGGCGGGTTTCATGATTAATCCAGTTCCCCATCCGTTCAGACTGCCAGCATCCCTTTTTGAATAGCCAGCGCCTCGATTATCTGTTCCGTGTTTATCTGCCCCATCTCTACCAGCACAATTCCCAGGGCTTTATTGCTGTTGTGCTGTTCCTCCAAAGCTGCATCCAGCATTTCGACCGTTATCAGGCCGGTTTTAAGCAGAATTTCTCCCAGTTTTTTCCCGGCAAGTTCCGAATGATGCCGTTCAACAGACTCAAGCAGATAATCAAGAAAATCTTTATCCATGTGTTTGCTGTGCATGACAAGCCAGCGGATCATTAAGCGTTTCAGCTCAATGGCCATCCCCTTGGTTTCTTCACCGCTGCCAAGCCGGTTTTTAAAACCTTCAATCTCGGCAACAAATTGCTGATGGGCGGCAACATGTTCTTCCCTGGAGGGAAAAAATGACTTTTCCAGCAGCAGCTCTTCATATTTCAGGTAGTAATGGATGTATCTGTCCATAAAATCAAACAGGTCAACAAACACCTCATGGGAATAGAACTCATCACCATGCTCCGAAAAGGATTCATATTTATCAAATAACGCCTTCTGCAGGTCATCAAGTTCAGGAATTCCCATCTCCAGCTCTTTAGTCCAGGAAAGTGGCATATGAACCTCCTGATATAGTGGTACTGATTATTGTATACCGAAATCCAGCCTTGGCAATCAGCTCGTATGGGCAGATATGATTGGAGGCACCATAAAGCTTTGTTGTTCCCGACCTTTGAGGCAACTCAATCCTCCGGTGCCGTAACAAGATATTCACTTGCCATTGCAGGAAAAAACTGACATACTGCCAACACTTACGGACGGGCTTTTAGCCCGTCCTTTTATTTTGTCCGTTAGGAGTTTTACGAATGCAGGAAAAAATCCGCAATATCGCCATTATCGCCCACGTTGACCACGGCAAGACCACCCTGGTGGATGCCATGCTGCGTCATTCTGGGGTTTTCCGTGAAAATGAAGCCATCACCGAGCGCGTGATGGACAGCAACGACCTGGAAAAAGAGCGCGGCATCACCATTCTGGCCAAGAACCTCTCCATCCATCACGGTCAGTACAAGATCAACATCGTTGACACCCCCGGCCATGCCGACTTCGGCGGCGAGGTGGAGCGCGTGCTGAAGATGGTCGATTCGGTGCTGCTGCTGGTGGATGCGCTGGACGGCCCCATGCCACAGACCCGTTTCGTACTGAAGAAGTCGCTTGATCTCGGCCTCAAGCCGATTGTCGTCATCAACAAGATCGACCGCCCCGGCGCCCGTCCGGACGAGGTGCTGAACATGGTGTTTGACCTGTTCTGCGAGCTGAACGCCTCGGATGAGCAGTTGGACTTCCCGGTGGTGTATACCAGCGCCAAGATGGGTTACGCCAAGCTGGATATGAATGTGGAATCCAACAACATGGAGCCGCTGTTTGCCGTGGTTGAATCCAACGTGCGTCCCCCCAAGGGTGATGCCAACGCCCCCTTCCAGATGCTGATCGCCAATATCGACTATAACGATTACATCGGCCGTATCGCCACCGGCCGCATCTTCAACGGCAAGGTCCGCTCCGGCGAGACCGTGGCCATGGTCAAAGGCGACGGCACTGTAACCAGGGGACGCGTCACCAAGTTGCTGGGTTATGAAGGGCTCAAGCAGGTGGAGATCGAAGAGGCCGGCACCGGCGATATCGTCACCGTAGCCGGTTTTGACGAGATCAGCATCGGCGAGACCCTGGCTTCGGCTGAAAACCCGGTGGCTGTCCCGTATGTGTGCATCGACGAACCGACCCTCTCCATGAACTTCATCGTCAACACCTCGCCCTTTGCCGGACGTGAAGGCAAGTGGGTCACATCACGTAATATCAGGGAACGCCTGGAAAAGGAATTGCGCACCAATGTTTCCCTGCGCGTGGAAGACACCGATTCTCCGGATACCTTCAAGATCTCCGGCCGCGGCGAGCTGCATCTCTCCATCCTGATCGAGAATATGCGCCGTGAGGGCTTTGAACTGGCTGTGTCCAAACCAGAGGTTATTGTCCGCGAAAAGAACGGCCAGAAAATGGAGCCGATGGAATATCTGGTGGTTGACGTGGCCAGCGAATATCAGGGCGCGATTATCGAGAAGATGGGGCCGCGCAAGGGTGAAATGGTCGCCATGGTGCCCATGGGCGAGATGGTGCGGCTGGAGTTTGTTGTGCCGGCCCGCGGCCTGATCGGTCTGCGCGGCGAGGTATTGACCGATACCCGCGGCACTGCCGTCATGACCCATACCTTCCATGAATATGCCCCCTATCGCGGTGAGATCCCGGGCCGCAAGAACGGCGTGCTGATCGCCATGGAGCACGGCGAGACCACCGCTTATTCGCTGGATGCCCTGCAGCCGCGCGGCATTCTGTTCATCGGTGCCGGCGTGGATGTTTACGGCGGCATGATCATCGGCCAGCACGCCAAGGACAACGATCTGGACGTGAACCCCTGCAAGGGCAAGAAACTGACCAACGTACGCGCCTCCGGTTCCGATGACGCCATCAAGCTGACTCCGCCGCGTGTATTGACGCTGGAGCAGGCCTTGGAGTTCATTGACGATGACGAGCTGGTGGAAGTTACCCCGGTATCCATCCGTCTGCGCAAGAAAGAGCTGGATCCGACCAAGCGCAAGCGGGCCGCCAAAAACTAGCACGGCTTCAGGTCTGTTTGAATTAGCCAAGAAAAAGCCGTTCACGCTACGGCGCAACGGCACTACGCAATAGAAACAAACAGCTTACATGCCTTAGCCCGGGTGAGATGGTGTAATTTCAACAACTGACTGGTTTTCGTTGCGAGCGTTGCGGCTTTGCGTGAGATAATTGCTGTTTTAAGTATGAAAGAAGGCCGGGGATTCCCCGGCCTTTTTGCGTTTGGCTTGACTTTGGACCATGGCGGTGCAAGTATGGCGGGGATTGAAAGGTCAAAACCGGAGGATTGCGGAATGGATAGCGAAAACTACAAATTTGTGCAGAACCTGAAGTGCGAATTCTTCCCCTGTCACGAAAAGGTGCCCAAGGAAGAGTTCAACTGCCTGTTCTGTTTCTGCCCGCTGTACATGCTGAAGAACCACTGTGGCGGCAATTTCAAGCGCAACAACGGCATCAAGGACTGCACCTACTGCACCGTACCCCATGCCAAGGGTTCTTACGAGCGCATCATGAGCAAGATGAAGCAGGTGGTCAAGATCGGCAGCCAGGAAGTCGACACTCTGGACGTGGAAGAGTGATGGAGCGGAACATCATGGACAAGATCTGCGTATTTTGCGGCTCCAGCCCCGGAGTGAGGCCGGCCTATGCCGATATGGCGGCAGAGATGGGGCGCACCCTAGCCGCCATGGAGATAGAGCTGGTCTACGGCGGCGGCAAGGTGGGGCTGATGGGCATCATCGCCAGGACCGTGATGGAATGCGGCGGCCGGGTGACCGGCGTAATCCCCGTCGCCCTCAAGGAAAAGGAAGTCGCCTATGACGGCCTGGACGAGATGCACGTAGTCGGTTCCATGCATGAGCGCAAGGCCCTGATGGCCGAACTGTCCGACGGTTTTGTGGCCATGCCGGGCGGCATCGGCACCATTGAGGAGTTTGTGGAGGTCTTGACCTGGCTACAGCTGGGCATCCATAACAAGCCCTGCGGCCTGCTGAATACGGAAGGCTACTACGACAAGCTGCTGGAATTTCTGGACCACATGGTGGCTGAAGGATTCATCAGGCAGGAAAGCCGCGAGATGGTTCTGGTGGATACGGATCCGGCGGACCTGTTGATGAAGATGAGCCTTTACCGGGCGCCGCAGCTGGACAAGGCCGAGTGGGCCCTGAAAATGAGCAATACCTAGTAGTAATCGGGGACTAGGGATAGGTAAAACTCTTAACCTGGATTCACGCTTACGTGCTATTTCTGTAATTCCACTTATCACCAATCCCTTTTTTCCACGGTCACGGCCAACCGGCACGGATACGCCCTTATCCCTCCCCAGCCCCCGCACTATCCCAGGCATGATCGTTTTCCGAGTGACTGGCCGCACGGTCGCTGGCCAGCAGCTGTTCCTGGATGCGGATCTGCTCCCTGGCGTTGGAGATGTAGTTTGACTCGTCGTGACGGTGCGGAGTCAAATGCTGCATGGCCTGCTCGTCGTATCTGATAAAATCCTGCCCTGCCCTGGTAGCGCTGTAGCGGCGATAACCAAGGGCAGAAAGCACATCCACACCGGCGCGCACCGCCGTATCCAGAAAATCCCTGTAGACATGCTGTACATCCAGATCCATCAGTTCATGGGCATCCAGATTATTACCAGCCCGGGCAATGATCTGCAACTGCGGGAAATGCTTTTTAACCGTTTGCACCATGTGATGCCCTGTGGCCGGGTCATCGATGGCCACCACCAGCAGCCGGGCCTGTTCAGCCCCGGCAGAGCGCAGGATATCAATGCGGGTGGCGTCGCCGTAAAACACCTTGAAACCCATCCGGCGCAGCAGATCCACCTGATCGGAATTATTGTCCAGGATGGTGGCCTCCACGCCGTTGGCCCGCAGAAAACGCCCCAGGGTGCTGCCAAACGAGCTGAAGCCGGCAATGATGACCGGATGCTCGGTTTCAATGGTGTCGGCCGCCTTTTCTTCCCTTTCCTGTGTGCCGAAACGCGGCAGCAGCAGGCGTTCGTTGAGCAGCATCAGCAGAGGTGTGGCCGTCATGCTGATGGCAGTGACGGCCATCAGGGTATCGGTCCACTCTGCGGTAATGATGCCCAACCGGCTGATAAAGGCGAACAGCACAAAGGCAAATTCACCCACCTGGGAGAGACCAATGGCAAAGATGATGTTCTGATCGAAGGAGAAACGGAACAGCCGCCCCAACACCAGCAGCACCACCGTCTTGATAATGATTACAGCCAGCACCAGGGTGAAGATCTTCAAAGGCGCATCCGCCAGCAGCCGGAAGTTGATGGAGGCGCCTACGGCTATGAAGAACAGCCCCAGCAGCAGTCCCTTGAACGGCTCGATATCGCTTTCCAACTCATGACGGAATTCGCTGTTGGCCAGCAACACGCCGGCCATGAAGGCGCCCAGGGCCGGACTGAGACCGACCAGTTTCATCAGCAGGGCAATGGCGATGATGATCAGCAGGGCAGCGGCAAAGCAGAGCTCGCGCACACTGGTCCTGGTGATGATGCGCAGGAACGGGACAATGATGTAACGCCCCAGGATGAAGACCATGGTCACCGCAAACAATACCCATCCGGCCTGCAGCCAGCCTGGCAGCCCCTCCAGCATGGTGGGGGCATGGTCAGACTGAGTTACGGACTGGATGGCCAGAAAAGGGAGCAGGGCCAGAATGGGGATGACGGCGATATCCTGGAACAGCAGCACGGCAAAGGAACCCGAACCGGCCTGACTACTGCCCAGCCCTTTTTCCTTCAGCGATTGCAGCACAATGGCCGTAGAAGACATGGACAGGGCCAGACCAGAGGCCACGGCACCCTGCCAGCTGAAACCAAGCGCCATCAGCAGCATCGCCGAGGTCAGTGTGGTTGCCGCCAGCTGCATTGAGCCCAGCCCGACAATGGTCTTGCGCATGCGCCAGAAATGGGACGGTTCCAGTTCCAGACCGATCAGGAACAGCATCATCACCACGCCGAATTCGGCGAAGTGCATGATGTCCTCCCCCTCCTTGCCGACAAAGCCCAGGCAGAATGGCCCGATGACAATGCCGGCCAGCAGGTATCCCAGTACTGAACCCATGCCAAGCCGCTTGGCCAGCGGCACACAGACCAATGCGGCAGCAAGGAAGACCGCGGCCTGGCCGAGCACGCCATCAGTCATGGGTGGCCTCCTTCTTCGCTTCCAGCCAGTCATTGATGAATTCGAAACGCTGCAGTTCGCTCGCCACGCAAGCCTGGCCGAGCAGATGCAGCACCTGACGGTAATCTGCCCCGTATTCGGCAAGGGCCTGTTCTGAAAGACGGTATGTGCCCTGCACCATGAAGGGTGGCAGCCAGTTCATCCGGCACAAACGGGCGGTCTGTTGAAAGGGGTAGAGAAATTCGCCGACAGTGTGGCTGTTGAATGAACCGGGGGCATAGCTTGGGCGGGTGCCGCCGGTGGTGATGGTGCAGAAGACAAGGCGGTTCTCCAGGCTGTAGGCATTGCCGCCATGGGCCCAGCCATGTTCAAGCACCAGGTCCATCCATTGTTTAAGCATGGCCGGGGCGCTATACATGTAGAGCGGGAAATGCCAGACGATGATCTGGTGTTCCAACAGCAACTGCTTTTCGCGGGTAACGTCAATATTGAAGTCGGGATAGGTTTCGTACAGGTCGTGGACCGTCACCTGCTCCAGATCAGCCAGCGCCGATATCAGCGCCCGGTTGGCCCTGGATTTTTCATAGCGCGGATGCGCAAACAGTATCAGTGCTTTTTTCATGGCATCAGGTATAGAAAACTGCCGGGGCTGTGTCAAGGGATACGCAACAGGGGCGCCAATTGCTGGCCACCCCTGAGTGCAGAAAGTGAATTATTCGGATGTGCCCGGCTGGACAAACAGCGTCTGTTCACGCTGCAGCCGGTCCCAGCAGGCGTCAACATGCTGCTGGGCCGCTTCCAGCATCCAGGCATTCTCAGGGGCAAACATATGCTTGAAACGTCCCTGCGGCTTGAGGAATTCAGTCAGCGGTTTCTTTTCCCTGGGGGTAACGGTGATGTTTGTGACGCCGTTCTCTATCTCGAACAGCGGCCAGTAGCAGGTTTCCACCGCCAGACGCGACAGCTGGATGGCATCGTTGGTCTTGGTGCGCCAGCCGCGGTTGCAGGGGGAGATGATGTTGATGAACTTGGGGCCTTTGATGTCCAGCGCCTTGCGCACCTTGCGCATCAGGTCCTGCCAGTGGCTGGGCGAGGCCTGGGCCACATAGGGGATGCCGTGGGCGGCCATGATCCTGGTCAGATCCTTGCGCTGCTGCTGCTTGCCTTGGCTTTCGCTGCCCACCGGGCAAGTGGTAGTGTCCGCGCCGAAGGGGGTGGCTGATGAACGCTGGATGCCGGTGTTCATATAGGCGCCGTTGTCATAACAGATGTAGGTCATGTCGTGGCCACGCTCCATGGCGCCGGAAAGGCTCTGGAAACCGATGTCGGAAGTGCCGCCGTCTCCGCCGAAGGCGATGAAGCGCATCTCGTCATTGATTTTGCCCTGTTTTTTCAGCGAGCGGTACATGGTCTCCACGCCGGCGATGGTGGCAGCGGCGTTTTCAAAGGCATTATGTATCCAGGGGGTTTTCCAGGAGGTGTATTCGGCGATGCTGGTGGAAACCTCCAGACAACCGGTGGCGTTGGCTACCACCAGCGGATACTGGGCTGCCATCATCACCATCCTGACCACGATGGGCGCGCCGCAGCCGGTACACATGCGATGCCCCGGGGCGAACAGCTCCGGCTGTTTCGACAGCTCTTTAAGGTTCAATGGTGTCAGCATATTCAGCCCCTTACTCCAATATATTCTTTGGCGCATGTTACCGGCGCCCCCTGGGCGATACGGATCAGTTCATCCAGGGTCTGCTCCGCCTGGTCTGGCATGTAGTCGCGTCCGCCCAGCCCGAAGACCTTGTTGATGATGACCGGCTTCTGCGGCTGATTGCACAGGCTGGCGACAATATCCAGATAAAGCGGGCCAAAGGAGGCGCCAAAGCTGTCGGACCTGTCCAGAACAGCCACGGCTTTCAGGTGCTGCAGTGCCCGGCAGATCTCTTCATAAGGGAACGGCCTGTAAAGTCGCGGTTTGAGCAGACCAGCACGGATACCCTTTTCGCGGTAGCGATCAATCACATCCTTGGTCGTGCCGGCCGCCGAGCTCATAACCACGATGGCCACCTCGGCATCTTCCAGGCGGTAGCTTTCAAACAGGCCGTAACTGCGGCCGCTGACGCCTTTATACTCAGCGCCGATCTGGCTGACTATTTGCGGCACCTTGGCCATGACCTGTTCATGAACCTTGCGGTATTCCATGTACATGTCGGAGAGGATCAGCGGCCCGTAGCTGGCCGGCTTGGCAATGTCCAGCAGCGGTATACTCTGCTGGTATCCGCCGACAAATGCGCGGGCGGCACTTTCGTCAACCCAGCGCATGCTCTCGATGGAGTGGCTGGTGATGAAACCGTCCAGGCAGACCATGATCGGCAGCCGCACATCCATATGCTCGGCGATACGAAAGGCCTGCAGCATATTGTCAAAGGCCTCCTGGCTGTTTTCCGAATAAAGCTGGATCCAGCCGCAGTCACGGGCGCCCATACTGTCAGAGTGGTCGCAGCCGATGTTGATCGGGGCGGAAAGGGCCCGGTTGCAGACACCCATGACGATCGGCAGGCGCATGCCGGAGGCAATGAAGAGCAGTTCCCACATCAGGGCCAGCCCCTGGGAAGAGGTGGCGGTGGCGACACGACCGCCAGCAGCAGCTGCACCGATACAGGCGCTCATGGCACTGTGTTCGCTCTCTGCCAGCAGCATTTCAGTGCTGACTTCTCCGTTAGCGGCGTAACCGCTGAAGATGTGCATGATTTCTGTAGCCGGCGTGATGGGATAGGCTGAACAGACATCCGGGTTGGCCAGGCGCATGGCATTGGCAATGGCCTCATTGCCTGTAGCTGCGATCATTCTGCTCATCAGGCCCCCTCCTCTTGCATGGTGATCGCCTTGACCCCTTTTTTGCCTGGACATTCCAGGGCGCAGATGCCGCACCCCTTGCAAAAATCGTAGTCAAAGTCACAGCGCTTGCCGTCTTCAGCCTTTACAGCCGTGTCCGGGCAGTAGACCCAGCAAAGCATGCATTGGATGCAGTTTTCTTCGTTCCAGACCGGTTTATAGGAGCGCCAGGAACCGGTCTTAAAATTGCGGGAGCTGCCCGGTTCGGTGATTACGGCGCCCGGTGGTAGTTCATGCCATGTTTTCATTGTTCTGCTGCCTCCTCGAAACCACGCCGGGCTGCTTCCAGATTGCCATCAATCACTTTTTGACTAAATTTTTTGCCGAAACTTTTCTGGATATCTTCCAGAGCGGTCTGCAGGGTGAGCATGCCTGAAACCCTGGTCAGACAGCCGATCAGGGCGGCGTTGGGCATAGGCACGCCAATGGTCTCAATAGCGATATGGGTGGCATCCAGGGTATATATCTTCTGAGTCGGCCTGGCTTTTAGACGTGCCCTGAGTTCCCCGGCATTTTTGGAGCAGTTGATGATGAATGCGGCGTTATCCGGCGCCCCTTCGGTAACATCAATGCTGTCCAGCAGGGTGGCATCCACTACGACGACGATATCGGGACGGATGACCGGGTAGTGTCCTCTAAGTTCTTTTTCACTGATGCGATTATATGCCCTGATCGGGGCGCCGGCCCTTTCCGGGCCATATTCAGGGAAGGCCTGCACATATCGGCCGCCGTTGATACAGGCGTCCGCAAAAACCTTGCAGGCCGTTACAGTGCCCTGACCGCCGCGTCCATGCCAGCGGACTTCAATTTTATCAGCCACTTTTCCTCCTGGGTACTGCTGCTTATCTTAAATATCCTGCCAACACTGCAACACCGGCTCACAAACCACTAATCGCTATTCCACGCCAGCACGCTGACTTTTGTTCTGCCCATGACCAACCCGATTGAAAAGCGGTAAACTGTGTGGACCATTTGGACGTAAATGCATGAAACGTGGAAACAACCAAAAGAGGAGATGTGCTCTCACTGCAGCTCTGCCATGCCTGACCGTTTATAGTCGCCTGTTTTGGGTTCATTAAAAAGTCGGCCAGGGCAGTTCAAGCGTTATACGTGGAAAATGATTTTATTTCAAGCCCCTAAGTTGTTCTGGGACAAGCATATTTACCTTTTTGTCCATGATTGTAGCGATGCCGAAAAACATTGACGCCCCTACGCTGCAGAGACAGCCACACAAACCGGCAAAGACATTGAATATCAGGCTGTTATTCAGGCTGCACACGATTGTCAACAGATGTTTGCCAGACACGCTTGAAAAGCGTTGACAGTTGATGCAGCAGGAAAGATAATCCGTTAATTCGGAAAGCGTGGGGGCCCTGTTTGGTTACGGTGATCATACGAAAACTGCTTGTCTTTTTTGTGCCCGCCACGACTCTGCTCCTGACTTATCTGCTCATTCCACGCATTTCGTCCCTGCAACCGGCACACCACGACATTATCAGTATTCTGCCCTATGTGATTGCCGTCATGGGCATGCTGATGTCCGTGCACTTTCATCGTGTACGTCCCTTTCTGGCCCTGCTGCTGCTGGTGTTTTTTTACTGGTGCTCGCAAAAATATCTGGGGACAAATCCCGCCGGTTCCGGTTATTTCTGCGTATATCAAACCTTTATCCACTTGATGCCCTTCAACTTCATGCTGTTTTCCCTGATGAGAGAGCGCGGCGTTTTCAGTGTTGCCGGCAGGATGAGGATCGCCTTCCTGCTGCTGCAGAGCGTGCTGGGCTACTGGTACTGTGCCGCCCACAAGATGCAGATTACGGTACCGCTTGCAGGCAAATATTCCTTTCTCCCCTTTATGGACGCTACGCTCGTGCCGCAATCCGCCCTTGTCATCGGAGCGCTGTCAATTGCCGTTATCGGACTGTCTGCACTGCGCAGACAGGCACCCACCGAGGGAGGGCTACTGGGGGCAATTGTGGCCTTTTATGCGGCCTGCAACGGGATTGGGCACGGCCCTACCCATACCTTGTTTATGGCAGCCGGTGCATTTATTGTGCTGCAGGCGGTCATCCTTGATTCCTACAACATGGCCTACCGTGACGACCTTACCGGAGTGCCATCACGTCGGGCCTTGAACGAGCAACTGAGCAGCCTGGGACGTCAATACACCATTGCCATGCTGGACGTAGATCATTTCAAAAAATTCAATGACACCTATGGGCATGACGTAGGGGACCAGGTACTCAAGCTGGTCGGCCGCAAGGTGCTGGGCGTGGGAGGAGGAGGCAAGGCCTACCGTTTTGGTGGCGAGGAGTTTGCTATTGTCTTTCCCGGACGCAAAGCCGATGACGTCATCAAGCACCTGGAAGAATTGCGCCAGAATATCGCCGATTACAGCCTGGCCCTGCGCAGCAGCGAACGCCCCAAAGAACAGAAACAGGGGCAGGGGCTAAGGGGTAGCAAGTTCAATGTGGAACATGTGTCTGTCACGGTCAGTATCGGTGTTGCAGAAAGCGGCGACGAGTTCAGCACAAAGGAACAGGTGTTAAGAGGGGCTGACCAGGCGCTCTACAAGGCCAAAAGCTGGGGCAGAAACATGGTCTGCCGCTGATTGCAGGCTTTAAGGCGGCGCTTTGCATTGTGCGTCAAGATTTGATAAAGGGATGATTTTTGATGGATGAGGTGATATAGTTCACGGCTTACGTAAGCGCGATCAAGCATCTTGCAGGACAATCAGGCGTTCGGAGGTTGTAATTATGGGGCAGCAGAAGATATATCTTGTCGGTGCCGGCATTACCGGTTGGGAAGGCGTTGGTGCCAAGGCCCTCGAGGTGGTTGCAAAAGCCGATGTGCTGATCGGCCATCAGCGGCATCTGGATATTTTCCCTGACTTCAGGGGCACGAAAATGATCCTGGGCGACCTTTCCGAACTGCTCGACTTTCTCAAGCATACCGAAAAACGCGTTGCCCTGCTGGCTTCCGGTGACCCTACTTTTTTCGGCATCTCCCGCTTTCTGCTGCGCAATCTGCACAAGGAACGGATAGAGATATTCCCCAATGTGACCAGCATGCAGTATGCCTTTGCACGCATCAAGGAACCATGGGACGATGCCATCTTCGTTTCGGTGCATGGCCGCGGCATGAATGCCGCCATTGACAAGATTGTCGCCGCAGAAAAGTCCTGCATACTTACCGACAAGATCAACACCCCCGCCGCCATTGCCGCCGAGTTGATCGAACGGGGCGCAGAAGGCTACGAGGCATGGGTTTGCGAGGATCTGGGGCTGCCGACCGAAAAGTTTACCCGCACCGATGTGCGCGGTTTGCAGGAATCTACACCTTCCGATCTGAACATCCTCATCCTGATCAAGACCTATGAGCCGAACCTGGCCCAATATCCTTTGATCGGCATTGATGACGATGAGTTTCAGACCTCCAAAAAACTGATCACAAAACAGGAGGTGCGTGCGGTTACGCTGGCAAAACTGCAACTTCAGGATGATCTGGTCATGTGGGATATCGGTGCCGGCAGCGGCTCGGTTTCCATTGAGGCCTCCAACCTGATACCCAACGGCCGCATCTTTGCCTTGGAGCGCAATGCGCAAAGCGTACAGTTCATCAGCGAAAACCTGAAGAAGTTCTGTGCCCGCAATGTCAGGCTGATTGAGGCTTATGCTCCAGACGGCCTGGAGGATCTGCCCGATCCTGACCGCGTATTCATCGGCGGAGCAGGGGGCAATCTGGAAGAAATCATCGATACCGTCGACAAGCGGCTCAAGCCGGAAGGTATGATCGTCGTCAATGCCGTTACCCTTGATACGCTGACCAAGGCGGTGGAGTTTCTGGAAGACCACGGCTATCAGGTGGAAGTTACCTGCATCAATGTATCCAGAACCCGCAAACTTACCGAGTTCAAAATGTTTGAATCACATAATCCGGTCTATATCATTACAGCCCGGCAGGAGGAGAATCAGTAAATGTCCAGGTTTTATGCAATCGGCGTCGGCCCGGGAGACCCAGAACTATTGACAAGAAAGGCAGAGCGTGTGCTGCGCAACGCGGATGTAGTGTTAGCACCCGTCTCCAGCCCGACCGAGGCCAGTGTTGCTTTGGAGACCATCAAGGAGTTCCTTGACGACAACCGGCAAGAGATCATTATCCACCAGTTTCCCATGACTTCCGACAAATCCGTGCTGGTTCCTGCCTGGCAAGAAGCAGCCGCCATGATTGCCGACCGGGTAGCATCGAGCAAGGATGTCGCCTTTATCACTATCGGCGATCCACTGCTGTATTCTACCTTCATTTATCTGCTGCACATTTTCCGGGACACTTACCCGAATGTGGAAATCGAGATCGTTCCCGGCATTTCCAGCATCAATACTGCTGCTGCAGCAGCAGGCATCCCCCTGGCAGAATCCGAGGAACAGATTGCCATTGTTCCGGCAACCGGCGGCATTGAAACCATCCGCCAGGCCTTAACTCTCAACGACACGATTGTGCTGCTGAAGGTCAAACCTGTTTACCCCCAGATTATCGGACTGTTGAAAGAGATGGGACTTGCCGATGGCGCCGTGTTTGTAGAGCGCGTGGGTAGCACCAGACAGAAGGTACTGAAGGGCGCCGTTGAGATGGAGGGGCATCAGCCAGACTACCTGTCACTGATGATTATCAGGAAATAGAGCGTCTTAATATGCATGGCTAACGCAAACGGCCCTTTCGTCAAATCGAAAGGGCCGTTTTTATTCAGTATACCTTGCCCGATACAGGCTCTGGTGACACGGGGGTCGAAGTCTCTACTGCCGGCTTATCGGATGCCTTGGGTGCAACCACCTCGGACCTGGACACAGGTGCAGCCTCAGTTGGTTTGGCAGTCACCTTGGCCGCATCCCGTTCTGCCGCCTTTTTCTCGGCAGCCTTCTTTTTTTCCTCATCCACATCATAATCCAGATAATCGAGCATTTCATCAAACTGGTTTGCAAAGACCCTGGATTCCTGGGTTTCTCTTCTCAGTAGATCCTTGCGCTTTTCCTCCAGGATGCGCCTGATGCCTTCCAGGCTCTTGAACTTCACATTGGCCCGGCTGATCTTGTTAGCCTCGGCCTCGCTGAAATCCGGATATTGCAGCACCAGCATCGGATCATAGGAGAGCAGCCGGGTGCGAAAGTTGGGGTATTCCCAGAGGATGGTGCCATCGGCATCCACAATCTGGGCGGTCATGATCAGGTAGTTGTACTCACTGGTCAATGAAGAGAACATGGTAGTGGAGGACATCTTGTCCGTCTTGCTGATGCCGCTGACCACAATGGCCATCAGGGCATCCAACCGGTTCCTGCTCATGTACTGCCGCAACTCCGAAGTCTTCCAGAAGTATTTATTGTATTCAATGGTCGCATCGTTGCGTTTTTCACGGCGAAAGAACAGGTTACTGAAAATCTGCTGAGGGTCGCCATCAAGCAGGGCCACCGTATAGTAATTGCCACTGGCCTTCAGCTTGCGCACCAGTTGTGGCTCGTATTTACGGTTAAGCTCGGTAAGCAGCGAAATCAGTTCCTGCTTCTGGGGATGTTTGATATCCGAAGTGGTGTCGATCATGATCGGTGCCACACCCAGCACTTGCACCTTGCTGGCAAAATCATCCGGTGGGACATTGAAGTGATTCTGTGAACAGCCGAAGAACAGCAGTAACAGAGGCATCCATATCAGTTTTTTCATGTATTTGTCTCCTTCTCAGCCACGACGTTGCGGTGCAAAATTCGAGTTGTTTTTATAGCAGATGAGA
>Ga0302250_1001201_pt1 | contig 20520 bp, 19 predicted proteins | sample AAG_RA_Asp_MG_FD_193536 | JGI IMG/M metagenome (GOLD analysis project Ga0302250, IMG submission 193536) | Enriched activated sludge microbial communities from anaerobic digester in WTTP, New Holstein, Wisconsin, United States - AAG_RA_Asp | ecosystem: Engineered > Bioreactor > Anaerobic >... | reverse complement strand
CCGCGGAGAGTCCACCGAACACCATGGATATCAACCGCACAGGGCGGGAAGAAGGCACGCATCACGACCGGCAGGAAATACGCAAGGTTCAGGACGCTTGCTGCAACTAGGATTGTGAGGATCCACCATTCGCCGGTATACCCGGCCCCGATGCCGAGCGAGAGATACCATTTTGCGATGAAGCCGGCCATGGGGGGGAGGCCTGCCATCGAGAGTGTTGCAAGCGTGAACGCGGCGAACTCCCATGGCATTTTTCTCCCGAGGCCGTCAAGTTCGGAGATCTTCGTCTTCCCGGTCTCGACCGCGACAGCACCTGCGACAAAGAACATGGTCAGCTTCCCAAACGCATGGGCCGTGAACGCATAGGAAGCCCCGATCACGGCCGCGGCACCCCAGGCACCGGCTGCAGCGGTCAGTCCTGCCGGCAGGAGGACTGCCGCCCCAAGGACCATGTAGCTGAGCTGGCTGACCGTTGAATACGCGAGTCTTAGTTTAAAGTCGTCCTGCCTCAGGGCGAGCAGCGCACCGACAATGATGGTGATGACGGCGACGGCAATGACCAGGTTCCGGAGGCCCAGCTCGAGCATCAACCGGGGCCCGTACAGGTCCCACATCAGGCGCATCAGTCCGAAGACGCCGGTGTTCACGACGGCTACTGCATGGAGGAGCCCGCTGACAGGCGTTGGCGCGACCATCGCGCTGGGGAGCCAGCCGTGGACCGGAACGAGCGCCGCTTTGACGCCGAACCCTGCCATCAGGAGGAGGAAACCGATGCGGGCGAACTCCGGTGAGAGGAGGGCAATACCCGGATTCCCGCCGGCAATGAAATCGAGCGAGCTCCCCATCCCAAGGACGGTCATCATGCCGGCGAGGACAGCAACCCCGCCTGCCTGGGTGTAGATCAGGTACTTCCGTCCCGCGGCAAGCGCCTCTTTTGTCTCGCTGTGCGCCACGAGAGGATATGCCGCGATCGCGAGGATCTCGTAAAAGACAAAGAGCGAGAAGAGGTTCGATGATAGGGCAACTCCCATCACTGCCCCGATCGTGATGGCAAAGCAGGCATAGTAGCGGGTCTGTGCATGCTCGTTCCTGCCCCGCATATAGCCGATGTTATAGACCGTCGTGACAACCCAGAGCCCCGAGCCGATGCAGGCAAAGAGCAATCCCAGCGCATCCGCGGCAAGGTGGAGGGAGAGTCCCGGGAGGACGGCAAGCGCAGGTGTCGTGAGCGGTGCGGGCGCAAAAGCCGAGGGAAGGGCAAGGAGACAGAGCGCAAAGGTCAGGATGGCTGATATCAGGGAGACGCCCTCCCTCGCATCCGGCCGCCGGTCCAGCAGGATCACAAGACAGGTAGCGATGAACGGTATCCCTACGATCAGCGGCAGGATCCAGGGGTTTTCGGCCATCACGGCTCACCCCGGTCCAGCCGAAGGAGGGCAGAGGAGTCAAAGGTCTTCCAGGTGCGACGCAGGACAATGACGAGGGCAAGGGCAAGGCCGGCCACTACGGCTTCGATTGCGATGAGGGTGAACACAACTGCCTGCGAGACCGCAACGTTACCAGCTGCGTATCCCCCGAGGATGAAGAAGACGCTGATCCCTTTGCCGAGGAACTCGAGCCCCATCACCATCTTGATGAGGTGGCTGCGCGATACAAGGCAGACAAGCCCGCAGGCAAAGAGGCCGGTGCCGATAGCAATGGCCGTGAGGATCATGACACCCCCCCCCGTAACCGGCCCGGGCCGAGCAGCAGGATTATGGACATGATGGCCGACAGGATCATGATCCCCTGGAGGACCACCTCGAACGTGCGTCCTTTCCAGAGAGCTTCACCGGCACTGGTCGTGATGGGAGATGCTACAGGCACTGCCGCAACAGATAGTGCAAGAATGAGGATAACAAGGAGGAAAAAGAGGACGCCAAGTGCCAGGCCGAGAACCGACCGATGGTTCATGTCCCGGCCTCCCCGGCTTCACCGCCGGCAAGGATGAGTGCGACAAGGAAGAGGACAGCAACAAGGCCGGCACCAACGGTCAGTTCGAGCGCGGCGGCAAAGGGCGAGGCAAGCAAAAAAAAGATCGCCGCAAGGCAGACACTGGAGACCGCGTAGGCAGCAACAGACCGGATCAGGTCTTCGTGCATGACCGCGATTAATGCTGACACGATTGTCGCGCATCCGAGCGCAGTCATCACCAGCAGATCAAGATCCGGCACTTCAATCTGTACCTCCCTGTATGGGCTACAGGATCCCAGTGCTTAACAATGGGACAATATCACAGGGGAAGACATAAAGGTTCTGATTGGTTCGTCCTTCCCATGTCCGGTGAAATCTAAAGACCTGAAAAACGCTGAGGGGAATTGTCCTATAGTCGAGGTTTGACGATTCTCACCATATCGAAGCGATGATGGACTTCTTTTAAAAAAGAGAGAGACCTATTGTTTTGGCTCTTCCTTCTTCTCGGGCTTGGGCGGCTTCACGTAAGTAATGGTGAAAACCTCCACACCCTTCGCCGAGGTCGGTGCGGTATAGACCGGATCCATGGAGAGGCACTTGGACGGGCAGGTGTCGACACACGAGCTGCACATCACGCAGCGGAACCGGTCGATCTGCCAGCTCTTCGCCTCCTTGCTGAGGACGATTGCCTGGGCGGGACACTTCCGCTGGCAGATGCTGCAGGAGATACACCTGCTCCCGTCGAAAACAATGTGCCCACGGGTGAGCGGGGTCCTCTTTGCCGCCTGTGCAGGGTACAGGATGGTTGCCGGTCGGGAGAGCACGGTCCTGAGTGCCGTTTTTGTCATCTCAAAAAATCCCATCGCAGATCACCTCTCCGTGCAGCTGATACAGGGATCAATGGACAGTACAATTACCGGGACATCGGCGAGATCGCATCCCTGCAGCATCTTCACGAGCGGCGGGATGTTGGTCAGGGTGGGTGTCCGGATCCGTGAACGGACGAGGAACTTGGTGCCATTGCCCTTCAGGTAGTGGACCAGCTCGCCCCGGGGCTGCTCGGCCCGCATGAAGAACTCGCCGTTAGGCGCGCCGGTCACCTTGACATCGACCGGGCCGTCAGGAATCTTTGCGATCGCCTGCTGGATGATGTCAACGGAGGTGAAGAGCTCCTTGCACCGTACCAAGCAGCGGGAATAGCAGTCCCCGCAGCTGTCTGTGACCACCGGGAAGTCCAGTTCGCTGTAGGCGGCATAGCCGGTCTTCCTGAGGTCGATTGCAACGCCGCTGCCCCGGGCCGTGGGCCCGACAGCGCCGAGATGGTAGGCGTCCTGCCGTGAGAGGACGCCGACATTCCGGGTCCGGTGGATGACCGTGTCATCCTTGAGGAAGACGGTCGTCAGCTCCTCCATCTCCTTTCTGATGCTGTCGAGGTCGCGGCTCATCTCGGCGAGTTTTGCATTGGAGATATCTTTCCGGACCCCGCCGACCTTGCAGGAGCCCTGAATCACGCGACCGCCCGTGGTCTGTTCCATCACATCGAGGATCCGCTCGCGGATCCGCCATGCGTTCATGAAGAGGTTCTCAAAGCCGAAGGAATCGGCATAGAGGCCGAGCCAGAGGAGGTGGGAGTGCAGACGCGAGTACTCGGACCAGATCGTCCTGAGGTAATCCGCCCGTTCGGGAACCTGGATGCCCATGATCTGCTCGATACCCTGGCAGTACGTTGCACCATGGATGAAACTGCAGATGCCGCAGGTGCGCTCGGCAATGAAGACGTACTCGGTGAACTCCCGCTTCTCCACAAGCTTCTCAAACCCGCGGTGGATGTACCCGATGGAGGGGATGACGTCCACAACCTTCTCGTCCTCGAGGACAAGGTCGAGATGGATCGGTTCGGGCAGGACCGGGTGCTGGGGCCCGAAGGGGACGATAATCTGTTTTGTCATTTCTTCTCCTCCTTTGCAACCGAAACACCGAACGGATACCTGATCGCCGTCCTGATGAACGTGCCCTTGAAATCGATGTTGATCCCTTTCACCTGGATCCCAAAGAGGTCGTGCATCTCGTTCTCGTACACAAACGCCCCCCAGTACATGCCGGTGATGCTCGGGACTTCAGTCTCCGCTGTCACGGTGATCCGCAGGTTCTGCAGGACAAAGTCCTTGTCAAACGAGTAGTTGATCTCAAAGGAGTTGTCACCCACCTTCGTGCAGCCGATCTGGGCGAGACGGTAGCCCTCGTTCCTGAACTGTTCCACGCTCCCGATGAGCCTGCCGACCTCGATGGGGATTATTGTCTGTTCCTGCTTCATGCTGTATCACCAGCCGGTCTCTTCATGGCTTTTCGTTTCTCTTCCAGGATACCAAGGGCCTTCACGACACCGTCGATGATTGACTCGGGGCGGGCGGCACAGCCCGGGACCCAGACATCGACCGGAATGACCTTGTCGATCCCGCCCATGACATTGTAGCACTCCCGGAAGATACCTCCTGAAGCGGCGCAGATCCCGACCGCGATAACGACCTTCGGGTCCGGGATCTGGTCATACGTGTTCTTCAGGATCTCGCGGTTCTGTTCATTGACACTACCGGTCACAAGGAAAATATCGGCGTGCTTAGGGTTCCCGGTGTTGATGATGCCAAAGCGCTCAACATCGTAAACGGGAGTGAGTGCCGCGAGCACTTCGATATCGCAGCCATTGCAGGACGATGCGTCGTAATGGATAATCCAGGGGGATTTGGTGAGGTAGCTCATGGGACGATCACCATCCTGAGGTAATACAGGACACCTAGGTTGATGATACCGAGGGTACCGGCAACCAGCCAGGCACTCCGCAGGGTCATCTGCCACTTGACCCTCGAGGTCGTGTTGTCGATGAGGATCTCAAGGAAGTAGGCGATGATGATCGCGGCTATCGCAAGCAGGGGGTTGAACCCGAAGAACAGGTATACGACCCCGAGCAGGAAGACGTACTCGTACCAGTGGGCGATCTCGATCTTCGCCAGGTTCGGGCCGGCGAAGTCGGTCGTAACACCCTTCACGAGCTCCTGGTGCGCATGGTGGGAGGTCGAGAGGTCGAACGGGGACTTCCGGAGCTTGATGGTCAGGACTATCAGGTACCCGATGAAGACACCCGGGAGGTAGAGGACGACCGGTACCGCGGACTGAATAATGTCACTCACGTAGAAGCTCTTCGTGACCATGTACATGCCTGCTGCCGTGATGATGATCATCGGTTCGTAGGCAATGATCTGGATCAGTTCGCGCTCGGCTCCCACATGACTGTAGGGAGAAAACGCGGCATAGGCCCCGAGGACAAGGAAGATGTGCGAGAGTGTGAACGCGAAGATTACGAGCAGCATGTCCCCGCCCGAGAAGAACAGGGCACCCGACACTGCCATGAAGACGAGGTAACTCAGCACGTAAAAGTTCTGGGTTGTCGTGACCACGAGGTTCTCCTTCTCGAAGAGCTTCCCCACGTCGTAAAACGGCTGGAGGAGCGGCGGTCCTACCCGGCCCTGCATTCGTGCCGTGATTTTACGGTCGATACCAGCGATGAGCCCACCGGCAACCGGAGCCAGCAGGAGGTAGATGACCGCGTTGAGGACCGCAGTCCACGGATCGGGAATCATAGCACCACCCCCACGATCATGACCAGCGCGATGAGGATGATACCCCAGCATGCAAGTACCCCTACCATGAAGAGTTTCTCTTCACCGAAGTAGGAGCGCAGGTAATAGTTGGAGAGCACCAAGTCGCGGGACATCCCAAGGGATCCGTGGAACTTCATACCCCCCTCTGTGGTCCTGCCGGCCATATAGGGTGGAGCGATTCGCGGCGTTTTGCTCTCGAACAACATCGAGAACGGCATGATCATGAGGAGGCCGAGCATCAGCAGCATGATAATGATGTTGGCTTCTGCAAGCCGCGTTGTCTGACCGTAGATCTGCATGATGAAGGGCTCGATGAGCGTTGATGATATCAGCGGGAAGATCAGGGCCACGATGACGACAAGCGCCGTGAGAATCCAGAGGACAATCCACTTGTCCTGCCGGATCGAGTTCTCCACGTTCTCCTGGTGGCGCATGACCGAGATGATCTTGCCCATCCACTTGCTCCAGAAGAAGAGAGTGGCTGACCCCCCGAAGGCAAGGATGATGATGAAGATGAGACCGAAGGGTGCCTGGATGAATGCTTCGATAGCCGCCCACTTGGAGATGATCATACCGAACGGGGCAAGGAACATGCCGGCCATGCCGATAAACATCATGAGAGCGAGCTTGGGCATACGCTCGATAAGGCCGCCCATGTCCTCGATGTCACGGCTCCCGATCCGGTGCTCCACGGTACCGACGCAGAGGAAGAGGAGCGACTTTGCAATCGCGTGGAAGATGATCAGCAGGATCGCCACCCACATCAGGTTGTAGGTCCCGACTCCGGCACAGGCCACGATAAGGCCGAGGTTTGCGATGGTCGAGTAGGCAAGCACCTTCTTGGCATTACTCACGGATATCGCCATGCAGGAAGTCAGAAGGAACGTGAAACCGCCGACAAGGGCGATCATGAGCCCTTCGGTCGTGCCGGTCAGGACCGGGGCGAACCGGACGATAATATAGACACCGGCCTTCACCATGGTGCTGGAGTGCAGCAGCGCCGAGACCGGCGTGGGAGCAACCATTGCTCCGACGAGCCATGACGAGAACGGCATCTGGGCTGCTTTTGTCAGGCCGGCGAAACAGATGAGCACTGCGGGAACGATGGCCACAGCATATCCGGATTTGAGCAGGGTGCTCAGTTCCAGCAGCCTGCCGGACGGATCGAGGGTCGCAAGGTAGATCAGGGCAACGACAAAGGCAACCCCCCCCAGCATGTTCATGGCAAGGGCGAGGAACGCGTTGTTCGTTGCCTCGGCTGTTTGCGAGTACCCGATAAGGAGGAACGAACAGAGCGTCGTGATCTCCCAGAAGAAGAGGACCCAGAGCAGGTTGTTGGAGAAAACCAGCCCGAACATCGCGGAGAGGAAGACAAAGAGGATGAAGAAGAACATTCCCCGCCGGTCCGCGATCTCCTTGTGGTGCTCGTGGAAGGTCTCCATGTAGCCCAGGGCATAGACACAGATGAGGCTGCCAATGATCCCGATGATCATCGCCATGATGATGGAGAACTGGTCAACGAAGAGGTTGTTGGGCAGCTCGACAAGGGTATGGCCGAAGGCCAGTTCAAACCAGAGGAGCAGGGCTGCCTGGATCACGACCAGGATCACCACGGAATACTTCTTGTGTTTCAGGCCGAGCCAGAGCAGGTAGACCGCTATCACCAGCTCAATGGCGAGCATGGCAAGATCCAGCGCCTTGCCGGAAACACCAAACATCATCATTCCCTTGTCGAATCCTGCAACAAGGAGCCAGAGCGAGATCGCACCAATTGCCAGTGCGGCCAGTTTCACAATCCAATTGCGTTCAAGGCTTTTTCCTGCAAAAAGCAAAAAAAATGCAGCAATCAGTGGAAAAAGAACCAGGAATATTAATAACTGAGAGATTTGCACCAGATACCCTCCCTCCGGGAATATGGGAATTTTCCATTATTAATCATATTGAATTGTGCACGAACGGGCCGGGCAAAGAGTGTGGTGCGGGAATGCGAAAACGCCAGTTTTAGCGTTAAAATAAGAAAAATCTCCCAATTATTCCGCTATTCGGGAGTGGTGCAGGGCGGGAATATAAGATAAAAATTTAATGCTACAAAAATGCACTAATAATCTCTTAGGATGGGTTATGTACGTGTGCAGGGCATCCCCCCTGAAGCATAGAATGCCCTCCTATGGGTCATTTGAGCAGGTCTCTGCTGATGCCAATTTATCATACCTGATGTGTCTGTCCAAGTATCCAGTCAGTCCGCAGTCCTGCCGGTACAAACCGGATGCTGCTCCCCTGACGGAGAGGTCTGATGCAGCAGGGAGGTCATGGAATGATCGACTTTGCATTACTCATCGTGATTGCGATCTGTATCGTCGCGCTGGGCCTTGCAGCAATCCTGACGCGTAACCTCCTTTCGCAGGACCAGGGTACGCCCAAGATGCGCGAGGTCGCCGATGCGATCCGGGTGGGTGCGGAAGCATTCATCAAACGCCAGTACTCGACTATCGCCATCCTGGCCATTATTCTGGCCGTGGTGATCTTTGCTGTCTATACTCTTACCGGGCAGCAGGCGCTTGCCCTTTCCACGGCAGCTGCGTTCATCGTGGGATCGGCCTGCAGTGCCGTTGCCGGTATCGTCGCCATGTGGATTGCCGTCAGGACGAACATCCGCACGGCAGCCGCAGCACAGAAGAGCGATGGAAAAGCCCTCGACTTCTCGTTCCGCGGCGGGGCCATCTCGGGCCTGATCATCACCTCGATGTCACTCCTCGGTGTCTCGCTCACCTACATTGCGCTCGGTGCTGACCCGACCCACACCCCGTTCGTCATCGTCGGGTTCGGCTTTGGTGCCTCGTTCGTGGCTCTCTTTGCCCAGCTCGGTGGCGGTATCTACACCAAGGCGGCAGATGTCGGTGCAGACCTTGTCGGCAAGGTCGAGGCGGGTATCCCTGAGGACGATGTCCGGAACCCCGCCGTGGTTGCCGATCTTGTCGGCGACAACGTAGGCGACTGTGCCGGACGTGGTGCTGACCTCTTCGAGTCCACCGCTGCCGAGAACATCGGTGCGATGATCCTCGGTGTCGCGCTCTTCCCGATCTTTGGCGTCAACGGTATCCTCTTCCCGATCATCATGTGTGCGCTGGGTCTCCTCGCGAGCATGATCGGTATCCTCTGCGTCCGCGGTAAAGACGGCGCAGACCCGATGGACGCCATGAACATGGGGTACTACATCACCGCAGTCATCTCGGCTGTCTTCCTCTACTTCGGTGTCCAGTGGCTCCTTGGTTCAACCCCGAACTGGATCTACTTCTTCTTTGCAGGTCTCGTGGGGATTGCCCTCTCCGTTGCATTCCTCCGGGTCACGCTCTACTACACCGACCACCACTACCGCCCGGTGCAGGAGATCTCCAATGCATCCGAGACCGGAGCGGCAACAAACATCATCTCCGGGTTCTCTGTCGGCCTTGAGACCACCGCCATCCCGGCGGTTCTCATCGGTATCTCGCTCCTGCTCTCCTACTGGTGCGGGACCATGACCGGCATCGAGGGCGGTGGCCTCTATGGTACCGCAGTCGCAACCATCGGTATGCTGATGGTCTGTGCCTATGTCCTCACCATGGACACCTTCGGCCCCATCGCTGACAACGCAGGCGGCATTGTCGAGATGAGCCAGGCACCTGACGAAGTCAGGAACCGCATGGACAAGCTCGATGCAGCTGGCAACACCACGAAGGCACTCACCAAGGGATATGCCATCGGCAGTGCATCCCTTGCGGTATTCCTGCTCTTCAACGCCTATATGGCCGACATCACCAAGCTGACCGGCAAGGCATTCGAGGTCGTCAACCTAGCAAGCGTCCCGGTCTTTGTCGGTGCGCTTCTCGGAGCCATGCTCGTCTTCCTCTTTGCGAGCCTCGCCATCCGCGCTGTCTCCAAGACAGCACAGTCCGTCATCGATGCCGTCCGCGTTCAGTTCAAGGACCCGGCCATCATGGCAGGTACCAAGAAGCCTGACTATGCAGCTGTCATCGACATCACCACGGCAGGTGCCCTCAGGAGCATGGTCCTCCCCGGTATCCTTGTGGTCGGTTTCCCGATCATCATCGGCGTCACCATGAAGTACGAGGCCCTCGCAGGCTTCCTCATGGTCGGGACCATCACCGGCATCCTTCTTGCACTCATCCTCAACAACGCTGGTGGTGCATGGGACAATGCCAAGAAATATATCGAGACCGGTGCCCATGGCGGCAAGCGTAGCGAGGCCCATAAGGCAGCTGTCATCGGCGACACCATCGGCGACCCCTTCAAGGACACCGCGGGCCCGTCGCTCCACGTGCTTATCAAGCTCCTCGCGACGTTAACGCTCGTGCTTGCGCCGCTCTTCATCTAACCATACTTTTTTCTTCGCCGTCTTTCTCCCCGTAACGTGGGGGATTTGTGAAAAGAGAATTATCTCTTTACGTATCAGACGCCAGCCCGTGCCGTGCCTGGGGTGGAATTTGTCGCCATCGTGACCAGCCGGTACTGGCAGTCCGCAGCGTCCTGTTCTCTCCCAAGATGGGTCATGCAGATCCCCAGTGCCCGATACGCTCCTGTAAACCGGGGTGCGATGATTATGGCCTGCCGCAGGTATTTCACCGCAGCATCGTCCTTCCGCTGGTCCAAAAGATCCATCCCCCGGCGGTAAAGGATCCGGGCTTCCAGCGGAATCGTGGTAATGCCGTACATGTTCATCTCCCTCCTCGTGTTTTCTCCCCATTCGGTGACTGTTTCTTCTTTCTGCACCGAGCGGGTTCCGATCCAGGAACCCGCCGGTAGATATTCTCCTGGCGCTCCCTTCTTCTCATAGGCTGTTCTCACTGTCCTGCTCCAGTTTCAGTCTCGTCAGCGCCTCATCCGCGACAAGACGGATCATGCAGTGATCGCAACTGAGTGCCGGCGGAATAGCCGCTGATTGCGGTGAACGGATCCTGGCAAGCGACCGTGCTGCAGCCAGCCGCAGATCACTGTCCCATCCGGCAAGAAGTGGCTGGAGTGCCCTGACAGAACGGGGATCCCCGACAGTCCCGAGCATCTCAGCAGCCATCACCCGCACCCACTTGTCATTGTCATCGAGCCCGCTGATCAGGTATTCGACCAGAGGCTGCCGGAATTTGCGAACAGCCGATACCGACCGGGAATCCATCGTCCTTGTCACTACCCGTTCCGTGATTCCATCCATACTGCTTCGCACCGACCCGATACGGGGTCAGCCATCCGTTCTTTCCGGCGGGATATTCAATATTTGCCCAACGTTTCTGCAAGACTGGTGCGCTGTGGGGATTTGCCATGCACTCAGGGCAGCGATGGAACGGGGGATCCCGTCCCTGACGGGAATGGATAGCATCCATCATGCGCAAATTATTGAGAGGAGAGTATATCTACTACCGCATATGCACAATACAGATATATGGGAGTTCTGGATTCTGAAAAAGTCGACAGGATCAAGAGAATCCTCAAGTGGCACCCGCGGGGAATGACCATATCAGATCTAGCCTCTGAGATGAAGATGAACCGCAACCTCGTTGCCAAATATCTCGACATGCTCCTTGTTTCAGGACAGGTCGAGATGCAGGTCGTAGGCGCGGCAAAAGTCTACTTTGTCTCGCGGCGGGTTCCAATCTCTGCCCTTCTTGAATTTTCCAAGGATCCGGTCATCGTAACCGGCAGTGACCGGAAGATCCTCCAGGTCAACGAGCCCGTGATATCCCTGGCCGGTCTGCCCCGCGACACACTCCTTCATCACCTTCCCGAAGAGATTGACAATCCTTTTTTCCACCTTATCTGTTCCAGCGGGGAGTCGCGCGATCCCCATGCAACCGGTGAACATGTCAGCGATCTCAGTTGTATAATTCATGGCGATGAATTCCATTTCCGAATCAAGCAGGTGCCAACGGCGTTCGAAGACGGGAGCGACGGCTTCACGTTCATTGCAGAGGATATCACCGGCCGCAAGAAATACGAGGAGATGCTCCGCATCAGCGAGGCACGGTACCGGGGGATTGTCCAGTCCATTGGGGAGGCCATCATCGGAAGTTCCCCGGAAGGATTGATCACCAGCTGGAATAAGGCAGCGGAGCGGCTGTACGGGTTTACGGACGGCGAAGTCCTTTCCAAGCCTATCACGGATCTTTTGACCGGGCCGTCACGGGATGACCTCGCATCAATTCTCGGGCAGGTGGCACGCGGGGAGACTGTCCGGAGACGGGAGATGCGGATGACCACGCGGGGAGGCCGGGTCGTCGATGTCCTGCTCTCGATATCTCCCGTTGTCGGGGAGAACGGGGCGATCCTGGGGACTTCATCTATCGTACAGGACATCACCGGCGAGAAGATGGAGCAGTACCTGCGCCAGCACGAGGACCAGTACCGCACTCTTGTGGAAGACCTGAATGTCGGGATCTACCGGAGTACCGGGGATCCCCGTGGCAGGTTCGTGTGGGGAAACACGGCCCTCCTCAATATCCTCGGGTACCTGTCCATCTCCGACCTCCGCGATGTTCCGGTTGCCGATATCTTCAACCAGCCGGACGGGAGGCGTGAGCTGCTCGATGACCTCAGGAAAAACCGGTTTGTGAAGAACCGGGTCCTTGACCTGAAAAAACCCGATGGGACAAAGTTCTCCGTTAATGTCACGGCACTCGCGGAGTTTGACGACAACGGAACTGTCATTTTCATCAACGGGATTGTCCAGGACATCTCCCACATTGTTATGCAGAATTCTGATCGCGAAAAGTAACCTGCCATACCACCTGATCCGGATTTGCTGCCAAAGAATCCCTTGCACATAGTGTTTTTAGAGAAGATGCTGGAACCCTGCCCTGCTGCAGACTCCAACACCCTATTTTGTCATCTGCATCACATAGTATCGTAACCATGGCATATGACCGGATTCCTATTGGCAGGTTCTCTCTCATCACCCTGCTCAGCCAGAAAGCGCTTCGCCTCTATGATGAGCGAGGGCTACCTGTGCCGAAGGCAAAAGACCTCTGTTCCGGCTACCGGTATTATTCCGGAGCCCAGATTGCGCGAGGCGTGTCTATAAAGACGCGCTGTGGTCTGGGATTCCCGTTACACGAGATCGAAATACTCCTTGACGCAAAGGAGCGGCGGGATACGGCCACCATCCGGCGGCTCTTCGAGAGGCGCCGCAAGGAAATCCGGTCCGAGGTCAAACGGTTACAACAGATTGAGGCTATCCTAGAAAACGAGGAGGCCTCGCTGGAGCTGATCTACATGTCACTCACTGAACCAGTTATCAAGGAAGTAGCCTCCCAGCGGATTGTGGGAAAGAGAGGTACCGGCCCGTATGGAGAAACGATCTCCCGGCTCATGCCGGCACTCTGCAGCCAGATCCTCTCGGAAGAGAACCAGAACGTGAAGGTTACGGGGCCGTTCATGACGCTCTATTATGACAGCGAGTACCGTGAAAAGGATGCCACCATGGAATGTGCAGCTCCGGTAACCTGACGGATTGTCCTCACCGATCCAGAAATGGAAGTCACAACCCTCATGGGAGGGAAATGCCTTTCGCTTATCCACAAAGGATCGTACACGAAGCTGCACGAGGCGTGGAGCCGGATCGGCGCTTATGCCGAAGAGCGGGAGTTCGTTGCGTGTAGTTACCACCGGGAGGTGTATCTTTAGGACCCGGATACTGTTCCTGATGAGGAGCTCCTCACCGAACTCCAGATCCCAATCGATATGGAGACCCACCGGGCCGTGCACTGATCGGCAGGAAACCTACCGTACTGTCGTGGGCGGTTACTGAGGTTAAAGAGGGGGAGCGGAATAATGGCGGGAATGGCTGGCAGCAGAGATCCTGAATGATCCCTTGGGGACCAGGATCTCGAACCGGGCGCCCCTGCCATACTCGCCTACCTCACGGATAGTAAGGCCCGTGATCCCGAGTGCCTCCTGCACGAGGAACAGGCCAAGCCCGGTATGCTTTCCCACACCCTTCTGGAAGATCCGCTGCTTGTCGCCGTTGTGAATGCCATCGCCATCATCTTCAACAACGATGGTATACCCGTACGGGGTCTCTTGGCCCATGACTCGTATCATGGTCATTTTCCCCCCGTGCATCTCGGCATTCTCGAAGAGATTGGCAAAGACCGTCCTCAGCAGGGGATCGGCATAGACCTCACAGGAAAGCAGGGAGTCATCGATGTCAACAATGCAATACCCTTCATCCATGCATACCGTCGTGACCGCGGCATGAAGGTTCTGCCACCGGGGCTTGTGCACCCCGATGTCCTGGTACTGCTGGGTGAACGAGATCTGGCTCCTGATGATCTCGCTTGACTGGATTGCTTTGGAAATGAGCCGGCGCTGCTCGGGATTTGCGATCTCCAGTTCAAGGAGCCCTAGTGCTCCAAGGAGCACGGTCAGCTGGTTGAGGATGTCGTGGCGCGTGATGTTCGAGAGTAGGTTCAGCTTCCGGTTCGATTCCTGCAATGCCTGCTTGATCCGCTTGCTTTCTGTGATGTCCCTGCCCACAGACTGGAATTCAATAATCCTGCCATTGGTATCGAAGATGGCGCGATCACTCCAGCGCTGCCATCGAATTTCACCGGAAGACATGATGATCCGGTTGTCAATGATGACAACGGGATTCTCTCTTGTGACCTTTTTCAGCTCTTCTTTAATCCGCCGGGCATCTTCCGCAGGGACGATCACGGGATGATGGCGACCAATGCACATCTGCCGGTCAAGGCCAAAATACCGGCAGTAGGCCTCGTTCACAAAGGTCAGCTTCCCGTCAGGAGTAAACCGGCAGATGAACTCGGTCTGGTCCTCGACGACATTCCGGTACCGCTCCTCGCTCCGGATAAGGTCTTCTTGGCTTTTTGCCAGTTCCTCGTAGTTCTGCCGGAGCTCCTCTTCGGTCGCAGCCAGCTGCTCGTATGCTGAGTGCAGTTCAACCTGACTTTTTGCAAGCTCCTCATAGTTCTGCCGGAGTTCCTCCTCGGTTGCTGCAAGGTGCTCATAGGTGATGTTCAGCTCATCATGGGCGCGCTTCAGTTTCTTCTCCGTCTCTTTTCTCTGCGTGATATCGCGGACAGATTCAATAGCACCGACAATCCTGCCTCCGGAATCGTAGAGGGGAGATGCCGTGAGCCAGAAATAGCCACCTTTCTCATCCGGGCGGGGCGGAGAATATGTCTCGACAATCAGCCGGTCCCCGCTCCGCCGCAGATCCGGATATGCTTTCTCCGGCTCCTCCTCTGCCCGGACGATACAGTCTGCAAGAGCGTGACCAGGGTTCCCGTACAGGGGGATGGGCGAGGGAATCTTCCCTTTTCCCAGGACCGCCGCGGGAGGGATGCCAGTCAGCTCCTCCATCATCCGGTTCCAGACAATGACATGGCCTTTCATATCGATGGCATAGGTCGCGTCCGGCAGGAAATTGATCAGGTCTGCAAGCTGCTTTCGTGAGTCCTTGAGTTCATTGTGAACCCGCCTGCGATCTATCGCAGCCAGAATCTTGTAATCCAGTTCGGCAAACTGGGATTTTGGTTCCCCTCCCTTCTGGAGGTAAAAATCTGCCCCGCTGTTGAGGGCTTCGATCACAACTTCCTCGCGGCCCCTTCCCGTGAAGAGGATGAACGGGATGTCCCGGTACTGCTTGCGGATGATCCGGAGAAACTGGATCCCGTCGGTATCCGCCATCTGGTAATCCGATACGATGGCATCGTAGGGTCGGGCTTCGAGCTTTGTTATCGCTTCATCGACCGATTCTGCCACATCGACGTGGAAATGACCGGACTTTTCGAGATAAATCCTGCCGATATCAAGAAGAGCGGGTTCATCATCGACATATAATACCGAATACATCTGGGTTGCGGATCCTTCAGGATTATTGGCTGGATAAAAATTTATGTCCACCGATTCCCATCATATGGGCGGCGATAAATATTCATATTATAATAAGAAAAATTACCCCACGGAATAATGACGCTGATGCCCGGCAGCGTGATACCGGGCCTGGAGCATGAGAATGTGGGCACCGGATCTCAGGACCATCTTTTTGCTGATATGCCTGATAAATGCGTTTCTCGCGCTCATGATCCTAGTCTACTGGAAGACCCAGAAGACGTATGAGGGTCTTGCACTCTGGTCCCTCGGCATGCTCTTTCAGTCAGTTGCATATCTCCTCTTCATGTTGCAGGGGGCGGGCCCTGCACTCTTCACCATAATCCTTGCCAATGCGTTCAGTATGCTTGCCATCTTCCTGCGCATCGATGCTATCAGGAGGTTTTTCTGGTCCCGGTCAATGCCGGCCCAGTACTACCTTCTCATCCTTCCGATTCTCCTCCTCTATGGGTATTTCACATTCATTCTCGATTCCATGGTATGGCGGGCTGTCATATTAGCTGTCTTTATCGCACCTGCTCTTATTATTGCAGCGGCTCCCGCCATCCTGTCACGCCAGAAGGAAAACCGCATTATCCGGTATCTCTTTGCTGCCACCCTGACAGTACCTGTTGTGTTTCTGACAGCCCGTATAATTGCCTGGTTGCTAATCCCCGCACAGTACACGCTTTTCAGCACCGATGCGTTCAATACCGGGTTCTTCATCGTCGCTATCATTGCCGATATTCTTGTGACAGGGTTTTTCCTGATGCTGAACATGATCCGTTCCCGGACCGAGCTGGAAGAGAGCGAGGTCAAGTACCGTTCGCTTTTCGAGAACATGCTGGAGAGCGCAGCGTACTGCAGGCTGATCCCTGACAACACGGGAAAGCCATTCGACTGGTTGTATCTCGATGCCAATGCTTCATTCAAGCAGACCTGCGGGAAAGAGGAGATCACCGGGAAATGGAACCGGGAGATCTTTCCTGAAATCCAAGTCGAACACCCGGAACTGCTGGAGGCTTTTTCACGAGTCACATCAACCGGAACACCGGAACGTTTCGAGATCCGGTTCCGGAAGCTTGCCAAGTGGTTCAGGTGTTCAGTGTTCAGCCCGAAGCCGGATCATTTTGTCACCATTTATGATGATATCACGCAGCGGAAACATGCCGAATCTGCCCTCCTCCACACGAACGCGAAACTGAACCTGCTCTCGGGCATCACGCGGCATGATATCCGCAACCAGCTCCAGGCGTTATCAGGATACCTGGAACTGGCCCGGCTCAATTCTGAAAAACCGGTATATCTGACGGAATCCCTGGAAAAGGCGGACACGGTCGTGGAAACAATCAACCGCCAGCTGGAATTCACGAAGGATTATGAAGAGATGGGTGTCAACGCTCCCACGTGGCAGAATGTTGATGCAATCGTCTCCCAAGCTGTGGCTTTACTGCCACTCAGAGGAACCCGAGTTGAGATCGAACGGCCGGATCTTGATGTGTATGCAGATCCGCTCCTGAGTAAGGTCTTCTACAACCTGATCGATAATGCCCTCCAGTACGGGGGAGTACAACTGACCTGGATCCGGATCTCCTCACGTGAAACAGATAGCGGACTGATCCTCACGTGCGAGAATAATGGAGCCGGGATCCCGACAGAGGAGAAGAAGCGGCTCTTTGAGAGAGGGTACGGGAAACACACGGGCCTTGGCCTCTTCCTGTCTTCAGAAATCCTCTCTATCACCGGGATCAGTATATCCGAGAACGGGAACCCGGAGTGTGGGGCCCGGTTCGACATGGTTGTACCAAAAGGGGAGTACCGGTTTCGATAACTCTTGGCATCATCATTTCTGCTCTGGTTGCTATCAAAGGTACCGGTATAGTTACCACAAGGGTCTGTTTCTTGCGAAAACCACCTTTCTGCCGACAAACTATCTCTTATGACGGAGACGGCAAATGCCTGTTGCCATGCAGACCTGATCTGCAACATCCATTGGCAAATTTTGATAGGTACCTGACAGTGATGCTGCAACTGTCCCAATTGGGAGGAGGAGTGTATTATGGAACAGGCACTACTGGATTTAAAGGACCGGGTGCGCCCTGAGCGGTGGAAATCCGTCGTTACCCTGGGAACATCCGGAGAACCGGCACTTGAATACCTGCATCATGCCTTACGTGACGAGGACAAATGGGTGCGGTTCTTTGCCGTTGACGCTCTGGGGAAGATCGGGAGTAAAAGCTCTGTCGATTATCTCACCCGGACACTGATGGACGAGGACCAGGATATACGCTGGGTCACAGCATCAGCACTGGGAAAAATTGGAGGTCCACGAGCAGCGCATGCCCTGCAGCAGGCCTACAACAGCGACAATGCGTTCGTCAAGATATTCATCGCGGAAGCGCTCGAAAAAATTACCGCGGAAGAGATCACGGCTCCGGGGATAGCTGTATCACAGTGAATGTCTTGTCTTTTTTTTGTCTCGTCTTTACAATGAATTTCCCTGACAGTCTTGAGGGAATGCATCACATTCACTCCCCGCATACCGTGTCCCTTATCCATGATTCCCGCAACACACTTGTATGGACCCGGTCATCACCCGGATACGGGACGATCTTGAGAATATTGCCGACCCTGCAATAAAGGAGACATCAAAGCGGTTCTTCAAAGAGGAGATCCGCTGTTATGGTACGAAAACGGCTGCGGTGATCGCACTGGCAAAGAAATACTGGAAAGATGTAAAGAGCCGGCCAAAACCGGAGATCTTCTCCCTGTGCGAGGAACTCTACCGCTCAGGGTATATGGAAGAGTCCTTCATCGTCTCCGAATGGGCGCACGCCCTCTCAGGGCAGTACGAACGGAGCGACCTGATTGTTTTCCGGCACTGGATCGATACATACATCACCAACTGGGCGTCTTGTGACGGTTTCTGCAATCATACGCTGGGAGAGTTCGTTGAGCAATTCCCGGACTCTGTTACTGAACTGAAACGCTGGACACAGTCCGATAACCGGTGGATGCGCCGTGCAGCGGCAGTATCCCTCATCATCCCGGCAAAGCATGGAAATTTTCTCCAAGAGTCCATGGAAATTGCCGATCTGCTGCTGACCGATTCAGATGACATGGTGCAGAAGGGGTATGGGTGGCTCCTGAAAGAGGCGAGCCGGAAGCATACCGGGGAAATCTTTGCCTATGTCATAAAGAACAAGCAACGGATGCCCCGGACTGCACTCCGGTATGCCATCGAGCTCATGCCGCAGGAGATGCACTCGGAGGCCATGAAAAAGGACTGGAAGAGATAATCCATCTTGTAGTTATGGAATCTCCAGCGATCGCTGCCGCACAAGACTGATCAGATCATCAAGACTCGTGCACCTGTTGATCTCTTCGCTGCTGGCAACAATCAGGAAATCTTTTCCCATCTGGACAAGGATAGCCGGGAACGTGATGAGCCCTGCCCCGATCTCAGAGATGAATTCATTCCGGTTCAGGAACCGGGTGGGTATGTTCAGGTCCCTGACGAACCGTTTCCAGTCTTTCTTCATGCCGATCGGGGTACTGGTTATTGCCGTCAGGTTGCAGAAATTCCGTTCGTGCGCTATGCCAGCCTTCGAGGAATACTCCTTCAATCCCGGCAGTATGCCACTATCGGCATTGTAGATGAAAAGGAGGGTCTTCCCATATGACATGGAGAAAGGAGTGTTTCTTTCCCCATATATTTTGAGAGGATGACCGGAGTTCTGGTAATCGTGTATAACAGGACGGGTAATCTCAGCTGCACCCGGTCCAGCCGCAGTGCTTGCAGATCCCCTTATTGCAGCCCTCACCGAAGTCCAGTGGCTCGCCGCAGTCCGGGCAGGGATTCGTCTTTCCCACCTCACGGATATCCCAGTCCTTTAAGGTCGTGATGCTCTGGTTCTTTGCCGAGAGCTCGATGCAGCGCCCGACAACATCCGCACACGAATGGCCTTCCGATGACGGATTCTTGATGGCCACAACGCAGTTGACCTTGGCAAACTGCTTGACGAACTTGTTGTACGGAACCCCGTTCTGGAGGCCGGTGCTGATAGCGCGGCCAAGGGCGCTACTGTTGGCCTCGCAGCCCCCGCTCCCGACCGTCCTGATAAAGACCTCCATCGGTTTTCCATCCATGAGGTTGACGGTGACGTAAAGACGGCAGCAGCCGGACTGGCAAAGGTAGGTCCGTCCTGATAGCTCTTTTGGCCTGTCAATGGAGAGCGCAGGGATCTTTTCTGGTACATTCCTCCCTGCAGGAAGGGCTGCAGGTGCGGCTGGTGCAGTAACGTTCTCTTTCAGGGAAAGAACTACATCCTCTCGGCTCCCGGTCCGGTAGATGGTGATACCCTTGAGTTTCAGTGTCCAGGCCATCAGGAGCGCCTCGGCACAGTCATCCCGCGTTGCTGATGCCGGCATGTTGATGGTCTTGCTGATGGAGGCATGTACGTGTTTCTGGAGTGCTGCCTGCATCAGGATATGGTCTTTCCAGCCGATATCCAGGGCTGTTTTGCACAGGCTCCGGAAATCCGTCGGGAGCCAGAGAAGGTCCTGGACGGTCCCTTTCTCGTGCACATGCGTGATGACTTCCTCTGTTTTCTTTTCCAATTCCTCGTTACCAAAGCCCATGGTGGAGAGGGTCTTTAAAAGGCGCTCCCGGAAGACCGGGTTGACTATGACAAACGTCTTGCCAACAGTATTTTTCCGCGTGTAGGCAAACGAGAAGATGGGTTCGATCCCGCTCGAACACCCGGCAAGCAGCGAGATGGTACCGGTCGGCGCGACGGTTGTCATCGCTGCGTTCCTGACCGGGAATTCCTTCCAGGTGCTCCCCTCCCATGAGGGGAAGGGTCCGCGTTTTGCAGCAAGCTCCCGTGATTCTTTAACAGCGGCACTGGTCACGAGCTGCATAACCCGCTCGCACCATGCCCGCCCCTCAGGAGAGTCATATGCCAGGCCGGCCATGAGCAGGGCGTCGTGAACTCCCATCAGGCCAAGGCCGATCTTCCGTGTCCGCTTC
>Ga0302250_1001200_pt1 | contig 20534 bp, 14 predicted proteins | sample AAG_RA_Asp_MG_FD_193536 | JGI IMG/M metagenome (GOLD analysis project Ga0302250, IMG submission 193536) | Enriched activated sludge microbial communities from anaerobic digester in WTTP, New Holstein, Wisconsin, United States - AAG_RA_Asp | ecosystem: Engineered > Bioreactor > Anaerobic >... | reverse complement strand
TGATCCACTTTACTTTCGTCAGCTTGTTTGCTGTCGCTTCAATGGTAAACGCAGGGTAATTAAAGGTGTTCTCAGGAGATGTGGCCGATCCATAGCTCCAGACCGTCGTCATCGGCAGTCCTACCGGCAGGATCTGCTGGTTGAATTCCTTCACCGCTATCTCGTAATAGTCCATCGTCGCATCGCTGCTTGTTTTCGGCATCTCCGGCGGTATTATGAGCGGAGTCTGATACTTGGGTATGGTGGTGGGATCAAGACGGTTGACCACATTCACGACCCGTGCAGCGGTAATAGTATTTCCTGAAGTGTCGGTGACAAGGTACACGACCGAGTATGTCCCGACTGCCATGACATTCACGTTGTTTGTGGTCGAGATGGTTCCCGTAAGGTCGCCGTCCTCCGGGTCAGAGGCCTGGGCGCCGGCATCAAAGTATCCGATTGAACCGACCGGAAGGCTGGCAGGGTTCCTCCCAAGCAGCGTGATGACCGGGGGCTGGCCGACTGCCGCAGTCACGATGATGGTTACCGGTTTTACCTGGGCGGTCTGGCCATCTGATGCCTGCACATCGAATACGTAGGTGCCCGCTGCTGGAGGGGTCCAGGTGATGAGACCGGTGGATGCCCCGATTGCAGCTCCGGCAGGCTCCCCAATAAGCAAGTAGGTGATTGGATCATTGTTGGGATCAGATGCAATAACCTGGTAGAAGAACGCCTGTCCAGCTGTAGCCGATTGCTGGGGAATGGGCGTTATCACCGGGTGAAGGTTTGCAATGGCTCCGGTCGTAAAGCTCCAGATATAAGGGGCTGGAAGCGGAGTGCCGGATGCATCAGTGACTCCGGTAGTAAACGTTGCAGTGTACACTGAATTAGGTGCAAAGGTTGATGCCGGTGTGAACATCGCCATCGTCCCGCTGTAGAGCATCACGTTTCCAGCGACAGGATTGGCAGACGCATCGGTCACGAAGAAGGTGCCGGTGTTGATGGAGGCCATCGACATCTGTTTGTTGAATATTCCACCGACCCTCCTGTCAACCGGAAAGCCGGTTGCCCCATCCATGGGGTTTGTATAAGCAACGGCGGGGGCTATGGTAGCACCGGCAGGGGCGGTCGTGAATGACCAGGTGTACGGCGCTCCCATTGGGATTCCGGCGAGATTCTGTATTCCCGTAGTCAGGGTTACCGTGTACGTTGTTTCCGGTGCCAGGGGTGCGGCAGGAGCAAACATTGCCAGTTTGTTGCAGGAGGTCATCACCATCCCCGGGACCTGCACTCCCCCCGGACCTGTGACCTGGTAGGTCATCATGGTAACGGTGGCGGGATTGATATTGTCCTTGGTAAATACGGCATGGATAGTCCCATCCGGGGGTACATTAACAGCAGTGTCGGCCGGGCTTGTGAACGCTATCGCTGGCGGCGTGGTGTCAAGGCTCTGGGTCCCTGTTGTGAATGACCATGAAAGAGGCGCTGCAAGCGTGTTGCCTGCAAGGTCCGCGACCCCGGTGGTGACCGTGACAGTGTATACCGAATCGGGCATCAGGCTCGCCCCGGGCATAATCGTAGCCATGTTGCTGGTCAGCTGGACCATCCCGGGTACGGTGACATCTGCATTGTCCTTCAGGAAGAAGTTCGCCATCGTTATGGTGGCCGGATCCATCTGTTCGCTGAAGATCACCTCGATCATCGGGTTGAGGGGGATGTTCACTGCTCCGCTTGCCGGGGCATGGGAGATTATGGTCGGCGGGGTCATATAAACACCGGCGGTCACGATGATGGTGACAGGAGCTGACACTGTCGGAGGGGTCATGTCATCAACAATAACGTTGAAAGTATAGGTCCCCTCAGCAGATGGGGTCCACTGGAACAGGCCCGTGTTTGTATTGATCACGGCCCCTGCTGGTGCCGAGACATCCAAATAATACATCAGCATACCCATTCCCTCAGGATCGGTTGCCGTAACGGTAAAGGACATCATGGTCCCGACATTCGCATATTGGGTGGGTATGGGGGTTATCACAGGATCTGCAGCAGAAGCAGTCCCTGGAATGAGAATGATCAAAACAATCGTGAGGAATATGAATACAGGAGTAACTGGAACTTTTTTTTCGTGTAACTGTTCTTTTTTCATCCAAACTACCTCAAATTTTCTTATTTTCAATCGATACAAGCGAATCAATCACGGATGGGAGGCATTTTTCCTGGAATACCGATCGGCATTAGATTGGTGGTAACCGGACGTCTCCCTATGGCCTTAACGACAATAATTTGTACATTTCTTACCTCCCTGTTCTGACTAACACCCCCGCTTATGGTATGCGGGGATAGGGAAGCAACAGGGCATCAATGTTGACATGAAAGAGAAAAAATGAGACAAATTTTGTCCACAAAAAATACTTTTTTAAAGAGTATCCGGTGGATTACAACTGATAAAAATACTTGTCTTTTTATTACAAACCAGTGACCAGCTTAGTCTATCTTCGGTCTGTTGATCAGGAATCGACAAAAAATGATAGCATTCAGCGATCCCTGTCAGCCCAGTTGTGATTCAAATGCATCCAGGTGATTATAGGACCCCTGTCGGAGATTGCCATAAACCTGGTTAATATCAGCGTGCTCCGTAATGGCAATTGCAGCATTCAGATCTTCGATATCTTTTACCTCAATGATGACTCCTACATTGAGAGCCTCAGTTTTCGAGATGCTCCCTTGCACGATAAGATCATTGTAGAGCATCTGGAGAGCCGGGTTGGTGAATTTACCACGGGCGTCAAGAGCCGGATCCGGGATCCCGTACTGGTCCAGCTTGTTCTTCAGGGCATCCATATGCCGCTGCTCACTTGAGGCGATGTTGCTGAAGATTGGCATCTTCCACTTCGCGTACAGGAAGATATATGTATCTCGTGCCAGTTTCTCCTCTTCACGCATGAACATCAGCCATTGCTGCTCTTCATCGTTCAGGGGAACAGACTGTCCGGTGCCTGAACCCGTCCCTCCACCGCCGCCACCATATCCCCACTGGAATCCCGAAGCCAAAACACCAACGGGAAGGAGGATCAATGCAAAGAGCATGATAATGCAGATTTTTTGATCTTCATTTTCTCTCACCGTTTCATGGTAATATCCAAAACGTTCAGACTTACCAGGTTCCGGCATCGGCTGATAGATACAAGATAGTTACGACATACATCAAAAATTGAAACAAAAAATGCATTAACAGGATAGTATGTCACTGCGTTGCCAGATGAGAATCGGATGGAACGCCGGTCTGGTGCGGTAAGCTGGATGCAAAACGAAACTATATCAGGAACCTGTTCTGCCAGAGATGGCGATAAAAAAAGAGAATCCCCTTCACACACATCGGCATATCCCCGTCCATGATGTGCCACATACCCATCATCCCGATGTTTTCATGCTCAAGGATATGGCAATGGAACATCGCCGTCCCGGTATAATCCTGTATTTATATCCAAAAATCAGGGAAGTTTTCTCTCAAACAGCATCCGCATATTCCCTGTCGCATCCGACAGCCGGAGCGTATTGTTGGAGAGGGAGAAATATCGTATCTGCATCAATGTCCTGATATAGGCATCCTCCAGTTCCATGACACCCCCGATCCCACAGTACATCTTGGTCATTCCCGTGATGCCTATCACAAGAGAGTCCGCCCCGTTGATCTGGAATTTTCCCGTGTAATCATTGCATCCAGCGTTTCCACCGATCGATCCATCGGACTTGAACTGGAGGGTGATGGTGGTGAGGGTCCCGGGAGTCCATGTCTGCCCCTCTGCCGTCCCGAACGTGATCATGCGCCAGGTGGTGAGGAGATCGGGGGGGATTGCCGTATAGGTGAGGAGGGTTGTCCCGTTGCCATCCGCAATCTCCAGGGTTGATTCATTGATTCGGTAGGAACCAGATCTCTGGAGCAGTGACAGGTAACGGGTCTCCTGCACCATGATCCCCTGAGGAGACTCACAAAACATCTCGGTGGAGATGGGAGTCCCGATGACCAGGGAATCCGGTCCACCGGAATATGCTGCGGAGTACTGGTTGCAGCCCGCAGATCCGGCGACCACCCCCTCGCTCTTAAAAAACGCGGTGATGGTTGTCCCATTCATGACAGGCTCCGCCTTCCCATCCTCATGGAAGGTGCCAAGGTACCATGTCAGGTTGTTGATTCTTTGCGTCGGTTCTTCCTCCTGGCCGGCCATCTGGGTGCACCCCGTGAGGCAGATCATGAGGATGAGACACCCGGGAAGGAGCCAGGTGACAGGTACTATCTTCTCTGGTTTTGGATTGATGGTCATAGATACTCCACCCTTGTGAAGGGTAAGGGAAGTCGAATCTCGATGCAGCCTGAATTCATCGTATCTGGTCCATACGATCTCTTGAGATACCAGGTCCGGTCATCGTCCATGTTAGTTTCCACCACGCTGGATCGCTTCGTAAGGATTCATCCTGCTGGACTGGTAAGCCGGATAGAGCGAGGCAATACTCCCGATGGCAAGGACGATCAGGACGGCAAGAACGGCTATCACTCCGGCCTCGGTCCACCCTGGCATCCGGAATGATACCTGCAGTGCAGGAGCAAGGATCCCTGACGGATCCAACAGGAAAAATACCAGGATACTGGCAGTCACCCCAAGAATCCCCCCGATGAGAGCGAGGAACGATGCCTCGCTGATCACGAGCACCGCAATAATCCTCCTCTTTGCGCCAAGTGCCCTGAGCAGGCCGATCTCGTGCTGGCGCTCGTGGGCAACCATCGCGGCAATAAGGGCAATGAGGGGGAATGCTGCCACCACCACAATTCCAGAGATGATCGAGAGGAAGTCAGGAATCCCGGTGATCTCTTCGGACATTGGCGTGATGGCGTAATGTCGGCCGATTGCCGTTGCATATGTCGGCTCGAACTGTTTCCTTATCACATCTTTGATAAATCCCGGGTAGGACGGCTTGAAATCGAGCGTACCTGAGGTGCGGAACCAGTCCGGCTCCGGTCCGATACGGATAAGCACTGCGTTGATCTCCCCGGGATTGATCCGAGGGGAATCAGGACGGAAAACTCCATCGGTTGATGCGAGGGTAGAGGCATCCTCCATCCGGAAAAAGAGTGTATGATCGATCCCGGACTGGGTAGGGTCAAGCTTTCCCACGATGGTATACTCATTACCGGCTATCGGTATCGTTGAGGATACCTTCCCGGGTATGCTGTTCCCCGCTATCACTTCTCCCGGGCCGAGAGGAGCTTTCAGGGGTGCCTTCAGCCAGGGCTGAATGGCAAAATCGGTCTCCGGATCAATCCCGTAGATATCAACCGGCATCGGAGCGATCTCTGGAAGATCGAGCGTTGAGACGTAGAGTTGGGGACTTGCGGCGGTGATACCTGCCACCGTCCGGATCATGTCCATTGTTTCTACCGGGATCCGGTAGGAAGTTGGTTCAATCCTGACAATTGCCATCGTGTTGTCCGGTCCTGCAGCTCCCAGGTGGATAAGGTATCTGGTGGGGACAACGGCGATATCAGCGCCTGTTCTTGAGAGCCCCTGGTCAACACTCCTGGCAGCACCCGCCATGAGGAACTGGCCTGAAAAGATACTGGCAGCGATGAAGGCAAAACAGAAGATCGTTGCAAGGTTGCGCCCTGGTTTTTTCCGGATACCGGCGATGATGTAGGTCAGGTAGTTCATCTTCTGCTTCATTCTGATCTGGTCCCCTTCAGTGCAATGGTTCCATGGGTCCATGGCCTGTATGAACCGAATGGAATCCCTCAGCCAGTCTTCCCTGTTCCATGCCGTAGATGCGGGTGGCATACCGCATGAGATCCGGATTATGGGTCACCATCACGATGGTCATCCCCTCGCCATTCAGCTGACGGAACAGCTCCATGATCTCAAACTCGGTGTCAACATCGAGATCTCCGGTCGGTTCATCGGCGATAAGGAGAGACGGGCCGTTGGAGAGGGCTCTTGCAATGGCAACCCGTTTCATTTCGCCGCTGGATAATGTCCCGGGGTATGCATCCGCACGGTCGGACAGTCCCACTTTGTCAAGGAGGCCAAGGGCTCGTTTCCGGACATCGGTCTTTCCTGGATAAAACAGGGCCGGAAGCATCAGGTTGTCGATGACCGTGATGGTGGGGAGGAGCCCCGAAAACTGGAAGACGAATCCGATCTCCCGGGCACGGAGCTCTGAGATCAGGTCATCTGAGAGGCTGCTGATATCGGTCCCTTTAATACGGACTGTCCCTGAAGTTGGCCGGATCAGTCCGGCGAGCATCCCCAGCAGGGTCGATTTCCCGCTCCCTGATCTCCCGAGGATCATGCTGAATTCTCCCCGGTTCACTTCGAGGTGCACCTTATCAACGGCACGCACTTCTGAATGTCCATTGGAAAAGATCCTGGTAAGGTTCGTTGCTTCGATCATACTCCTCCCTTCCTGATAGTATCGAAAGGCTCCGAATGGATGATGAGGTACGCAGGATAGAGCGACGATACTCCGGCAATCCCGAACGCAAGGAAAAGCGAGATCGCTCCACCTGCCAGCAACGTCAGTGCTGAGGGAATAATGAGCGGAACCTGCAGGGTGTACGTGATGTAATCCTGGTAGATGATAAGAAAACCTGCAGCAGCCCCTATCCCCATCAGGCTTCCGATAATGGCAAGGACAAAGGATTCTGCAAGCATAACACGGATAACGAAACGTCTGGTCGCACCGAGTGCCCTGAGCAGGGCGACCTCCCTTCTCCGTTCATGGGCTACCATGGCTGAAACCACCCCGATCAGCGGTATTGCTATTATCGTCACAGCGAGGGCCGACCCATAGAGGAGGGTCGTCACAGCGACCATCTGACCTTTCACCGCGTTTAAAAGACCGTCGGGGAGTATGGTTTCTGTCCCGGGGATCTCCTCTTCAACCCTGGTTGCAACCGTCGAAGGGGACACCCCCGGTTCCACCCTGACCAGCACCGCCGATACTTTCCCTTCCGGGATAGTCAGTTTCCTTACGGCCTTTGTATCAGACTCCGCTGCCATGACATAGGCATCCTCGATCCGGGTAAATACCGAGTTGTCCACGCCCATACCGGTGGGATCGAGGATCCCGACCACGTGGAAATTGTGGCCGTAAAACATCAGATCCTTACCGACGTTCTGAATGATATTGCTGCCGATGATGATATCATCCTGCCCGAGTTTCACCCCAGCATTCTCCGCCAGCCATGGGGAGACCGTAAAATCGTTTTCAGGATCTATCGCGATCATCTGAACCGGGGCTGCGCAGCACGAGGCAAACAGGGTGGCAATGAAGATCTCCGGGCTGGCCTGTGCAACCCCTGGCACGTTTGAGATCCGCTCAAACCCGGAATCTGCAAAGAAGAAACTGGTCGGCTGGCCGGTGAGGAGGATGTTCTGGCCCGCCAAGGCGTTCTCCTCCGGTATAACGAGGATATCCGCTCCCATCCGGGACATGCCCTTATCAAGGCTCTGTTCTGCCCCGTTCAATAGGAACTGTGCAGAAAAGACCGTTGCCGCGATCAGGGCGAAGACAAATACGGTAGTGACATTCCGGTACGGGCGGTTTGCCAGGTTCCTCCGGATAAGCCTGGAAAAAGTGAACGCTCCCGGATCACTCATGTCATTCCCGTTTCCAGATCAGGAACGCTCCGATGATGATAATGATGACCCCCAGGACTTCGAGAGCGGGGAGAGTCAATTGCCGGCAGGGATGGTCGGCCAGCTTGCACATCCCGATGAGGTATGTTGGGAACAACACCACAAGTATTCCGGCGGCAGCGCTGAATACCCCGACTGCCTGTCTTGTTTCAGGTGAACGCCGGGCCATAAGGAGTCCCCCGGCGACCATGATCAATGCCCCCATCCCGGTCTCCGCCCGGGCGGTCCAGCCACATTTCATGGGCATCTGGACACCTGCCGATGTCGTCAGGTACATCCCTTCGACTTCACAGACCGGAAAGAGAACCCAGGGAGTCAGGATCACCAAAATACCGAGGATTATAAGAAGTGCGCCAATCCCACTGAACATTTTATCAGAAGTCATAGGATAGTACTGTCATTTTACTTAGGTATTTATCCACTTGGGATATTTTCAAATTTTGAAACATGTGATATGATTGATATGATGACCGGTATGTCACTTAGCTGTATTACGTATTGCCAGGTATTACCGTGAGTCATGTATGAGGCCATGGAAGAGATCCTGACAGGGGGTGCCGGGCTGTCTCCGGATCACCGTTCAGTCCCACTTCCAGATCAGGGGCAGTTCTTCATATCTGGTCTCGTATTCTCTTGCACCCATGGAAAAGCGGCAGTTCAGGAAGATCGATACAATGAAAGCAGGGAAGCGAAAGGCGAGAGCGGAGAGCACGGAACCTGGTATCGTGAAGGTTCCTTCCGGGATCAAGGGATTTGACGAGATAACCGGGGGAGGTCTCCCGAAAGGTCGTCCTGCCCTGGTCAGCGGCGGGCCGGGATGCGGGAAGACTCTTTTTGCCATGGAATTCGTGGCCCGGGGCATAGAGATGTATGGAGAGCCCGGGGTCTTTGTCTCGTTTGAGGAGAAGATCGGGGACCTCGAGAAAAATTTTGCCTCGCTCGGATTCGATCTGGACAGGATGGTCAGGCAACAGAACCTTGTGCTCGATCACATCCACCTCGATCGGTCGGAGATCGAGGAGGCGGGAACCTATGATCTCGAAGGTCTTTTCATCAGGCTGGGTGCTCTTATCGACAAAGTTGGTGCAGAACGAGTCGCGATCGATACCCTCGAGGCGTTGTTTTCAGGGTTCTCAAATGAAGCGATACTCAGATCGGAGCTCAGCAGGCTCTTTCTCTGGCTGAAAGATCGGGGCATGACCACCGTCGTTACCGGGGAGCGTGGTGATCGCACCATCACCAAGTATGGCCTCGAGGAGTATGTGGCAGACTGCGTGATCACCCTCGACCACAGGGTGACCAACCAGATCGCGACCCGCAGGCTCCGGATTGTCAAGTACCGGGGCAGCACTCATGGCACCAATGAGTATCCTTTCCTGATCTCGTCCGATGGCATCTCCGTCCTGCCAATCACCTCGCTCGCCCTGACGCACAAGGCCGGAAGCGAGAAAGTCCCGACCGGTATTCCCCGCCTGGATGCGATGCTTGGCGGTGAGGGCTATTACCAAGGGAGTTCGGTACTGGTATCAGGGCAGGCCGGGACGGGAAAAACCAGCATCGCCGCAAAATTTGCAGAGGCAACCTGCGCAAGAGGGAAACGATGCCTTTTCTTCACTTTTGAGGAATCGGAAAGCCAGATCATCCGGAATATGAATTCCATCGGAATACCTCTCGACACGTACGTAGCAGGTGGATCGCTCCGGTTCCATGCGGTACGGCCCACGGCATTCAGCCTCGAAATGCACCTCTCGATGATGCTGAAACTCATCCAGGAGTTCAACCCGGAAGTCGTGATCGTCGACCCGGTCTCAAATCTCTTTCCTGTCGGCGACGATATCCAGGTGCGTTCGATGCTGATGAGGCTGATCGATTATATTAAAACGAATCAGATTACCGGGCTCTTCACCAACCTCAGTGCCATCACTTCCCAGGAGGCATATTCAATTGAACCGACGCAGTCGCATGTCTCATCCCTGATGGATGCGTGGATCAGCCTCAAAAACGTTGAAGGAAACGGGGAAAGGAACAGGGTGCTTTCGATCGTCAAGGCACGGGGCCTCCCCCATTCGAACCAGCTCCGCGAGTTCGTCCTCTCCGATGCCGGGATAGACATTCTTGATGTGTATACCGGGAGCGGGGCGGTCCTCTTCGGATCAGCCAGGGTAGCGCAGGCCAACATGGACAGGGTAGAGCAGCTCCTCAGGGATCGCGAACTTTCACAGAAGATTCGGGAACTCGAACAGAAACGGGAGGAGATGGAGCGCGAGATAGAGGCGATAAGGGAACGTTTCTCCGCAGAAGAAGAGGAGCTGGAGTCCTTCATCAACGAGCAGCGTTTGCGGGAGAAAGAGACCCTGGCTGACAACAAGGGAATAGAAACAATCAGAGGGGTGGAGGAATGAATCCGCTGTTATCCCGGGTTCTTCGGGTATCAGGGCAATCGTGCCGTGGAGGCGAGGTCGTTCTGCCGATGCTTCATGACATACATCCGAACCTGATTCGACAAGGGGTATCCTGAATGGCTGGTGCAAACAATACCGAACCGGACCTCTCTTTACAGGACACAGATAGAGAGGAATGGATCCTCCGGCTCTATGTGGCAGGGCAGACGCAAAACTCACTCGCTGCCTTTGCAAACCTGAAGAAGATCTGCGAGACCCATCTTGGAGGCAGATACCGGATCGAAGTGATCGATCTGCTGAAAAATCCTCAGCTGGCAAAAGACCACCAGATCATTGCCGTCCCGACCCTGATCAGGCAGCTCCCGGAACCGGTGAAGAAGATCATCGGAAACCTTTCCAACACTGAGAAAGTACTCGTGGGACTTGACATCCGGAAGGTGGATTGAGATGGCAACCCTGAAGAAGGGAAGCAAAGAAGACGTCACGGACGAGTACGAGCGCCTGCTCCAGGAGAAGGGTTCGGCGAGTTATGTCCTCCGTCTCTACATCGCAGGAAATTCCCCCCGGTCCCAGGTGGCAGTTGATAACGTAAGAAAGATCTGCGAGGAGCATCTCAAGGGGAGGTTCGACCTCGAAGTCATTGACATCTACCAGGACAACACAATGATCCCGGACGACCTCGTGATTGCAGCCCCGACCCTGATCAGACAGCTTCCCCTTCCCCTGCGCCGGATCATCGGTGATATGACCAACAAGGACCGGGTACTGGTCGGGCTGGACCTGATACCGAGGCAGTGAAAGGCGGACCGGAGGTGAGGATATGGACCCGGCTGAAGAGGAGCAGATCAGGGAGACAGAAGAGTTACGGGCAAAGATCGTGGAGCTCACCGAGACGCTGGATGCGATCCGCTCAGGAGAAGTCGACGCAATCATCGTCGGGAAAGATGAGGCAAGGAAGATCTATACCCTGGAAGGGGCTGATTCCACCTACCAGGCACTCATCGAAAATATCACAAAGGAGCCCTCACGCTGAACCAGGAAGGGGTCATCCTCTACTGCAACAAGGCCTTCTCCGAAATGGTCCAGGTGCCGCTCGGAAAGCTCCTCGGGAGTGCTCTGTCGGATCATGTCGTCTACCGGGATCGCCCTGTCTTCGAAGCGATGGTGCGGGAGACGATCACTTCGCCGAGGAAAGGTCAGATCCGCCTCCGAAGGGGTTCGAGATCGGTACCGGTTATTTTATCAATGAATTCCCTCCTCTACGGCGATACCAGAACAATTGGTATCGTCGCCACAGACCGGACCGAGGACGTTCAGGCATTGCGGGAGAATGAAGAAAGGTACAGAAATCTCTTCGAGACGATGGGAGAGGGTTTTGCCCTCCACGAGGTCGTGTGTGATGAGAACGGAGTGGTTGCAGATTACCGGTTCCTCGATGCAAATCCGGCATTCGAACGACTGACAGGGCTCAAGCGGAAAAACATCATCGGGAAGCGGATGACAGAAGTCCTTCCAGGTGAAGATCCCATCTGGATCGAGCGCTATGGTAAAGTTGCCATGACGCGGAAGCCCGACCATTTTGAGCTCCACTCAAATATCCTCGATCGTCATTACGATGTCTTTACGTTCTCCCCGAAGCCCCGGCAGTTCGCAGTTCTTTTTACCGACATCACCGACCGAAAGAGGACTGCTGAAGCGCTCCGCGTGAGCTATGAGAGGATACGACTGGCACAGGAAGCGTTCGGTGGTGGAATATGGGACTGGAACCTGAAAGATGGCACCCTACAATGGGATTCACATCTTTTCTCGCTCTACGGGCTCGATCCGGGCAAGGTCTCTGCCTCGTTTTCAACCTGGGAGAGCCTGCTCTACCCCGATGACAAGCAGATTGCGCACGAGAGGATCAATCATGCACTTGATCACCACAGGACGATGGACAGCACTTACCGGATAATCCGGCCGGATGGACAGATCAGGTGGATCAATGCAATCGGACATGGTTTCTACGATAATGAAGGGAATCCCTTCAGGATGACGGGCATCTGCATCGATATCACTGAACGGAAGCAGAACGAAGAAGCATTGCGGGAGAGCGAGGAACGGTTTCGAACCGTCCTCGAAACATCGCGGGATGTCATCTATCGGTTTAATCTCCGGAGAGGCAGGTATGAATACATCAGCCCGGCAGCCCGGGAAGTGACGGGGTATACCAATGATGAACTGATGGCGCTTTCCCGGGATGAGACGTTTCGGATGATCCACCCAGTTGATATCCCGGAATTCCAGGCTGCTTTGTCCCGGATCGAAAGAGCAGGCAGCGGGGAGATGGAATACCGGCAGCGGACGAAGGAAGGAGACTACCGTTGGTTTTCCAACCGCGTTTCAGTGATCAGGGATGATACCGGCCAATCTCTCTACTGGATCGGCAACATCCGCGATGTGACCGACAGGAAACAGGTCGAGGAGGAGCTCCGGAAGGGCAAGGACCGGCTGATTGAGGCCCTTGACCTGCTGGAAGCCGTCACAAAAGGAACCAACGTGATCATCGCCGCTCAGGACAGGGATTTCCGTTATTCCTACTTCAACAAGGCATACTCCGATGTAGTAAAAGAGATCACGGGAAAAGATCTCTTTTTGGGAATGAGCATGTTCGACCTCTTCGGTGACATGCCGGATGAACTTGCCAATAACCTCCGGCAGTGGAGGAGGGTCATGTCCGGTGAGAGCATCAACGCACGGGCAGAATTCCCGGGCCCGGGTTCGATCCGGCGGACGTACAATATCCTTCATACCCCTCTTCTGAATACTGAAGGTATCGTGGTAGGTGCAGGGGAAGTATCATTCGATATCACCGAGCAGGCTCAGATCGAGAAGGAACTGGGAGAGACCAGGGAGTATCTTGAGAATCTCCTCATCCATGCGAATGCCCCTATTGTGGTATGGGACCCGGAACTTCGTATCAGCCGGTTCAACCAGGCCTTCGAGCGCCTGTGCGGCAGATCGTCAGGCGAAGTGATTGGACAGCAGCTTTCGATCCTTTTTCCTAAAGACTCTCTGGATGAATCGCTTGGGCCCATCAGGAAAGCCATAGCCGGAGAATACTGGGACGGAGAGGAGATCCCGGTGCTCAAAAAAGATGGGGGTGTCCGGACCGTTCTCTGGAACTCCGCCCCGATCCATGATGCCTTCGGTGAGAATATCGTATCTGTCATTGCCCAGGGCCAGGATATTACCGATCGGAAATATGCCGAAGAGCAGCTTTCTACCTCCCTCCAGGAGAAGGAGGTGCTCCTCCGGGAGATTCATCACCGGGTCAAGAACAACCTCCAACTTGTCTCCGGCCTCCTTGATATGACTCGGATGAGGACCAGTGACCGGGTCACCTATGACATCCTCACCGATGTCATGTTGAAGATCCGCGTCATGGCCCAGATCCACACCCGGCTCTATGAGAGCGGGCAGTTCGGGAGAATCGGGCTCGAGGAGCAGATCACGGACCAGATCCAGGCGATCAGGTCGATCTACTCGTATAGCGGGGATGATATCCAGATCCAGGTACATTCCCCTGGAATTTATCTCCCGGTAGACCAGGCCATCCCCTGTGCCCTGATCGTAAACGAGCTCCTCTCAAACGTCTTCAAACATGCATTCATAGGGAGAGGACATGGGACAGTGGAGGTGATCGCAGTGATAAACGGAGGGCAGCTCTCCCTTGCGATCAAGGATGACGGGGTGGGGCTCATGAAGGATCTGGATGTCTATAAAACCAGCAGTCTTGGGATCAAACTGGTGCGGACCCTGGCAGAACATCAGTTGAAGGGCACGATGAAGTTCGAAAGCACGAGCAGTGGGACTGAGGTGACGGTGGAGTTCCCGGTCGAAGATAGAGGGGAATGAATCTGTAGGAAAACCTTGTTGCCGATGACAAAGCGATCACAATTATTGCTTGACGAAGAGTCTGTCAAACGGTAGCTATTCTTTCATGGGCATGATACCGTCAGGGAGGAGGATTTGGAAAGGCCTGGGAAACCAATGCAGAAACCGATCCTTAGGGATATCGTGAACCGGGCGTGCTGACGGAAGAGAGGCTGCAATAATAAATGCCAAGGAACAGGGTCCTCGCCAGAGAAGGGGGGGACAGAACCAGGTCCTGCCCGTTGCGAATCCAATCCGACGTTCTTTCCACCCTTGGCATCACTGACCCTGGTAACATTAGCCGGCATCATTGCCTAAAAGGACAATTCCATCGATGCGAAGGAATTTCACCACCATTTTCGCTCCAATAAAATCTGTTATGCTCTTTTCAGTATTCTTAAGAATTGAACCACGCCGCCAATCCTTGTAACGTCCCCGTACGAGGACATCTATCATTCAGAGATTCCTGAGGAACATTCAACATTTTGTTTCATAATTTGAAAATAGACAGTGAGTATATCAGATGAGATGATCACCTCCTGCACAGGATTTCATGTTCTTGTGCCCTTGAAGAGAACATGCTAATTCTACCGATTGCCCCATGGGGTGCTCAGATGTCGAGACATAATAATCAGGAGAACGCTGGCTCCGGCGTACGGATTGCCGGAGTGGTATCTACTATTTTAATTGTGGTTATCCTCCTGCTGTTCTGTTGTAGTATGGCCATTGCTGAGGAGAGCACCGGCCCCGATTCTGCTGCAACGAACCAGGTGGTTATCATACCAGGGTATGATTCAGGAACTGATTCCGCCAGCAATCAGAGGATAGACCAGACGATCACACCAGTTATCATTGGAGGTTCGGGCCAGGCTGATATAAGGAAGGACGATGAGAAATCGACCGTTCCTCCAAGCCAGTTCAACATCAGGGAGAGCAAGAAGATGCCCACCAAGGCTGAACTGAAAGCTGCGGCTGCCCGGTTCAATGAGATCTATGAACCAGCCGCTATCGTTGGCGGAGCGGTGATGGATCCCGGTGGAATTCCGCACTACTTCGGACCCTACCCGAACTATGCAAACAGCCCGATGCCGAAAGGCCCGATCGGGACCATCACGGTAGATGCCGGAGGGAGTGGGTATTCCGCGAACACCACCGCTCTTGTCATGGATGTGTACGAGGTAGGGACCGGTGCTGATGTTACCCCCGTGGTCTCAGCCGGTGTCATTACAGGATTTCTTATCAACAATCCCGGCATCGATTATTACGCACCACGGATCATCATCACGGACCCTGATGGAACAGGAACCGGGGCAGCTGCCAGTGCCATAATCGCTCCTGACGGCGTCAGCGGGATCCGTAAATTCGTTGATACGGTACCATTACTCGATCCAAACACACCGAACAGCCTTGGACAGTTTATCCCGGTCGCCATACCTGACCAGACAACCTTCCCGGCCGGGGGAATCGGATATACTTCTGCCCCGATTGTCGTGATCTCCGATAGCACCGGGACCGGGGCCTTAGCGACCGCATCGGTGGCAGGAGGGACGGTTACCGGCATTGGGGTTGATACCGGTGGCAGCGGTTATTCAGAAGCCCCCATTGTCACGCTCATCGGAGGTGGGGCGACCACGAATGCTTTCGCGACCGCTACCGTGTCCGGGGGAGTGATCACCGCGATAAACCTCGTTGGTTGTGACTACTATGTGATCGAGCTGGGAGAGTTCGATGAACAACTTCACCCGGATCTCCCGCCGACCAGGCTTCGCGGTTACCGGCAGACCAATGCCCCCGATCCCGCAATCAACACATTCCATAACCTTGGCCCACTGATCATCGCAAGCAAGGACCGGCCAGTGCGTATCCGTTTCATCAACAACCTCCCCACGAATGCAGAAGGGGTTGGCGATCTGTTCCTCCCTGTCGACAAGACCGTGATGGGAGCGGGCATGGGTCCCCTTGAGATGGATGTGACGCCTGGATGGTCCTTCAACTATTCTGAAAATAGGGCGACCCTCCACCTGCATGGCGGGGTAACCCCGTGGATCAGCGACGGCACACCACACCAGTGGACCACTCCATCGGGAGAGAATACGGACTATCCGAGGGGTGTGAGTGTCTATAACGTCCCCGACATGCAGGACGGTGGACCAAACCCGCCGCAGGGCGTCCTGACCTTCTACTATACAAACCAGCAGAGCGCCCGTCTGATGTTCTACCATGACCACTCACACGGAATCACCAGACTGAATGTCTATGCAGGAGAAGCTGGCGCGTACCTGGTGACCGATCCGGTCGAACAGGATATGATCCTTGGAACCGACACCACGGGGATCAACCCGAACGGATTACAGGTCCTCCCCGATATCGGGATTCCGTTGGTCCTGCAGGACAAAACCTTTGTCGACGCCGCTACGATGCCTTTCCAGGATCCGACCTGGAATGACGGAACGACCTCCCCTGTACCGAACACAGGAGATCTCTGGTATCCCCACGTCTACATGCCGGTCCAGAACCCAGCCGATATAGCCGGGATGAATGCATTCGGCCGGTGGCAATACGGTCCATGGTTCTGGCCTCCGACAAATGTCCCATTCGGCCCGGTGCTGAACCCCTATTACCAGCCTGATCCCCTCCTGCCCAACTATGCCCCGTGGGAGCCACAGTACATGCCAGGGACTCCAAACCCGTCCATGGCGATGGAAGCCTTCATGGACACCTCGATGGTAAATGGGGCGGTCTATCCAATACTGAATGTTGAGCCGAGGGCGTACCGGTTCCGTGTCCTTAACGCAGCTGACGACCGATTCTTCAATCTCCAGCTGTATGTAGCCAATTCATCCGATTACCTGCAGGGTGGATATCCGACCGAGGTAAGTATGGTCCCTGCGGTCTTGAACGCGACGTATCCAGCTGACTGGCCGGCTGATGGACGGGAAGGCGGAGTGCCTGACCCGGCGACACGAGGGCCCGACTGGATCCAGATAGGAACAGAGGGTGGATTTTTACCCGCACCGGTAGTGGTGCCTCAGCTCCCGGTCGGCTGGAACAATGATCCGACCACGTTCAATGCAGGAGTCGTCAACCAGCATTCGCTCCTCCTGGGAGTTGCGGAAAGAGCGGATGTGATAGTGGACTTCTCGGCATACGCGGGACAGACACTCATCCTCTACAACGATGCACCCGCAGCATTCCCGGCACTTGATCCCCACTTCGACTACTACACCGGCAAGCCGGATCTGACGGATATCGGCGGAACACCGACAACCTATCCGGGATACGGTCCCAATACCCGGACGATGATGCAGATCAGGGTTGGAAATACCGTCACAAAGGACACCACCGAGGTGACCCTTGCAAACCTCCAGGCAGTGTTTGCCGATACCCCCGGAAAGAGGGGTGTATTCGAGGTTTCACAGCCACCGATCATCGTCCCTTCAGCAGAGTACAACTCAGCCTATGAGGGAGCGAACTTCCCGGCAGATACCTTTGTCCGGATCTACCAGACTTCTCACACGTTCCGAAACCTCTCAAACGGGCTCATGACCATCCCGTTCTACCCGATGGCCATCCAGGATGAGATGGGAGAATCGTACGATGAGTATGGGCGAATGGCAGGATTCCTTGGCCTCCAGTACCTGAACCCGCAGGGACAGCAGAACCTCCTGCTCTACGGCTATGAAAGCCCACCGCTTGAGATACTCACCGATTCCAAGTACGCCAACCAGGTCACCCAACTCGGAGACGGGACTGAGATATGGAAGATTACCCATAACGGCGTCGACACCCACCCGGTCCACTGGCACCTGGTCAACGTCCAGCTGATCAACCGGGTAGGATGGGACAATGCAGTGATCCCCCCCGACCAGACTGAGCTCGGATGGAAGGAGACCCTGAGAGTCGATCCACTCGAGGATACGATCGTCGCCATGAGGGCCGTTGCCCCCAACCTGCCATTCGAGATCCCGAACAGCTACCGCCCGCTCGATCCCACAATGCCGCTCAATCAGCCGATGCGGTCATCTCCGGGAGGAGGCAATGCCTGGTTTGACCCAATCGGCGAACCGGTCCAGGTGCTGAACCACATCGTCAACTTTGGATGGGAGTATGTCTTCCACTGCCACATTCTCGCCCACGAAGAGATGGATATGATGCATCCCCTGCTCTTTGCGCCTGAGCCGAATGCACCCTCCAACCTGGTAGCGACCACCGCTGGAACTGCAGTCGACCTGACATGGGCAGATAATTCCCTCGATGAAACTGGATTCACCCTCCAGAGGGCTGACGATGCAGGGTTCACCCTGGGGGTTGTGACAGTCCCGCTCGGTATGGACACCACGGCTTACACTGATAACAGTGTCCTTGCAGGCCAGATCTACTACTACCGGGTACAGGCCACTAATGTCATCGGTGACACCACAGTGTACGCTGCACCTGCTATCGGATTCCCCACAGAGACTGTGAACTCAGCATGGTCCAACGTTGTTACCGGCAATCCGACAACGGTTCCGTCCATCACCGTGACGGTTCCCAACGGTGGAGAGACCTGGCAGCAGGGGACGCTCCAGACCATCCAGTGGACCTATACCGGCAATCCTGGGGCAACCGTCAGGATTGAAGCGATTAAAGGTGCAACCGTTGCGGTTGTCACCCCGAGCACCTCTATCGGGACTGGAGGAGCTGGATCTTATAGTCTGACAATCCCCTATACCACACCGGTGGGATCTGATTATCTTATCAGGGTCACCAGCACCAGCAACCCGGCATATACCGATACGAGTGATGCGCCATTCACGATCAGTTCCGCGATCACCGTTGCGGTACCAAACGGCGGGGAGATCTGGCAACAGGGTTCCATCCAGTCTATCCAGTGGAACTATGTTGGTAATCCAGGGCCAACGGTAAGGATCGAGGCGATCAAGGGAGCAACCGTACGGGTAATAGCCAATAGTGCCTCTATCGGGCCAGGCGGTTCAGGATCCTACACGCTCACAATCCCCTACACCATCCCTGTAGGATCGGATTACGTGATCAGGGTCACCAGCAATACCTATGCCGCATGCACAGATACCAGCAATGCACCGTTCACCATCAGCTCCGCGATAACCGTCATAGCCCCGAACGGTGGTGAAAACTGGCCACGCGGGTCCCCGCAGACCATCCGGTGGAGTTATGCCGGCAATCCTGGAAATAGGGTGAGAATTGAGGCTCTCCAGGGAACAACCGTCGTGAGAGTAGTCTCCCCAAGCACCTCCATCGGGGCCGGTGGAACTGGCTCGTATGCCCTCACCGTTCCGGCTTCTATGCCCGTGGGCTCCAATTACTGGGTCCGGGTTTCCAGCGTCTCGAATCCGGCGGCCACCGATACGAGCAATGGACCCTTCACGGTCAGTTGAGGAGGGAAAGAGAGACGAAACTCAACCAGTTCAGGGGTGAACCCCCAACATTTCTCTATTTTTTATCCCTTCATGAAAAGTAAGAACATTTTCATGAAATCGATCTCCAAACAGTATCTCCTTTAATCCAAAAACAGAGGGGCATCGGATATGCTTTCCTTCTTCCATGCAGCCTATCCAGCCACAAGGATCTCCAATGGCTGAAACGGATTTATCAGAGCGCTTTTAAAACCTTTTCCTATTTATAAAATTTGCAAATGCAGGAAACGAATATAATCCCCCCTTGTTTATATCCAACCATCAATAAAAGAGGGGATCTGCGGGATACGTATGTCCGTTCAATCCCATTCATTGTGCGGAGCTGGTATAATGAGAAGGAATTCAATGGCGATCATTGCTATCGCTCTTGCTATCACGGTGCTGCTGACAGGAACTGCTGCTGCAGAGATCCTGGCCGAGTCGCCCCATCCTTACCCGGATGAGTATGACAACGCCTGGGTCATCACTGAGCCCGGCGCAACCCAGATGCGACTCCATTTCCAGCGATATCATCTTGAAACGGTAGGCGACATGATCCGGTTGTATGATGGAAGCAACAGACTCATGAAGACATATAGTGGAGACGGAATCAATTACGAGAATGTCTGGACTGACTGGTATCCAACGAATTTCATCAGAGTCCGGTTTACCTCAGATTCTGTCGGCGATGCCTGGGGATTCCTCGTAGACCAGAAAGAGTCCAACGCGGCTCCACCTGCTCCGGCAAGTGTCATAAACCTCCATAATACCTCCTACCAGCAGACCAGCATCACCTGGAACTGGACCGATCCCGCATCGGCTGATTTTGACCACGTTATGGTTTACCTCGACGGGGTGTCCCAGACCAACGTTACCAAAGGGATCCAGACCTTTTCTGCCCAGGGACTCAGCCCGTCAACTTCCTATACGATTGCAACGCAGACTGTGGGGACTACCGGGCTGATAAACCAGTCCTGGGTGAACCACACGGCGACCACTGCCCCAGAACCTCCCGTCCAGGTTGCCCCGGAGAGTGTCGCAAACCTCCATAACATCACCTACCAGCAAACCAGCATCACCTGGAACTGGACCGATCCGGCATCGGCCGATTTCGACCATGTGATTGTTTACCTGGA
>Ga0302250_1001194_pt1 | contig 20600 bp, 20 predicted proteins | sample AAG_RA_Asp_MG_FD_193536 | JGI IMG/M metagenome (GOLD analysis project Ga0302250, IMG submission 193536) | Enriched activated sludge microbial communities from anaerobic digester in WTTP, New Holstein, Wisconsin, United States - AAG_RA_Asp | ecosystem: Engineered > Bioreactor > Anaerobic >... | reverse complement strand
ATTCGGACGACAATCGCATTGTCGGCGTCGAAGGCGACCCGGAACACCCAGCCAACTTCGGCAAGCTGTGCACCAAGGGCAACACCCTGCACCTCGCCGCGGTGAAAACCGGCCGCGCCACCGTGCCAATGCTGCGAGAAACCCGAGATGCGCCGCGAACCCCGACCACCTGGGCCCACGCGCTCGACACCGCCGCCGAACGCTTCGCCGCGATCATCCGCGAACACGGCCCGGACGCCGTCGGCTTCTACATCTCCGGCCAATTGCTGACCGAGGACTACTACGTCTTCAACAAGCTGGCGCGCGCGCTGGTCGGCACCAACAACATCGATTCCAACTCGCGCCTGTGCATGTCCTCGGCGGTGGCCGCCTACAAGGCCACGCTCGGCTCGGACGCCGTGCCGTGCAGCTACGAAGACATCGACCTCGCCGACCTGATTCTGGTCGCCGGCGCCAACCCGGCCTTCGCCCACCCGATCGTCTACCGCCGCATCGAAGCCGCGCGCGCGGCCAATCCCGACCTCAAACTGATCGTCGTCGACCCGCGCCGCACCGACACCGCGGCGGACGCCGACCTGCACCTGGCGATCACGCCGGGCAGCGACACGCTGCTGTACTCGGCCATGCTGCACGTGCTGCTCTGGGAAGACCTGGTCGACCACGCCTTCATCGCCGAACACACCACCGGCTTCGCCGACCTGCGCAAGCAACTCGCCGAGTTGACGCCGGGCGCCGTCGCCCCGGTCTGCGGAGTGAAGGCCGACGACATCGTCACCGCCGCGCGCAGGTTCGGGCAGGCCAAGGCGCCGCTCTCGTTCTGGTGCCAGGGGCTCAACCAGTCGACGCACGGCACGGCCAACGGCGCCGCGCTGATCCACCTGCATCTGGCCACCGGCACCATCGGCAAGCCCGGCATGGGCCCGTTCTCGCTGACCGGCCAGCCCAACGCCATGGGTGGGCGCGAAACCGGCGCGATGGCCAACCTGCTGCCCGGCCACCGCAACCTTTCCGACGCCGCCGACCGCGCCGAACTCGCCGCGCTGTGGGGCATCCCCGCGCTGCCCGAACAACCCGGCAAGACCGCCGTCGAAATGTTCGACGCCGTGCGCGACGTCAGCATCAAGGCCATCTGGATCGCCTGCACCAACCCGGCGCAGTCGCTGCCCGATCTCGCCCGCGTGCGCGAGGCGCTGCAAACCGCCGAATTCGTCGTCGTCCAGGACGCCTGGGCCGACACCGAAACCGCCGCCTTCGCCGATCTCCTCCTCCCCGCCGCCACCTGGGGCGAGAAGGACGGCACGGTGACCAACTCCGAACGCCGCATCAGCCGCGTCCGCGCCGCCGTCCCGCCTCCCGGCGAAGCCCGCGCCGACTGGCGCATCGCACGGGACTTCGCGCTCGCCCTGAGCACGAGCCTCTCGGAATCCCGTCATCCCGGCGAAAGCCGGGATCCAGGAAATGCCCCGGAAGCCTCAATTCCAGCCTCCGCCGGAATGACGGCCGAAACCCTCTTCCCCTTCACCACCCCCGCCGAGGTCTACGCCGAACACGTCGCCACCACCGTCGGCCGCGACATCGACATCGGCGGCCTGTCGCACGCCGCGCTCGACCGCCTCGGCCCCCAGCAGTGGCCGTTCCCGGCCGGCGCAAAAACCGGCGAGGCGCGCCTGTTCATCGACCACCGCTTCGCCTTCGACGACGGCAAGGCACGCTTCATCCCCGTCGCCACGGGCCTGACCGCCGAGTCGCCCGACGCCCGCCATCCCTTCCGTCTCGTCACCGGTCGCCTGCGCGACCAGTGGCACGGCATGAGCCGCACCGGGCGCATCCCGCGTCTCTATGCGCACGAACCGGAGCCCGCTGTCCGCCTGCATCCGGCCGACATGGCGCGGCGCGGCTGGCGTGAAGGCACGCTGATGAACCTTCGCAGCCGGCGCGGCGAAATCGTTCTCCCGCTTGCCGCCAGCGACGACGTACGCCCCGGGCAAGCCTTCGTCGCCATGCACTGGGGGCGGCGCACGCTCGCCCACGATGGCGTCAATGCGCTGACGCTCCCCGCCTTCGACCCCGTGTCGAAACAGCCGGAGCTCAAGCACGCCGCCGTGCGCATCGAGCCGGCCGATTTGCCGTGGCGGCTCGCCATTTTGCGCTCGCCGGGCGGCGGACTCGGCGCCGACGAACAGGTGCAGCGCTGGCGGGCCGCCCTCGAACCTCTGCTGGCCGGATTGGAGACCGGAGCCTACGCCGCGCTGACGCTCGACGGCCGCGACCGCCCGTTTGTTGCCCTGCGCGTCGCCACCAGGGAACCGCTGGACGACGAACGCATCGAGCGCATCGCCGTCGCGCTGGCGCTTTCCGAATCCGCCAGCCTCAACTACCGCGACAGCGCCCGCCACATCACCAAGCGCGCCATCGTCGAGAATGGTCGCCTGACCGGCATCCTGCTCGCCGGGGAAGACGCGGGAATCGGCTGGCTGCGCAGCGCGCTGCGCGACGGCCTGGCGATCGACGAACTGCGCCGCTGGATTTTCGCTCCCCGCGCCACACCACCGACCGCAGCCGCCACGCCGCGCCGGGTCGTCTGCAACTGCTTCGACGTGAGCGCCGCCGCGATCGAGGCGGAAGTCCATCAGGGCAAGGCGCTGCCCGAGATCCAGGGAAAGCTCAAATGCGGCACATCGTGCGGATCATGCCTGGCGGAGGTCCGGAGGCTGATCGCGGCAAGCGGCACGACGCCCTATTCCGCGACAGCCCGCGCAGCCTCCGCGCCCACCTCAGGCTGACCAGGCGAACACGACAACCCCGGGTTCGTCGCCAGGTACCCGGCCTGCATCACGTCGGCCACAGCCCGCTCCGCAGGTGACAGCGGCCGGTAGTTGCGTCCGTACTTCCAGCCGTAGCCCCAGCGATAGCTCGTGAGGAAGTACGGCCCGCCACCCGCGCGCACGCCAGCAAACATTACGTCGGCCAGGGCGCGATTGCGGGTGGTTTTTTCGACGCAGTCGCGCAGCTTTTCGTCGGCTGCGCGACGCTCTGCCGCGGTGCCTCCGCGCCAGTAGGCGAGGTCGTGGGCAACGCAGCAATGGCACCAGTCATCGTTCGAGATGAGCGAATGGTCGGGGAAGCGGCTGCATCCATCCGTCGTGAATTCCAGGATTTCGACCTTCTCGTCCGACGCAGCGACGGCGGGCGGAAACAAAGCGGCGAACAGCCACAACGAAACGCGTAGAGCAAGCATATCGGGGGAAGCCTGGGAGCAACGGAAAAGGGGAAAGGGGATCGATCCGGCGAGGGGCGCATCGTGCCGCGATCCGGATGGAATATCAACCTGTTCGCCTCCGGATGCTCACGTCGCAGCGGCGTCCCGCCACAACAACCAGACACGCAGATCAAATTCGAGCTGGTGATATGCGGGCTCCATGTAGCGGCAGAGCTGGTAAAACTCCTTGCCGTGCTCGCGTTCACGGAGGTGGGCAAGCTCATGCACGACGATCATGCGCAGGAACGCTTCCGGCGCCTCGCGGAAAACTGTGGCGATGCGAATCTCGTTTTTCGCCTTCAGTCTTCCGCCCTGCACCCGCGAAACGCGCGTGTGCGTTCCCAGCGCCTGGCGGAGGAGCTGCAGCGAATTGTCATAGACCACCTTGCTCAGCGGTGGCGTATTGCGCAGGCATTCGTTCTTGATCGCGTGTACGTAGTCATAAAGCGCGCGATCCGAGCGCACGGCATGACGCAGTGGATACCTGCGCTGCAGCGCGTCGCCCAGCCGGCCCTCGGCGAGCAGATGCAGAACGGGCTCGACGAGTCCGGCGGGATAGCCGGCGAGGATGGCGGGAATGTCGCAACGATTCATGGTTTGGCGGGGAAAAGAGGCAAGTCGGCACAGAAAGCTTGGACACCGAAAACTGGTAGCATAAAGCCGTACCTGTCGGTCGACATAATAACCAGGGAGGAGATCACTGCCATGGCCGGCTTGAGCCTGATGCGCCTGCTCATTCTGCTTGTTTCAGCCAGCATCCTTGGCGGATGCGCCCCGCCCGAGCCGTATCGCATCGGCTTCCTCGGCGGCATTTCCGGCCGCTATGCCGACCTCGGGATCGGCGGCCGCAACGGCGCCGCGCTGGCAATCGAGATGCGCAACGCGGCGGGCGGTATCAACGGCCGGAAGATCGAGCTTGTCGTCGAGGACGACAAGCAGGATTCCGACGTTGCCAGGCAGGCGGTTTCGCGGCTGATCGCGCGCAAGGTCGACGCAATCATCGGCCCGATGACCAGCCAGATCGCCATCGACAGCGTGCCGCTGATCAATGCAGCCCGGATGGTGATGGTCAGCCCGACGGTGACGACGCCGGCGCTGTCGAAACTGGATGACCATTTTCTGCGTGTCATCGCACCGACCACCGATTACGCCCGCAAGAACGCCAATTATCATTTCAGCCGCCAGGGCTATCGGCGCATCGCAGCGGTTTACGATCTGCGCAACCGCGCCTATTCCGAAAGCTGGCTGGCCGACTACCAGGCCACCTTTGTCGCCCTTGGCGGCACGCTGATCAGGAGCGAGCCCTACGTCTCCGGCGACGAAACCGACTTCACCCGCCTCTCCGAGCGGCTCCTTGAGGAGCGCCCCGACGCCGTGCTGGTCATCGCCAACTCGGTTGACGCGGCCATGCTCGCCCAGCAACTGCGCAAGCGCGATCCGCTCATCCACATCACCGCGGCGGAATGGGCCGCGACAGAGCGCCTGACGGAGTTGGGCGGCAAGGCCGTGGAAGGCATGGCCATCGCCCAGTTTCTCGACCGCGACAGCCGGCATCCGGCTTACGTGGCCTTTCGCGACGCCTATGTGAATCGATTCGAGCTGGAACCCGGATTCGCCGGCATCACCGGATTCGATGCCGCCAATGTCGTGCTCGACGCGCTGGCGGTGATGAAGGACGGACAAACCTTGAAGCAGGCCATCCTCGAACGCGGCGCGTTTCCCGGCGCCCAATCGGAGATCCGCTTCGACGCGACGGGCGACGCGACGCGGGAGACATTCATGACCGTGATTCGCGATGGCGCATTCGTTCGCCAGGACTGAGGGCGCGGGGAAGATGCGCCGCTCCCTGCGTTTCTGGCTCTCGCTGGGTCTGGCGACGCTGGTCGCCGTGGCGATCCTCTTGGTGACCCTCGTCGTCCTCGGCGCGCTGGTTCCGCGACTCAACGCCAAGGTCGAAACCCAGAGCCGCACGCTCGGCAAGGCCGCGGCGGCGCAGATCAACGGTTTTCTCGCCAGTTTCTCGTCCCGGATGAGCAGCCTCTGCGACGACATTGCTTCCCGCCCGGCGTTGGAAGGTGACCGGCTGCGCCTGATGGTCGATGCCATCGCCCAGGCCGAGAAGGGCATCGAGTCGCTGTACGTCGTCGACGACAACGACCGCGTCGTGGAAGCCGGGCTGCCGATCGCGCACCGGGCCCTGCGCAACGACCAGATCGGCATCGATTTTTCCGGCCGGCGCTTTGTGCGCGCGGCCCGCGAGACCCGCAGCGAGGCGTGGTCGGGCACGTACCTCTCCGTGCGCGGAAACATCGTCGTCGCCCTCGCCCTGCCGCTCACATTTCCGGGCAGGACGCCGGGCGCCCCCGCAACCCATGGCGTCCTGGTAGGCGAACTCAACCTGAACGAGGTCTCGCATTTCGCCCGCCTGCTGAGCGGCACCGACGAATTGCTGACCATCATCGTCGACCGGCGCGGCAATGTCGTCGGCCACCCGGACGCGGCGCGCGCACTGCATCAGGAGAATCTCAAGCATCTGGTACCGTTGAGCGGACCGTCCGACGCGCAGAGGATCGAGCGTTTCACCATCGAGTCCATCGACTACCTCGGGAGCATCACGCCGATTCCTGCGACGGGGTGGACCGCCCTGGTCGCCCAGCCGGCCGAGAGGGCCTTTGCCATCGTCCGCTCGACGCTCGTCGCGCTGGCGGTGGGATGCGCCATGTCCCTGGTGATCGCCGTATTCGCCGCGCTGGTCGCCAGCCAGCGCATGATGCGGCGAATCGGGCTATTCGCGGCACACCTGGAAGCGGTGGCAGACGGCAACTACCGGGCGTCGATCCCTCATTCGGGCATCGACGAAATCGAAACACTCTCGCAGCATATGCGCCGCATGGCCAATGCCGTGCTCGAACGCGAAGACCGCCTGCGACGCGCAGCCAAGGTGTTCTCGCACGCTACGGAAGGCATCCTGATCGCCAACGCCAGCGGCACGATCACGGAAGTCAACGATGCATTCACGCGCATTACCGGCTTCGCCCGTGAAGAGGTCGTCGGACAAACTCCGCGGATGTTCGGACCGCTGCCGGGAGGCAAGCGACTCTACGCCCGCATGCGCCGCGCGCTCGCCCGGGGCGGCCACTGGCAGGGCGAAATAGTCAGCCGCAAGAAAAATGGCGAAGCTTTCATCGCGCTGTGCAACGTCACTGCCGTCGGCGACGCGGCGGGCACGCCGCAGAACTATGTCGCCCTGTTCTCCGACATTTCGGAGATGAAGGACTACCAGCGGCGACTTGAGCGCATCGCCCACTTCGATTCGCTGACCGAACTGCCGAACCGTGTGCTGCTTGCAGACCGCATGCGCCACGCCATGGCCCAGAGCCTCCGTCGCGCTCTGTCGCTGGCGGTCATTTATCTTGATCTCGACGGTTTCAAATCGATCAATGACCGCCACGGCCATGAACTGGGCGACAAACTGCTGGTCGCCATCTCAGGGGCGATGAAGAATGCGTTGCGAGACGGTGACACGATTGCCCGCATCGGTGGCGACGAGTTCGTCGCCGTTCTCATGGACCTGGCGGACAAACGGGATTGCTTCCCGGTACTCGATCGACTGCTCGGTGCGGCGTCCAGCCCGTTCCTCATCGACGGCCACACGCTGCAGGTGTCGGCCAGCATCGGCCTCACCTTCTATCCGGAGGACAACGTCGATGCCGAACAACTCTTGCGCCATGCCGATCAGGCGATGTATCAGGCAAAGCAGGCGGGCAGGAATCGCCATGCCGTATTCGACGTCGCCGGAGACGTCGCGGCGACCAGTCAGTCGCGAAACGCGGAGGAGATTCGCTCCGGACTCGCCCGCGACGAATTCAGGCTCCATTACCAACCCAAGGTCAACATGGCGACCGGCGCCGTCGTCGGCGCGGAAGCCCTGATCCGTTGGCAACACCCCGAGCGGGGGCTTCTGCTGCCAGGCGATTTCCTGCCCTTTGTCGAGAACCGCCCGATCTGTGTGGACGTGGGGGAATGGGTGATCAACACAGCGCTGGAGCAGGTCGAGGCATGGAGCAACGCAGGGCTGAATCTCCCGGTCAGCGTCAATATCGGAGCGCGTCAGTTGCTGCAGGGCGACTTCATGGACCGCCTGAAGGAGGCGCTGGCGCGACATCAAAACCTGCCGACCGACCGCCTGGAACTCGAAATCCTGGAGACCAGCGCGCTGGACGATATCGCCCGGACTTCCGAACTCGTGCGCGCCTGCCGCGACCTTGGCATCCGTTTTGCGCTGGATGATTTCGGCACCGGCTATTCATCCCTCACCTATCTCAGGGGCCTCCCCGCCGACGTGCTGAAAATCGACCGCAGTTTCGTGGGCGGCATGCTCGACGATGCGAACGACCTGGCCATCGTCACCGGCGTCATCGGCTTCGCCAGGGCCTTCAACCGCCAGGTGATCGCCGAAGGCGTCGAGACCGTAGAGCATGGACTGAAACTGCTCTCGCTCGGATGCGAACTGGCTCAAGGCTACGGCATCGCCCGCCCGATGCCGGCGGAGGAATTTCCCGCGTGGACCCGCCGCTGGAAGCCCGATGCGCGATGGCTGGCGCACGATCGCGGCAGCACAACGCCCCCTTCGATTCAAGGCTGAACCGCCAGTCTGCAACGGACGGAAGGCATTTTTTCCAAATTTTATAAAAATCAGCAATTTACTTGCATCCATCCGTTTTTTGGTGCATAGTGCCGCACAGCGATTGTCAAGTTCGTGTTGTTGTTCTCTGGTTAGCCCCTGCAGTTCTGCAGACCACTTCCCCGTTTTCCGCGTCGCTTTCTTGATCCTCGCCTTCAAACAAGGGGTTCGCCCCTTTCTACATTTTTTGGAAATACAGGAATATGGCAACAGGTACAGTCAAGTGGTTTAACGATGCCAAGGGCTTCGGCTTCATCTCTCAGGACAACGGCGGCGAAGACCTCTTCGCGCACTTCTCGGCGATCCAGTCGAAAGGCTTCAAGACCCTGAAAGAAGGCCAGCGCGTGACCTTCGACATCACCGAAGGACAAAAAGGCAAGCAGGCTTCCAACATCCGCGAAGCCGACTAAACCGCACTGCGGCCCATTTCGGCGGACAGCGTCCGCCCTTCTGCGCCACCGAGAAAACCCGGCCTATGCCGGGTTTTGTTTTTTCATTTTTTCCGGAGGTGCTTTCATGGCCAAAGAAGAACTACTTGAAATGCAAGGCGTCGTCATGGAAGTCCTGCCCGACGCACGCTATCTCGTCCTGCTCGACAACGGACATAAGCTGGTCGCCTATACGGCCGGCAAGATGCGCAAGCACAGCATCCGCATCCTGGCAGGGGACAAGGTGACGCTCGAACTGTCACCCTACGACCTGAGCAAGGGCCGCATCAACTTCCGCCATCTCGAAGGCCGCTCGCCGGCGCCCGCGAGAACACCGCGCCGGCGCTGAATCCGTCGTTACGCCCGCAAGGGAAATTCGGCCACGGTCTCGTACCCTGCGCCGTGCACGTCGAGTTGCGAACTAACCAGGGCAAAGCGATCGCACAGCCACCCTAGCGGTTCGAGATACGGCAGTACCGGACGGCTGTCGCCTACCTTGCGCACTAAAGTCACGTGGGGAACGAACGCCTGCGACGCGTCACAGGGCAGCGATGCCGCCCGCAATCCTTCACGCAAACCATTCACCAGGGTTTGCAACTCCGGCGGAATTGACTCGCAACCGGCCCAGATCAGCCGGTTGTGACGCCAGAAGCCGAGTCGGTCAAGCTTCAGTTCAAAGGGCGCCGCCGCAACCGCGCGCGCGGTCTCGAGCACAGCCGGCAATTGCGCCTCTCCCACATCGCCGAGAAACGCCAGCGTCAGGTGAATGGTTTCCCGTCGTGTCGCCCGGCCACCAGATCTTTCTGCCAGCGCATCGGCCTGGTCTGCCAGTGAGCGCGCGACCGGCGCCGGCGGCCAGAGGGCGAAGAAAAGCCGCATGCGCCCTCTCCTCAGTCAGCTCACTTTTTCGCGTGCGCCGGCCGAAAGGCCTTGCAGAACGCGGGATCGGTTTCCAGCCAGGCGCCCTCGATCAGGTCGATGCAGTAGGGAATGGCCGGGAACACCGCCTGCAGACAATCGTCGATCGCCGAGGGTTTTCCGGGCAGGTTGACGATCAGGCAGCGGCCGCGGATGCCGGCAGTCTGGCGCGAGAGGATCGCCGTCGGGACGAACTTCAGCGACGCCGTGCGCATCAGTTCGCCGAAGCCGGGCAGCATCTTGCTGCACACCGCCTCGGTGGCTTCAGGCGTCACGTCGCGCAGCGCCGGCCCGGTGCCGCCAGTCGTCACCACCAGGCTGCATCCCGCCGTGTCGGCCATCTCGATCAGCGCCGCCTCGATCAGCGGCTGTTCGTCGGGAATCACCCGCGCGACGGCCTCCCACGGGCTGCTCAGCGCCTGCGTCAGCCAGGCGCGGATCGCCGGTCCGCCCTTATCCTCGTAGTCGCCGCGGCTGGCACGGTCGGAGACCGTCAGGATGCCGATCCGCGCGCTCATTGCTGTGTTCATGCAGCCTCCTCCACAAAACCGGCCGCGCGCTGGTACAGGCTGCCGTCGAGCAACTGCACCTGTACAACCTCGCCTGCCGCCAGGTTGCCGCTTTCCGCCGGCACCACGAGCAGGCCGTCGGCGCGAGCCATCGAGCAGAGATCGCCGCTGCTCTGCGCACCGGTGGAGGTCGCCCGCAGACGCCCGTTCGCCTCCGTCGCCAGGGTGACGCGGATGAATTCCATGCGCCCCGGGCGGTGCTTGAGCGGATGCGCCAGGGTGGCCGTGACGGTGCGCCGGAACAGGGCCGGGTGGCCCATCCGCCGGCGCAGCGCCGGCAGGACGAACTGTTCGAAGCAGACCATGCTCGACACCGGATTGCCGGGCAGGCCGAAGACCAGGGTGCCGCCGCGCGTGCCGAAGGCCAGCGGGTGCCCAGGCTTCATCTCGACGCGCCAGAAATGCATGGCGACGCCGAGCGCTTCGAGCGTCGGCCGCACGTGGTCGTGCACGCCGACCGAGGAGCCGCCGGAGACCAGCAGGACGTCGTAGTCGAGCCCCTGCCGGAGCAAGGCGGCGAGTTCGGCCGGGTCGTCGCGGGCGATGCCGAGACGCACCGGCTCGATGCCGAGCGCCTGCAGCTGCGCCATCAGCGCGTGGCTGTTCGATTCGGGGATCTTGTCGGCGTCGAACGGCGCCTCCAGCGCTTCGAGTTCGTCGCCGCTCGAGAGGATCGCCACCTGTGGCCGGCGATGGACGTTGACGCGGGCGCGCTTGACGGTCGCCAGCAGGCCGATCACGCCCGGGGTGATCTCGGTGCCGGCGTGCAACACGACGTCGCCGTGGCGCATGTTCGCGCCGCGCACGCGGATGTCGTTGCCGGCCTTGACCGGCACGGTGATCTCGACGGAGTCATCGGTGAGCATGCGGGTGTCTTCGACGCGGATCACCGCATCGGCGCCGGGCGGCACCGGCGCGCCGGTCATGATGCGCGCGCACTGGCCGCTGGCCACGGTCTTTTTGGGCAGATCGCCGGCCTTGACGTCCTCGATGACGGTCAGCAGGACGCCGCCGGTCGCAAGATCGGCGCTGCGCACGGCGAAGCCGTCCATCGCCGAGACGTCGTACGGCGGCTGGTCGCGATTGGCGCGCACGTCCTCGGCCAGGACGCGGCCGAGTGCGCGCTCCAGCGGGATTTCCTCGCTGCCGCCGGTTTCCGCGAAGCCCAGCACGCAGGCCTGCGCCGCGCTGACCGACAGGTTGTTGTTCTCGCTCACTGTTTCACCTCGTCTTCATGGTGCCTCGCCGCCGCCAGATCGGCCGGCGTGTCGAGATCGAAAAAACTGTACAGACCGGGATCGATCGCCTGCAGTTCGTCTTCATCGACAAGACAGACGCGCAGCCGTTCCAGCGCGGCGCGCAGACTGTGCTTGCCCGGCGCATCAAGCAACGCGCGGATCGCCGGCAGCGCGCTCGTCGCATAGTAGGCGGCCAGCGGCTGCGGGAAACCCCCGATCACCGGCACGACGGCCTGAACCCCCTCGCGGCACGCGGCCAGCTGCCGGATCACGTCCCGTTGCAGGAAAGGCATGTCGGCGGCTACGGCGAAGACCCAGGGAGTACTCACCGCCGCCAAGCCGGCACACAGTCCGGCCAGCGGGCCGCCGGCGGGATGGGCATCGCAGACCTGCGGCACGGCGACGTCGGGTCGCGGCGTCCGCACGCTGACGATGACGCGCGGGAAGACGGCCTGCAGCCGCCCGACCATGCGGTCGAGCAAGGTGCTCCCGCCGAACGCCAATCCGGGCTTGTCGACGCCCATCCGGCGTGACTCGCCGCCGGCGAGCACCAGCCCCGTGCAGTCGGCGATCACGGCGCCCGGGAGAGCAGGAAATCCGCCACGCCGGCCGCATCGTCGAGCGCGAAATGCGGCAGATCCGGGTAGACCTCCGGGCAGTCGGTGACGATGGCGATCAGCCCGTCCTCGAGCGCGCAGCGCGGCGGCTTGCCGTTGGCGCGGCGCAGCACCTCGATCTTCGGCCCCGCCGCATGCGAGAAACCTTCGGCGAGCACCACGTCGGCTTCGCCGAGAAAGCGCTCGGCCAGTTGCAACGGTTCGCGGCGATCGACGGCGTCGGCCACCAGCTGCAGCGCCGTGGTGGTCACCAGCATGCTCATCTCGGCACCGGCGTTCTTGTAGCGCCAGCTGTCCTTGCCCTCGCTGTCGAGTTCGACCTTGTGGTGCGCGTGCTTGATCGTCGCCACGCGCTGGCCGCGACCGGTCAGTTGCGGGATCAGTTTCTCGACGAAGGTCGTCTTGCCGGAATTGGAGTGGCCAACGAAGATGAATACGGGTGGGGTCATAGGGTTCCTCAGGGATGCGGCGTCACCCACGCTTCGCCGCTCGGGGTGATTTCCTTCTTCCAGATCGGCACGCGTTCCTTCAGTTCGTCGATCAGCCAGCGACAGGCCTCCAGCGCGGGGGCGCGGTGTTCGGCACCGGTGGCGATGAAGACGATATTGTCGCCGGCGCGGACGGTGCCGAGCCGATGCACGATACGCGCCTCGATCAGGCCGAAGCGTTCGATGGCCTCGGTGCGAAGTTTCTGCAGCTCGGCCAGCGCCATCGGGCGGTAGGCGTCGAAGCCGATCTCGCAGACCTCGCGGCCTTCGGAGAAGTCGCGCGCGCAGCCGAGAAAGGTGGCGATCCCGCCCATGCGCATTGAGCCAGCGCGCAGGGCGCGGACTTCCTCGTCCTGCGAGAAGTCCTCCAGTTGCAGTCGAACTGCGTCGTTCATCTCAGCCTCCGGAAAAACGCGACATGAAGACGATCTCCGCGCCGTCAGCCAGCGGCGTGCGAACGTCGTCGCGCACCCGTTCGCCGTTCACCGCGGCGATCGAGACCAGCGCGAAGGCTTCAGGGTAGCGCGGTGTCAGTTCATCGCGCACGTCCTGCCAGCACATGCCCTCGCGGAACGGCACGTCGATCTGGCGCTCGCCGACGCGGTCGGCCACCGGTCCGAAGAACAGCACGGTGATCATGCGCTTGCTCCCGCGGGCCCGTTGCGCAACCACACGCCGCTCTTGCCACCACGCTTCTCGTCGAGTTGCACGTGCTCGATGCGCATGCCGCGGTCGATGGCCTTGCACATGTCGTAGATGGTCAGCAACGCGGCGCTGACGGCACACAGCGCTTCCATCTCGACGCCGGTCGGGCCGACGCAGGTGGCGGTCACCATTGCCTTGATGCCGACACAGCCTTCACCGTCGGCGTCCGCGATTTCGGCAAAGGCAACCTCGACGCCGGAGAGCGGCAGCGAATGGCACATCGGGATCGTCTCCGGGGTGCGCTTGGCGGCCATCACGGCGGCGACATCGGCCACGGCCAGCACGTTGCCCTTGGAAATGGTGCCGGCGCGGATGCGTTCCAGCGTTGCCGGCTGCATGCGCAGGACACCGCTGGCGACGGCGACGCGGCGCGTTTCATCCTTGCCGGAGACGTCGACCATGCGCGCCCGGCCGGTCGCGGAAAAATGGGTGAGATCCTGGGTTTCGTTCAAGGCGATTCCTGTCTGGCAGCGCTCAGCCACCGATATACGACATTTCGATTTTCTTTACCGGCAACGCCGTCGCGTCATGGCGCAACTGCGAGTAGCGGTCACCCCGGCGCGACCAGAGTGCGACGACCCGCTCGCGCAACATGCAATCCTCCTCGCCACCACGCAGCGGGCTGCGCAGGTCGTAGCCCTCGTTGGCGAAGAGGCAAGTATACAGCCGGCCGTCGGTCGACAGGCGCAGACGGGTGCATTCGTGGCAGAAGGCCTGGGTCACCGAGGCGATCACGCCGATCTCGCCGCCACCGTCAACAAACGCCCAGCGCTTGGCGACTTCGCCGACGTAGTTGGGGTCGACCGGACGGAGAGGGTGGGCACGGTCGATCCGCTCGAGCATCTCCTGCGCGGTAACGACGTCGTCGAGACGCCAGCCGTTGGTGGTGCCGACGTCCATGAATTCGATGAAGCGCAGGATGACGCCGCTGTGCCGGAAGTGCCGCACCAGCGGCAATATCTCGCCTTCGTTGACGCCGCGCTTGACCACGGTATTGACCTTGACCGGCGCAAGCCCCACGGCTTGCGCGGCGGCGATGCCGTCTAGGACGCGGCCGACGGCGACGCCGGAATCGCTCATCTGCCGGAAGACGTCGGGACTCAGCGCGTCGAGGCTGACGGTGAGCCGGGTCAGGCCGGCGTCCTTCAGGGTCTTCGCCTTGGCGGCGAGCAGGGTGCCGTTGGTGGTCAGGGCGATTTCAACGGGGCGGCCACGATCGTCCTCAAGCCGGGCCAGTTGTTCGATCAGCCGCTCGACCCGGTGGCGCAGCAGCGGTTCGCCGCCGGACAGGCGCAGCTTGCGCACGCCAAGCCCGACGAACAGCCGCGCCAGCCGGGTGATTTCCTCGAAGCTGAGCAGTTCCGCCCGCTGCAGGAAGACGAAATCCTTGCCGAACACCTCCCGCGGCATGCAGTACGTGCAGCGCATGTTGCACCGGTCCGTCACCGAGATCCGCAGGTCGCGCAAGGGGCGATGAAGGGTGTCTTGTACGGGTGACTGAATCTCGCTCAAACAGATCTCCAGAAAAAAACAGGGGACGGTTCCGGCACGGGCGGGCGGCAGGCGCAAGGTTATCGCGGATGGGCGGTCCGTGGTACACCGACCCGATTGCACGGCCGCCGGTTCCCCGCTCATGCGCAGTTCCTCAGCGCCGTCATCCGTCACGCCGAATAGCGACGCGCCACATCGCTCCGCCTTCTACACGGTTTCTCCCGAAAAACGCAATGCGAATTCCGCATCGGTGCAATGACCCGAATGCGTTGGACGCCAGCCCCGCGCCCAAGGATCATCACGACACTTCAAAAACCGCCTCCGGAGCAGGGAATTCGCCGCATCGCCACGCGATCAACCGATTCCCCTCATCGAGAACTCCGGGGCTCTTTCCAGTTTTCTGTAATGCAAAAATCAAGGGTAATCGTTTATGCGGAAGGAAAGTGACATGGAAGAACCTGGCCTGTCGTTATCAACATCCGACGAGAATCGTGCAGTTCCGCACGTGACACGGCGATCCGTCCTCAAGTCGTTCGCACTGGGCGGACTCAGCGCCGTGGCTGGCGGCATCGCCCTGCCCTTCATGGCGACGCCGATCGCCCGAGCCGTCGAAAAGATCGGCGCCAAGGAAGAAACGCTGGTCTGGAACGCCTGCCTGGTCAACTGCGGCAGCCGTTGCCCACTCAAGTGCCATGTCGTTGATGGCGTGATTCGCTGGATGTCCCAGGAAGACAACAACGGCAGCGGCACCGACGAGTTCGGCACCCACCAGGTTCGCGCCTGTTTGCGCGGACGTTCGGCACGCCGCCGGGTCTATAACCCCGACCGCCTCAAGTACCCGATGAAGCGGGTCGGCAAGCGCGGCGAAGGCAGGTTCGAACGGATTTCCTGGGACGAAGCGATCAAGATCGTCGGCGACAAGCTGAAATACACGATCGACAAGTACGGCAACGACGCCATCTACTACCAGTACGGGTCGGGCAGCACCGGCTACAACATGGCCGGCCGCAGTTCCTGCCACCGTTTTCTCCGCGTCATTGGCGGCTACATCGAGTTTTATGGCACCTACAGCACGGCACAGATTTCCCGTGCCATGCCGTTCACCTACGGTGCAGGCTATCAGAAGAGCCTGAGCAGGGAAATCGGCAATGCGAAGCTCTGCGTTTTCTTCGGTTACAACCCGGCCGAAAATCGCATGAGCGGCGGCGGCGAAATCTATCAGGTGAATGAGTGGCGCCGGAAGAACAACGTCAGGACGATCTTCATCGACCCGCGTTACTCCGACAGCATGCTCGGAAAGGAGGACGAATGGCTTCCGATCCGTCCCGCCACCGACGCGGCGCTGGTAAACGCGATCGCCTATGTGCTGATCAACGAGAACTTGGTGGATCAGGAATTCCTTGACGCCTATTGCGTCGGCTACGACGAAAAGACCCTGCCGGCCTCGGCGCCAGAGAACGGTTCCTACAAGGCGTACATCCTCGGCCAGGGGCCGGATGGCGTTGCCAAGACACCGGAATGGGCCGCCGACATCACAGGCCTTTCAGCAGACCGGATAGTCAAGCTGGCGCGCGAGATCGGCACGGCCAAACCGGTTTTTGTCGCGCAGGGATGGAGCGTGCAGCGCCAGGCCAACGGCGAGCAGGCGGCCCGAGCCATTGCCATGCTGCCGATCCTGACCGGCAACATCGGCCTGCCGGGGACGAACGGTGGTGACGAGCCCGGCAACTACGGCTATCCGATGGAAAGGCTGCCGCTGCCGCCCAACAAGGTCAAGGCCAAGATCCCCTGCTTCCTGTGGACCGACGCGATTACCCGCGGCAAGGAGATGACCGCCCTGGCCGACGGCATCCAGGGAGTCGACACACTGCCGCAGCCCATCAAGTTCATCTGGAATTATTCGAGCAATACGCTGATCAACCAGCACTCGGACACGACGCAGACGCACAAGGTCCTGCAGGACGACTCGCTGTGCGAATTCATCGTCGTCATCGAGAATCACATGACGCCGAGCGCCCGCTACGCGGACATCCTGCTGCCGGACATCACCAACTTCGAAGGCAGCGACATCATCCAGAACGGCTATGCGGTCGGCGAAATGGGCGGCCCGATTTTCCTGTCGCCGGCGATTCCGCCGATGTTCGAATGCAAGTCGGCGTGGGACATCTGCACGCTGCTGGCTCGCCACATGGGTGTTGAAGAGAAATTCACCGAGGGCAAGAGCTTCGAGCAGTGGCTGCAGGAAGGCTACGAGAAGATGCGCCAGAAAGACCCTGAACTGCCGGACCTCGAGACGGCACGCAAGATGGGCATGATCAAGCGCAAGGCGCCCGAAGGCACCGGCGTCGCAATGGAAAAGTTCCGGGCCGACCCCAAGGCGAATCCGTTGAAAACCCCGTCCGGAAAAATCGAAATCTATTCGGAGAGTCTGGCGCAGATTGCCGCCACGTGGAAACTGCCCGAGGGCGATGTCATCACCCCGTTGCCGCAATATGTGGCCACCTGGGAGAGCTCGGAAGACAAGGAAACGCGAAAGACCTATCCGCTGCAAATGTTCGCCCGGCATCCGAAGGGTCGGACACACTCGAGCTATCACAACATCGATCTGCTGCGGCAGGCGGTGACCGACTCGATCTGGATCAATCCGATCGACGCCGAGCCGCGTGGAATCAAGAACGGCGACAACGTCAGGGTAACCAGCAAGCGCGGCGAGATTCGCCTCGTGGCCACAGTGACGCCGCGCATCATGCCCGGCGTCACGTCAATGACGCAGGGCGCCTGGTACAGCCCTGACGCCAAGGGCATCGACCACGGCGGCTGCGCGAACACCCTGACCTCGCAACGTCCCTCGCCGTTGGCCAAGGGCAACCCGCAACACACCAACCTCGTCCAGATCGAGAAAGTCTAAGGAGCTGCGAGCATGGCGAAACAATACGGTTTTTATATCGATTCGGCGAAATGCACGGGTTGCAAGACCTGTCAGCTGGCCTGCAAGGATTACAAGGACCTGCAGGTCGACGTGAATTTCCGCCGCGTGTGTGAATACGCCGGCGGCAGCTGGCAGGCGGACGGCAACACGTGGACGAACAACGTGTTCGCCTACTACCTGTCAATCGCCTGCAACCACTGCGCCGACCCGGCCTGCACCAAGGTCTGCCCGAGCGGCGCGATGCACAAGCGCAGCGAGGACGGCCTGGTCGCGGTCAACGAGGAGATCTGCATCGGCTGCAAGTCCTGTCAGATGGCCTGCCCCTACGGCGCGCCGCAATACGATGCGCGCAAGGGGCACATGACCAAGTGCGACGGGTGCTACGAGCGGGTATCCCAGGGTTTGAACCCGGTCTGCGTGGACTCCTGCCCGTTGCGCGCCCTCGAATTCGGGCCGGTCGACGAGCTGCGCGCCAAGCACGGCGCGCTGGCGGCGGTCGCTCCCTTGCCCGATGCGAAGTACACGGTGCCGAGCATTGTCATCAAACCGAATCCGAAAGCGCGCCCAACGGGCGACAAGACCGGTTTTCTTGCAAATCCGAAGGAGGTAAGCCATGGGGTGGAATGAGTGGCCGTTGATGTTATTCACCGTCATCGCCCAATGTGCGATGGGGGCGTTCTGGTGGTGCAGCTTCGCGCTGCTGGCCGGCAACCTGTCCGAGGAGCAGCGCTCGCGCCTGGAACGCGGCATGCTGGTCATCTGGGTAATGATGGGTGTCGCCTTCGTCTTTTCCAGCGCGCACCTCGGCTCGCCGTTCCGGGCGATCAACGCGATCTTCCGTTTCGGCCAGTCGCCGCTGTCCAACGAGGTCGTCTTCGGCAGCGCGTTCGCCGGCTTCGGCTTCCTGCGCTGGCTGATGGTCGCCCGCAACATCGGTAGCGAAGCGGCGCGCAAGGGGCTTCTCCTGCTGACGCTGGCATGCAGCCTCGGCTTCCTGTGGGGCATGTCGTCGTTCTACCTGATGCCGACCGTCCCGACCTGGAACACGCCGCTGACCCCGACGGCGTTCATCCTGACGGCGCTGATCGGCGGTGGCGCGGTGGCCGCAACGCTCTTTGCCTCTGCCAGGATCAGCGAACCGGCGGTGCTCGCCACCGGCCCCGTGCGCCTCGCCGGCGTCGCCCTGATCGCCGCCGTGCTCGTCACGCTCGCGCAGAGCGCCTCGCTGCCCGCGATCGGTTCGTCGATCAAGCAGGCCGCCGAGCTATCGCCGGATTACGCCGGACTGATGGCCTTCCGCTTCCTGCTGCTCTTCGCGGCGCTGGGACTCTGGCGGAAAGGGAGCGGCCGCGGCGAAACGCTGGCGGTCAGCACCGGCGTTTTCTGCGTCATCCTCGCGATGCTTGGCGAGATGATCGGCCGTGGCGTGTTCTACGGCCTGTACATGACCGTCGGCTTGCTCTGACAACCCGTAGCGAGGAACAAGGATGTCGCAACTCGAAGCCGGGAACGTTGCCGACCTGGATGCGGTGGCAGGATGCTGCCGCATTCTCGGCGCGCTGTTCTACTACCCGCCGGACCACGCCGCCGTCGCCCCGATCGTGGCGCTCCTGCGCGAAGGGCGCTGGCCGCAGGCGTGGCCCTTCGGCCCCCCGGACGAACTGGAACGCGTCGGCGCCGACATGGCCACGGCGCTCGCCGGCCCGGAGGCGATGAAGGCGCTGCTTGAAGAGCATCAGCGCCTGTTCATCGGCCCCGACCACCTCGACGCCCCGCCCTGGGGATCTGTTTATCTTGAAGAAGAGGGCACGCTGTTCGGCGACAGCACCCTGGCGCTTCGCCACTTCCTCGACGCCGAAGGTGTGGCCCTGCAAACCGCGCAGCATGAACCCGAGGATCACATCGGCCTGCTGTTCTGGGCAGCGGCGTGGCTTGCCGAGGTGAAACGGCCTGTTGCCCTGCGTCGCCTGCTCGACAAGCACATCCTTTGCTGGTCGGAGGCCTACCTGAACCAGTTCGGCGAGGCGGCCCGGCACCCGTTCTACCGTGCGCTCGAACGGTTGGCCCGCCTGACCCTGGATTCCCTGCAGACCGCCCATTTCTAGGCAAGAAGAGGGGGCCGCCGCCGGCTCCCCCGACGTCCTTCTTGCCGCCAGCTCCACGCCTCCGCATAATCTCCGTCCCGTCGTCACACACCGGGACGATGCTCTGCCTCTTCCTCCCTCAACAGGAATCAGAGAACCCCGGTCGGTTTTCCTTGGAACTGGCAGGTCAATATGGATTTTCGGAAGCTGCGGAATTTCGTGGTCCTCGCGGAAGAGCTGAACTTCTCGCGAGCCGCGGAAAAGGTACACCTGACCCAGTCAGCTCTGAGCCGAAGCATCGTCTCGCTGGAAAACACGCTCGGCGCACGCCTCTTCGATCGCGGCAACAACGGCGTCCTGCTGACACCTGTCGGAAAGATACTGCTTAAACGGGCGCAGTCATTGCTGCTCGATCTTGGCAGTCTCAGTCAGGAAGTCCGTTTGATGGCCGAAGGGGAGACCGGGGACATTTCGATGGGCGTCGGGCCGTTCCCCGGCTCGACGTTGATGCCGCCGGTGCTGGCCGAACTCGTGCGCGAGAAGCCGCTGGTCCGGGTCGATGTCGAAATCAACAACCCGCGGCATCTGCTGGAGCATTTGCTGCACGAGCAAATCGAATTTTTCGTCGCGGACCAGCTTTCGATCCCTCCCGACGCGCGTATCTCCATCCGTCCGCTCGAACGCTTGCATGTCGGGTTTGTTGTCCGCGCCGGACATCCCCTGACCTTGAAACAGAATTTCACACCGCACGACATTCTGGACTATCCACTGGCCTCGATACGGATCTCGGGGCTTCGGCGGAGCGCCATCGAGCAGTATTTGGGCGTCACCGCTGAGCAGGAGTTGCGACCGTCTGTCGTCTGCGACAATCCGGCGCTTCTTGAACTCGTGACGCTAAATAGCGACGCCGTCGCGCTTACAACATTCGCCTCGGTGCACCGCGAGATCAAGAAAGGCGATCTGGTTATCCTGCCGACATCGAAGGCTTCCGTTCTCTGTTCAGAACTCGGGGTCGTCTCCCTGAAAGGCAGGACCCTTTCGCCAAGTGCGCTATGGCTGATTGAACCTAAAAATCTCAGTTGAAGACGTGCAGAGAGGCTGAACCGATGGCAGGCTATGGGTTTGAGCCTGACGGATGGAGTCACCCGATGGGTGAGTCGAAATTTAAGCGTTTGCGCAGCGAAGAAATG
>Ga0302250_1001193_pt1 | contig 20601 bp, 12 predicted proteins | sample AAG_RA_Asp_MG_FD_193536 | JGI IMG/M metagenome (GOLD analysis project Ga0302250, IMG submission 193536) | Enriched activated sludge microbial communities from anaerobic digester in WTTP, New Holstein, Wisconsin, United States - AAG_RA_Asp | ecosystem: Engineered > Bioreactor > Anaerobic >... | reverse complement strand
GTACGGGCGTTGATGCTGGTATTTTCGATCCTGCTGTTGCCGGTGTTGGCGTTCACACAATTACCTATACTTATACTGATGTTAATGGTTGCGACGATGTTTGTTCATTTGACATCACCGTTAATCCGTTACCGGTTGTTACCTGTCCTGCCGACTTTGCAGTTTGCGTTGACCTGGCTCCGTTTGCCTTAACAGGCGGTGATCCGGTTGGTGGCGAATACACTGGAACTGGTGTTACTTTAGGTGTATTTGATCCTGCTGCTGCCGGTGTTGGTGTACACGTTATTACCTACACTTATACCGATGGCAATGGTTGTGTTAATTTCTGCCAGTTTAATCTCACGGTTAATCCATTACCAGTGGTTACCTGTCCTCCTGCTTTCGCAGTTTGTGTTGATGAGGCTGCCTTTGAACTTACCGGTGGCGATCCTGCAGGTGGAACCTACAGTGGCGCTGGTGTAGTCGCAGGCTTCTTTACCGCAGCTGATGCCGGAGTTGGTGTACACATAATTACCTATACCTATACTGATGGAAATGGATGTGTCAATTTCTGTACATTCGAAATTACCGTTAATCCTCTGCCTACAGTTACTTGTCCTGCCGACTTCGCCCTCTGCGTTGATGCATATCCTGTTACTTTATTGGGTGCTGATCCAATGGGTGGTGAATACAGTGGAATGGGTGTTTCTGCTGGTATGTTTGATCCTGCAGTAGCTGGTGTTGGTGCTCATACGATTACCTACACTTATACTGATGGTAATGGTTGTACCAACTTCTGTACATTTGTGATTACTGTTAATCCATTACCGGTGGTTACATGTCCTGCCGATATGGATGTATGTATCGATGCTCTTCCGGTTGAACTTACCGGAGCCGATCCTGTAGGTGGTGAATACAGTGGAACCGGTGTAACATTAGGATTCTTTAATCCTGCTGATGCCGGTGTGGGCACATTCATGATTACCTATGTTTACACAGATGCTAACAGCTGTGTAAACTCCTGTACTTTTGAAATTACGGTTCATGACCTTCCGGTTGTAACATGTCCTGACAACATCGTGGTTTGTGAAACCGCTGCTGCTTTTGCACTGGATGGTGCATCACCTGCAGGTGGTGTTTACAGCGGCGTTGGTGTAAGTGGTGGAATGTTTGATCCTGCTGCTGCAAATGCTGGTGAGAATTTCATTACCTATACCTATACTGATGTATATGGATGTGTCAACTATTGTGAATTTATTATTACAGTAACTCCTCTGCCTACTATTTTACCACTTCCGGATGATACGCTGCTTTGCGATGACTGGGATGGACCTAATGGTGTATTCTTCCCCTACTTTATCAATGCAACTGCAACGGATTACTCAAGTCTTGAATGGTCCTCCACTGGTACAGGTTCATTCGATTTCACCGATATCGAAGATCCAACCTATACCTTCAGTGCTCAGGATATGCTCGCAGGTTCAGTTACTTTCACACTCACTGCGTATCCGGTTGGATTATGTACAGATGTTGTTACTGAATCATTTACTGTTTTGATTCCTTCACAGTTAATTGAAATCCCTGCTGGTTGGAGTGGCATTTCATCCTATGTTATACCTACTATCCCTGCTGTTGCCAACGTAATGGCTCCATGTCTGGATAAGATGATCATCCAGGTATCCATTGGTGGTGTTTACTGGCCTGAGCAAGGTGTTAATACCATTATTAACTGGAATGTACAGGTAGGTTATAAAGTTAAATTCGCCGAGCCATGCTGTCTGCCTATCTTTGGTGCTCCTGTTACATGGCCGTCAACGGTTAATCTCAACATAGGTGTTAACTATATGCCTGTTCATTCACCGACCCCGGTTAAGCTGGTTGATGTATTTGGCGCCGATACGACCAAGATCATCCTGGTTGTTGATATGTACACCTTACAGGTGTTCAATCCTACCTTCGGACCTTTCAATACACTTATCTATCTGCAACCTGGTGTTGGTTATTTAGCCTTCATGGCTGCTTCTACCACTATTACCTATCCTGTTCCTCCTCTTACTGCCTCAGTAGGTTATGCTGAACCGCGTGAACCATTCCAGGTTGTAAATCGTACCAATTGGAACGATATATACAATACCGGAAATCCTCACATTGTTTCCATTGACCGTTCTGCTTTGGGTATGCTTGAGGTTGGAGATTATATCGGAGTATTCTCCTCAAACGGACATTGCTCTGGTATGGTTGAATATACAGGTCAGAAAATGATGGTATTACCGGTACTTGGAGATGATGAATTCACTTCTGTAAACGAAGGTTTCGCTCAGGGTGAATACATGAACTACAGATTATATCGGGCATCAACCGGTGAGGAATTTAACGTTTCCGTTACTTATGATGCCAGCTTCCCCAACTATGATGGAACCTTCGCAACCTATGGGTTATCGAAGATCATCAATATGACTATGAGTGCTACTTCCATCAATGAGAGCAATGAGAATAATGTAACCGTTTATCCCAATCCTGCCCGTGATTATGTAAATATCAGGACTTCAGTTGAAATTAAGAACATTCAGGTTCTCAATTTTATGAGCCAGGTTGTTTACCAGCAGAATGTAAATGGTTATGAATTCAAGATTGATGTGAATAATTACGTTAAAGGTGTTTACTTTGTAAAAGTAGAAACCACTAACGGACTTGTTTCCACCAAACGCATTGCCATTGAATAGTATGCCTGTTTAAACTTTAAAAGGGCTGGGGAAACTCAGCCCTTTTTTATTTATTCTTTGTACACAAAAAAATGTAATTTTGTCAACTGATTCTTAAGATATGTAGTTAGCTATGTTTAGATTACCGGTACTTATAAGCATTTTCCAAATCTTCTCGTTATTGGCAATATCTCAGGGTGTACCACCAGGGTGGCAATACACTGTAACACCTGTAACCCATATTATCTCGATACCTTTGTCCTGCAACCCTGATATAAATGGATATCCTCTTGAACCTGGTGATTACATTGGTGTGTTTTATGTTAATAATTCCGGCACTTTAACTTGTGGGGGTGCAGTGGAGTGGTGGGGTGATCAGAACGTTGGACTCATTGCCTTCGGTGATGATACGTGGAGCCCGGTTAAGGATGGATTTTCGGCTAATGAGCTCATTAATTGGAAAGTATTTTCCTGGCGAGTTAATAAAGAATATTCAGCCACCGTTACTTATAATACCAGTTTGCCAAATTTTACAGGATTGTTTGTGTCCAACGGTTTATCAGGTTTATCCAGTCTTGATGCATTTGGTTTGTTCGTATGGGCAACAGCTGATCCTGATACTGCCTGCGTAGGAATGCCCGTAAACCTGAATGCTGTACCTTCCGGCAGCTCTGATTATACCTTCTCATGGGTCTCAGTACCAGCCGGATTTAACTCTATTATACCCAACCCTGTTGTTTATCCTAATATAGGTACAAAGTACGTGATTACTGTGAGCGCTGGCGGAGATTTCGTTCGTGATACAGTTTCTCCGGTCATTTCTCCGGGTCCTATGGGTTCAGTTGGATCAAATGCTGCGATTTGCCAGGATCAGATATATCAGGCCAACGCCTATGCTACAAATTACTCCTCTTTGTTATGGCAAACTTCTGGTGATGGATTATTTAGTGACCCTTCACTTCTGAATCCGGAATACATCCCCGGTTCTTCAGACATTTTTTCTGGTTCTGTAACCCTTACCATGTCGGTCTTTCCTATAGAACCTTGTTCAGGGATTATCTCGCCCTCTCTTATACTTACTATTCAGAAACTTCCTGAGATATCTGCCGGCGATGATCAACTGGTATGCGAATCAACCACAGTGCAGTTATTGGCTGAATATAACTATTCTTCTGAAATTATCTGGGAAACTACGGGAGATGGTACGTTTTCAAATCCTCAGATGACAAATCCTTATTATACACCTGGACCTGAGGATATAGAATCAGGCTCTGTGTTACTTCAGGTTACTGCATTTCCGATATCTCCCTGCACTGTTCCCGTTTCTGATGAAATAGTCATCTCTTTTTCCCGGCTGGCCTCCTGTAATGCGGGAACTGACCTTATTGTTTGTGAGGATTTAAACATTGAAATTTCAGGCTCTGCCTCTGATTATTCCGGGGTTTTATGGTCTACTACAGGAGATGGCATTTTCCAAAACCCTGAGAATCTCAATACAGTTTACACTCCGGGACAAAATGATATTCTTACTGGTTCCTTATATTTAACCCTTACGGCCTATTCAATCGAACCGTGCACAGGAAGCGCCACTGATTCCATGCTTCTTTCGGTGCAATATAAACCCCAGGTAGATGCAGGTGACGATTTTACTATTGCATCAGGGCAACCTGTAGACCTTTCCGGACAGGGTGTTTATATCAGTTCTGTATTATGGAGCTCATCAGGCGATGGTGTATTCTCCAATCCTGATCAGCTGATTACTCAATATTTCCATGGGCCGGGTGATCGTTCCACGGGTGGTGCAAGATTGTATCTGGAAGCCCAGGCTATTATGCCTTGCAGTGTTAGTGTAACGGATAGCCTCTTTGTTACCATTGATACAACTGTCAGTATTCCGGATCGACCTGCAAACCGGATCTTTACTTTCCCAAATCCTGCAAGAGATGAATTGCAGCTGTCACTGCCTTTGTCCACTTCTCCATATTTTATAAAGATATATGGAATGGATGGAGTTTTAAAAAGGGAGACAGAGTTTTATTCCGGAATTGAAACTGCAAAGTTTGATATAAGTGATCTGGAAAGTGGTATTTATTGTCTGGATGTATATTTAAGAAATATTAACATTTACTCCTGGAAAATTGTCGTGAGTAAATAGTTTATAAATTATTAACAAAATTTAAGTCAATATAATCAGTTTTATTGAGAATATCACTATTTTTGAAAACTAAAACATACAGTAGAAAAATACTGTTAAGAATTCTTGTAAAAGCCTTTCCAGAAAAGGCTTAAGCAAGAAATTGAATTTTTTTATGAAATTAATTTTTGGATTTATAGTAACTGTTTCAATAAATAGACTATATTTGTTTGATAAAATATGAGTTTTATCGGAATAGTATATCATTTTTAATTAATCAATATGAATCACTAAAAAAGGAGGATTACATGTATCTTAAAGTTTACAAAGTAAAACTACTGATGCTGTTGATGTTCTTCCCTTTTTTGCTTTTGGCACAAACGCCACCTGCAGGATGGGAGTACACCAACACGCCTAACTCTCACACCATTGCGATTCCGTTGTCTGCAAATCCACTCTTTAATAGCGTTGCCCTTCCGGCTGGTAGCTGGATAGGTGCTTTCTATATGGACGGCGCTGTTGAAAAGTGTGGAGGCGCAGTTCAGTGGAACGGAACGGGTAACGTTGCGCTGGTTGCATTCGGAGATGATGAGACTACCACCCCTGCGCTCAAAGAAGGCTTTGATGAAGGGGAACTGATCACGTGGAAAGTTTATATCAACTCACTTAATGCCGCTTTTGCAGCTACTGTCACCTTTGATGCCACATTACCCAATTCGGACGGATTGTTCCATGCATTTGGCATGTCGGCTCTTACCAGCTTAACCTCAACAGGTTATGTTACACAATGTATCCCTCTGTCCGGGGTAAAATTCGCTTCCAGTTACATTCAGGATCTTGATCCGAATTTCAGGAATATCTGTAATGAAATTCTTCCAAATCTGAATCAGGCCAAGAACTCAACCGGCGCCACTTTAAGAAAAGTTGGTCCTAACTGGGTAAATGGTATTGGTAACTGGGTTGTTACTGAAGGATACTGGTTTAAGATGAATACAGCCGGCGAACTTTGTTTAACCGGAACCAAGGTTAATCCTCAAACTCCGATTGCACTCAGTGGAGTACGTTTTGTTGCCTATCTGCACGATTTCCAGATGAATGCTGTTACCGCTTTTGCCACCATTCTCCCCAACCTCAATCAGGCCAAAAACTCTACCGGTCAAACTCTTAGAAAAGTTGGTCCAAACTGGGTTAATGGTATCGGTAATTTAAAACCTGGCGAAGGTTACTGGGTGAAGATGAATACAGCCGGAACCCTAATTTATCCTGCTGCAGATAATTCCTCAAAGGCTTCCGTACTTGGAACCAACCTGAGCGCCCCGAAGGATGATCCTGTTCATTTTCCGGTTATCTGCGGAGACCCTGCCGAAAATACCTGGTCGGTATATGTGAGATCAGCCACTATTGGCGGAGTCACTATGGAACCTGGTGATGAAATAGCCGTTTATGACGGAGCAACTTGTGTAGGTTCAAAAGTTCTGACTGTGGTACCTTCACCGGATACTCAGTTCGAAACTGAATTGGTTGTTTGGAGCACTTTCTGTTTCAGCGCCGGATATACTGCCGGTAATCCTGTAACTTTCAAATTGTGGGATGCTTCTACCAATACTGAAAGCGTTATCTGCGATGTAGTATATAATAATGAATATGGTGATGCCTGGTCAGTGCCATTCTTCCCGAGTGAGTGCTGCCAGTATAGTATGGTTGATGTTAACTGTACTGGTCCGGAACCTCAATGTGAAGTTCCACCTACTGCCAATGCAGGGGATGATGCCTCTGTATGTGCAGGTGAAACATTTACGCTCCTTGAAGCTAGCGCAACTGGCGAAACTTTTGTTTGGTCATCCAGTGGTGATGGAGAGTTTGGTAACCCAGGACTTGTAAATACTGTCTATACTCCGGGTCAGAACGATATCGCTGCCGGTTCGGTAACGCTTACGCTGACGGCTTCGGCTCCCAACTGCGATGATGCTGTTGATGCTATGGTATTAACAATTGATCCATTACCTGAAGTACCGGTTTGTCCTCCGGATTTAACCGATGTTTGCGTTAATGCAGCCACATTTGAGTATGGCGGATATACTATTGATCCCGCTGTTTTAGGTGTTGGAACACATGACTTTACGATTACTAATTCTAATAACTGCGGAGTTGAATCCTGTACTTTCCATGTAACCGTTATCGACCTACCTGAAGTACCGGTTTGTCCTCCCGATATGACTGATGTTTGTGTAAACGCTGAAGCTTTCGAATATGGCGGATATACCATTGATCCGGCTGTTCTGGGTGTAGGAACCCACGATTTCACCATTACCAACAGCAATCAGTGCGGATCAGAATCCTGTACTTTCTATGTGACCGTTATCGGCTTACCTGAAGTACCGGTTTGTCCTCCCGATATGACTGATGTTTGTGTGAATGCTGAAGCATTTGAATATGGCGGATATACCATTGACCCGGCTGTTCTGGGTGTAGGAACCCATCCTTTCACCATTACCAACAGCAATCAGTGCGGATCAGAATCCTGTACTTTCTATGTAACCGTTATCGGCTTACCTGAAGTACCGGTTTGTCCTCCCGATATGACGGATGTTTGTGTAAATGCTGAAGTATTTGAATATGGCGGATATACCATTGACCCGGCTGTTCTGGGTGTAGGAACCCATCCTTTCACCATTACCAACAGCAATCAGTGTGGATCAGAATCCTGTACTTTCTATGTAACCGTTATCGGCTTACCTGAAGTACCGGTTTGTCCTCCCGATATGACAGATGTTTGTGTAAACGCTGAGGCTTTTGAATATGGCGGATATACCATTGAGCCTGCTGTTCTTGGAGTTGGCACCCACGATTTCACCATTACCAACAGCAACCAATGTGGAAGTGAATCCTGTACTTTCTATGTAACTGTTATCGGATTACCTGAAGTACCGGTTTGTCCTCCAGATCTTACAGAGGTTTGTATTAATGATGCTGCTTTTGAATATGGTGGTTACTTCATTGATCCTGCCGTTTTAGGTACCGGAACATTTGAATATACCATAACCAACAGCAATCAATGCGCCAGCTATTCATGCTCATTCTTTGTAACCGTGATTGGCTTACCGGAACCTCCTGTTTGTCCTCCCGATATGGATGTTTGTATCAATGCTGATCCATTTGTTTATGGTGGTCAATATATTGAACCTGCACTCCTTGGCGTAGGAACTCATGTGTTTGAGATGACTTCATCCAATCCTTGTGGTGTTGAAACCTGTACATTTAATATTACTGTTATCGGATTACCTGAAGTACCGGTTTGTCCTCCTGATCTGGAAGTATTTATCAATGCAGAACCCTTCGAATATGGCGGATATACCATTGATCCATCTTCATTAGGATTAGGTGCTCATACATTTACCATTACCAATAGTAATCAATGTGGTTCTGAATCTTGTGATTTTATTATCACTGTAGTACCAGTCCTGGGACCTGCTCCGGTTCTGACTTCTGCAATTGGTGGAGAATATTCTGTAGCTCTTACCTGGACTGCCATTGACAACTATCCTAAACTGGTTCACTTCCCTGACGTAATCGGTGATCCGGCTGAAAATACATGGTCGATCTATATCAATTCTGCTGTACTTAATGGCTTAAGCCTGGTAGCTGGTGATGAAATAGCCATTTTCGACGGTGACAAGATCGTTGGCAGCAAGATTCTGACTGTTACTCCCACTCCTGAAACCGTGTTTGATACTGAACTTGTTGCTTTCAGCACACTTTTCGCCGGACCGGGATACGTAGCCGGAAATCCTGTAACTATGAAAGTATGGCAGGCAGCCATTAACAAGGAAAGTGAAATTTGTAATTTCACGTATCAGGATCCTTATAACGAAGCCTGGATTCAACCCGTATTCCCAAGTGAATGCTGTCTCTATAGTATCATGGATCTGGCCTGTACCTACCAACCTGACTATACTCCTACCTTTAATATTTATGAAGAGACTCTCGGCCTTATTGCTGCCGGGGTTGAAGGTAATGAATATGTGGTAGATGGTCTTGATTGTGCCACTGAGTATTGTTTCTATGTTACTCAGATTTTAATGGAACAGCAAGAATCTGATCCGTCCAACGTACTTTGTGCTACAACTGCTGACTGTCCGGATATTGATATTGACTGGGCAAACCTGCAGTGGCCTCCTGAGGGAACCATTTGTGAGAATGGCGCCGGTTTAACTGTTTACGCTCAGGTTTACATAGATAATGGTATCCTTGCTGAGAATGGCTATGAAGGACTGGATGTCTGGATTGCCGTTGGAACTGAAGATACTGATCCTGCAACCTGGGATATGTGGTATCCTGCAACCTTTGCCGGAATCAGCGGATATACCGGAAATCCGGAATATAGCGCTGTAATTGGCGAAGATCTTCCTTTAGGTACTTATTACTACGCCAGTAAATTCCTCTATAATGATGTTCATTACTTTGGTGGTTTCAGCGGTGGTTTCTGGGATGGTATAAACAATGTTTCCGGAGTATTAACTGTAGAGGATTGTCAACCTACCTGTGTTCCTGAATGGGTCAATGTACAATGGCCTCCAAACGGAACCATTTATGTTGGTGATGATTACACCGTATATGCTCAGGTTTATATTCCCAACGTTTCTGGCCAGGGACCAGTTGAAGGTCTTGAGGTGGCTATTGGATTCAGCACTGAAGATGTAAATCCCGCAGATTTCACCAACTGGGTACCTGCATTTTTCAATGTAAATGCTGGTAATAATTCAGAATATTTGGCCAATATTGGTCCTTCAATCACAGAACCCGGAACTTATTACTATGCAAGCCGCTTTATTTGCGAAAATGCTGTGGTTTATGGTGGTCTTGGCGGATTCTGGGATAACAATTCTGGCGTACTTGAGGTATTACCTCTGGTATGTGAAGTTACATGTCCTGCCGATTTTGCTGTTTGTATCAATGATGAACCCTGGGAAATCTGGGGTGTTTCTCCGGAAGGTGGTGTATTCAGTGGCGAAGGCGTTGTAGATGGAACCATGTATGATCCTGCACTGGCAGGTGTTGGTGAACATCTCATTACTTATGAATATACATGTCCAAACGGTGTTACCGGAACCTGTGAGTTTACCATTACCGTTAATCCGTTACCTGATGCACCGGTTTGTCCTGATGATCTGACGGATGTATGTATTAATGCTGAAGCTTTTGAATATGGCGGGTATACCATTGATCCTGCTGTACTTGGAGTTGGCACCCATCCATTTGTGATCACCAACATCAACGAATGCGGAAGTGTTTCCTGCACTTTCTACGTTACTGTAGTTGCCCTACCGGAATTGATTGAGGTTGCTTTGGAAATTACTGAAAATGCAACTGATTGGTTACCAGTTGATGGTACCATTGCTGATGGTTATTCAATATGTTTAGATCCTGCATCAATGGGTTATGCATTAAATATTGCAGATTTGGATGCCAGTAGCGAATTGGCTGTTGGATACAATGGATTCTATGTTGACACATACCCTGCAGGTTATTTCGAATATTGGGATAATCGTGAAGTAAACGAAGATGCAGTTGTTGGAACATGGCAGGAGTGGATGTGGCAGATTATTAATGGTAATCAACCGATTTTCTATATTGGATTTGACGGTACAGATTATATGTTGGTCGACGGTCTTAAAAAAGACTTTTCCGGTCAAATTACCTACCTTGCTCTTCCAAATGATTATCCTGTTGGTGATTATACTTTCAATGGTTATGTTACCAGCGCCAATGGTTGTATGTCAGAACTGATTACTGTGGGTATGGAGTTTAAAACCTTACCAGTTATCGAATGTCCTGATGATATCTCAGTTTGTATCAATGCTGAACCATTGGTATTCGGTGATGTAGTTTTCGATCCAGCTGTATATGGTGTTGGTGAATGGCCAGTAACCTTAACTGCAACCAACGAATGCGGAAGTGTATCATGTACCTTCTATGTAACTGTTATCGGCTTACCTGAAGTACCGGTTTGTCCTCCTGATCTGGCTGTTTGCCTCAATGAAGAAGCCTTCGAATATGGCGGATATACTATTGATCCTTCAGCTTTAGGTGTTGGAACCCATGAATTCACTATAACCAACAGCAATCAATGTGGTAGTGAATCATGTACCTTTGTAATCACCGTTAATGATCTTCCGACTTATACTTATGACTTATCTGCTACCGAGATTTGTTATGGTACTGAAGTTACTTATTATGAGTATTTCACCGGTGTTGCTCCCTGGACAGTTGAATTCTACTGGAATGGTGAATTGATGACATTCACTACTTCAGAAAATCCAAGTATTACCTCTGAAGTACTTTATGAAACTGCAGTATATGAGCCCATCTCAGTTACCGATGGAAATGGTTGTGTATCTCAGGTTTCACAACCAAGTACCATTACTGTAATTCCTTTACCGGAAGTACCAGTATGTCCTCCCGATATTACCGTTTGTATCTATGATCAACCATTCGAATATGGCGGGTACAACATTGAGCCTGCAGTATTGGGTGTTGGAACCCATGAATTCACAATAACCAACAGCAACCAATGTGGTAGTGAATCGTGCACTTTCTACGTAACCGTTGAAACCAGCTCACAAACTGTCAGCTTACCAGCAGGATGGTCAGGATTCTCCTATAATCTTGAACCAGTTGACTGTGCAGTTGATATGATATTTGCTGCACCAGTGTCTGAAAATAAACTTGGTCGGATTGTTACCACTTATGGCACTTACATTCCTGCCGGACAGCCCGGAGGTTCTGTAAATTCAATAGGTTGTATTACCAACAGACCTGTTGATCCAACCATGCCAGGTGGCGCCAAAGTGCTAATGAACGGTGCTTACGATGTTGTTGTTGACGGATGTCCTCTTCCTTCACAAGTAGTAATGCTCAGACAAGGTACTAACTTTATGCCTGTGTACAGTTTTGATCCTGTATCAACTACCGGATTATTCCCACCGCAGGTAAGCTATGTACTTGAGATTGGCGGAATCAAGGTTTGGTACAAATCTGGTGTGAAAACCCTTCAATGGTTAATGCCGGGTAAAGCTTATACCGTTGTTACCACCGGTGCATGCCAGTTTGAGTATCCTGCAACTGACAATACCAATATGAAGATCACTGAACCTCCTGCAATTAACCTGACTTCCTGGAACGATGTGAAGATGAGTCAATCGCAACATTTCGTTTCTATTGAAGGCTCAGCTCTTTCAAATCTGCAGATCGGCGATGTAATCGGAGTGTTCAACGCAAACGGTCACAATGTAGGTATGGTTGAAATTACCGACTATAATGTTAGCGGTGTTTCCGTATTCATGGATGATATCTCAACCGTAGAAGTTGATGGTATGACCGAAGGTGAAATGATGAACTTCAAGGTATTCCGTCCGTCAACGAGGGAAGAATTTGTTGCTGAGGCTACCTATGATGTATCATTACCTAATACCAACCTCTTCAGTGAATATGGACTGAGCTCTGTGATTAACTTCACACTTAACATTACCGGTATCAATGATATCATAGCCAGTGAGATTTCAGTATACCCGAATCCTGCATCAACATTGGTTAATGTTATTTCAGGAGTCGAGATCAGGAATGTTAAACTGGTTAACTTTGTTGGTCAGGTGGTTCTTGAACAGAACGTTGACGCCAATTCTGTGAGACTTGACGTTTCAAATCTGACCACAGGAATTTACTTTGTAAAGGTCGAAACCACCAGCGGTGCAGTAGTTACCAAAAGAATTACTGTTAACTAACCGGTAGGACTCTGAATATTAAGGGGAATCAGCAATGGTTCCCCTTTTTTTATGCCGTGTTTAAAAAATTGAATATAATTTTAGGTTTGTGTTTCTATGAAGATAAGTTTTCGCTCAATACCTCCCCTGAATTGACCTAAATAAAAAACCCATCGAACAACAGGTGTTAATCAATGGGATATTTCTTCGTAGCCCCACCAGGGCTATAATTATAATATTATAATTTATGTTTAAGTTTGTCAAAATATGTTTAAAATATAGTATTTATAAGGGGTTTCAGGGGATGGATAAAAGGGGGCAAACATAAAAAAATATACAAAAAATAAAAAAAACCGTCCCCTAAACCGTCCCCTCTGTTTTTATTTTACGTATCTTTGTATCATGTTCAAAAACCACAAAATATTACAGTTATGGCAACCCCTAAATTTTTACTGAAAGACCCAAAAGCAACGGGTAAAACCCTGATTTTTTTGATTTATCGGATTGGCGAAACCCGTTTAAAGTATTCAACCGGGGAAACGATTGATCCCGGGTATTGGGATACAAACCGGCAAAGTGCAACCGAAACCATTAAGGGAAACAAAACCCTGTTAGACAGTTTAAAAACGATCAATTTACAATTGAACCGGTACAAAAACAAAGTATTGGAGATTGAAACGTATTGGAAAACTCAAAAAATTGATCCAAACATTGAGAATCTAAAACAGGAATTGGATAAAGAATTTAAAAAATTGCCTGATCCTGAACCCGTCCCCGATCCTGAACCCGAACCGGCCAAAATAACCCTATTCGGTTTTATTGAAACCTATATTTCAAACGTACGGTTTACCCGGACGGTACCCCCGAAACCCATAAACCCCCGGACAATCCAAAAGTATCGGACAACCCAACGGGTATTAAAAGAATTTGCAGCCAAAAAACGGGGCGGGAAATTGGATTTTGAAAATATTGATTTACTGTTTTATCATGATTTTACAGAGTTTTTGCAAAAGACCTATAAACATACACCAAACACCATTGGCAAATACATCAGGAACCTGAAAGTATTTTTAAAAGAATCGACCGAGGCGGGTGTAAATACCAACCATTTGTTTGAAAGCAAAAAATTTGCAGCCCCAACCGAGACGGTTGAACATATTTACCTGAATGATCAGGAATTGGATAAACTGTATTTTTTGGATTTGTCAACCTGTAAACGGTTGGAATCAGTCCGGGACTTGTTTCTAATTTCCTGTTATACCGGTTTAAGGTTTCAGGATTTTACCACAATAACCCCGGAAAACATTATTGACGGCAAAACAAAACTGAAAATCAGTACCCAAAAAACGGGGCAAACGGTTGTAATCCCTATACATTGGCGGGTTTCCGAAATATTGACCAGGTACGAAAACAATTTACCCAGGGCAATCAGTAATCAGAAAATGAATGAATACCTAAAAGAATTGGCGAAATTGGCCGAAATTACTGATCCCGTTCAAATAGTGAAAACAAAAGGCGGGAAACGTGAAATCCTGAATTTTGGAAAATGTGAGCTGGTGACCTGTCACACCGGGCGGCGTACCTTTGCAACCAACCTGTATAAAGCAGGGGTACCGGCACAAAGTATCATGAAATTGACAGGACACAAAACAGAGGCGGTTTTTATGAAATATTTGAACATTGGAGAGGAAGAAAACGCAAATATTTTGTTGAATCATGAATATTTTACCCGGGGACGTTTACGGGCTGTTTAAATCAAAACACCATGAATAAAAAGATAATTGACAGATTGTTAGGTTTTGGCAATTCGCACATTATTGAACTGCCTGCAAATATTCAAAGATCAAAAGGGGTTACAAAGTTTCAGGTTTTTTTATCAATCAAACCGATATTGACCGGTAAACTTTATTGGTATGCACTAAAACAAGCTTACACCCAATCAGATAACCTGTATTATTACAGTTATGATATAAAACAAGCTTTTAGCAGTCAGGAACCACACCGGGAAACAATGATGAATCAATGTGAGCAAAAGTATTTACAAGGGTTGCCAAACGAAATTACAATTTACCGGGCAATGACTGTTAACGAATTTGAAAGCGGGGTTTTTGGCGTTTCATGGACTTTGAAAAAAAACATTGCAGATTTTTTTAGTAGTACATACGTACGAAATATTGATACATACGGGATTAAAAAAACCATTGTTGAAAAAACAATCAGTAAGGATCAAATAATTGCTTTTTTCAATGATAGAGATGAGTTTGAAATAATCCATATTACGGGCGATTTTAAAACGTTTACAGAGGGGTTGAGATCAAACAATACAAAACCATTAACCTAATATGAAAATGAAAGCAAGTAAACCCTATTCAATTACAGGCGACCTGAAATCGTTTCAGGGGGATTATATTGAACGGTATTATCATGATAAAACAATTGGATATTTAACCGGTACAATTGACCGGCAAAAAAAACTTATTAATGATCTTTTTAGCCAGTTGGAAACCTTACAAAAGATTGGTTTAAACCCCGATCCCCGGCCAACCCGGGACGGTAAAATTATCAGGCTAAACCATTGAGAAAATTATTAACGTTCAAAAACCATAAACAAAATGATTGATCATTTAGAATTACAGAGAGATTTAGAAAGGTTAAATTTTATTGACCAATATAAGGAATTAACCACGATCCTGAAAGATTGGGAAAATGATATTTTTTGGCATTATTGCGATATCCCTGAAATTTATACCCGGGTTATTTTGCCCTTACAATCATATCCCATTGAATTACAGCCAATTTTAAAAAAGCACTTACTTTCATATCGTAAAACCTGTAATCGTGCGGGATCAGAGGCATGGGAATACCTTGTAAATAGGTTTTCCGAAAACGAAACCCCGGTACAAAAAAACCAGGCGACCGATCAGAAACCCCAAAACGAAATTGAAAAACCATTACCCCCGATCCGGGAAATATTTAATCCCCACGATTTTTTTGAAAAACTATTGGGAAAACTGTTAGAAAATGATTTTTGCACCCTAAACCGGGCAACCGGTCAATACTTTTGGAAAAATCCTAAATCGTTATTGGCGGGGTTGACAATACAATTAAGGGACAAACACCGATTGACCAACCATGAAAATCATTATCAGTTTGATATTTCTAACAATCAGGATTTGGGGCGGTTGTTTTGTCAGTTTTTCAATGTGAAATATGATAACAAAACGTTTCAACCCGATCGAATACAGGACAAACACAAAAAACCGTTTAACTTTATTACTGCCTTTTAGCGGGATTATGTAAAAACGGACTACAAAACGGACGTCCGACCGGACAAACCGGACAAAACAAAGCGAAATTTTGATACATTTTTGCAGCGATTAACAAAAAATCGCTAAAAAATGGATACATTGATTTTGCACCAAACCCCACTAATTGAAATTCAAAATTTCATAAGTGAGACCATAAAACAGGAACTGAAAAACCTGATCCCCCCACCACAACCAACCCCCGAACCTGATCCCGATTGGTTGACCCGGAAACAAGTTGCCAACCGTTTAAATATTACATTGGTGACAGTTGACAAATATACCCGATCCGGGATATTACAGGGATACAGGATTGGCGGCCGGGTAAAATACAAAGCCAGTGAGATTGGCAAAGCGTTTCAGGCAATCAAAAACGCAAAATATCAGAGGGGGTAAAAATGACAACCGTAATTAACAGACACCACAAGGGGAGCCAATACGATGTTTATATTGGCCGGGATAAAAGGCACCCGGAAACCCGGGGAAAATGGGGGAACCCTTATACATTGGTAAACAATGGGAAAACACCCCCTGAATTTATTGTAAGTACCCGGGGCGAAGCAATAACCAAATACAGGGAATACCTAACAACGGGCAAAGGCAGGCACCTGTTAAACGATTTACACGAATTAAAGGGTAAACGGTTGGGGTGTACCTGTAAACCATTGCCCTGTCATGGTGATGTATTGGTTGAACTTGTAAACAAATATTTTGAATAAAATGGAAACAACAAAAAACCCCGATCAATTGACCAGGGCAGGCGAAAACGAAAGCGATAATAACGGCAAAGATAACAATTTTTCAGGCAGTCAGGAATTTAGAATTTACCGGGCGTTTACCCGATCCCCAAAAACGATGTTAATGGTTGCACACCAAACAAACATTGAACGGGCAAATATTTGCCGGTACATTGCTAAATTGAAAAAATCAAATCAGATACAATTTGTTGGGTTTGATTTATGCGAAGTTTCAAAAGTACGGGCGGGGTATTATCAAACAACCTGAAACAATGGAACCGGTAAATTTTGATCAGGAAATTTCAGTATTTTCAAAAGCAGTACCCGGCAAAGATATTGACAGGGATTTAACCCCGGTTGAGTTTGTAAGTATCAGGGCAATGTTAGACAGGGTAAAAACAGGATACTATAAAAACATTGTTGAAACAGCCCGAAAAAAGAAAAGCGAATCAACTGAAAATGATGACAAATACGGGGTTTTTAAGAAATACCACGTCCCGGGGTTTACATTGTCGGCAAAGTGTAAAAACCGCAAAAAAGAAATCCCGGCAAATGAAAAACTAATTGAACACACCGGTATTTTACAAATAGATATTGACCACCAGGAACCCGGGAAAATCCAAACATATTTTGAAAACCTGAAAACCGACCCTTTTATATTGTTTGCCTTTCAATCATTGGGCGGGGACGGTATTAAGGCGGGGTTTAGAATACCGAAAACCACCGATCCCCAGGTACATGGGAATATTGCAATAAAAGTATCTGAATACCTTAAAAGGAAATATGATATTGTACAAGATCCAAAAGTTAAGGATTTATTTCGACTGTTTTTTATCGGGTACGATCCTGATATTTTTATTAACCCAAACGCAAAAATTTATGAAATCAAAAACGGATATGACAAAGGTGACAACCCCAACCCGATCAGGGCAATTGAACCACAACCAACCGGGGCAAAAACAAACCAACCCGGGAACCATGATCAAACCGATAAAGATAAATTTTTCAAACAAGGTATTGAGACGGTAAAAAAGATCATTAATGAATCGGTAAATGGTACCCGGCACCATGCGAGACTGAAAGCAGGATATTTGGCGGGCGGGTACATTGCAGGCGGTATTTGTACCGAAAGCGAAGTAATAACAGAGGTTGAAAACACGATTTTAGCCAATACCACACTACCAATACATCAGGCCTTAAAATCATTCAGGGACGGGATAAAAGCAGGGCAAAGCAGCCCAATAGATTTGTACAGGCTAAAAACCGACCGGGATAATTACCTGAAAGCAAGGTTTGACAATTGGCACAATCAAAACAAGGCGTTTGATTATGACCCGGAAACGGGTGAAATATTGCCCACCGATCCCCGTATCAGGATCATTGACCACGAAACCAATACATTTGGTGTTTACTGTTTTAAATTTCAATTGCACCAAAAAAAACAACCAACCATAATTTTAACAGGAATTTACCAGGGCGGTTTTTTTGACCTTTTGCAGGAAAATGGTTTTTACAAACGATACATTAATGGAAATGATTATCGGTTTATCAGAGATCAGGCCGGTATCATTGAAATTATTAGTCCCGTTCAAATCAGGGATTTTATAATTCAGTATGTAAAAACATTGGGCGGGTTGGAATTTTCGTATTTGGGGACGGGTGCAAAGTATCAAAATGAATACCTGTTAGAACAGATTTACAAACAATCCCAAAACATTTTTTCAGAAAGCTATTTAAGCAGTTTGACCCCCCACACCAAACCCATTTTGACCGATACCCCGACCCAAATTTATTTCCCGTTCAAAAATTCATTGATCATGATAACCCGGGACGGGATTAACCAATTAACCTACGATCATTTAAACCTATGTATTTGGAAAACCCAGATCATTAACAGGGATATTGAGTTGGCCAACCCTGACAATGACAAATATTTTAGGGTGTTTCTGTATAACGTATCAGGGGAAAACGTACAAAGGTTTGAGGGGTTTTGTACTGCATTTGGATATTTATTGCACAATTACAGCAATCAAAGCGGCCGGGCTGTAATTGCCTACGATATGGAGCTGACAACGGCCAAACAACCCCAGGGGGGAACCGGCAAAGGGATATTTGCCCAGGCATTTAGGCAATTAAGGAAAACAGCTGTAATTGACGGCAAAAAATTTGATCCGTCCGACCGTTTTTGTTTTCAGGCAGTCAATGAGACAACCCAGGCGGTTTATATTGACGATGTGAAACCAAATTTTGATTTTCTGAGATTAAACAGCGCACTAACAGAGGGGTTGACCATTGAGCAAAAAAACCAACAATCCGTTAAACTGCCAATTGAGCAAAACCCCAAATTTTACATTACTGCCAATTCAGTTTTACAGGCCAGTGGAAATACATTTGACCGGCGAACCTATATTTTGGAGTTTGCACCATACTACAAAAACATTGAGAGGGCAAACCCCGGGAAAAATCCGATTGAATTGGTACATGGGAAACGGTTTTTTGATGACAGTTGGACAAATCAGGATTGGAATGATTTTTTTGCCTTTGCTTTTAATTCCTGCCAACTGTATTTGATACGTGGATTGGTTTTTTATCAAATTGAATCAGTCAGCAAAAACAAAGCACTGCAAACGACCAGTGCCGAATTTTACGAGTTTATAACGCAAAAGGATTTGAAACCGGGGATTGAATACGATTTAAAAGGGCTGTTTTCAGATTTTAAGCAGGGGTATTTTGAAAATGAAAATTTTGATCAAAAAGTATTTACCGAGTACCTGAAAAAATTCACAACGGCAAACGGTTGGACAATGACCCGGCGAAGGTCAAATAATGTTACATGGATAAAATTTGTACCTGAATAAAACAGTCACATCAGTCACATGACAGTCACATGACAGTCACATGATAAAATATTGATAATTAAATAGATATGAATATAAAAGTCAAAACAGTCACATGAAACGGGGGTTTTTACCCCCCCCCCATAAAAAACGTATTATTCTATCATGATACAATGTAAATACAAAAATATTGGGGGGGGGGGGGCCCCCCCCTTTTGATGTGACTGATGTGACTGATAAAAATGTTAATGATTGATAATCAAATAAATAGAAAGGTGTAAAAAGTCACATGATGTGACTGATTTTTTTCTAAAACAGAAAATAATGGAAATAACAGACAAAAAAACCGAGGGAAACAAGGCGTTTGAATTTGAAAACGAAAATCGTTTGAGGGTACGATTGGCCGGGTACTTGAACCGGGTGCAAAAGGATCATGATTTTGTATTCAGATTTGATTTGGCCGGGCTGTTTACTGATGACAAACAACGGCAAAATTTAATCAGGTATTGGAACCATGAAAGTATTGGTTTCCCCGACCTGCAAATAATATCAGAAAATAGGGTTTGTTTCATTGAACTGAAACGGGGCGGTATTTCGCCAAATACCCTGATCAGGCCAACGGATATACATGGGAAAAATCAATTGGCAATGATCCACAAATTAAGGGGATTCGGTTTTAGTGCGGGTTTCGGTATCGGGTTTGAACATTCCCGGGCGCAAATATTGACCTTTTTAAGAGGCGGTAAAATTGAGATATTGTAAACCTAACAAACAAACACCAATGAAAAAAGAACAAAACACTGATCCCGGTATATTGACCAGGGATTTACGGGTAACCCTTAAAAAAGTTGTACAGGCCGAAATACAAAAACTGCCTGAATATTTTGAAAACATGGAACCCCGGCAAAGGGTTGAAACGTTAATAAAATTACTGCCTTATGTATTCCCCAGGGTTGAACCGGTACATTTAACAGAGGGGGAACCGTCAAAATTTGATTGGTAACATTCACAATACAATTAGGTTATTTTGAAAAATGGGACGGTATTCTAATGATCCGATAATATTGGAAAACTGTATTTCAATTGACCTGAAACACCTGAAAAAATTGGGGTACCTTAAACCTGATCAGATCAGGGCGGGCGGGTT
>Ga0302250_1001192_pt1 | contig 20605 bp, 13 predicted proteins | sample AAG_RA_Asp_MG_FD_193536 | JGI IMG/M metagenome (GOLD analysis project Ga0302250, IMG submission 193536) | Enriched activated sludge microbial communities from anaerobic digester in WTTP, New Holstein, Wisconsin, United States - AAG_RA_Asp | ecosystem: Engineered > Bioreactor > Anaerobic >... | reverse complement strand
ATACCTTAATGCATCAGTATATACCGTTAAAAAGCCTTTGATTCCAGTATATTTGCAGTGAATATGATTGTAAAATTCCATGAAGCTACGGCTTCAAGGAGTGCAATATGTATGTGAACTTAGACAGCCACTCGCTGAGTCTAAAATTAAAGGGGACTATCCCTCGTTACCGCGAGGGGTAGTCCCCTTTAATTCTGCATTCGGATTCTCTGGGAAGGGTCTAACCCTCGCAGTAACGAGGGATAGACCCTTGAAATACAAATACCCAGTGGCCGGTTACTATTCCAATCATGATTGACGGAAAGGATTTTTAATGATAATATGTTGCCATAATCCAAGCCATCTCCCATCCGAAAAATGCGGACGGGACCCGTTAACAGATGGCCGGAAAGTAAATATGATGAAGCACTACGAATACACTTATCTGACGCGGCAGGATATGTCCGAGGACGACGCCAAAAGTTTGCAGGATAAGATCGGGTCGTTTGTCACCGGCAAAGGCGGCACGATTGTTGATGCGCCCAAAGCCCGCAAACAACGGCTGGCCTACGCGATCAAAAAACAAAACGCCGCGTATGTGAACACGATTTTGTTTTCTTTTGACCCCCAAAATCTGGCGGACCTCAAAAAAGACATTGCCGGAGAAGCCGAAATTCTGCGGGGATTGATTTTGGCCTACGATCCGAAAAAAATGGAAAAAGAAGTCCGCCGCGGCCGCCCGGCAATCGCCACTGCGGAAGCGCCGGCCGAGACGCCGGCCGAGACGAAGCCGAAATCGGAAAAAACTTCTCCGAAAGAAAAAATGCCCGCCGAAGAGAGTGAAGAAAACAAAAAAGACGCGCCGGCAGAACCCGCGCCGGCCGCCGCGGAAGCGCCGGACAAGCCGAAGCGCCGGACAAAGATCAAGGCCGAATTGCGCGACATTGAAGAAAAACTGGACGAAATCCTCAAATAAATTCATAATTTTTAATTCATAATTTATAATTTTTAAACAATTTTTAATTTAAAAATTTTAAAATTGGATTTTGTTTAAAAATTTCAAATTTCAAATTAAAAATTACGTTTGATGAATCTCAACAAAGTATTTCTCATCGGCAGGTTGACGCGCGATCCGGAAATCCGGGTGATGCCCAGCGGCCAGCAGGTGGCCAATTTCGGCATGGCAACCGACAGCTTTTACACCGACAAGAATTCCGGCCAGCGCCAGCAAAAAACGGAATTTCACAACATCGTGATGTTCGCGCGGCTGGCGGAAATCGCCGGCCAGTATCTGAAAAAGGGGTCGCTGATTATGCTGGAAGGCCGCTTGCAGACGCGCGATTGGACCGATCAGGCGGGCAACAAACGCTATCGCACCGAAATTATCGCCGAAAATATGCAAATGGGGCCGCGGCAAGACGGCAGTGGCCAGTCGTCGTCGGCCGAAAACTACGCAACCGCCGCGAGAGTCCCGGAAGACAGGCCGGCGGCAAAGTCCGCCAAACCCGCCGCCGCAAAGGCGGAGCCGGATATTCCCATCATTGAGGAAGACGGCGATATCAACGTGAAAGACATCCCCTTCTAAACCAATAAATTTCCAATTTTCAATTTCCAATTTCCAGCAAATTTTCAATGATTCAATGGCCAAACAAAATGCGGCATTATCGTTTGAAAATTGAAAATTGAAAATTGCGAAGCGAATTATATGGCTTGCTATTTTTGCCAAAAAAACATCCAAACAATTGATTTCAAGGACACCGAGATTCTCCGGCATTTCACTTCCGGAACCGGCAAGATCCGCCCCAAAAAGAAAACCGGCGCCTGCGCCACGCACCAGCGCCAGATCGCACAAGCGGTCAAACGCGCCCGCTTTTTGGCCCTGATGCCCTAGGGAATCGCAAAAGATTGACAATCAACAAAAAATCCGCTTTCGGCGGATTTTTTGTTGATTGATGAATGATTATCAATGATCAATTGATAATTGATCAATTATTGATTATTAATTATTAATTATTAATTATTGATTATTGATTATTGATTATTGATTATCAATGATTGATTATCAATGATTGATGATCGCTAATCTTTTGAATCGTCAAAAGTGGCATCAATTTTCACTTTTAATTCGGATTTTATTTTTTCCAGAATTTCGGAATTTTCGCGCAAAAATTGCTTTGATTGTTCCATTCCCACCCCCAGTTTTTGCTCGCCGAACATTATCGTACTGCCGGATTTTTTGATTACTTCCAGGCTCAACCCCGTGTTGATCACGTCGGAAAATTGGGAGATGCCTTCGTTGTAATAGATGTCGTATTCCACCACTTTGAACGGCGGCGCCACTTTGTTTTTCACGATCTTGGCCTTCACGCGATTGCCGATAATCTCTTCGCCGTGCTTCAATTGGCCGATGCGCTTCAATTCAATCCGCACCGACGCATAGAATTTCAGCGCCATGCCCCCGGGCGTGGTTTCGGGATTGCCCCACATCACGCCAATCTTCATCCGCGTTTGGTTGATGAAGACCACGATGGTATTGGTTTTGGCCGCCACCGCGGAGAATTTGCGCAAGGCCGACGACATCAGCCGCGCCTGCAAACCGATTTGCTGGTCGCCCACTTCGCCGTCAATTTCCGCGCGCGGAGTCAATGCCGCCACCGAATCCACCACAATAATGTCCACTTGCCCCGACTTCATCAGGGTTTCCACAATTTGCAAGGCCTGTTCGCCCGAATCGGGCTGGGAAATCAAAAGATTGTCCACGTTGACGCCGATGCGTTTGGCATACATCGGATCCAACGCGTGTTCGGCATCCACAAACGCGGCCGTGCCGCCCTTTTTCTGGGCTTCGGCCAGAATGTGCAACGACAGCGTGGTTTTGCCGGCGGATTCGCCGCCGTAGATCTCCACGATCCGGCCGCGCGGAATCCCGCCCACGCCCAGCGCCATATCCAGCGAAATGCAACCGGTGGGAATCACGTCCACATCCACTGCCTTGACATCTTTCAACGTCATAATCGCCCCCTCGCCGAACTTTTCGCGGATTTCGTTCAGCGCCGCCTGCAACCCCTTGTTCTCTTTATCTTTGTCGGCCTTAACTTTTTGCCCCTCGCTTATTTTTGTTTTTTTCATTGAATTTTGATAAACCTCGTTTGTATTATTGATTATACTGATTATTCTCCCGTTCACCAATAACCAGTCGATCAACAATGTTTGACGCGGTAATCGCGGTGAATGTCGCCCGCGGATATAAATTTTTAAATGGCGCGGGCATTGCGGCGGTTTCTTTCCATTTGCATTCATAAGCGGCAATAACCTTGCCCGCATTTGACGATTCCACCAAATCAATTTCCGCGCCTTGCCGATCGCGCCAAAAATTAATCTCGCTGTTCCGCCCGGAATAAGCGCGATCCTTTATCATTTCGGCGATAAAAAAATTCTCAAAAATCGCCCCCCTGTCCGGGCGCAATTCAATCGGATCGGTGTTCCCGATAAGCGCGTTACGCATACCGACATCATAAAAATATATTTTGTGGCTCTTGTTGATTTCCTTGGTTTTGTTGGTATATAGCGGCCGCAAGCGAAACGCGATGAACGCTTGCTCAAGAAGCGTTACATAATTAAGAACCGTGCCGCGGCTGATGCCTGCCTCTTTGGCAAGTTCCGAATAAGATATTTCACTGCCAACCCGCAACGCCAACAGCTTGACCAGCTTTTCAAAAGTGAACGGATTGCGAATTCCCCCGAACAAAAACAAATCTTTGAACAAATAATCTCCGGCCAATTCTTTGACCAGCGATATTTTTTCTTGGCGGGTTTTGGCATTGGCAATTTGCGGATACGACCCAAAAGCGAGATACTCTTCAAGATTGTTTTTTATAACGCGCGCGCCGTACGCTTGCACCAATTCTTTCACGGACAACGGATACAAATAAAACTTGCGATTCCTGCCGGTGAGCGGTTCACTCACTTTGTTTGCCAATTCAAAAGAAGACGATCCGGTCGCAATAATTTGAGCGTCTTTTTTATTGTCGGCAATGAGTTTTAGAACAATACCGATATCTTTAACTTTCTGCGCTTCGTCAATAACCGTCAAATCATGTCCGGAAATTATGTCCACAAGTTCCCGTCCCGACCGGCCTTCAATGAGAAGCGCATCTTTGGGATCATCGCCTTGAAGATATAGTGGATTTTTGAATTTTGCCATTACCGACTTTACCAGCGTGGTTTTGCCAACCTGTCGCGCCCCGTATAAAACCAATATCGGCTTTTTGCCGATATTTTTGCAAATATCATCAAATATCGTGCGTATATAATTCATATCGTTATAATGGGTCTGTTGCCAAATTAGCTTCAGAACGAAATTTTCAGATTTCGCGCGAGCCAAACGAGGAAAGAGGAGGCATACTTGGCTTAAAGTATGCCGACGATTGACAAATTTGGCGCAACCGAAAGATGGAAGTTGCAGTTGAAGCTAATTTGGCAACAGACCCATAATACAAAATATATACTCAAAATGCAATAATAATCGCATTTTATGAACAATCCCTCAGACTTTCTGCCAGCCGTCGTCGCCTTGCCCGCCCTCAACCTCGTTGACGTCGCCCGACATTCCGCCGGGGATATCTCCCGGAGAGTCAATCACCGACACCAGCACATCGCGCGGCTTGGCGCCGTCGCCTTGCCCCACCACCCCGCGCTCTTCCAGCAGATCAATCAACCGCGCCGCGCGGGCATAGCCCACGCGCAGGCGCCGCTGTAAAAACGATGCCGATGCTTTGCGCGCCTGCACCACCACCGTCTTGGCTTGTTCATACAGCGGATCGTCGCCAAACCCCTCGCCGGCGCCTTCGGGCACCCCGAACATACTGCCGCCGCCGTTATACTCCCGGCCGGGCTCGCCCATCATCAAGCTTTCCAGCACTCCGTCTTCAATTTTGAATTCCGGCGGGGAATTGTTTTCCTTGATCCATTCCAAAACTTTCTTGCTTTCCTTTTCGGAAATATAGGGCCCCTGGATGCGTTTGGGTTTGGGATATTCCGAAGACATAAACAGCAGATCGCCGGCGCCCAACAATTTTTCCGCCCCCGAAATATCCAAAATCGTGCGCGAATCAATCTGCGACGCCACCTGAAACGCCACCCGGCAAGTGATGTTGGCCTTGATCAGGCCGGTGATCACTTCCACGCTCGGACGCTGGGTCGCCACGATCAAATGAATGCCCACCGCCCGCGCCATTTGCGCCAGGCGCACGATGCCCGCCTCAATTTCCTTGCCCTTGGTCGCCATCAGATCCGCCATTTCGTCAATAACGAAAACGATATAGGGCAGGGATTCGTCGCCGTCCTTGGCGCATTTCTCGTTGTAACTGGCAATGTTTCTTGATTCTTTTTCGCCCAAAATGTCAAACCGGCGATCCATTTCCGCGATCGCCCATTTCAGCGCGGCAATCGTTTTGTTGACGTCAAAGATTACCGGCGTCAGCAAATGCGGCAGTTTGTTGTAGCCGCGCATCTCCACCCGCTTGGGATCCACCAAAATCAAGCGTAGCATCTCCGGCGGATTGCGATAAAGCAGGGATGTCAAAACGCTGTTCAAAAATATGGTTTTGCCCGTGCCGGTCGCGCCCGCCACCAGCAAGTGCGGCATCCGGGCAATATCGGAATAAATGGGACTGCCCAGAATGTCCTTGCCCAAAGTGATCAGCAGATTCGCCGGCGATTGGGCGAATTGGTCGGTATCCAAAAGCTCGCGCAACCCCACGCCCGCGCGGCTTTTGTTGGGCACTTCCACGCCCACCAGTGATTTTCCCGGAATCGGCGCTTCAATGCGGATCGACGAACTGGCCAGCGACAGAGAAAGATCGTTGGACAGCGTCGTGATCTTGGAAAGCTTGATGCCTTCGGCGGGCTTGAGCGCATACTGCGTTACCGACGGCCCCACGATGATTTCCGGCGACATTTCCACCGGAATGCCGAAATTTTCCAAAGTTTTTTTGATGATCGCCGAATTCTGCTTGACATCGCCGGCCAGCGGCGCCGAATCACGGCAATCCAAAAGATCCAGCGGCGGCATTTTATATTGGGCTTTTTCCATCAGTGCGCCGCGCGCCGCCGCGGATTTTTTGGCGGCGGCCGACCGGCCGTTGTCGTTTTTCGGCGCCCCGCCCCGGGCGTTGATCATTGAAAATTTGGGAATGGCAATTGTCGGCGCGAAAGGTTTTTTGGAGGTTAAAGTTTCTTTTTCGGGCAGGGCTTTCTTTTTGAGCGCCAGTGCCGTTTTTTTGGTTTCTTTTGCGCCCAATGCCGGTAGGCGGAATTTGGAAAGATCCGGCGCCGGCCGTCCCAAAAGCCACCAAAAAACCATCGCCCCCGCCGCAAAAAGCGCCGCAAAAAACGCGCCGGCAACCCAGGAACCGAACAGATTAAACGCCGGCAGGCTCAGATAATAGCCGATGCCGCCCCCGCCGCGCGCGGTATAATCAAGGTTTGCCAAAAAGCCGGCCGCGCCGGCCAGAAACAAGAGCGAGGCCAGCGACAGCGACGCGGCAAACCGCGCCTGTTGGGAAATTGCGCAGGCGGCGCCGGCGGCGAAAAAAATCGCCGGCAGTAAGAATGCCGCGCCGCCCAGCGCGCCGCGCAGTCCGGCGGCGAGCCAGTTGCCGATCATTCCCGCCAAACCGAAAAACCCGAGCGCCAAAACCAGCCCCGCCACCGCGAATAAAATGCCGGCGGCCCATCGTCCGGTGCGCCCGGGAAAATGGAACAATTCGGGAAATTTGAAATTTTTTTTGACCCGCCCGCGCGCGCGGCGGCGGTGGTTTTTTTTCATACGCAGAATTATGAAAAATCAAAACTAGAAAATAAATATTGCCGGGGAAGTAGCGGTATTTGATACCGCTAAATTTTAGCGGTATCAAATACCGCTACGATTCTTCGGGACACCGCCATCTTCGGCCGGCAATGCCTCTTCCGTTACCGCCGCGGCGGCGCCGAATCCCGTGCCCGCGGGAATCAGTTTGCCGATGATCACGTTTTCCTTCAATCCGTCAAGACGGTCTTCCAGCCGCTCCAAACCGGCCTTGATCAGCACCCGCGAAGTTTCCTGAAAGGACGCCGATGAAAGCCATGACCCGGTCGTGAGCGCCACTTTGGAAACGCCCAGCAATACCGGCACAAAGTCCACCGGCCGCAGTTTTTGCTCAATCAGCCGCTTGTTCTCTTCCAGTACTTGCTTCAATTCCACCACCTCTTTTGGGGTGAACAGGCTATCGCCGGGATCTTTGATCTTCACGCGGGAAAACATTTGCCGGATGATCACCGCCACGTGCTTGTCGTGAATCGTTGCCCCTTGGGAACTGTAAATATGCTGAACTTCCCGGAGAATGTAGCGTTGCACCGCATCGCGGCCCACCAGCTTGTAAAGTTCCTTTAAATCCAAACTGCCTTCCCAAAGCGGCCGGCCCTTGGTAATTTCGTCGCCGGCGCGCACCAAAACGTTAACATTGCCCGGCGCCGAAAATTCAATCGTCTGGAAATTCGCGGCGCGCGACGGCGCGTCTTCTTTCTTGTCCTCGGCGGCCTTTTTCCGCTTTTTGGTTTCTTTTTTGCCGTCCTTGGGCGCGTCCTTGGATTTGATCTTGATCCTGATGATTTTATTCTGGCCCTTTTCGGAAATGACTTCAAGCACCGTGCCGTCCGCCGGACAGATCTCGGCTTTGCCGCCGGGAATCCGCGCTTCAAAAATTTCTTCCACGCGCGGCAACCCGGAAGTGATGTCCGTGCCCGAAGCCACGCCGCCGGTATGGAAAGTCCTCATCGTCAACTGGGTGCCCGGCTCGCCGATGGACTGCGCCGCGATAATGCCCACCGCTTCGCCCAGCCGCACCATTTGGTTGTTGCCCAAATCCCAGCCGTAGCATTTCTGGCACAATCCTTTTTCGGATTTGCACGACAGCGGCGTCCTGATCCTGATTTTTTCAACCCCCGCGGCGATCAGCCGGCGGCCCGTCTCCCAATCAATCATTCCCCCCTTCTTGATAATCGTTTCCTTGTCGGACTTGACGGTTTCGGCGCAAACATGGCCGACGACCTTATACAGGAAATTCTGCCCGATTTCTTCGGATTCCTTGAGATAAATCTCCATTCCGTCGGTATCGCCGCAATCCTCTTGGCTGATGATCGCTTCGTGGGCGACATCCACCAGCCGCCGCGTCAGATAGCCGGCGGTGGAAGTTCTCAACGCCGTATCCACCGTGCCTTTCCGCGCGCCGTGGGTGGAATTGAAGTATTCCAACACGTCCAATCCCTCCTTGTAGGAATTTTTCACCGGCAATTCAATGATGTCTCCGGACGGATCCACCACCAATCCTTTCATTCCCGCCATTTGCACCGGCTGGGACCACGAACCGCGCGCGCCGGCATCAATCATCTGGTAGACCGAGCTTTCTTCCGACAGGGTTTTGGGCACCAAATTCTCAATCGTCGCCTTGGTTTTGGACCAAATTTCAATGATCTTGTTCTTCTTCTCGTCTTTTGACAAAAGTCCCTTTTGATAATAATCTTCGGTTTTTTCCACCTCCTTTTCCGCCTCCTTGATGATGCCGGCCTTTTCCGCCGGCACGTGGAGATCATCCATTCCCCATGAAATTCCCGACAATGTGGAATATTCAAAACCGAGTTCCTTGATGCGGTCCAAAGTATCCTCCACCGTTTGCACGTTGTAGTGGCGGATTACGTCTTCGGCGATGTTTTCCAAATCTTTGACTTTCACTTTTTGGTTGACGAACGCAAAATCTTCCGGCAGGGTGCGGTTGAAAATAATTCTGCCGACCGTGGTTTCGGTAAAACCGGGCGCCGACGGCTTGACGCCGCGCACTTTGATCTTGGCGCGCATATCCAAATCCCCGAATTCATAGACCATCACGGCTTCGTCGGGACCGGCAAAAACCTTGCCCTCGCCTTTCGCGCCGGCAACTTCGGCGGTGAGCCAATAACAGCCCAGCACCATATCCTGATAAACCGTCACCACCGGCGTGCCTTTGGCGGGTTTTAACAAGTTCAAGCTGGAAAGCATTCTTTCCCGCGCTTCCTTTTGCGCCAGCGCCGACAGCGGCAGATGGACCGCCATCTGATCGCCGTCAAAGTCGGCGTTGAACGCCTTGCAGACCATCGGATGGATTTGCAGGGCCTCGCCTTCAATCAGCACCGGATAGAACGCCTGAATGCTCAACCGGTGCAGGGTGGGGGCGCGGTTGATCAGCACCAGTTTGTCTTTCACCACCTCTTCCAAAATCGCCCAGATTTCGTCGGTTTCGGCTTCAATCAGCCGCGACGCGCCGCGGACATTGAATGCCATCTCTTTTTCCAAAACGCGGTGGATCACGAACGGCTTGAATAATTCCAGCGCCATTTTCTTGGGAATCCCCACTTGGTTGAGCCGCAAATGCGGGCCGACGACAATTACCGAGCGTCCCGAATAATCCACGCGCTTGCCCAAAAGATTTTGGCGGAACCGTCCCTGTTTGCCCTTGAGCATATCGGCCAAAGATTTCAACAGCCGCCGTCCGCCGGTGGTCGCCTGCGTGGTGGTGCCTTTTCTCATTCCGTTGTCAATCAGCGAATCCACCGCCTCCTGCAACATTCTTTTTTCGTTGCGCACGATCACTTCCGGCGCGGCGATCTCCTGCAGATATTTGAGCCGGTTGTTGCGGTTGATGACGCGGCGGTAAAGATCGTTAAGATCGGAGCTGGCATATCGGCCGCCGTCCAGCTGGACGATCGGGCGCAAATCCGCCGGCAGAACCGGCAGAGCGGTGATCAGCATCCACTCCGGGCGGATGCCGGCCTGATGCATTCCCTGCAAAAGTTTCAGACGGATGTAAATTTTTCTTTTTTCCTCGGGAGTCGCGGTTTCCAATTGAACTTTCAGGTTTTTGACCGCCTCGGCCAGATCAATCTTTTCGCACAGCTTGCGGACGGTTTCCGCGCCGGTGCCGGCCGAAAAACATTGCCCGTATTTGAGCGACAAATTGCGGTATTCGGCTTCCGAAATCACCCGCATAAATTCAATGGACGCCAATTCCGATTTGGCGCGGTCGCGCGCATCGCGCAGTTCGTCAAGGATCGCCTGCAAAGCCTTTTGCGTTTCTTTGTCGCTTTTTTTCGTGTTCGGATTTTGGGACTCAAAAAGCCGCTTTTGCGTTTTGGTTTTTTCGTTGAATTCCGCTTCAATCTCGGCGGCGATCTTTTCTTTTTCTTCATTGTCCACCGAAACGATGATATAGGCGGCAAAATAGATCACCTTCTCCAGTGCCAGCATCGGCAAATTCAGAACCTGGCCGATGCGCGACGGCACTCCCCGCAGAAACCAGATGTGCGACACCGGGCAGGCCAGTTTGATGTGGCCCATCCGCTCGCGGCGCACGCTGGACTTGGTCACTTCCACGCCGCAACGGTCGCAAACGATACCCTTGTAGCGCACCCGCTTGTATTTGCCGCAATAGCATTCATAGTCCCGCTCCGGCCCGAAAATGCGCTCGCAAAACAAGCCGTCCTTTTCCGGCCGCTGGGTGCGGTAATTGATGGTTTCGGGCTTGGTGATCTCGCCGTGGGACCAGGAAACGACTTCCTCGGGAGACGCCAGCTTGATCCGAATTGATTCTAAATCTTCTACTCTCATGTTAAAAAATTTTCAATCTTCAAACCTCCAATTTTCAATGAATGTTCCAATTTTCAATGTTTCAAACGAATAAGATGCGTTTGTTTAAAAATTGGCTCATTGAAAATTTATTGAAAATTGATAATTGATAATTGAAAATTAGTTTAGCTAGCTGGTCTCTCTTTTACTTCCACGCTCAATCCCAACGACTTCAATTCGCTCACCAAAAGGTTGAACGATGCCGGAATGTTGGGATGGCGGATGTCTTCGCCGCGCAAAATGGTTTCATAGGTTGCCGCGCGGCCGGCGATATCGTCGGATTTGATGGTGAGCATTTCCTGCAGAGTGTGCGCCGCGCCGTATCCTTCCAGCGCCCAGACTTCCATTTCCCCGAACCGCTGGCCGCCGAACTGCGCCTTGCCTCCCAGCGGCTGTTGGGTGATCAGCGAATACGGGCCGATACTGCGCGTGTGAATCTTGTCTTCCACCATATGCACCAGCTTCATCATATAGATATAGCCCACGGTGATCTTGCCCGGAAACGGCAATCCCGACCGGCCGTCAAAGAGTTTTTCCTTGCCGTCTTCGGAAAGGCCGGCCTTTTTCAATTCCGCCTTGATGTCGGCTTCGGTCGCGCCCGAAAGCGACGGCGTCACCGCGTGATAGCCGAGTTTGTGCGCCGCGTAGCCGAAATGAGTTTCCAAAATCTGCCCCAGGTTCATGCGCGACGCCACGCTCATGGGATTGAGCACAATATCCACGGGCGTGCCATCTTCCAAAAACGGCATCTCTTCCACCGGCAAAATGCGCGAAATCACGCCTTTGTTGCCGTGCCGGCCGGCCAGTTTGTCGCCGGCGCGCACCTTGCGCAATTCCGCCACCTCAATCTCAATGCGCTTGATCACTCCCGGATCAAGCTTGTGCCCCTGTTCACGCGAGAAAATCTTCACGCCGACGACGCGTCCCCGCTTGCCGTGTTCCATCACCAGCGAAGTGTCTTTGACATCCTTGGCTTTTTCGCCGAAAATTGAGCGCAAGAGCCGCTCTTCGGCGGTGAGTTCCTGCTCCCCCTTGGGAGAAATTTTCCCCACCAGAATGTCGTTGGGTTTGATCTCGGCCCCCACGCGCACGATGCCTTCTTCGTCCAAGTCTTTTAGTTTCTCTTCGGAAACATTGGGGATGTCATAGGTGGTGGTTTCCGGGCCCAGTTTGGTTTCGCGCACGTCGCAGGCGAAATTTTCCATGTGGATGGTGGTGAATTTATCATCCGCCACCAAGCGTTCGGAGAGCAAGATCGCGTCCTCAAAATTGCCGCCGCGCCAGGAAGTGAACGCCACCAGCACGTTGTGCCCCAGCGCCAGATGGCCGTCGGTGATGCCGCCGCCGCCGCAAAGCGCGTCGCCCTTTTTGACTTTTTGCCCTTTTTTGACCGCCGCCTTCTGATGAAAACAGGTATATTGATTGGTGCGCAAAAAGGTGCGCAAATAATAAGTTTTTTCACCCAGTTCCTTGTCGTCGTATTTGACGGCGATGTGCCGTCCGTCAACTTCGGTGATCACGCCCGCGCCTTCGGCCGGCAGGATATGCCCCGAATCGCGCGCGATCCTTTCTTCACTGCCGGTCATCACCAGCGGCACTTCGGGCAGTAACAGCGGCGTTGACTGGCGCTGCATATTGGAGCCCATCAGCGCGCGGTTGGCGTCGTCGTTCTGCAAAAACGGAATCAGCGACGTGCCCACCGAAAGGATCTGCTGGGGGGAAACGTCAATATAGTCAATTTCTTCGCGGGCGCAAATGCCCGGCTCTCCTTTGATGCGCGCCTCCAATTTTTTGGGAATGATGTTGTTGTTCTCGTCCAGTGGCGCGATTGCCGTGGCGATGTTGTATTTCTCTTCCTCGTCGGCGGTCATATAGACCAGCTTGTCGGTCACCTTGTTTTTTTTCACTTCAAAATAGGGAGTTTCCAAAAAGCCGAAATCATTGATCTTGGTGTATGACGCCAAATAACCCACCAGGCCGACGTTCGCGCCTTCGGGAGTTTGGATCGGGCAGATGCGGCCGTAATGGGAGGGTTGCACGTCGCGCACTTCAAATCCCGCGCGCTCGCGCGTGAGTCCGCCGGGGCCGGTGGCCGCCAGGCGGCGTTTGTGCTCCAGCTCGGAAAGCGGATTTTCATTGTCCATAAATTGCGACAGCTGGGAAGATGAGAAAAATTCCTTGATCACCGCCATCACCGGCCGCGGATTGATTAACTGCAGGGGCGACAATTCCAAAACATCCAGAGTTGACATTCTGTCCTTGATGATGCGCTCCATGCGCATGAAGCCCAGCCGCAGGCGGTTCACCAGCAGTTCGTTGAGCGTGCGCACGCGGCGGTTGCCCAAATGATCAATTTCGTCGGGTTTGGCGGCGGGATCGTTGTTGAGGCGAATGATTTCCCGGATTACCGCCACGATGTCGTCCACCGTCATCACGCGATCCTTCATTTCCACGATGTCGTTTTTCTTGTCTTTGGGTTTCAATTGCGGCAGGCGTTTCCACATTTTCCAGCGCCCGACTTTGGAAAGATCATATCTTTCAAAATTGAAAAACATATTCCAGATCAGTTCCTTGGCGGTGTCGGCGGTGGTCAGGTCCCCCGGGCGCAGGCGCTGATAGATCTCCACCAGCGCCTCGGCTTGGTTGTGCGTGGGATCTTTTTTGATGGTTTCTTCAATGAAATCAACCTCGCCGTTGTTGACGTCGGCAAACAGTTCCTTGATGGCGTTGTCGTTGTCAATGCCAAACGCCCGCAAAAGCGTGGTCGCCGGCACGCGGCGCTTGCGGTCAATCTTCACGCCGATGAAGCCCGTGTGGGCGGTTTCAAATTCCAGCCACGAACCGCGGTTGGGAATGATCTTGGTGCCGAAAAAATTCTTGCCGCCGATGTTTTGGGCGGAGAAAAACACGCCCGCCGAGCGGATTAATTGCGAGATGCAAACCCGCTCCACGCCGTTGATCACAAACGTGCCCCTTTCGGTCATCAACGGAAAATCGCACAGAAATATCTCCTGCGTTTTGGTTTCTTTGGTCTTCAGATTCACCAGCCGCGTCTTGACCCGCACCGGCGATTCATAGGAATCGTTGTTCAGGCGCGCGCCCAGATCGTTCTTGTGCTTGGGCTTGTCCAGCTTGAAATCGTCAATCCAAAGCTCCATTTCTTTGCCGGTGTAGTCGCGAATGGGCGAGATCTCGGTGAACAATTCCCGCAAATCGTTGCCCCAGAACATATCCCAGCTTTCTTTCTGCAGCACCAGCAAATACGGCAGGGGCAAAGAAACTTTCGCCTTGCCGAAATTTTTTGTTTTAAGGGCCATATAACTTAAATTAAAAATTAAAAAATCAAAATGAAAAATTTTGTATTTTTGGGGTCTATCCCTCGGCTTGTCCCGAGGTAATCCGAGGGATAATCGCGAGGGTTAGACCCCTCCAACAGTATTTTTAACTTTGATCTTTCAATTTCAAATTCAAATTTGAAACGGCAGGCGCGGCAAAAAAGCAAAAAAACCCTCTTTGGTTTTTCAGGGCATATTTTGCTTAAAAATATGAATCAACGGCAATCAAGGCAAAAAAAATGAGTTAGCTCTCCCACAAGCATTGATACTAGCAGACATTTCCCAATCTGTCAAATCCACGGGGTCGTTTTGTCAAATGATAATCCCCGGGGTCAACGGGGTCGTTCCCTTTTGTCCTCAAAAGGGTGCGACCCCTTTAAAAAGTATCACTTATCGGTTATCACTTATCATTTATCATTTATCATTTGAGGTGCGCGATTGACTCCCGGCCGGTTTTTTGGCAATCTCGGACAGGACGAACTCCTTGATTCTTTGCGCCGCCGCATAAGCGTCTTCGGCCTCTTCCCATGACAATTCCAACATATCTCCCGGATAGCGATCAATAATATACAGCTGGCTCAATTTATTATAATCTTCGGCAAAATCAAAAATTTGCGGCGAAAATGGTTCCAATAAAGTGGCAATCCTGTTCAAAAAATGAATTTTGGGATATTTTTGCTCATGGAAAACCAATAACCCTTTCATATATTTTTCCGCCATTTGTTGCGCCAAAAAACCAATACAGTTGGGCGTCCCGTCGCGGTGCTTCAAAATTGATTCAATGTTTAATTGATCATCATCGGCTTTCTTCGCCCACTCTTGCCAAATTCTATCCGCGGGAATTTTATTTTGCATATAATAATTCTCCGTTATTGATAATTTCGCTTACAAATTGATCCTTCATTTTTTTTCTTCTTTCAACTTGATCGGGAGTATAGACGATAAAATCCATCGGAAAATCGCATCGCAGAAAAATGCGGCCCACATCCTCCATGCGCTTTAACATCGGATCATCGGTTTTTTTGACGATAAAAAAATCAAGGTCGCTGTCTTCGTGCGGCTCGCCCCACGCGTAAGAACCAAAAAGAATGATCTTTTCGGGTTTGTATTCGCGGGCGATTTTGTCGGCGATCTCCTGTATTTTTCGCTTGGTTTCTTCTTTTACCATACCTTCATACTACCAAAACCCAACCCCCCGTCAACCTCTCAGAAGATCTGTGCAAAAATCAGAGGGTTAGACCCTCTGAAAAAAAAGGGTCTATCCCTCGCGTTTGTCCCGAGGTAATCCGAGGGACAAGCACGAGCGGTTAGACCCTGGCAAAAGAATTTTGGGCGCGAAATTAAAGGGGACTAACCCTCGCAGTAACGAGGGATAGACCCCTTTAATTTTAAATCCAGTGAGCGGTTACCGGCCGCCCGCCGCCCAAAGCGAAGATTAACCTTCGTTACGGAAAAATTCCGTGCGCTCAAGCGTTGTCCCAATCGTTTTGATTAATTCCGGCTTGCTTTAAAATTTCCTTCAAAAGAGGAATTCCGATAACATCTCTTTGATGCGGCGATGGAATGCTCACCTTCAATTCGCCTTTTTTCACAAAGCAATGCCGGCCGCCGGAAATCGGCCCCTCAAACCCGAGTTTTTTAAATTTCTTGATCAGAATTCGGCGTGAAACCGGGCTAAACATATTGTTCCATCGTCAAAGGTTGCTTTGTTTTGTTTTTTTGTATCACCAGCCCGGGGATTGAATCGCCGTCGGACAATTTCAGCAAAATCCATTCTTCCAAAACTTCTTGCAATTCCCGGCGGCAATCTTCCAAATTTTTCGCGTTGGCCCAGACGCCTTTCACCCCGGGAATTTCACCAAAAAAAGTTCCGTCCTCCAGAATTTTATAGCTTGCCTTCTTCAATTGCTGTTTAATATATTGAGTGATCATTTATCAGTTATCATTCTTGCGCCCCGGTTTTCCATAGCGTTTTTCAATGTCCGCTTGCTCCGCGCGCGGCACAAACGGCAAAAGCGAAGCGCGCAACTTGGCAAACTCCTGCTCAAAGACTTCCCTCACGCTTTCCCTCACCGCCGCCTTCAATTCCTTTTTTGGGATAGTGATATTTTCCATATCTTCATCCTACCAAAACTCAAATCCCCGTCAACACCTCAGAAAATCGGCATCCCGGGGTCGTCCGGGGTCGTTCCCCCGGGGTCGTTCCCTTTTGTCCTCAAAAGGGTGCGACCCCCTTAAAGCATCTGCAAAAATCAGAGGGTTAGACCCTCTGAAAAAATGGAATTGACACATTTTGTTTAAGATTTATAATGAAGCCGATGATAAAAACAGCGCCATGAAACTGTATATTGCCGAATACATTGAGAATATCCTGCGCAAGGCTGAATATGAATATGATCAAGAAACCAAGAGCTGGTGCGCCAGCGCGGGCGATTTGCCCGGCGCCTACGCTCAAGCAGGCTCCGTTGAAGAAGCCAGGGAGCAATTAACCGAAGTGATTGAAGATTACATTTTGACCAGCTGACCGCAATTTAAAAACTGAACCAGCCGATAAATCCCCGCCCCGCGGGGCTTTTTTATTGTTTTGGAGAAGTCTGCCCCCTGTGTCCCCGGGGGTCGTCCGGGGTCGTTCCACGGGGTCGTTCCCTTTTGTAATCAAAAGGGTGCGACCCCTTTAAAGCATTCTATTTCAAATGCGTGGCCACTCCAGCGTTGTAATCCTGCATTATCTGCTCCGCCGTCCGCGCGTAGTTATAAACCTTCACCTCATCAATTAGGCCATTAAATTTCCCATAACTAGTCATTGAAGCAACTTTAAAAGAATTTGCGCTTAGACCTATATTGCCAGACTTTACTACTGTCGATTGAAGTATTCCATTTTGATACAAATACATCTTTGAACCATCATAAACACCTACTAAGTGGTCCCATCTACCAATTTGTTCACAGGCATTAGCAGGACAAACGCCCGAATTATCTACTACAAAACACCATCTCCTGCACGGAGAATAACTACCCATAACTAAACCGTAGCCAGATAAATTGTGTCCATCTTTTTTTCCAGCAATGCTCATCCACGTTCCAGAAGGCAGGGTTATTGCACTTGGATTAACCCAAGCTTCGATAGTTAGATTGCTTGTTATACCCAAACTACTATCGTTAGCAACATCCACAGAATCATCCACACCGTCAAAGCTCAAGGCACTGCCGTGCTTGCCTTGAGCCCAAGTCGGGCCGTTGGTCAAAACCCCGGTGTTGTTGTTCCCCGAAACATCAAACGCCCGCGCTCCTTCGCCCTCGTCAAAATCCCACTGCGCCACCGGCTTCCCCTGATTATAATGATACCTCACCTCCTCGGCGCTCAACGCCCGATTGTAAATTTTCACCCCGTCAAGTGCTGCATCTGTCCCTGGATACGCAATTTCTAAATTATCTGCAGTATTTTCCATGGAAACATATGTACCCGATGATCCTGCTGGAGTACCACCATTATAAAGTTTTCCGTCTAAATAAAATTTTATTCCGCTAGATAACGCACTGCCATCATAAGTAACGATTAGATGTATCCATTCACCTTTTTTGTATGTATTTACAAGATAAATAGCATCTCTGGCCAAAATACCGCCAGTACTACGATCATAAAGATAAAGCCTTAGCCAATTATTATTAGTTAAAGCATATTCGTTGTTTTTTCGGGCAATCAGTAATGAGTGGCCATCTCCAATCACGTCATACCTCACCCAGCTTTCTATACTAAACCCACTATCGGCAACGCCGTTCCCAAAAGTTAAACTATCGCTGTCGGCAACACTCACATAATCATCTTTGCCGTCAAATTGCAGGGCAGAGCCGTTTTTGCCTTTGGTCCACTGGGGACCGTTGGTGAGGATGCCGGTGTTATTGTTGCCCGACTTATCATTTATCAATGATCCCTTTCCTTCGTCCATATCCCAATGGCCGGCCAGGCCAAAATCCATACAGCCGGCTGGGTCTTCACTGCAAGTCTTGCCGCTGGGCCCCAAGTGCGTTGCCACCCCGGCATTATAATCCAGCCGGATCTCCTCCTCTGTCCGCGCATAATCGTAGATTTTTACATCGTCAATCTGCCCGTACCAGTCGTTATTTCCTATATAAAGATTGCTATTATTACTAACACTACTGCCTTGTTTGGAGCTAATATTAACTGAACCAATCAATTTACCATCAACATAGAAATCGCATATGCTACTTCTATTAAAAACCGCACTGACATAATGCCAATTATTATCATCCAGCTGAAAATATGGTCCCAAAAAATATCCACTGACACCAATTTCAAATCTTTTTGTGCTTGGTTTCCAAACCAAGTAATATCCCTGTGTCCCATCAGACTTATAAACAATCCTTTCCGAAACTGCGGCATCGCTTGGTGGATGCTTCACCCAAGCGCCTATAGAAAAGTTATTAGTAGATAAATTTAATGAATCAGAAGAATTGGTGCTCACATAATCATCCGTGCCGTCAAAGCTCAAGGCACTGCCGTGCTTGCCTTGGGCCCAAGTCGTGCCGTTAACCAATGTGCCATTGTTGCCGTTGCCCGACTTATCATTTATCACCGACCCGCTTCCCTCGTCCATATCCCACTGCGCCACCGGCTTCCCCTGATTATAATGATATCGTAATTCTTGAAGACTAAGGGCTCTTTTGTAAAAAAAAGTTTCGTCGATGCTCCCCGTAAAATATTTACTGCCCCAACAATAAGTCCCACTATCATACCCTATCGAAGCATTACTCATATCCATCAATGGGAAGTCATCATTCAGGGTTGATCCATCCACATATTTGCCGTTAATAAAAATCGCCTTTTGGGCAGTACGCAAGTTCACGGTGACAGCCACAAAATTCCAACTGTTCAAATTTACATCGGAAATCGGAACGCTCATACTGTCCGCTGAATGATTATTTCTTTTAATCCATAATGTCAAATATGACCCACTCATTACAATTCCATCACAATGCGCCCGATAAAAAATAGCACCTGTGATAGATTTAGGATAAAACCAAGTAGTAATTGTATATTCGTAATCAGGCTGATTGCTAACATTCAAATCTACATAGTCATCTTTGCCGTCAAATTGCAGGGCGGTGCCGGATTTACCCTTGGTCCATTTGGGGTTGTTGGTGAGGGTGCCGTGGTTGTTGTTCCCCGATTTATCATTTATCATTGATCCGCTTCCTTCGTCCATATCCCATTGGCCCACCAGCCCGTAGCTCATACACCCCGCCGGGTCCTCGGCGCAAGTTTTCCCGCTGGGCCCAAAATGCGCCGCCATTCCCGCGTTGTAATCCAGCCGAATCTCCTCCTCCGTCCGCGCATAATCATAAATCTTCGCCTCATCAATCTGTCCGTTGAAAAATTGCGCCATGCCGACAGCCGCCGAACCAAAATAAATCTGGTGGCTGTCGTCTGGGAAATTTTCGGCGTTTGTCGCACTCGCAACTTTATTTCCATCAAGATAAAATGCGATAGATGTCCCCGATTTTACAACCGCGATATTCTGCCAAATTCCGGCTTCAGACCTTGGGATCGTAAAAGCAGAAAACCCCGCGCCGGTTGATCTGTAATACAATGCCCAAACCCCTCCGCTATTCACCCTTAAAAGAAATTTATTGGTCGTCGTTCTTTGAGTCCAAAAATCGTGGTTGATTCCATCGCCACTGATTGCAGTGGAAGAGTTCACCCAAATAGATCTGGTCCAATCTCCCGTTGTGCGAAGAACGGCATTGTCGTTGACCACGGCATAATCATCCACGCCGTCAAATTGCAGGGCGGTGCCGTTTTTGCCTTGGGCCCAGGTTGTGCCGTTAACCAGCGTGCCATCATTGCCGTTGCCCGACTTATCATTTATCACTGATCCGCTTCCCTCGTCCATATCCCACTGCGCCACCGGCCCGCCGTGGTTGTAATGATACCTCACCTCCTCCGCCGTCAAAACTCTATTATAAATCCGTGCTTCATCAACCCGATTCTTCTTTCCTAATGTTCCGTTACCAAGATGAACATTATTAGCACTAATATTAAGGCTATAGGCAGACAATCCCGAAAGCACTACCGGGGCGACTTCGTTGCCATCAATATAGAACCTTATTGTTCTGTCCAACGAAGAATATGTGGTTACCAAATGATACCACTGGTTGGAATTTACACCGGTTGAAGTACTATGCCGCCAAGCTCCGTCTATCCAAAAAGCCGACATCACTCTTAACTCCCCCCAGGTATCATAAAGCAAATAACTGCTTTCTTTTGCTATAAAACCCAAATCCGAATTTTTACTACCCGTATAGTCCATAAAAACCCATGCCTCAAGAGTAATGCTGTCTGTAATGTTCAAACTACTGCCATTCCCCGCATCCACATAATCATCCTTGCCGTCAAATTGCAGGGCGCCGCCGCTCTTGCCTTGGGTCCACTTCGGGCCGTTGGTGAGGGTGCCGTGGTTGTTGTTGCCGCTGGCGTCGCGGGCGACGGTGCCGCCGCCTTCGTCAAAACTCCAATATCCCACCAGCCCTCGCGTCATCGTGTCCTCGGGAATGGCGCCCCCGCCCCCGAAAAACC
>Ga0302250_1001191_pt1 | contig 20608 bp, 14 predicted proteins | sample AAG_RA_Asp_MG_FD_193536 | JGI IMG/M metagenome (GOLD analysis project Ga0302250, IMG submission 193536) | Enriched activated sludge microbial communities from anaerobic digester in WTTP, New Holstein, Wisconsin, United States - AAG_RA_Asp | ecosystem: Engineered > Bioreactor > Anaerobic >... | reverse complement strand
CATGTAAATGCGCATGCGTTTGCTCTTGCAAGAATGCCAAGTTGTCTTCTATCTTAGGGATATTTAAACGTCTATGGATGTTTTTAGAAATCTCAGGATCAAGTGTTTGGATGCCCACTTCAAGTTGCAATGCAGCAGGTGGAAACTGAGCTATTTTTTCACGAAGGATAGCAGGAAAATGATCTGGTATCACTTCGAAATGTACAAAATACTCTTCCGTTTTTGAGAGAAAAAAGTCTAACAGTTTGGTCGCATTTTCAATGCTAAGATTAAACGTGCGGTCTATAAACTTAAAATTACGCACCCCTCGCTGCCAAAGCTTTTCAAGTTCACCTATAAAACGCCCTATTTCGATGTCACGTACTTTTTTATCGGCCGATGAGAGACAAAACTCACACGTAAAAGGACATCCACGACTCGCTTCAACGTAGCAGTAACGGTTTTTGATGTCATGGTCTGTGTAGTAATCATATGGCAATTTTATGGCACTTAAGTTAACCATGGGTGCTTTGATAACACGTTCACTTGGCATATTGCCCTCAAGGAGTGTTTTACAGAGCGTATAAAAAGCGATGTCACCCTCACCTTGAATAATGTAGTCTGCACCACTAAAATCTACACGATGTGGAAAATGGCTCGCTTCGGGACCGCCTAAGATGATAAGAACCTGTGGTGCTACTTTTTTAAGGATGGTAATGAGTTCTTGTATTTCCAACGCATTCCAAATGTATGCACCAATGCCCACGATTTTAGGCTCATACCTCAAAATTTCTTCTGCAGCATCCGCCACTTGAGAGTTGATGACAAACTCTAAAATCTTAGCTTTGTCTTTGAGCTCTTCGAGGTTTGCAAAAAGATAGCGTTGCGCAATAGAGGTATGTGTATAGCGTGCGTTAAACGTTGTTAAGAGAATTTCTTTCATAGAGTACCAGTGTTGATTTTTTCTAAAATGATTCGATCGTGTCGTTAATTATAGATCACTTATTATAATAAAACTTTTTGGTTATCTTGGTTAAAATCCAAATTCTTGAATGCGTCGGGGTGTAGCGCAGCCTGGCTAGCGCGCTACCTTGGGGTGGTAGAGGTCGCGTGTTCGAATCACGTCACTCCGACCATTTTAAAAGCTTTGTAAGTAGCTATTTTAGGGAGTCTTAAAGACTTTCTTTACATGCACTAGCAACTGGAATAGTACCCTCTAAAAACCTAAAAAATCCTTAGTTTGTGTAATGGTTTGTGTAATAGTAGACTAGAGGTCAGGCTATCAAAATATTATCAAAAACAAATAGGTCATCTAAAGTGTCTGAGAGCCTGTGAAGGGACAATAAAGTCAAAGGGTAACTATGAGGCTTCCCATAGCTACCACAAGGTTTATTTATGCAACTCTTTGTTCTTCTTTTCTGCCAAGTTCCTTTACTCTAAAGACCTTCTTACAGAACTCCTCTTCACTGATACCATCATCTAAAAGCTCACATGCAGTCATAATCTTTGATTGCAGTGCTAGTCTTTCTTCAAGTTGCCCTGTAGTGGCATTGTTCCAGTCTTGCCCCTCACCTAAGATGTGGTCTCTGATACGATTACCCATACGAAGGATAAGCCACTGTGAGGTCTTCATAGGGAATTTATCTACAAGGGCTCTAGTCATAAGACCATATTGAAGCCCTGAGCCATTTCTAGCTCCAAGCAGATTGTCAGCCAACCAAATCATCACTCTAGCTTTGAACTCAGGATTTAGCCACATAGCAATATCAACGAAGATGGCAGGGTGAACCCATGTGCCCTTGTTGTCTTTGCCTCTACATACTTTTTTGAGTAAACTCAGGTTTTCCTGTGTTTGGTTTTCTAATGCTTCCAAGAACTCTTTTGTAGAATCATTCTCCCAGTAACTTCTGAGCTCTTTCTGTGGAAGACCTTTATCTTTCCTCCATTCATTGAAGCCATCAATCAAGTCTGTCACGTTAAACATCTCTGTTTGGTTTGACTGCCTCACTACAATCCCATCTGTGAGATGTCTTTGCATCATTACTTCAGTTTTCATCTTAGTGTTGTTACTCATCTGTAGACTCCTCAAAACCTGTGGTACAAAGAGCTTTAAAGATTTCTCGCCATACAGGCTCTTTCCTGTTAGATTCACTGAGTAGATTATATAAGACATCTTCGATACTAACTTCGTCTCCCATAAGAGTTAAGATAATAAGCTCCTCTACGTGTGCCCCTTCTCCATACGACCATAAGTTTACTGCGCCGTTATCCATCAACAGGTCATCACACAAGCTTTCCCAAGCTCCTGTACTTACCCCTTGAATGATTGTTTTAAACTTCTCAAATCGTAAAAGTGCCCTATTGTACTTAAAGCTACTTCTAGCATCTTTAGCAGTAAAACCATTAATGATTCTTTCAAACCATAAGTTGTTTACTGTCTTCCAAAAATCAGAACCTTCTTTGGTCTCACACCAAACAAAAGCGTTAAGAATAGCACTCCATAAAGGTACTTCGTAATCATCTTCCATGAGACTTTTATATCCTTCAAGGTCTTTTTCAAATAAGTTGTTGGTAAAGGCTTCCTTTAGGTCATACTGCTTTAAAAAGCTCTCTAGTATTTGTATTTTGTAATTCATTGTTTCTCCTTTTCATTGTTGAAAGAATGAGCCCATACTTTGGTACAGGCTCTAGTCGACTGATTGCTCAGAACCTAAAGATTTACTTACGTTCTTTCCGTCATTGATAAGTTTTCTATTGCACATAGAAATGAGAGTTATGGGAGTGTCTTTTCTCTTAAGATGAGGGGGTCAAGGAACTTTTACCCTACGACTTTTCAGAAGCCCTATAAATTCGGCTTTCTCCTAGGATGGGGTGGGTGAAGGAATATTCGCCCTACGACTCTCTCAAAAGAGGTGTATTTCTCTTTAGGTAAGGGGTGTGAAGGAACTTTTGCCCTACACCCAAAAACAAAATAGATGTTAGAACAGACATAAACGATTGAAGACAATCTAATAAGTAATCACTTATAGCCCTGTGAGAGCCTGTGAGGACTACTTCTAGTCAGACTTAGAGTCATGGTAAGGATTGATTTATAGATGAGCTGTGGAGGCTCTGTAAGGAAAGAGACACTGGAGTTCTGATTGTATAGGTTTTCAGGCTATAGGGTTGTTGTAGGGTCTCTTTAAGTCAGACTTTAAGATAGGCTATTGGTGTGACACTTAACATCATTAACTTATAGGTCTTTGATATTAGTCTTCTGTATAAGTCATACTTACAGTCACTCTATAGTTTTACTTTCACCTCTTCTCATAGTAAGTACGAGAGATATTTATAGTCTGACTTTAAGTGATTTTAGTTATATATCCTCTTATAAGGATGAGGTCTTCTAAAGCCCTTGATATAGGGGTTCTGAAGGGGTGCTTAGCACTTTTTTAGTGCTCAAAAGTGCTAGACGTATTTTAATGCTCTTTTATCCACTCCGTTAAGAGCCCTCTCATCCTCACATTTGGGACATAGATATTGATAGGATTTCCTTCTCTAATGGCACTTCTAAAAATCCATTGTAGCATCTCATTTAAAGACCATACATTCTCGTTAACCTCTACCCCTCTTGTCTCTAAATACCTCTTAACAGGTACAGGCATGTACAGATTAAGACCATATGCTAGAGCTGTCTTTGAGGCATACTTATTGGTCGCCTTTTGGTTATGTACGACAAACCCTTTAGTGAATCCTTTACCCTTCACGTGCTTAACAGCCTCTTTAAAGGTCGTCCATAGCAACTCTTGAGATGACACACCTATCTTATTTCTAAAGTAGTTGTAGATGTTATTGCCTAACTCCTTACCTTTGATAGGGTCTCCCTTGAGATTAGAGGCTAAGCTTGTACGATGGCTACCAATGAGGTTAAGGTCGTCCCCTTCATACACATTGATTAAGTGACCTAACTTGAGTCCACGATTGAGCGTATCTGTATCAATGCGATAGTAAATACCTTTGAGGTCAAAATAAGACCTTAAGATGCTTCCTTCAAACTGATAGGTGAGTATCGTCACGCTATGGAAACTCTCAAAAAGCCCTTTAGTCATCTCCCATATAAAGACTTCTTTGTCCTTCTTTGACCTGTTGAAATCAAAGAAAACCAAGTTACCATTCTCAATCAGTTTATACTCTTGATAGAACTTTGAGTTGTGTTCAGGTTTATCTTTGCACCACACAAGAGTCATACCATCATCATCAATGGTGACAGTGCCTGAATCAAAGAGCATACGAATATCTGTAGCTTTGAGGTCATACTTGACACATGGGTCTATAGCCTCATCCAAAATAAGGTGATAATCCCTGTTATACAGTAGCTCTATGGTCTCAGCGGTGAAGTTGGTAAGCATAGCATGAGTTGAGACAATATTCTGCTCAAGCTCTACAAGCCTCTGAAGGTCTTTGAGCTTCGTTCCTTTGGTATCGCTAGGGTGCTTAAAGTCCAACTTCGGACACGCTTCAGCAATCCTCTGACACTCCTCTAAGTTGGGTGTGATGTAGATGTATTTGTGCTGTGGGTTACTATTCATGTGCTGAATAATGTGTGTTGTTTTACCACTACCCATGACAGCATCATAGATTGTGATAGTTTGTTTGAGTTCCATTGTGTACAGAACCTCCTTTCATGTGTTGATTGTGTTTGATGTACGATGAAAGAAGTCCACAGGTCAATCTATTGTCAATAATAGACTCACCTCTAGCATTATTTTTAGTAGGTTTTGGAGAGTGTTCCTCCCTTAAGATGGTGGGGGTCATCTTCTCCTAGGATGGGGTGGGTCATCAGAAGTCCCTAAAACAGGACTTTTACTCCTATGATTGGCATAGTCCTTTTGAACCATGAAATAGGTACTTTCTTTCCTATGGTGAGGGGAGTCCTTGAAAGCCTTGTAATAGGCACTTTAGAAGACACCTTAAAAGGTTCTCTCTCTTTAGGTAAGGGGGGTCATCTTCTCCTTGAGATGAGGGGGGTCATCAGAAAGCCTATTTTTAGGGCTTTTCAGAAGTTACGAAAATGATGTACAAGTAGCCTGTTTAAGTGAGAGTATGTAAAATAGTATGTATTGTTCTGTGGTAGCCTGTGAGGCTATAGAAGTATCAAAGGAGAGCTACGAGTCGTCTTAAGTCCCCTTTCGCTCTCTGTAGGCTTTGAGGATGGGTCTATTTCACTAATCCTCTACGTTTGAGATAGACAGATAAACTAGCCACGCTACAATTCCCTTTACCCATAACAGGCTCTAAGTGGTTTGAGACAATCTTATTGAGAGATAAACCTAGCGTATGAAGCTCTACAACCCTGTCAACATGTGCATCATACTTAGACTTCTGAGTTGTCCCTTTTGGTTTACCCAATACAACCCCTTGAGCCTTCCTCGCCTTGAGAGCTTCTGTAGTTCTTTGACTAATCAAGTCACGCTCTAACTCAGAGAAGAGACTCATAAGGGTTATCATAGCCTTAGAGACAAAATCATTCTTATTGTTTGGGTTAATAACCATCTTCTGTTTGATGATATGAAGTTCTACTCCAATACTCATAAGCTTCTCAATGGTCTGTAGAACCTCTTGAGTGCTTCTACCAAGGCGTGAGAGTTCACTAATGATGAGCATATCACCCAAGCTTAAAGAGGTGAATAAGTCATCTATCAGTCTGTCTCTCATGTTCTTACGTGAACTCATCGTCACATCTATGAACTTATCCACCTTTACACCTAACTCATGGGCGTAGTTTAATATCTCGTTCTTTTGGTTAGAAGTAATCTGTGTGTCTGTTGAAACTCTTATGTAGCCGACCGTCATGTGATTCCCTTTAAGACTTAACGTATTTATTGCTTGAAACTTTATCAGATTATAAATACTATGTCAAGTATATGACGATACAAATACAGAAATATATAACGATGGTTAAGAGTTGATAAAACTAGATAAACCTTTGATGAGATACAGTAGAGGTCAAAGGAAGATTATGCCTAGAATCTGTGAGCTGTAGGAAGAAACTTAGAGGTACTATGAGTCGTCCTGAAGAGATAAAGTCTCTCCACAGGCTTACACAGAGTGACATCTACACAGAAATAAGGGGAGCTATGGGGGGGATTTCTTATAGAGCGGTGTTTAGATGTGACCTTTCAGATATTTTTAGTATTTTTGCATAAGTAATATCTTTAGCTCTTCTACCGTCAATACACGATTTTTATCTCGGTGAAGCATAGCATGGCAATTCGGACATACTGGTATTAAGTCTCGTATAGGGTCTATTTCATATTCTTCTTTGATTTGATGCAATGGTACTTTATGATGAACATGGATAAACCCTACTCCTAAGTCCCCATAGGTCTCTTCAAAGTTAAAACCACATATTTGGCAGTTTAGATTCTTATAATGTGAAAGACATTTATCTCTAGCCTGTCTATCACGTTCGTACTTATTTACTAAGATTGATTTTGTGGAACCTTCTCTATACTCTTTGACTTCATCCCCATTATAAATCTCTTCATGCTTTGGTACAATGTGAAATCCTAAATCTTTCAAAACTTTAAAACATTTTTTATCTACTCCTGCACTAAATTCATCAGGTGTTAAGGGGCGACCTATGATATACCTTGAGGCAAGACCTATGATTGCTTTTGGTGGGTATCTATTGCCATCAATAATCACATCGTAATCCCTCGAATCTCTAAAACGGTGTTCTACATTACCTTGAAGATAATCATTTACTGCCTTATATATCATTTCTTGAGTTATCTCATTAGGAACATTTTGGTCTGATTGAGTTATGTGCGATTGCATCTTTATCCTTTGAAATAGACAAATAGTCATTGTGAATAATATCAAAAGTTTTCATGGTTATTATAGATGAACTTTTGGATGCAATAAGAGAGCATATGGGGAGTATGCCTATCAATAACGGTTTAGATATGCCCTTTCAGGTATTTTTTATTAAGAATAAAGACCTTTCTTATTCCATTTTGGTCTAAGTTCTTTTATTAATGCTATCTCTAAGTCTACACGAAGTCTTATCTCTTTACCATTATGATTTATTATAGGTGCTTGTTGTGCATAAATATGAAAGGTATGTCCTTTATGTAACAAATCCTTTAGCTTTTCTCTCATGGCTGAATTAGTAGAGTCCTTTCTAGCCTCAAGATAATAAAGTCTCATCCTTTTAGCTAGAGTTTGAGCAGTTTCACCGAGGTACTTAATAACACCATCAAAAACTATGGCATAAATCCAATCTTTTTCACCATTGACAAACTTGTTATCTATAAACTCTATACCAATACCTGACCCATTAGATGATTTCTCTATAAACTTCCCAACCTTCATAAAACCATTATCTTTAAGCCAGTCAGTAGTATTTACTGTAGTAGCTATTTCTACTTCATTACCTCTCATAAAACGTCTCAACAAACCCTATAATCTTATCTAACAGTCGAGGCAGGATTTTATTGCGCTCTAACAGTTTTGGTTTAACTTGAAGGGTTTTAGCGATGTCGTCATCAAGGGGCTTTCGTCCATCGTAGATATAAGTATCGATGACGTTACGTAGCTCCTCTTTGTGTAGGTTTTCTTTCTCTGCAAGCTCATCAAATGCTTTTTCTCTTTCACTCTCCACAAACGCATCGTAAGCAGTTTCGACATCATCGGCACTAATGCCTTCAAGCGTAGTATCGATGAATTTTTCAATCAGCTCTTTTTTACTTCGTAGTTGAGGGTTAGAGTTAATGATGTTGACGATACTTTCACGCTGTTTTGGTTTATCCTCAGGTGTTGCCTCTGCGTATTTCGCTAAAAGCTTCAAGATGTAAGCGACATTGATTTCATCTTTATGGATGAGTTCAAGCTCAAAATCAACATCGTTCAAGATAGAGACTTTTTCGCCTACTTTGCCCATCCCTTGACCTTTCATCTGGTCATACAAGTCAAGGTATTTAGACTTATAGTCTTCAAACTCTTGCTCACTCATCTCCAAGTCAGCCCATCTAAACTCACTAAAGCCTTCTAAGATATTCTTTGTTCTTATCAACGCTCTAAAAGCAACAACAAACTGTGCCTGCGCTTCTTCATCAGGCAATAAGTCAACACTTGAAACACTTGGAGCTATTTTAAACATCTCTTGAGCATTGTTGTTAAATACCTTCACATAGTAGGCATACGACTTCATTAAGATGATATCTTTCGCTTCTTTATTGGAGAAGAGTGCTATAGCATCATCGGTGTATTTTTTGAGGTTTCTAAAGCAGACGATATTGCCTTGAGATTTCTTCTCACCTAAGATTCTATTGGTTCGGCTAAACGCTTGAATGAGTCCATGATACTTGAGGTTTTTATCGACATAGAGGGTATTGAGACTTGGACTATCAAAGCCTGTTAAAAACATATTGACAACAAGAAGGATGTCGATTTCTCTATTTTTCACCTTCTTGGAGATGTCATTGTAGTAGTTGTAAAAGCTTTGAGTATCTTTGGTGGTAAACTTTGAGCCAAAGAGTTTGTTATAGTCTTGGATGTACTCTTCTAGTTTATCTCGTGAGTGTTTATTGATATGCGCTTCATCGACATGTGCCCCATCATTCTCATCTAAGTCATAAAGACCGTTGGCATCTTTATCTTCTTCATTTGCACTGTAGCTAAAGATAGTCGCTATTTTTAAAGGATGCTTTTTACGTTTAAAGAGCTCATAGTACTTACACAGCACATCCACACTGCTGACGCACATCATCGCTGTAAATTCACGTGAATGGGTCTTTTGGTCATGGTGAGTGAGGATGTAGTCTACGATTTGCTCCAGCCTTCTTTCATCATCCATCAGCTCTTTGATATCAATGCCCTCGACTTCAAAGTCTTTAAAAACTTCATCGTTATCTTTCTTTTTGTACCTACCGATGTATTCTACGGAGAACTTTAAGACGTTATCATCGCTTATCGCATCGGTGATGACATAGCGGTGCAGACACTCACCAAAGAGCTCGGTGGTGGTTCGTTTACCGTATCTGTTGCCTAGCGCATTTTCAGGAAAGATGGGTGTGCCTGTAAAGCCTATAAGTTGTGCATTGGTAAAAAAGCCTGTGATGTTTTTATGGGTCTCTCCAAACTGACTTCTATGGCACTCATCGAAGATAAAGACGATATTTTTATCTTTTAGTGCTTCCATATCTTTGAGGTAATGCGCTTTAGAGATGGCAGTGTTGAGCTTTTGAATGGTGGTGATGATGAGATTGCTCTCTTTTAGAGTTCCTTTCTTATCTTTGTGCTCTCCTAAAAACTGATTGACAAGCACTTTGGTGTTATCGGTTCCATCGACGGAGCCATCGGAGAAGCTGTTGAACTCTTTACTTGTTTGATAGTCTAGGTCTTTTCTATCGACCACAAAGACCACTTTATCCACTTCAGGAAGCTTGGTAAGAATCTGAGAGGCTTTAAAAGAGGTCAGTGTTTTACCTGAGCCTGTCGTGTGCCATATATAGCCGTTTTTATTGCTATTTTTTACTTTATCGACGATGGCTTCTACAGCGTAGTATTGGTAGGGTCTTAGTACCATGAGTATCTTTGGCACTTCAGCAAGAACGATGTACTTGCATATCATCTTGGAGATATGACAACGCTCTAAAAAGGTACTGGTAAAAGCTTCGATGTTGGTGATGTTGTTATTGTCTCTATCCGCCCAAAAGAAGGTTTGTTTGAAGGTTTGCTTTTTATTGTTGGAGTAGTACTTGGTATTGACACCGTTGGAGATGACAAAGATTTGGACGTAGTGAAACAGGGCACTGTTAAAGCCGTAGCTGTGCTTTTGATAACGGTTGATTTGGTTAAAGGCTTCTTTGAGCTCTAAGCCTCTTCGTTTGAGTTCTATCTGTACCAGTGGTAAACCGTTGATAAGGATGGTGACATCGTAACGGTTTTTATACTGACCTTCGATGGTGACTTGATGTGTCACTTGAAAGAGGTTTTGGCACCAGTGTTCTGAGTCTAGGAACTCGATGTAAGCGGTATCGCCATTATCTTTGATTAAAGCGTATTTATCTCTAAGTATCTTTGCTTTCTCAAAGACATCGCCTTTATTGAGATGATTGAGGATGCGACTAAACTCGGTATCGCTGATAACAGTTTTATTGTGTTTTTCGAGTTGGGCTTTGAGGTTGGCAAGGAGTGCCATTTCATCGTTGATAAGGACTTTTTCATACCCAAGAGAGGTTAACTGCTTGAGGAGATTCTCTTCTAAAACGGCTTCGCTTTGTTTACTCATGATTTCCCTTACACAAACATCTGCTGTAACAGTGCTTTTTTAAATGCTTTGGTAGCGTTTAGTTGGTTTTGGATGTACTCTATTTTACTGTCGATGGAGGATAAGAAGTTGGCTATTTTGGTTTGCTCTTGTATTTTTGGTACTAAAACTTTGAAGTTTGATATTTCTCCCTTTTGAATATTGGGAAGACCTGAACCAACTCTTAGCCTCATTATTGCTTCTTCACTGAATTTTAAATACTGAAATAGATACTTGACATTTATACTTTGTTTTAAATCTTGAAGAGAATAGTTATGGCCACCTGACCAAAATCTAGTTTTTGCAAAGTTTACATAACCACAAGAGTTCCCACCCTCACTTATAGTTATAGTATCTCTTTCTGTATTCCAGTCAGTAGTATAACCAGATGGATTAATTCCACCATTTAAAGCTGGATAATTCCCTACTTCTGCCAAAGTCTCTTTATTAAGTTGAGAACCTTTTTTAATGTTACATTGACTAGATAGCTTCTTCTCTTCCCAATCAGGAAACTCACTACCATCATCTACTTTAAATCGTATCTCTTGGCTAAATATCTTTTGCATCACACCTTTTTTGTATTGTTGCAAAAGCTCCTCTTTTCTGACGAGCAGTTCTATTTTTGTATCGACTGAAGTGAGAAATGAAGCTATTTTTTCTTGTTCGGGTTTTTGAGGAATAACCAATGGCAAACTATGTAATACTTTTCCCTGTATTCCTAATACAGTTGTTCCAATCGCTTTTACTTCCAAAAGTCTTTGAAACTTATTTCCAAGCATGTAGTGTTTTAAAAAACTATTGTCAAGTAACTCATTGCCTCTAAACTTTATAACCCTTTGAGCTAATGCGATATCTTCTCTATCTATCTGTGCAATATTTCCTAAAGGCGCTTCCGTAGTAAGAAGAACATCGCCTTTTTGAGGTTTTCCTCTCCTCATAACTTCTTCATAATCATCTTGAGATATAAACTCTTGAGAAGATGAATAATCAATAAAACCTTGTTTAATATTTTTAGCTGTGACTAAAAAAACACCCTTTTCAGTTTTTGTTGGAGTTTTGCCTCTATAATCAACATAGCTAGTAAGTTCTTTTATTTTTTTTGATTTCCACTCTCCACTAAACTCTTTAAACCTAAGCTTTGGTACATGACTCCTCATCATCATCCCTTAAAATGGCTTAGCGATGCCAAGTTCATCACAAAAGTGTGCGATGGTTTCATCCGTAGTTTTCATCTGAGTTTCAAGGGCTTGTAGTTCTTGACTCACAATATCCAAGTCGATGGCTTCTTCCTCTTCAAAAGTATCGACATAACGAGGGATGTTTAGGTTGTAGTCATTTTCCTTTATCTCATCCAGTGATGCTAAGTAGGAGTACTTCTCGATGACGTTACGTGTGGCGTAGGTGTTGATTATTTTGGCGACATTCTCTTCGGTGAGGTAGTTTTGTGTTTTGACTTTCTCGAACTCATTGGAAGCATCGATAAAGAGGATGTTAGCGCTATCTTCTCGACACTTCTTAAAGACTAAGATACACGTAGGAATACTTGTACCATAGAAGATATTGGCAGGTAGACCGATGACCGCATCAAGGTAGTTTCTATCTTTTATGAGGTACTCTCTTATGTGCCCTTCACTCGCCCCTCGAAACAAAACTCCGTGAGGCAGTACGATAGCCATAGTACCGTTTTCATCCAAATGGTGAATCATATGTTGTACAAAGGCAAAGTCTGCTTTAGAAGATGGTGCTAACTTGCCATACTGTGAGAATCTATCGTCATTTAAAAAGAGCTCATGGGCTGACCATTGTGCTGAAAAAGGAGGATTGGCAACGATGGCTTCAAAGCGATGGTCAAGGTGCTGAGGGTGCTCAAGGGTGTCTTCTTGCTTGATGCTAAACTTTCTATAGTGAACATCATGCATAATCATATTCATACGGCATAAGTTATAGGTGGTGCGATTGAGCTCTTGACCGTAGAAGTTAGAGACATCTTCGACCTCTTTGGCAACACGTAAAAGCAAAGAGCCTGAACCGCATGTGGGGTCATAGACAGACTTGAGTTTTGTTTTTCCATTGGTGACGATTTTGGCAAGGACTTTAGAGACTTGTTGAGGCGTGTAAAACTCTCCTGCTTTCTTACCTGCACCCGCGGCAAACTGAGAGATGAGATACTCATACGCATCGCCTAGCACGTCTCTGTCATGGTTTTTGAGTTCAAAGTTGATTTTATCAAGGTGCGTGAGCACTTGAACGATAATCTTATTACGAGCTTCTACGGTTTTACCCAGTTTCGTAGAGTTTAAATCAAGGTCTTCAAAGAGGTGCACGAAGTCATCTTCTGACTCTGTGCCCATTGTGGTTTGTTCGATGTTTCTAAGAATGCTTGTTAAATCTTCAAGGATAAAGTTGTTTGTAACACCGTTACCTCGTTTGGCAACCTCTGAGAAGAGCTCTTCAGGTCTTAGAAAGTAGCCTAACTTTTGGATAGACGCATCTTTGATAGCTTCGATATAGCTCTCTTCATCACTTGAGCCGATAATCTCAAAGTACGTGATGTTATCTTCGATGAGTAAGGTGTTGGCATAGTCTTCCATCTTCTCTGAAAGATACTTGTAAAAAATAAACCCAAGGATATAATCTCTAAACTCATCGGCATCCATTTTACCACGCAAGGTGTTTGCGATATTCCATAGTTGTTGCTCTAATATCTTCTTTTGCTCTTCGCCCATGTGTGATGATACCTCTTTAAATCATTGTGTTACTTAGTATACAAGAATGGTTCATAACAAAAGATAAAAAGAGGCTATATTTGGCAGATGCAGTGTCTATTTTTTTATCAGCATAAAGTTTGTGCGAGGGATTCTAATAAAGCCTAAGCTTTTATAGTAAGAAGATAAAGATTTTTGTGCTTTCTTCTTATCCTGCTCGAGCTTATCTAACTGCAAACTATTATGCCATTGTATATCATCAATATCCTCTTCATCTAGCTTACTTAGTTGCAAAGGATAGCACTGTAAAGCAATGACGTTGCAGTTGTTTGAAAAGAGTCTAATGCAGTGATTGACCACTTGCTTGGTAATTCCATGCCCTCTATAATCAGGCAAAATCTCTATCCTGTTGAAAATAAGAATATTTTTATCACACTCATCTATTTCAATATCTAAGAGTTCACTCACGAAAGGCTTCATCTCTTCTGTTGTAGGATTATAAAGGATTGCAAAGAACTCTTCTAGCGTTGCTGAGTGACCATCCATAACTTCAAATAAACTACGACCATTGATACAGGCAGATAGCATATCGCAATAATAGAGTTGAATTTTTCCTGCTAAAACAAAATCGTCTTTTATTTCATTGTATATCTCTATTTTGCCACTTATGTATGTTACATACTCCTCAGGAATCATATTATCTTGAGGGAGTGACGTAGCCATTTCAAACTGTATGCGTAACGATATATCTTCCATAAAATCTTCCTTTTTCTTGTTTTAATATGTTAACTAAAAAGCTCTAAGAGAACAGATTTGATAACTTTTAACATTATGAGTAGTCAAGATGGTCTATAGCCTCCTTAAGTATCTCTACAGGATACCTACTCGCATATCTCCCCATTGTCATACCCTCGTGAGAATGTCCCATAAGTTCTGAGATGACTAAAGGGTCTGCTTTGGAATATTTCAGTTCAGTAGCAAAGGAGTGTCTTAGAGAGTACATGACCTTTTTAGGGTTGTCTGTAACTCGTCCTCTGAGGTTCCTTTTGTAGTGACATCCTATGGAGTTTGATTTATAGACCTGTACAGCCTGTGCAAAGCTTTCAATCACACCTAATTCAATAAGTTTTTCATGTATGGGGATGAGCCTGTGACTGCTCTTAGTCTTTAGTTTGATACGCTTACTTGTAAGGTCAAAACAGTAGACTCCATCTATTTGATTGATTGAGCATTTCCACAACTCTGAAAGCCTCATGCCTGTATACGCTAAGGTGTAATAGATAGTTCTAGCATGTTGATTGTTGAGTGTATCAGTGAGATGTAGAAGCTCCCTAACCTCCTCTCTTGAGAATGGCTCACGCTCGTCTATAGCTGTCTCTTCACGTGTTACAGAGATGAAGTTAGCAGGATTAAAAGGGATGAGCTGTTGAGCAAAGCAATAGTTAAAATACCGTTTGATGTAGTTTACACAGCCCTGTACCCTATTGATAGACAATCTATCCTCTTCAGGTATATTCATCTTCAGCAGTTGCTTTGTTGACTTACCTTGATACTTTGGGATATTCCTACGAGGGAGCTTAAAGAGTTGCTCTTTGACACGCACTAAGTCTTTAACAGTTGTATCTTTGACTTTAGTCTCTGCTCCGATAATGTCAAGAAAGATAGAGTTAAGAAAGTGTGTAACAGCATCTCTAGTGCCTTTGCCGATGTTCTTAGCTTTGTAGTAGTAACAAAAGTCTTCTATGCTCTGTTTGAAGTTCATCTCTTCTTTTGGGACTTCCACAGGCTTTGGAGCGACACCTAAGACATCCTCACAGAATTTATCGACTAACTTCTGAATGACTGAAGAGTCTATGAAGTGAATACTCGCATGAAACCTTATAGCTGAAAACTCTTTGTGATAGATGGAAGCTTTAGCCTGTGCTTCAGGAAGTGACTTTGTTTTGAGACTTATACTTATCTCTGAACGATTGAAATATTTACGCAGATTAGTGTCTATTCTTTGTCGAAATCTATAGACACCATATTGGCTTTTTGTAACATTTAACATGGTCAAACCCTAAAATAAGAGTCTAATACATGTAATAGTTTGTGGACTTAGTTAAGTTTAACAGCTCTTTAAAGCTATCTCAAGATTATCTGAGAATATCCTTAAACAGAGCTTCTTAACAACATCGGAAAATCTCGCAAACGCCCTAGCTGTCGGCTCTTGGGGTGGTAGAGGTCGCGTGTTCGAATCACGTCACTCCGACCATTTGGTACTCGTTTTTTCTTATTTCCTCCTAATTTAATCTTTCTCTTATAGCTACCTTGATTCTCTTTTGTGCTATCATAGATGTAACTTTTCTTATGGGAGGTTATTATGCGTTATATTCGTTTCTTCAATGAACTCCATCTTAGCGACATTCCTTTAGTAGGTGGCAAAAATGCCAGCCTTGGTGAAATGTACCAAAAATTATCGACAAAAGGCATTCATGTTCCAAATGGTTTTGCAACAACCAGTGAAGCGTATCATTTGCTACTTGATGAAAATGGTATTAGAGAAAAAATTAAAAAAATTCTAGAAAATCTTGATATTTCTGATACAAAGAGTTTACAAGAGCGTGGACATGCTATTCGTGAACTTATTTTAAACTCCACCCTCCCCGCAGAGCTTATTAAAGAGCTTCAAAGTGCTTATCATATGCTTTCACAAGAGTATGGTGTTGAAAATTGCGATGTAGCAGTGCGCTCATCAGGCACGGCAGAGGATTTGCCTGATGCCAGTTTTGCGGGTCAACAAGAGACTTTTTTAAATATTCAAACACCTGAAAAACTCTTACAAAGTGTGAAACAGTGTTATGCTTCTTTATTTACAGATCGAGCCATTAGTTATAGAACCAGTCGAGGATTTGATCATTTTAAGGTAGCCCTCTCCGTAGGTGTTCAAAAAATGGTACGAAGTGACAAAGCCAGTAGTGGTATTATGTTCAGCATCGATACCGAAAGTGGCTCTGAAAATCTCATATTGATTAATGCCATTTGGGGGCTTGGTGAAAATGTGGTGAGTGGTAGAGTTAATGCAGATGAATTTTTTGTATTTAAACCTACACTCAAAAAAGGACTCAGTACCATTTTAAAACGCTCACTAGGAAGCAAAAAAGAGAAAATGCTCTATAGCGACGAAGGGCATACGGTTAATGTTGCAACAACTCCAGAAGAGCAACAACGTTTTTCTATTAGTGATAATGAGGTCATGAGTCTCGCACGTCAAGCATTGATTATTGAGGAGTATTACAAACGTCCTATGGACATTGAATGGGCAAAAGATGGCTTTGATGGCAAACTTTACATCGTGCAAGCACGCCCAGAAACCGTTCAAAGCAAGCTCCAAAATAACATTTCCATTGAAAAATATGCTTTAAATAGCACCAAAGATTTAAAACTTCTCACCTCAGGTCGTGCGGTAGGCGATAAAATAGGGAGTGGCGAAGTTAAAGTCATTCATCATACCTCTGAATTTTCTCTCTTTAAAGCAGGTGATGTTCTGGTCGCAGATACAACCAACCCTGATTGGGAACCTATCATGAAAAAAGCTTCGGCAGTAGTCACCAATAGAGGTAGCCGAACCTGTCATGCAGCAATTGTTGCACGTGAGATAGGTGTTCCTGCTGTGGTAGGATGTGGCAATGCTACAGAAGTTCTAAAAAATGCACAAAAAGTTACTGTTAGTTGTGCCAATGGGGATGAAGGACATATCTATGATGGCGAGATTGCATTTAGCTGTAAAACCATAGACCTTAGTTCTCTCAAAGAGACAAAAACGAAATTAATGATGAATGTTGGCAACCCTGCTGAAGCCTTTCATCTTGCTAAAATGCCCAATGATGGAGTAGGACTTGCGCGCATGGAGTTCATTATGACGCACTCTATCAATGCCCATCCAATGGCACTTGTTAATATGCATAAAGGTAACCGTGTCAAAGATGAAGAAAATATTCGTTCTTTCATGGCTCCGTACAGCGATGCCAAAGAATTTTTTTTACAAAAGCTGAGTGAAGGTGTTGGAATGATTGCTGCTGCGTTTTATCCTAAACCTGTCATCATTCGTACCAGTGATTTTAAAAGTAATGAATACCGCAATATGCCCGGTGGATTTGCCTATGAAGCAGAAGAAGAAAACCCAATGATAGGCTTCAGAGGTGCAAGTCGTTACTATGATGAAAGCTACAAAGAGGCATATGCGTGGGAATGTGAAGCTCTCAAACGTATAAGAGATGACATGGGGCTTACCAATGTCATTATTATGATTCCTTTTGTCAGAACCCCTGAAGAAGGAGAAAAAGTCATTCGTATTATGAATGAACAAGGTCTGATTCAAGGGGAAAATGGTCTTAAAATCTACGCTATGTGTGAAATTCCTGCGAATGTCATTATCGCCGATGAGTTTTTAAAAGTCTTTGATGGATACTCCATCGGTTCAAACGACCTTACACAACTTATTTTAGGTGTTGATAGAGAAAGCGGACTTATTGCACATATTTTCAATGAACGAAACCCTGCTGTAACGCAAATGCTCAAAATGGCGATTGTCGCGTGTAAAAGCAAGGGAAAATACATCGGTATTTGTGGGCAAGCGCCATCAGATTACCCTGAAATCACGGAGTTCTTAGTGAAAAACGGTATAGACTCTATCTCTCTTAATCCCGATTCACTCTATAAAATGCACCAAGTCGTTGAAAGCTTAGAAGAAAAACTCTCTTAATTGTGTTGCACACCTAAAGGCTCTTCATGTGCTAAGAGCCTTTTTTCAATTTCATCGCTTGTTGCTTCTCTTACACCAATGACAGTACCATCAAAGATAATTGTCACTCCAGCAAGCGGATGATTAGCATCAAGAATAACTTTATCTTCTAAAATCTCAACAACACTATACGTTAAGACGATTTCTTCATCTTCGCCTTCACTAAAAACCATTTCAACATTCTGACCGACCTCTAAGTCATCTTCAAACTGATTACGATCTTCGATAAGCACAAATTCTTGTTTGTATTCACCAAAGGCATCTTTTGGTGAGAGTTGAATATGAATACTTTCCCCTATACTCTTCCCTTCCAGCGCTTTTTCGATTTTCTCAAAAACATCACCATATCCACCATGTAAGTAGATAAGAGGTTGTGCGCCACTGTCTAAAAGGTTATTGTCTGTATCAAAAACAGTGTAGTCAAGGGTTACGAGGCAATTTTTAGTGATAATCAAAAGAGTCCTTAGATATTTAAAGTAAAAAAAGCCACCCTTTTTATAAGAGTGGCTTTAACGCATTAATTTGCGAGTTCGTAGTTTTCAATAAGATTGAAATTGAGGTATTTATAGACTTTATCTGTCTTACCAGCAAGTTTTTTAGGTACTAAACTCATGTATTCTTCAACGCTTGGGAGTCTTCCTAACAGTGCGCAAAGTGCTGCTAATTCTGCACTACCAAGATAGACTTTAGAATTTGGTCCCATGCGGTTATCGAAGTTTCTGGTTGATGTTGAAAATACAACTGCACCTTCTCTTACATTGGCTTGGTTACCCATACAAAGTGAACATCCAGGGATTTCAATACGTGCACCTGAAGTTCCAAAAATAGAATAATAGCCCTCTGCAGTGAGTTGGTCTTTATCCATTTTTGTTGGAGGAGCGATCCAAAGTGTGGTTGGTACTTTACCTTCACCTTGAAGAACTTCACCAAGTGCACGGTAATGTCCAATGTTAGTCATACAGCTTCCTACAAACACTTCATCGATTTTATGAGGACGCTCAGGGTTTGCTAGAACCTCACTTAAGGTTGCAACATCATCTGGGTCATTTGGGCACGCTAAAATAGGCTCTTTTATCTCATTCAAATCAATTTCAATGATTTCCGCATAGTGTGCATTGGTGTCTGCTTTAAGCAATTTTGGATCTGCAATCCATGCTTTCATTTTATCAGCTCTGCGTTGCAATGTTTTAGCATCAGCATAGCCTGCTTTAATCATTGCTTCAAGCAATGTAATGTTTGATTTAAGATACTCAATCACAGGTTCTGTATCGAGTGCTACAGTACATGCTGCCGCACTTCTTTCAGCTGAAGCATCACTAAGCTCAAACGCTTGTTCGACTTTGAGTTTTGGAAGTCCTTCAATCTCAAGAATTTTTCCTGCAAAAATGTTCTTTTTATTTTTCTTAGGAACAGTCAGTAGCCCTTTTTTGATGGCATAGTACGGAATCGCATTTACTAAGTCACGAAGTGTGATACCTGGTTGCATTTCGCCTTTAAAACGTACCAAAACAGATTCTGGCATATTAAGAGGCATACTTCCTGTAACCGCCGCAAACGCAACAAGTCCAGAACCAGCAGGGAAAGAGATACCAATAGGGAAACGTGTATGGCTATCGCCTCCTGTTCCAACAGTATCAGGAAGGACCATTCTATTTAACCAAGAGTGGATGACACCATCACCCGCTCTAAGGCTTACACCTGAACGAGATGTTATAAATGAAGGCAATGTATGGTGTAGTTTAACATCGCTCGGTTTTGGATACGCTGCCGTATGACAGAAACTTTGCATGACAAGATCTGCGCTAAAACCAAGGGCTGCAAGCTCTTTGATCTCATCTCTAGTCATTGGTCCTGTGGTATCTTGGCTACCAACGGTTAATGTATGAGGTTCAACGTACATCCCTGCACGGACACCTTCAACACCACATGCACGACCTACCATCTTTTGTGCAAGCGTATAACCAACACCTTTTTGTTCTTCTGGTTGTTCTGGTTTAGCAAAAATGTTCTCTGCGCCCATGCCTAGACTTGCTCTAGCTTTGGTAGTCAAACCACGACCAATAATAAGAGGAATACGACCACCAGCACGGTACTCATCAGCTAATGTGTTTGGAGAGAGTTTAAATGTTGCAACAACTTTGCCATTTTTTTCAATTTTTCCAGCTAGTGGATAAACATCGATAATATCTCCTGTTTCCAAACCTTCAACATTGACTTCAATAGGAAGTGCTCCACTATCTTCTGCTGTGTTGAAGAAAATAGGAGCAATGGTTGATCCTAAAATCAATCCACCTGTTTTTTTGTTTGGTACATTAGGAATTTCACGTCCCATAAACCATTGGATTGAGTTAATGCCCGATTTTCGGCTACTACCAGTTCCTACAACATCACCAACATAAGCAACTTCATATCCTTTAGCAATCAATTCCTTGATTTTTTCAATGGAGCCAGGAAGTCTTTTGACAAGCATAGCATTGGCATGCAGTGGGATATCACTTCTGGTAAATGCTTCACTTGCGGGGCTTAAGTCATCTGTATTGGTCTCACCTGCTACTTTTAAAACAGCTACCGTGATTTTTTCTGGCATAGAAGGCTTTGTTGTAAACCACTCTGCATTCGCCCAAGAAGTCATCACTTCTTTAGCATAACCATTGGTTTTTGCTAAGGTTTCAATATCATTAAATGAGCCATAAACAAGGACAATATTTTTAAGTGCATTACATGCAGCACGAGCTACTGAATCATCATTTGAGCTAAGAGCATCTACAAGCGGCTGAACATTGTAGCCACCAAACATCGTTCCTAAAAGCTCTATCGCATAAACAGGGCTTATAGCTTTACAGGTCA
>Ga0302250_1001190_pt1 | contig 20616 bp, 23 predicted proteins | sample AAG_RA_Asp_MG_FD_193536 | JGI IMG/M metagenome (GOLD analysis project Ga0302250, IMG submission 193536) | Enriched activated sludge microbial communities from anaerobic digester in WTTP, New Holstein, Wisconsin, United States - AAG_RA_Asp | ecosystem: Engineered > Bioreactor > Anaerobic >... | reverse complement strand
TTGATCCAGTTTTGCAACCGCTTGCCTGACATAGTCCGGCGCTATGCGGTCGTCGCAGTCCAGCGGCAGGATGTAACGCCCTTTGGCGGCATTGATGCCGTAGTTGCGCGCCGATGCCAACCCGCCGTTTGGTTTGTGCAGTACTGTTACGCGGGGATGAATGAGTTCGTTCAGTATGCGGCAAGTAGCCGGATCGCTGGAGCCGTCGTCCACCACAATGATCTCGACATTTTCAAACGTCTGTGCCAGGGCCGAGCCTATGGATTCGTGCAGATAATGCCCCTGATTGTAGCAGGGTATGATGATGCTGACGTCAGGCATGTTCGGTTTCCTCGCGTCCCAACAGCATCCGGTAGGCATGGCGGAAATTCCGTTCCGAGAAGTTGGCAGTTGCGTATGCAAAAACGGTGCGGGAGAGCTGTTCCACCTTTTCATGATCTGTGCAGAGGTCGCTGATGATGTTGACCGCCTGCTCCACCACGGCATCCTCGTTTTCAGGCTGGTCCAGCAGAAAGCCGTTTTCACTGTGGCTGATATGTTCCGGGATGCCTCCCACAGCCGTGGCGATGGGCACGGCGCCGTGGGACATGGCCTCCATGATGGTCAGCGGGAAACCCTCCCTGCTGGAGGTGAGCAGCAGCAGGTGGGCTTCGGCGTATAATCCGGCCAGCTCTTCCTGATCGCTGATCTGGCCGGCCAGACGGCAGTGGGGCCGGTCGGCAGGGGCAAGGGCGGATTCCACATCACCCACCAGCAGTAACCTGACCGGCAGTTTTTGCCCGGCACAGGCCGAGGCGATACGCCCGATCAGGTGTATGCGTTTTTCCGAACTGTTGCGCCCCACAAAGATGATGTTAAGTTTGCCGTCGAATGATTTGCTTCGGTATGCTGCCGGCATTGGAACAGCGTTGGGGATCAGTTGAATCCTGTCAGCCAGCTGCGGATCAAGTCCGTGTTGCTGATACTGGCCTGTAAGGTCGGCGATGGTCTGACGGTTGATGACCACCCGCTTATCCAGTAACCCTGCCACCGGCAGGCTGAATGCCTCCGCACCGCCGCCAAAGGCGTGCAGCAGATCAATCTTTCGCACATGGGGCGCCAGCCAGGGCAGCATGCGGTAGTAAAAAAGTGTATTGCAGCCGAATACGACGGCATTGGGATGCTTGTTGATGAAGCCGGCCATCATGCCAGCGCTGAGCGGGTAGGTGTATTTCAGCAGTCGGCGCCAGTTGAATACGCTGGCGCTCTTCTCAAACTCCCCGAGCAGCACGTCCGGCTGGGGTGACCATTTGGTGAAGAACACCCAGGGACGTTGGTCCGCGAAACAGGATACGATCTGGCTGTGTACCTTTTCAGCTCCGCCGGTATGGCAGAAGGGGAAGAAGAAGAACAGGCCGCTTTGGTTGCGCCAAGGGAGCAGCCCGCCCAGAAACCTGCCCAGCGGCACCATCAGGCTTTCACACAGCCTGATGAAAGGATTTTCTGCCAGTCCGTGGTTCAAGCTTCCCTCCGCAGCGCTTCGAGAATGTAATCGACCGTTTCACGGCACATGCGTTCTTCACCAAACAGGGCAGTTGCCCGCTCTTTCATAAGTTTGCCCTGGCTTTCGCGCAATTGCCGGGAGTCAATCAACCGGCAAATTCTATCTGCCAGTTCTGCGGCGTTCCCGGGCTCCGCCAAAAAGTTTTCACCTTCTTCTCCAACAGCCTCCCTGATACCAGGAATATCACTGCCTGCAACCGGCAGTCCGCAGAGCATGGCTTCCAGTATGGCGTTGGGAATGCCTTCGCTTCTGGAACTATGCACGCAAATGTCGGAGGCCTGCAGCAGGCCGGCGATGTCATCCACCGGCCCCAGGAAACGAACATTGTTGATGATGCCTAGAGTTTTCGCCTGTCGTTGCAGCATATCGGCCTGGTCGTCAAATCGTCCGGCCAGTGCCAGCAGCGGTGGGGACAGGGCATCTGATCTTTCAAGCACATCTTTCCAAGCCTGCAGTAGGGTAGCATGGTCTTTAAACCGGCTCAGGTTGGCGAGCATGGTGACAACAGGCTGCTGCTCGTCCGCTGCAAGCCTGCTCCTCCACGCGCGCCTGTCCAAGGCAGCCGGCGGCAGAGTGATGCCGTTGCGGATCAGTTTAACCCTGTCCGGTTCAAGCCTGAAGGTTTTCAGCAGATATTGGCGGCCGATCTCCGCATTGGATATGAAATGCCTGACGCGTGAAATGGCCAGGCGGTTCAGCCGTGTCGGCTCCAGCAGCAGGCCGGCATCAGCCTGGTTCCAGATGCAGATTTTGGCGCCGCAGAAGCGCCAGATGAGGGCTGCAGCAATATTGGGGACCTTGGTGTAGGAAATCAGGATGTCAGGTCTGGCCTGTCTGAGCTGCAGGGCCAGCCGCAGCAGGTGGGGCAAGCGGCGGCGCAGCCCCCAGTGCAGCCAGACGTTTTTGCATGCCATACCCCAGGCCGCGCAGGTGTCTGCCACCGGTCCGTGGCCTCGCCCCAATCCCCAGACCTGCACATCGGCCTGCTGCTCTGCTTTCAGGTGGCGGGCCAGGATCAGCCCCTGCCGTTCAGCCCCGCCCATATCCAGGCTGCCGAAGAGGATGATGATGCGTTTATCCGCAAGCGTTGGGCTTGTCATTGCCGCTCAATGCTCCACTGGCTCGCAGAGGGCGATCATGCCGGCCTTGGTCAGTCCCGGCGCCAGACTGGAGCCGAAGTTGTAGAAGGATAGATCCAGCACTCTGAAGCCGGTGCGGGAAAGCAGGTTGGTCAGGGTATGGGGGGTGAAGGTGTAGCAGTGGTCGGGATGGATGATCTCCACACCCTGCATGGCCCCCATGAATCCGTACATGTCAAAGGCGTTGGGGACGGTCAGGCAGAGACGCGCCTTGTTGGAACGGCAGAGCCTGGCCAGGTTCTCCAGCACCACTCCGGGATTGCTGACATGCTCGAGTACCTCCGGAAACAGGATCAGGTCGTATCCTTGAGCCAATTCCGGCGGGATGCAGCCGTCGGTGATGTCCCAGCAGGTATTGTTTGCGTCGCCGGTCAATGCACGGTAGCGCTCAAGCAGCTGCGGGTCGATGTCCACACCGTAAAGCGAGGCGGCTGATGCAGCCAGCTGACGGTGCAGCAGGGTGCCGTCCTTGATCTTTTGTTCCAGAAAAATGGAATCCAGAAAACCGAAGTGGATGACCCTCATATCCTTTGCCAGTTTGAGCAGGTAGGGAACACGTTCTTCGAGTCTGTCGGAGAGGCGGCCGAAGTCCTGTCGCAGTTGCGGGTCGGTATTAGACAGCATGCGGCGGCATATGCGGTAGCCGCGTAGGAAACGCATTAGGGAGTTGATCATCTGCTTGTTCTTTTCTGTGAGTAATGTGTGCTGCCCGTTGTCACCACCAGCGTGGATAAACCAGCGCTTTTGTGATCATCCAACCCACCGGGCGGAGCTTTGCAGAAAAGAAGCAGGCTCCGTGGGCTGCCACCCAGTAGGATAGACAGGTTGAAACAGCCGCCCCAACAGCGCCATGGCTGGGGATCAGCAGCAGGTTCAACAATACGTTCGAAACGGCACCGATAGTAGTGCACCAGAGCAGGGCACGTCCTCGGTCCAGTGCGATCAGGTGGGCGTTTCTGGCTACGGTGATGTTGGCGAACAGGCCGGCCCAGATCAGTATGGCCAAAAGCGGTGCGGCCGGTTTGTAGGATGCCCCGAACAGCAGCTGAATGAGCCAGGGGGCCAGCAGTGTCACGCTGATGGCAATCACATAGCCCATGAAGGCCATTAGCTTGTACAGTTGCTGGACACGCAGGGAAAATGCGTCCGGTGCGCTGTTTTTCAGGTTCACAATGCCGGGAAAGACCGATGATACGATGGCCGCCGGCACAAAGTACCATATCTCTGAAATACGCACTGCGGCGGCGTAAAGGCCGACTTCTTGCTGCGGGGCCATGGCGCCCAGCATGACCTGGTCAATGCGCAGGTAAATCATTAGCACAATGCCGGATAGCATCATCGGCAGGGCGGCGGTAACCAGGCGGCGGAACTGGGCAGCACTGAAGCGCCAGTTCAGAAGGTGTTCACCGGCCATTTTGTAGACCACAATCAGTCCGCATGCTGCCAGCAGGGCTTCGATGGCCGTGGCAACAACAACGGCTGTTATTGAGGCGGCATACAGTACGCAGGCCAGTTTGGCCGCGGCAGAGATCGAAAAGGCGATGATCCGTACCAGCACTACGTTGCGCGTGGCTACCCGTGACTGAAACCAGAGGTCGATGACATCAAAGGCCTGAAACACGAGGGCGCTGGAAAGCAGGGCCACCATCACCAGTATGGTCTGGTCATCCGGCCGGATGAGCATGAGTGCTGCCAGGCAAAGCGGCACAGAAACAATGCCGGCCAGCATTCTGATGCTGAAGGTGGTGCCCAGGATGCTGCTGCGCTCAGCCGGATGAGTGACCAGCTCCCGCACGACCAGAGATTCCAGGCCGAACAGTGCCAGGGCGGAAAACAGCATGACATAGGAGCCGGCAAAACTGAGCAGGCCGTATCCGTCCGGCCCCAGATAACGGGCTACAGCTACACCAATCAGCAGGCCGGCGGCCATGCGCAGCAGTTTGTCAAAGAACATCCAGCCGGTGTTGGTCAGCTCTTTTTGCAGCTCATGGCGACCCTCAAGCCGGTTTCTCAGAAACGAAGGCAGCCATCTCAGCCATCCTGGTGAGGTCAACTGCGCACCTGCTGCGAGTCCAGATACCATTGATAGGCGGCAGCTATGCCAGCTTTCAGCTCGATGCGGTGGCGCCATCCCAGGTCATGTATGCGTGTGCAGTCTGCCAGCTTGCGCGGGGTGCCGTCGGGCTTGGTGGTGTCAAAGGACAGTTCGCCGCTGAAGCCGACCGCCTCCTTGACCAGCAGCGCCAGTTCGCGGATGGTGACCTCCTGGCCGGAGCCGACATTGATCAGCGCCGGCGCGGTTTCGTCTGCCAGCAGACCATTATAGCGGATATCGTCCAGATTCATCAGAAACAGGCAGGCCTCGGCCAGGTCATCCACATGCAGGAATTCGCGCAGGGGTGAGCCGGTCCCCCAGACAACAACCTGTTTTGCCTCAGTCTGTTTGGCTTCGTGGCATTTACGGATCAGCGCCGGCATGACGTGGGATTTTTCCAGGTCGAAGTTGTCGTTGGGGCCATAGAGGTTGTTGGGCATGGCGGCCAGATAGCGGGTGCCGTACTGGCGATTGTAGGCGCGGCACTGCATGATGCCGGCGATCTTGGCGATGGCGTAGGCGTCGTTGGTCGGCTCCAGGCTGCCGGTCAGCAGGTGTTCCTCTTTCATCGGCTGTGGTGCCAACTTGGGATAGATGCAGGTGCTGCCGAGAAACAGCAGGCGATGGACGCCGGTCTGCCAGGCGTTGTGGATGATGTTGTTCTGGATCTGCAGGTTGTCGTAGATGAATTCCGCCGGGTAGCTGCTGTTAGCGATGATGCCGCCGACCTTGGCTGCGGCCAGGAATACGTAGTCAGGTTTTTCCTGGGCAAAGAATGCCTCCACATCGGCCTGGCGGCGCAGGTCCAACTCGCTGCTGGTTCTAAGGATCAGGTTGCTGTATCCTCCGGCCTGCAGTTTGCGCACAATGGCTGATCCAACCATGCCGCGATGCCCGGCTACGTATATCTTGGCTTGCTTGTCCATCAGTTAGTTTGTCCTTTGTTCAAAACGGTTGTTGCCACAGAGTTCACAGAGCACACAGAGAAATTATAAAAAACAGGTTTAGGGACAGCTTTGTATTCACAAAAAGTACTAAAATGCATAAGAAACTAGCATATTCTTCCTGATTGTCCTGTTTTGTCGGTGTTTCGTGTCTTTGGTGAACGACGCCTTCTGATTCGGCTCTGAGAACTCTGTGTCCTCTGTGGCCGGATTGCTTGTAAAATTTTATTGTTTACTGCCGATTTTCCTGCTTTCCAACCCGATGTCCAGGATCGTATCCGGGTTGCCGCCCAGTTCCAGCAGCTTTGCGCGCAACTCTTCACCGCGCTTGATGGAGGTAATGATGATGTGGTGGTCCCCGGACAACATGCCCCGGTTGAGACTGACAATCCTGTGACCCATGAATTCACTGCTTATGTTGCAGTCATCCATGACGCTGGTCAGTTCCAGTCCTGCCTCCCGCAGCGAAAGCCAGGCGATTTCGGCAACTTCATCCACACCACAGAAGGCCACACGGGTGACTCCTTGGCCGGCCAGCCGCCTGAATAGTTGCAGATAGTCCTGGCGGGTCACGGTATAGAGGCTGGTGAAGTAGTGGGCATGCTGGTAGGCCATGCGGCCTTTTTCAAGCATCCCCTTGGGGGTCAGCAGATAGGCGTAACGGTTGCGGGGATAGCTCTTGACACGGATATATCCTTTGGCAACGAAGTTTTTGATGTAGGAGTTGACCAGTCCCAGGGCAATGCCAAGACGCCTGGCCAGTTCACGCTGGGAAACCGGCTGTTCGTCTGCTACTTCAGACAGAAGCTGAAAGGCTTTTATGTCGTCGGATATGCCGCTGTCATTTTTGTTCATGTGGTGAACATATTTGATTTCATAAAATAAATCAAGATGATAAAACATCACTTTATCTTGTCATTGCTGGACAACAATACAAGTGGGGGTAAACTATTCCTTGAAACTTTTGCCTTTTCCAATATGATTTTACAAATCAGGCTGTCCCGCAGGGGGGTATATGTCAAATACATTTGATGAAGCCGTAAGAAGGATGAATCTTTCATCCAGCAACCAGATGGAGATGCTGACCTTCAGGCTTACCGACAACCAGTTGTATGGCATCAACGTCTTCAAGATCATTGAAATACTAGAGTGTCCGCACAGTATAGACCGCATCCCCAATTCCCATCCCGCTGTCAAGGGGGCCATAGATTTTCGCGGCAATGCCGTGGCCGTAATTGATTTGTCCGAAGCGGTTGGTTTGATGACAAAGGATTTTCGAGAGGAACTGGCCTATCTGGTGATCTGTGAATACAGCATGCGCTTGACCGCATTTGTGATCCATGCGCCGGATAACCTGTTGACCAGAAGCTGGTCGGACATACGCAAGCCTGATGGAGTCGATGCAAAATCGCTGGTGGCGATTGCTTACAGTGACTCAGGCGAGACCATAATGCTGCTGGATATCGAGTCTATTCTGGCAGAGATTATCGGCATTGATCTGGATGTGTCCGATGCAGTTGCCGGAGAGGAACAGGTTTTTGAACCTGGCTGTCAGGTTGTTGTGGTGGATGATTCCAGGGCGGCCATTGCTATGCTGCAGTCTGTGCTGGCCAGGCTTGGCATTGAAAACAGGGCCTTTTCCTCTGCCGCCCCTGCACTGGAGTACCTGCGTGGGGTCAGCGCGACCGAACGCCCCAGGCTGCTGATATCGGATATTGAGATGCCCGGCATGGACGGTTTTACATTTACCCGTCAACTGCGGGAACACCCGGAGTTGAAAGAGTTGAAGATCATGCTGCACAGCTCCATGAGCAATCCCTCCAACCGCCTGATGGCTGAACAGGCCGGTGCCGATGTGTTTGTGGCCAAGTTCGATCCGGACAACCTGGCGGGGCACATACTACAGCTGATTGCGGAAAAATAACCGGATCAACGCCCTGACGCAATCTTGCGGCTGCGTGCGGAAGACATTCCTTCAAAGCGCACCTTGCCGCGGTATTCCCCTTTATAATAAACGGTTGCTTCTCCGGCGGGCAGATGGATGTTAGTGTTGTTGACAAGCTCATAGGAAAAGTCTGCCGTGATGCCATTGCCAAATCGTTCTTCTTTCGTCGGCAGGCGGTATTCTGCCAGCCTGGCGCTTCTGCCGGATACCGGTCTGATAACCGGCGCCGCATGGCTTTCAGCCAGTGAGGAAGGTGAGGCTTTCAGCAGATATGTGGAGAATCCGGCAGGGATGAAACCGTATTGGCTTATATCCGCATGGCCGTCGCCGCTCAGCCGGAAATCATAAACCGGGCTCCAGCCTGCACCGGCAATGGCATAGCTGATCTTCAGCCTGCCCCTGGCAGGGGATACGGATACCCTGACCTGCTTTTCCGCAACACTGCCTGACTTGCTTATGGCGGCAATTTTGGCGTCAACCTTGCGCAGTTCCCTTTCAGTCTTGCGTCTGGCCGTATAAACCGATTCAAGCTGTGCAATGGCAAACTCAGTCCCCTGGCGGATGGATTGCATCGGGTCTGGATTGTTCTTGGTCTTGCGCGGCGCCTTGCCGCTCTGTGACTTTGCCGCCGCCCGGAAAATTTCCTCTCTGGTTTCCAGGGCCTTCAGTCGGTCTTCCAGTCTGTTTTTCTGCTCATACAGGGCATCCATTTCCTTGATGCGTTTTTGATCAGGTCTGAGAGCCGTTGTTTCCACTGCGTGGATCCGGCTGCCTTCAACCGGAGTTATGCGCAGCGAGTTTTCAATCGCACCATGCGGAACGACAAACTCGACACGGCCTTTTGAGGCAACAACATCCATTTTAACAACTGCGCCATCCGAGAAGAAGGTGACAGACCTGCCTGTCGCCGCCATGCAAACGGTTGTTGTCAATAGTATGGTCAATATGGTAATTGCGTATTGAATCATGGGTTTTCCTTTCGTTTTTCTGCGGATTGCAGTAAACAGAATCTATCTGTCATATCAAATACTAATATCGGAAGGTTCCTGACATGAACGCTGATGCGGATATCACAGTAAAAGACATAGTCAATTTTTACATTAAAATCAATGATTCAGCCAAGGCCAAGAAAGATCTTGCCCAGCTTTCATCAAAGGACAAGGCGGCGGCCTTTGATGTGGTGGCCATGTCGGCAGCCTCCAGGGATTTCAAGGTCGAAATATGCAAGTATTTCATCCATGACCTGGACCAGCGTATCCGGCGCAAGGCCGAGATCATGATGGAAGAGCTTGTGCCGGGCTGGGTGGCTGATCCGGCCGAAAGTATCCTCAAACTGCTCAAGAGTGGCGAGGGCAAAAGCGGTGCGCATCGCAACGCCGCAGTCAAGTTTCTGTTCGGCATTCTGGATGCCAACAGCCTGCGGGATACATTCATTACTCTGCTCAATAGCCGCAACCGTGCCCACATGTCCGAGATCGTCGCCATCTTGGAGGACTATATTGACGCCTCGCAGGATGAACAGGAGCAGGTCAAGATTTTTGATGGCTGTCTTGATATTGTGCTTTCCGACGATACGGACTTTGGCATCAAGCATCATGCCAGCAACCTGCTGAGCGTCTTTTTCAAGAAGGTGGCCACAACCGAACTGGGCGCTGTGCTGCACAAGAAGTATGTTGAAAGACAAGTGGAGAAGGCCGAGGCGGTATATCGCTATCTATGCAGCGGTGTGTCTGGCCTGAATATGTATTTTCTGGAAGATCTGCTGCGGCCGCTTAACGAGGGGGGCAAGGTCTTTCAGTTGAAGATGCTGACCTATTTCAGTTTTGTGCTGGACAAGATTCGCAGAGGCGTGGATGTGGATACAGTTCTTGATACCTATCCGGATTACTGGAACAAGGACGAACCGACCCGCGAAGAGAAGATTGTCATTATTGGTCGCCGTATCTCCGAAGCGCTTGAGGCTTTGTGGCAGGATGCTGCCGATGATGAGGTGCGTGAGCAGATCATGAAAATTAAATATAGCGAATATCCCGACAAGCACGTGCTGCTGGAGCAGATCAAGGTACGTCTTGAAAGCGCAGAGTTGACGGAAACAGGCCGTGACAAGATTGCCATGATGCTGCGTTCTTTTCTGGCAGACGAAGGGGTGGGACACCTGAAGCTGCAGGCGGCATATCTGCTGATCTTCAAGCTGCGCGGGGATGACAATCGTAATGCTGCCCTCAAACATCTGCGTGCATACATGGAGCAGAACCACCTGGAAAATGTTGAGAAAGGGAGCGTGGCAGCAGTGGTTGACTCATTGCTGCAAGAGGAAGAATTAAGTGATGAACTGCGTGATACGGCCAAGTACATTTTGTTTCTGGCAGTGCCGGAACGTTTTACCGTCACGGACGAACAGCGTGACATGCTTGCCTATCTGCGTAATTTTGCCGAGAAGGATGGTTTTGGCAACGAGAACGCAGAGCAGAAGGTGTTACAGTCTCTGGAAGTCATGTCAGGTCTGATCACTGTGGATAAATACAAAAAGGCGGTGCAGTATCTGGAGTTCAAGATCAAACAGCGCGGCACAGGGATCACGGCTCCGAAGGGGTAGGATATCTCAAGGCATGTCAGTCATTACCAAACGAATGTTGAAAATAGTGGCCTGTATTGCAGCGCTTTTTGTTGTTGTACTGATAGTAGTTGGTTATGTGGTGGTGAGCAGTTTTGGTGATTTGTGTGCAAACTCCATAATCTCAGAAACCAAAATATCAGGAACAAATTATAAGATTGTTGTTTTTTATCGTGACTGTGGGGCAACAACAGGTTTCTCAACGCAAGCAAGTATAATAAAACTTGATTCAACCTTGCGTAATGAAGGTGGTAACGTCTTTTCAGCAGATGATAGTCGTGGAGGAAAAGCGGAGATTGAGGTGAAAACCAGTTCACCCCAATCTGTTGAAATATTATATCCATCGGATACTCGAATTTTTAAAGCCGAACCTTTATATAAGGGGATTGGACTACGATATTCTAATACGCTGCCTGAGAAAGTTCGTCTCAAGTCGATTCAATAATCCTGCCTCCTCCCAATACCTCATCATCTTTATAGAAAACAACTGATTGCCCGGCTGTGACTGATTTTTGTGGCTCATCGAAGGTCACGCGGCAGCGGTTCTCATCCAGCAGTTCTACCCGGCATGGCACCGGCTGGTGGCGATAGCGTATCTTGCAGGTTGTCGCAAACTCCCTGGCATCTGGCCTGATAATCCAGCTGACCTGTTCGGCCAGCAGGCCGCCAGCATAAACTGCGGGTTCTTCTCCGACAATTATTGCGTTGCGCCCCGTATCGATGGCCACCACAAACAGCGGCTCTTTCCAGGCTATGCCCAAGCCCTTGCGCTGGCCGATGGTGTAGCGGTGGGTGCCCTTGTGCCTGCCAAGCAGTTTGCCGCTGATGTGGATGATGTCGCCTGCAGTTGCCTGCATCCCGCCTTTTTCTTCCAGAAAGGCCACGTAGTCATCGTTGGGTATGAAACAGACCTCCTGGCTGTCCCCCTTTTCCGCTACAGCAATGCCAAACTCCCGCGCCAACCGGCGTACCTCATCCTTGCTCTCTATTTCTCCCAAAGGAAAGATAACCAGCCTTAAGCGTTCCTGTGTCAGCGTATATAGAAAATAGGATTGGTCCTTGCGGATATTGCGGGCTGTGCGCAGATGGCAGGTGCCGTCAGCATCCACGGTTTTCCTGACATAATGCCCGGTGGCCAGCATATCTGCGCCAAGTTGCCGGGCCTTTTCCAACAGTAGGCCGAATTTGACGAAGCGATTGCATTGCACACAAGGGTTGGGGGTGTGGCCGCAGCGGTATTCAGTGATGAAGTCATCAATGATTAGTTCGTTGAACTGCGGCGAAAAGTCGACCACATGATGCTCGATACCCAGATGTTTTGCTACCACCGCTGCATCGTGAGCGGGTGTACCGGGTCCGGCTTTGTCCGACTGGAACAGGCGCATGGTGATGCCGATAACCTCGTGCCCCTGCTGCTTCAGCAGTGCGGCGGTGACTGAGGAGTCGACCCCGCCGCTCATGGCGACGGCTATTCTTTCAATTTTTTGCTGGTGCTGCACAGTATGCAATCCCTTCTTGAAAACTATCTGCCACAGAGTACACAGAGCACTCAGAGAAAATCAAAAACATTATTTATTGAGTAGGTGATTTAATTGTTTGTTTTTTTAGATAAGTGGAAGCTAAATATGCCAAATTACTGCAAATCTACATTTTGTTGGGTGCATCAGTAAGATGTTCTTTTGTTGGTCTTTCTCTGTGAACTCTATGACCTCTGTGGCAGAAAGCCCTAATCTTCTTCCCCAAGAATGATCCTAACCACCTGATTGGCCTGATGTCCTGCGGCAATGGCTACCCTTGGCGCCATCAGACCACAGCCCGGTTGGGCTGCCGAGATGCCGTCTCCTGACAGATAGAGCCTGCGCGAAGCCTTGCGGGTGATGATATCGTTGTTTGGCCCGTAACCGGCCAGACCGGAAGCGGCCACTACGGTCACTTGAGGCATCTGTTCCAGCACTGTGTCAACCAGCATGGCCTTCATGTCGGCTCGATCAAGGGCTTCGACCACGATGCTACAGTCAGAGAAAATCTCCGGAATGTTGACCGGGGTAAGCAACTCTGGGATGGTAATCAGTTTGACGTACGGATTGATGCGTTTAAGGTTTTCCGCCAGCGCATCTACCTTGAGCATGCCGATCTGGTCGATGAAATACTGCTGGCGGTTAAGGTTGGACGGTTCTACAACGTCAAAATCAGCGATAATCAGTTCGCCGACTCCGATACGTGCCAGGGCAACGGCTATGGCCGAGCCCAGGCCGCCTGCTCCGGCAATGCCGACGGTTGCCGCTTTTAGTTGGGCATGTACGCCTGGGGTGTGTCTGGCTGCCATTAGTGCTTCCAGCTCTTCCTGAGCGGGTGTTTCACCCCGCTTGATCAGAAAAATACTGTCACCTGCGCTGAAAGTAGTGTTGGCCGTGACGGGGAACCCGTTAAGTATGAGCACATCCGCGCCGGGTTTGAAGCGGTTGGCCAGGCCGCCGATGGTGTTGCCATTTTCGACCGCACACGGTTTTTCGTTAATGGTAATGTTGATCATGCGATTAATCCTTAAGTGGCTTCTGCTCGCACAGAGATCACGGAGCTCGCGGAAAAACGGTTAGTTACTGCTGAAGCTGAGTCTACCCAGGGTGCCAAGAGTTTTATTAAATCGTTATAGCAACTCCAGGAGCTCTGAGCCTCTGTGTGGACTATTTTCAAGGTTATTGTCGGTGTGTTTGATATGTTTCCGCTATTTTAGCGGGTGCTGAAAAAGTATTTTACTGGCAAACGATTATTTTGTCTGCATCAAAACCTGATTTATTCACCATTGACAGAAATGTTTACAATGGTTATTTTGTGCATATGCACAAAATAAACGGAGGTCTTATTATGAAAATCTGTTTTCCTGTTGTAGAAAATGCCGGGCTTGAGAGCCAGGTGTTCGGGCATTTTGGCTCTGCTCCACTGTTTGTGATCGTGGATTCGGAGAGCAAGGAGATTACGGCCATTAATAACAGCGACAAAGTGCATCAGCACGGTGCATGCAACCCGGTGGCCGGCCTGGGTGGTCATCCGGTGGATGCCATCGTGGTGGGCGGCATCGGTGGCGGTGCGTTGTTCAAACTGAACGCAGCCGGTATCCGTGCTTTTCAGGCCCAGGGCGGCACCATTGCAGAAAATCTGGAAAAGATGGTGGTTGGCGAACTGCCGGAATATATGCCGGGACATACCTGTGGCGGGCATGGTCACAGTCACGGCTGTAGTCACTAAGCATGCCGCGTCCACGCAAGCCAAGAAACTGCGCCTGCCCACACCGGGCAGGCTATGCCACACTGTTCAAGCCGGCGGCCATTCCTATGGACACCCTGGAGATCATCACGTTGGGTAACGATGAGCTTGAATGCCTGCATCTTTGTGATGGTAAGAGTATGAGCCAGATTGAAGCAGGCGAGGCCATGGGGGTTTCGCGCGGCACAGTGCAGCGGCTCCTCACCAGCGCCCGCACCAAGGTGGCTAAGGCACTGGTGGAGAAAAAGGGACTGGCGGTGGCCTGCAACGGCAGCTGTGATAAAGAGCAGACCTGTTGCAAGGAGGTTGTTCTGTAAAATGACAGATCCAAAGTCTGACAACTGTGTGATGACCTCCGCCATTCTGGAAAGCATCTCTGATGGTGTTTTTACTGTCGATCAGGATTGGCACATCACCTCTTTCAACCGTGCTGCCGAAGAGATTACCGGCATATCCCGCGCCGAAGCTGTAGGCAAGCTCTGCTCCGAAGTATTCAAGTCAAGTATGTGTGAGGCTGAGTGTGCTCTCAGGCAGACACTGAAAAGCAGTCGCCCGGTTATCAACAAGTCCGGCTATATTATTAATGCCGAAGGTGCCCGTATACCTGTCAGTGTCTCAACTGCAGTGCTGCGCAGTCCGGACGGCTCTGTTTCCGGCGGTGCGGAGACCTTTCGTGATCTGAGTGAAGTGGTTGCCTTGCGCCGGGAGTTGGAAGGCCGCTTTGCTATCGGCGAACTGGTCAGCCATAGCCCCGCCATGCGGCCGGTGGTAGAAATGGCGGCTGCCGTCGCCGATAGCCCCTCAACTGTGCTGATCCAGGGAGAGACCGGCACCGGCAAGGAACTGCTGGCCAAGGCCATTCACAGCATGAGTTCACGAGCTGGCCGCCCCTTTGTGGCGGTGAACTGCGGCGCACTGCCGGATACACTGCTGGAATCGGAACTGTTTGGTTACAAGAAGGGCGCCTTTACCGGAGCAGATCGGGATAAGCCGGGACGTTTTGCGTTGGCTGAGGACGGTACCCTGTTTTTGGATGAGATCGGTGAGATCAGCCAGGCGCTGCAGGTACGGCTGCTGCGTGTATTGCAGGAGCAGGTCTATGAACCGCTTGGTTCTACCCGCAGTGAAAAATGCCGGGCCCGCATCATCGTCGCCACCAACCGTGATCTGGCGGCCATGGTCAAAAACGGCGAATTCCGCCAGGATCTTTTCTATCGCATCAATGTGATCGCCATCCAGATACCTCCGTTGCGCCGGCGCAAGGAGGATATCCCGCTGCTGATCGAGCATTTTATCGAGCGTTTTAACCGTACTCAGAAAAAGGGCATCAAAGGTGTAACCCCGGCTGCTAACTCTCTGCTGCTTGCCCACGACTGGCCCGGCAATATTCGCGAACTGGAGAATGTGATTGAGCGGGCCTTTGTGTTGTGCGGCTCAAGGTTGATAGGGCAGGAACATCTGCCACCTGAGCTTACTGGCACTACTCCACAGCATGTCGAACAGCTGGGCATGGATACCATGGTGCGCTGTGCCGAAGAACATGCGATCCTATTGGCACTGAAGAAAAACGGTTACAATCGGGCCGCCGCAGCCCGTGAACTGGGGATTCACAAAACCACCCTTTTCCGCAAGATAAAATCCTTAAGCATCGAGTTGCCGGAGATTGACGGCCGGTTTTCCAAAACCTGATCACAGTATTAATATTGCTACTGTGTGTCTTACCTTTAATTGCAAATCTGCTACCGTTTTTGTCTGTCAGCAAAACCCCCGCCTGTTAAAAAATCAATAAACACAAATTGTTATAAAGAATTTCCATGCCTTCTAGGTTCTGGTCCGTATGTTGCTAAGTATGTTTGCAAGCATGCAAACGGAGCAGCAAATGAGAACAGCCATCACAATCTGGAATAACAGGGTGTCGCCGGTTTTTGATGTGACCGCCGGTGCGATGGTCTTTGACAGCGAAGATCAGCGAGTGCTTTCCAGCCAAACCATGCTTTTAACGGACTCCACTGCGATTGGGAAAATTGCCCGGTTGGTGGAATCCAGGGTAGATGTGCTGGTTTGCGGCGCCATATCCAGTGAAGCGCGCAGTGCGGCCGTTGGCGCAGGCATCAGGGTGTACGCCTTCATTTCCGGGGAGGTGATGGAAGTGCTGCAGGCGTTGCTGAGCGGAAAACTGAACGGAGTTGATTATGCCATGCCGGGGTGCGGTCACAGGGTTGGATGCCATGGCAGCAAGCCAGAAAGGCGGGGAAGAAGATGTCAGGCCGGTTTGGGGATTTCCCCCGGCATTAAGCCGGAAGAAAGGAAGGTGTGATATGCCACGTAGGGATGGAACGGGTCCAATGGGTACAGGTCGTATGGCAGGGAAAAATGCAGGTCGTTGCGCTACAGGCGCTGGAAGCGGTATGGGGAGTGGAGTTGGTGGCGGTACAGGTCGTGGATCGGGCCGGGGCATGTGCAGCTGGTTCAGTGCTTCGGAGCTCGCAGGGCGTTCTGCCGACGAAAATGAAGCCAAGGCACTGATGGAACAGGCTGCTGCATTAAAGCAGCAGTTGGATCAGATAAACGCCAAACTCGACAGCATGAAAAAATGAACTTCAATGGAGGTTTAAAATGAAGATTGCCGTAACCACATCTGGCGAAAATCTGGCTGCTCCGCTGGACAGCCGCTTTGGCAGGGCAGCCAGATTTCTTGTGTATGATACGGATAGCAAGGAATTCGCCATTATCGATAATACACAGAACCTGAATGCTGCTCAGGGGGCTGGTATCCAGGCGGCTCAGAATGTGGCTGCAGCTGGAGCTAATGCCGTGATAACCGGTCACTGCGGCCCAAAGGCATTCCGGGTGCTGCAGGCGGCCCGTATTGCCGTTTACAATTGTGAGGCGGCCACAGTTCTGGAGGCTTTGGATCTGCTGGAAGCGGGGCACCTCAAACCGGCCAGCGAGGCGGATGTTGAGGGGCATTGGTAAGAAAGGAGAACTGACATGCCAGGAAGAGATGGAACAGGCCCGCTGGGTAGTGGCGGTAGAGGCGGCAGAGGCGCAGGAAGAGGATTTGGTCCGCCCGATGAATGTCTGTGCCCCAAATGTGGGGAGAAAATTAAGCATACACGCGGAGTGCCTTGTGCTCAGCAGCAGTGCCCCAAGTGTGGTGCATCCATGGTAAGGGCTTAGGAGTCTGTTCAATGAAAATTGCGATTGCGAGCGGCAAGGGGGGCACCGGAAAGACCACGGTGGCGGTGAATCTTGCCTGGTATCTGGCGGATAGAAACAGGAAGGTCCAGTATATCGACTGCGATGTGGAAGAGCCCAACGGTCATTTCTTTCTCTCGCCATACCTCAATGAAAAAGATGAGGCCAGTGTGATGCTGCCGGTGGTGGACCAGCAGAAATGCTCCTCCTGCGGTGAGTGCGTTAGAAAGTGCCAGTTCAACGCCATCGCTCGGCTGCCGGGCAATACGATGATATTTCCAGAACTGTGTCACGGCTGCGGGCTCTGCCTGCATGTCTGTCCCACTAGTGCTATCAGCGAGGGCGAACGGAGCATCGGATATGTGGAGACCGGTATGGGGTGGGGCGGTGTGCAGTTTGTTCACGGGGTGCTGAATGTTGGCGAACCGATGCCCAATCCGCTGATCAGGCAGGTTAAACAGCGCGGTCTTGAGGATCATATCCGTATCATTGACGCGCCGCCAGGCACATCCTGCCCGTTTGTAGAGACTATCTCCGATGCGGATCTGGTGATTCTTGTCACAGAACCGACCCCCTTTGGGCTGCATGATTTGAAGATTTCGGTGGAGGTGGCCCAGGCCAGGGGAAAACAGGTCTGCGTGGTGGTTAACAGGGAAAACGGCCCTTTTACGGCATTGAATGAATATCAGGCCGTAAACGGATTGCGGGTGCTGGCAAGGTTGCCGGAGGACCGCCGGGTGGCGGAGGCTTACTCAACCGGTGAAATTCTGGTGCAGGCCCTGCCGGAGTATGCGGCCCATTTTGCTGCCATAGCTGATGAGGTGCTCAGTTTAACCGCCGCTGAAAAATACCGTTCTCTGGAGGTGCATCCATGAAGGAGATTGTTGTCATCAGCGGTAAGGGCGGTACCGGCAAGACCTCCTTTACCGCCGCCATGTCGGAGCTGTTTAGCGACCGCGTGGTTGCCGACTGTGATGTGGATGCGGCTAACCTCAATCTGGTACTGAATGCTGAAATCTTGGAGAGTTTTGATTTTATCTCAGGCTGTCGGGCCGCTATCGACCTGACCAAATGTGTGGCATGCGGGCGATGCCTTGAGGTTTGCCGCTACGAGGCCATCAGCGCTGATTATGTGGTGGACGGTTTTTCGTGCGAAGGGTGCGGCGCCTGCCATTTTCTCTGCCCGACAGGGGCTGTCAGCTTTGACGAGACGCTTTGCGGGCACTATTACTCCGGCAAAAACAGCAACGGGCAGGATTCCGTATTTGCCGAACTGCTGCCGGGAGCGGAAAACTCAGGCAAGTTGGTGACAACAGTCCGGAAAAAGGCCAAAGACATTGCCGAATCAGCCGGACACGCAATCATGCTGACCGACGGCCCGCCCGGTATCGGTTGCACCGTAATCGCCTCGCTTACCGGTGCCAATTTCATTGTGTTTGTTACAGAACCTACGGTCAGCGGCGTGCATGACCTGAAACGGGTCATGGAGCTGGCCCGCTTTTTTAAGCTGAACGGAGCAGTTGTCATCAACAAGGCAGACCTCAATTCTGCCTTCTGTGAAGAGATCAGTCAGCTTTGCAATGAGCGGGGATTTGAGCTGTTTGGCAGTATCCCCTATGAACCGCAGATCAGCCAGGCCCAACGCCAGGCAAAGACAATACTTGCTTATGCTCCGGATTGCCCGGCCAGCGCCGCTATCCGTGAAATACATCAAAAACTTGTTAAAAGATTGGAGACCGTCTGATGGGCCAGAGTGATTGCCAGCATGCACAGCATCAGCAAAGCGACGCGTTGCTGAAAGAAAAAATCAGTAGGATTGCACATACGTTTGTTGTTATGTCAGGCAAGGGCGGAGTGGGTAAAAGCACTGTCGCTGCGAACCTGGCTGTAAGTCTTGCCATGAACGGCTACAGAACCGGTTTGCTGGATGTAGACTTGCATGGTCCCAGTATCCCCAAAATGCTCGGTTTGTCAGATGAGCGGCTGGGATATGCCGGCGATGATATTGCGCCGGTGCAACTGTTCGAAAACCTGAAGGTCGTATCCATGGGATTTCTGCTCAAGGGAAGCGATGACGCGGTGATCATGCGCGGCCCCATGAAAGCCGGTATCGTCAGGCAGTTTCTGGAAAACGTGGCCTGGGGCGAACTGGACTTTCTGGTGATAGACTGCCCGCCCGGCACCGGTGATGAACCGCTGTCCGTGGCGCAGATGCTGAATACCGATACCAGCAGCGCCATCATCGTAACTACACCACAGCAGATGGCCACCATAGATGTGGAAAAGTCGATTACCTTCTGTAACCAACTGGGCTTAACTATATCCGGCGTTATCGAAAACATGAGCGGATTTATCTGCCCGCACTGTCACAAGGAGACCGATGTTTTCTCAACCGGAGGCGGTCAGGAACTGGCCTCCCGTTTCGGTATTTCCTTCCTCGGCAAGATCCCGCTTGATCCGGATATTGTCAGAAGCGCGGACAGCGAACGTCCCTATCTGCATGCATTCAGTTCTACCGAAACAGCAGGCCGTTTTGATAGCATAGCCGAACAGTTGCAGCAGCTTTACGCCGTTTCTTCGGTTGCTCCATCTACCACTGAAGAGTCGTCACTTATAACAAAAAAGGAGCATTGTATGAGATTTGCCGTACCTACCCATGACAGGAAGTTGTGTGTCCATTTCGGGCATTGTGCAGAGTTTGCCATTATCGATGTGGAAAATAATGCGGTTATTGCAGAAGATTATATTGTGCCGCCTCCCCATGAACCGGGGCTTTTGCCGGGCTGGCTGCATGAGCGCGGCGTAGATCAGGTGATTGCCGGCGGCATGGGGCAGAGGGCTCAACAACTGTTCAGCGCAAAGGGTGTCAATGTGATTACCGGCGCCATGGGCGAGTGTCCGCGGGAAGTAGTGGAAAACTATCTTAACGGCACATTGGTGACCGGGGCGAACACCTGTGACCATTAACTCTTTACCGGATTATATGTATATTTAAATTGATATCAGGAGGGTTTTGTGAGGTACGCCGTTTCAGCAAAATACAAGCAGTTCTGCGCATGTTTTGAGGAGTGTGCGGAATTTGCCATTATGGATGTGGTTGACAATGCAATCGTCAGCGAGAATTTCTGGAGTTCGCCTCCCAAGCTACCAGGCCGTATTCCCAGCTGGTTTGTTGATGATATGAAGGTCGATGCTGTCATTACAGGCCATATTGATGCGCAGACTGAGCTGTTGTTAAAGGAGAAAAATATTCAGGTGGTCACCGGTGCAGAACATCAGTCGACCCGCACTATTCTGGAGGAATACCTGACTGACTCGGGCGAGGCAGGCGTGGGCGGCTGTGGATTCTAGAAAAGGGCCTGGACATAGAAGGAAAAGGCCGCATAGCCGCTGTATCATGTGCGGTGAGAACAACCTGCTGTCCCTGCGTCTAAAATTCAAACCGGTTCCGGACGGAGCGGTCAGCACAACGTTCACAGGCAACTCAAGGCTGCAGGGATACGACGGCATCATGCATGGCGGAGTAATCAGCGCATTGCTTGATTCTGCAATGACCAACTGTCTTTTTCAAAAAGGCATAGAAGCGGTTACTGCAGAATTACGCGTGCGTTTTGTGTTGCCGGTGCCTTATAATGCCAAATTGGCGCTGAAAGCATGGATCGTTGAAGAGACCAGGATTCTCTACAAGCTCAAGTCTGAACTGCTGATGGACGGGACAGTTATGGCTAAGTCGGATGCACTTTTTGTGAAGGGGGTAACAGGCGATGGCGATCAATGGTGTGCGAATCAAACTGCTGGTTGATAACAAGGTTTCCGATGGTCTGGTGGATGAACATGGTTTTTCCGTCTGGATTGAAGCAGGCGGATACCGGCT
>Ga0302250_1001189_pt1 | contig 20621 bp, 12 predicted proteins | sample AAG_RA_Asp_MG_FD_193536 | JGI IMG/M metagenome (GOLD analysis project Ga0302250, IMG submission 193536) | Enriched activated sludge microbial communities from anaerobic digester in WTTP, New Holstein, Wisconsin, United States - AAG_RA_Asp | ecosystem: Engineered > Bioreactor > Anaerobic >... | reverse complement strand
CTACGCCGATCCGAACGGCACCAGCCGGATGCTCCAGATCACCTACGACCGGCTGGCCGCCTCCGCCCGGCCCTACCCGACCGCGAACTGGATGGGCCTGGACAACGGGAACGCCTACCTGGACACCCTGAACACCGACACCGACGGCACCCCGCTGAACATCAACTACTACCGGTGCGGCAACGTGGAGTACTTCACCGGGAACTGCGCCGCCGGGTCCTACGAGGTGAACATCAACGGCGCCGAGCGGGCGAAGATCTGGTACGACCGGGACAACGCCGGGTACTACATGGACCCGTCGGCCACGTCGAACTTCTACGCGGTCTACACCCGGGGGGCCGACGGCAATACGACCCACCTTCCCTACACGAACGGCTACAACTACCTCCGGGGCAACACCTACTTCAACGGCGTGCTCTATGACGAGGGCAACTCGGCCTACTATCTGGACCCCGCAAGCAATTCCCGCGTCAACCTGATGTACGCCAACGGCCTGCGGCTCTACAACGCCTACCCGGGGGACGCCTCGGGCTTCGCCCAGGTGGCGAACGGTAGCGGCCACCTGTATCTGGCCCCGGACTCGGCGGCCTCCCAGTACGTCATCATGCGTTACGGGTCGGACGACCGGATCTACTTCATGCTGAACGGCGGTATCGACACGGCCCGGCCGTCGTTCCGGACCAACGGGAACTACCTGGTGATCAACCCGGGGACCAACGACAAGAACATCTACCTGCTCTGGGACACGGGCGGAAACGTGCAGATCAACGGGGCCCTCTACGCGGACATCATGTACGACCGCAACGGCAGCGGCTGCGTCAGCGATCCCAGCGGGACCACGGCGACGACCTCCGTGTACGGCAACCTGGGCTTCTTCAACCAGTTCCGGGCCGACCAGATCTACGCCGCGAACAACGTGCTTGTTGGGGACGCGGCAGGGGACACGTGGTCGTACCGGATGTACCGCGGACTGGTGGTGAACAACGGCAACGGCATCCGGCCGGTTTCGGACAACAACAGCTTCGTCGGGCTGCCGATGAAACGGTTCTATGCCTCGTGGATCATCAACCAGTACGGGGCCTCTCACCGGCACCTGAAGCGGGAGATCACCTACCTGACGGACGATCAGATCCGGAACCTGGGGGACATGGTGATGAGCCTGAAGCCGGCGACCTTCTACTACAACAGCGATGCGAAACCCGAGGAGGTCAACGAGGATAACAGCGGCAACGTCCGGTATGTTCCTCACATCGGCATGATCCTGGACGAGATGCCGCCCGTGCTGACCAATGGCGGTCATGACTGGAGCATTACCGACAGCGTCGGGTTCCTGCTGTCCACCGCGAAGTACTTCGAGATGCAGAACCGGGAAAAGGACCAGCGGATCCGGGACCTGGAGGACCGGGTCGCGGTGCTGGAGCAGGTGCTGGTAGACGCGGGCCTGCTGAAGTAGCCGATCCCCATCTCCCTCCACTCCTCCGTTCTCCTTGCTTGATCGTGGCAGTTCGACGCAGGCCGTTGCCCATCCGGGCGTTCCTCCGATAGGCTTTCCCCCGGGAACCAGGGAGGCCGGACATGGACTACGCCGAATTGCTGGACGCCGCCTTCCGTGCACGGGACCGGGGGGGCGATCCCTCCGTGCAGGTGACGACGCTGCCCGGGGACGCGTCGTCCCGCCGGTACTACCGGATCGAGTGGGGGCCGGGGTCCACGTGCATCTGGATGGCCCTGGCGGACGACCTCCTGAAGAGCGACGAGGTGGTGGACGGGGACCGGCCGACGACGCTTCCCTTTCTGGAGGTCGGCGACTACCTTCGTCGGGGCGGCATCCCGGTTCCCCAGGTGCTGCACGTGGACCTGGATCGCCGGGCGATCCTGCTGGAGGACCTGGGGGACGTGACGCTGGAGCGGGCGCTGCAACAGGGGAACGACAAGGACGACCTCTACCGCCGGGCCGTGGACCTCCTGGCGGACCTGCATGCCTGGGCGGCCCGGTCCCCCGATCCGTCATGCATCGCCTTTCGCCGGCGGTTCGGCCCGGGACTGCTGGCCTGGGAGGTGGACCACTTCGAGACCTGGCTGCTCCGGGAGTGGGCCGGGATGACCCCGACCCCGGCCGAGGCGAGGGTGCTGGAGGAGTTCCGGAGGGACCTGGTGGATCGCCTCGTCGGGCTGCCCCAGGGGTTCGTGCACCGGGACTACCAGAGCCGCAACCTGATGGTGGCGGAGGGCCGGCTGCGCCTGATCGACTTCCAGGACGCCCTCCAGGGGCCCTGGGTCTACGACCTGGTGGCGCTGCTGCGGGATTCCTACGTGTCCTTCAATCCCGAGGAGACCCGGGCCATCCGCCGGGCCTACCTGGAGGCCCGGCGGGACCGGGGCCTGGCCGCCCCGGGGGAGGAGGAGTCCGAGGAGGCCTTCCACCTCCAGGCGCTGCAGAGGAAGCTGAAGGACGCCGGGCGGTTCGTGTACATCGACCGGGTCCGGGGAAACCCGAAGTTCCTGCCCAACATCCCCCGATCCCTCGCCTACGTCCGGGAGGCCCTGGACCACCTGCCCCGGTACCGCGCCTTCCGGGACCTGCTGGAGGACCGCCTGGGTCCCCGGGGGGTCTTCCCGGGGGCCGGCCGATGAAGGCGATGGTGCTGGCGGCTGGACGCGGGGAGCGCCTGCGTCCCTGGACGGACGTGCTGCCGAAGCCCCTGTTCCCGGTCCTGGGGGTTCCGCTGATCCGGCTGGTGCTGTGCCGGCTGCGGGAAGCGGGGGTCACCGAGGCGGTGATCAACCTCCACCACCTCCCGGGGGCCATCGTCCGGGAACTCGGCAGCGGCCGGGACCTGGGGCTGCGCCTGGAGTACAGCGACGAGCCGGTGCTGCTGGGGACGGGCGGGGGGATCCGGGCCGTCGCGGACTTCTTCGGGGGGGAGGAGGCCTTCTGGCTGCACAACGGCGACATCCTGGCCGACTGGGACCTCGGGGGGATCTGGAGGACCCACCATGACCGGGGGGCGGTGGCGACGCTGGCCATCGACGCCGGGGAGGACCGGCCCGAGGCCCGGATGGTGGAGACCGACGGGGAGGACCGGGTGATCGGGATCCGGGGGCGGCCCCGCCAGGGGGACGGCCCCCGGGGGGTCTTCACCGGGGTGTCGGTGCTGACGCCCCGGGTTCTCGAGACCCTGCCGCCGGGGGAGGTGTCCTGCCTGGTGGAACGGGGCCTGATCCCCCTGCTGGAACGGGGGAACCTGGTGATCGGTCCCCGGGTCCGGGGGACCTTCGTGGACATCGGCACGGCCGACCGGCTGCTGGAGGCCCAGTGGAGGATGATGCCCCGGGCGGCGGAGTGGTTCCGGTCCCTGGGACTGCCGCCTCCCCGGGAGGCGGCGCCGGGGGTCTTCCTCCACGGCGACCCGGAGGTCCACCCCGAGGCCCGGCTGGAGGGTCCCCTCTGGATCTCCGGGGGCTGCCGGGTCGGGGCCGGGGTGCACCTGGGGCCCCGGGCGGTGCTGGGTCCGGGAACCGTGGTCCGGGCCCCGGCCCGGATCCGGGAGGCCCTGGTGACCGGCGGCGGCGAGGTTGGGGGGGAGGTCTCGGGCATCTGCATTCCGGGCGTCCTCTCGGCCCCGGATTGCCCCGGCGGACGGGCCTAGGCCGGGCCCCGGCCGCCCGGATCCTCGCCCGCGCCCAGGGACCGGTAGATCCGCAGGTCCTCCTCGGAGAAGCAGCAGAACAGGACCCGGTCCGGCAGGTCCGACGAGGCCAGGAAGGAACGGACCTCCCGGAGGGCGATCCGGGCGGCGGCCTCCCGGGGATAGCCGTAGATGCCCGTGGAGATGGCGGGGAAGGCCAGGGTCCGGAGACCGTGGTTCCGGGCCAGGGCGAGGCTGTTCCGGTAGCAGGCGGCCAGCAGGTCGGGCTCCCCGCGATGCCCGCCGTGCCAGACGGGGCCGACGGTGTGGATGACGTGCCGGGCCGGCAGCCGGTATCCCCGGGTGATCCGGGCCTCCCCGATGGGACAGCCTCCCAGGGTCCGGCACTCCTCCAGCAGTTCCGGTCCGGCCCTTCGGTGGATGGCCCCGTCCACCCCGCCACCCCCGAGGAGGGAGGGGTTCGCGGCATTGACGATGGCGTCCACCGCCAGTGTGGTGATGTCCGCCAGCACTGCCCCGATCCGGGGCCCGGAACCGTCCGCGTTCTCCATGGGCGTCCTCCGTTCCGGGAAGCCGGGAATCCATTGTCAGCAGGAACCAGGCGGATGACAATGGGGCGCCGGGAGTCCTGGTGGTCCCGGGCGGGAGGGCACCGATGCGGTGGAACCTGGGCTGGCTGGGGATCGCCTTCTACGGAGGGATGTTCGGGCTTTCCCTGGCCCTCGGCTGGTGGCTCCCGGATCTCTTCGGCCTTCCCTGGACCGGGCCCCTGGGCCCGGAGAAGGAGGCGGCCGCGGGGCTGCTCCTGGGGGTGCTGGTGGTCATCGGAACCTGGGCCGTCGTGCGGTTCTCGGCCCGGGGCTACTGGCTGTCCCGGAGACTGGCCCAGGCCACCCGGCCCCTGCCGGCCTGGTCCCTGGCCCCCCTGGCCCTGGCGGCGGGGGTGGCCGAGGAGGCCCTGTTCCGGGGGACCCTCTGGACCCCGGTCGAGTACGGCCTGGGTCCGACCTGGGGACCGCCGGTGGCCCTGGCGGCCACCTCGATGCTCTTCGCCTGGGCCCACGGCGGGGGCAAGTCCGGGCTCCGGTCCTGGACCTTCTTCGCCTTGGTGACCGCGGTGGGCATCGGGGGACTCCGCTGGTGGACCGGATCCCTGCTGGCCCCGGTGGTGGCCCATGCCCTGGTGGACCTGGTCCACCTGCCTCTGCTGCGTTTCCGGCAGGAACCGCTGGGAGAAGAGGATCCGGAATGAGTCCCGAGGGCCCCGAACGGCCCGTGATGCCGGACCTGCAGGCCCTGGAGGCCTGGTACCGGGCGGTCCGGCGACCGCTGCCCTGGCGGGACACCCGGGACCCCTGGGCCCTCTGGGTCAGCGAGGTGATGCTCCAGCAGACCCGGGTCGAGACGGTCCTGGGCCGTTTCGGCCCGTTCCTGGAACGGTTTCCGGACCCGGGATCCCTCGCCGGGGCCACCGAGGACGAGGCCCTGAAGGCCTGGGAGGGCATGGGGTACTACGCCCGCTGCCGCCATCTGCGGCAGGCGGCCCGGATCGTCGTGACGGAGTGGGGAGGGCGGGTTCCGGAAGACCGGGAGGCACTGCTGGCCCTGCCGGGGATCGGCCGGAGCACGGCCGGGGCCATCCTCTCCTTCGCTTTCGGACAGGCCGAGCCGGTTCTGGACGCCAATGTCCGGCGGGTGGCGGTACGCCTGCTGGATCTCCGGGAGGACCCCTCGGGAGCCCGGGCCCAGGGCCTCCTCTGGGAGGCCGTGACCCGCTGGGTCCGGGAGGCCCCCGATCCGGCGGTGCACAACCAGGCGATGATGGAACTGGGGGCGCTCCTGTGCCTGCCGGCCCGTCCAGGCTGCGACCGCTGTCCCCTGGCGCCCGGCTGCCTGGCCCGGGCCCGGGGATCCGCCGGGGACCTGCCGGTCCGGAGGCCACGGAGGCGGACTCCGGTGGTGGAGGCGGCGGTGGCGGTGATCCGGGACCGCGAGGGCCGGGTGTACCTCCAGCGGCGCCCCTCCCGGGGCCTGCTCGGGGGGCTCTGGGAGTTTCCTGGGGGGAAGCGGGAGGCGGACGAGACCCCCGAACGGGCGGTGATCCGGGAGGTGGCCGAGGAGACGGGCTTCCGGATCGAGGCCCCCCGTTTCCTTGGCATCGTACGCCACGCCTACACCCACTTCCGGGTCGTGCTGCACGCCTTCGAGGCCGGGGTCCCGGGGTGCCGGCCGGTCCCGCCGGCCCGGGCCGAAACCTTCCGGTGGGTGCCGCTGGAGGAGGCGGGGGACCTGGCGCTGCCCGAGGCGACCCGGAAGGTCCTTCAGGTCCTCCGGCCCCTTCCCCGGGAGGTGGACCTGGGTGGCGGTGCGGCCCTTCCTCCCCGGAGGGAGAGGAAGCCCAGCAGGGCTGCCAGGGCGGTGCAGGACCAGGCGAAGAGGTCGCCGAACCGGTCGTAGAGGGTCCGTCCCTCCATCAGCGCGGCGTTCGCCACGAAGGTCTCGGGGTTCTCCAGGGAGGTGCGGTGCAGGACTCGCCCGGCGGGGTCCACCACCACCGAGACCCCCGTGTTGGTGGACCGGACCAGGAAGCGGCGGTGCTCCACGGCCCGGAAGGCGGCCAGTTGCATGTGCAGGTTCGGCTCGGCGGTCTTTCCGAACCAGGCATCGTTGGTCAGGTTCACCAGCAGGTTCGGGTCCTTCGCGGTCAACCGGCGGGTGAATCCGGGCAGGATGGCCTCGTAGCAGATCAGCACGCCGATCCGGGCATCGCCCAGGGGCAAGACCTCGACCTCCCGTCCGGGGGTGAAGTCCCCGGCCTCGGGAAGCCACCGGCGCAGGAACGGGAAGCGATCGGCCAGCGGGAGGTACTCCCCGAAGAGCAGCAGCAGGTTCTTGTCGTAGCGCCCGAGCACCCACCCGTCCCGGTCCACCAGCATCGCGGAGTTGAAGTCCCGGGTCCGTTCCGGGTCCCGGGGGTCCGGGGCCGAGGTGATCACCCCGAAGAGGAGAGGGGTGGAAAACCCTCTCCGGGCGGCGTTCCGGTCCGCGTCGGGAACCTGGTCGTCACGGTCGACGGCGGCCAGGAGGTCCTCGTCGATGGACCGGGCGGGGAGGGGGGTCTGGGAGGTGTAGAGGCGGCGGACCGACTGGGGCAGGGGATAGCCCCGCTGGAATGGAAGGCTGGTCAGGCCGACGATCCGGCCCTGGGCCCCGGCGATCGGCCGGGCCTTGCCGTCCTGGACGGCGATCACGATCCCCTCGGGACCCGAGGCCCAGGCGGTTCCCACCTCGTCCACCGCGACGGCCCACAGGTCCCGGTGGGTGCCGCTCGGGACCCGGCGGCACTCCGGGTCGCAGGCCCACAGGGAGCCCCGGTCGCCGGCGATCCAGACCCCCCGGGGACCGGCGGCCACCGATCGCAGCGTCTCGCCTCCCGTCGCCAGTTCCTCGGGGGACCCGTTCCTCGGGAGGCGCAGCACCCGCCCCTGCTGTCCCACGGCCCAGAAGGTCCCGGCGGCATCGGCGGTGCAGGACAGCCAGTCCGGACCGCCGGTCTGGGCCTCGACCACCGTCCGGCCGCCCTTCAGGGAGACCTGGACTACGATGCCGTCGTCACCGCAGGCGAGAAACCCCCGGTTCCGGACGAAGGCGGCACCCCGGAGAGTCAGGTGGGTTCCGGAGTCCACGGGCCGCCATTCCCCCTTCTCCCGGAGGACGGCGGTTCCCTGGTCGCCCACGGCCAGGGCCAGGTCCTCCTTGGGGTGGAGGGCCACGGCGTGGAGATCCCGGTCCACGCCGGTCGTCTCCCGGCGCCAGGAGTCTCCCCCCCGGAGGAAGGCGCCTCCCCGGGGACCGACCGCCAGCCAGGACTCCTCGGTCCAGGCCGCCAGGGCCGCGACCCCCGAGGCCCGCAGTTCCTCAGACCCCGGTTCCTCCACGGGGGTGCACCGGTCCGGGCCCACCCGGAACAGGCGTCCCGACGAGGAGGCCGCCAGGGCCCCCTCGGGGAGGCGCTTCCAGAGCACGTCCCGGAGGGGCAGGTAGGAGGACTCGGGCCAGACCAGCAGGTCGGGGTGCTCGGCGGCCTCCAGGGAGGCCGAGAGGACCTGGTGCTTCAGCAGGTTGCGGTAGAGGACCCGGACCTGCTCCTGGAACGGCAGGGGGCTGCCGTCGGGGGACTTGGCCTCCTTCTCCCAGATCCCCACGTCGGCCTCGACGACGCCGACCCGGAAGGACGCGGCCTCGGCCACGGCGGCATCGACCTCCCGGATCCGGAGGAACCCGTAGGACAGATCCCCCGCCAGAGCCGCCAGGGCCAGCACCGCCGTGACCCAGGGAAAGGGACCGCCGTCCAGACGTCGGGCGATCACCGTCCCCAGGGCCCCGCCGAAGAGGGCCACCACCAGGGAGACTCCCGGCACGCCCAGCACGTCGGCCACCTGGATGGCCGGCAGGAAGCGCAGTTGCCCGTTGCCGAACTGCCAGGGGAACAGGAAGGGCACCACCTGTTCCGAGGCGACCACGAAGAGAGGAAGCCAGAGGCCCAGGGGAACCCGGCCGAAGCGCCGGGCCGCGGCGGCCCCGAACCCGCCCGCCAGGGCCATCCGGAGCCCCTGCCACAGCGCCATGAGCCCCGTGATGGCCCAGGCCGGGCCGGGACCCATGTGCCCGAACTCCTTCAGGAGTTCCGAGATCCAGTGGAAGCCGCCGAAATTGGTGACGACCCCCGACAGGAATCCCAGCCAGAACCCCCCCCGGAACGACCGCCCCCGGAGCGCGACGACCAGCGGCGCCAGGGCGAACCACTGGAGGGGGAAGAGGTCGAAGTCGGGAAAGGACAGGAAGACCATGGTCCCGGACAGGACGGCCAGCAGCAACGCCAGCGGCAGCGGGGTGACCCCCGGGGTTCGCGTCATCGCCGTCTTTCCTCCAGGGCCCGTTCCAGGCGGGGCCGGACCTCATCGGGGGTCATCCCTGCGACCAGGACGTCCTTGTGCCGGTTCCGGGCTCCCCGGACCAGGCGAATCGCGCGGGCCGGCACGCGGAGGGCCTCGGCCAGCGTCGCCAGTGCCTGGTCGGTGGCCTCCCCCCCTTCCGGGGCCGAGGTGACCTCGATCCGGAGGCGGTCTCCCGAGACCCCGGCGATCCGGCACCGGCCGGCCCTGGGCCGGACGGCGATCCGGATCACGCATCCATCGGGATGGGGTTCCACCACCGCGGGACCTCCTCTCCGGGGCCGATGATACCCGAGGAGACCTCTCCCTGGCGACCTGCCGGCCGTACCCGGGGCCGCTCTCGGACCGGTGCCGCCGCCGGAATTCCCGCGATTTCGCGGTGGCGTGGCGCAGGCGACGTTCGCCGGAGGTCATGGAGAGTCTTGGAAGGCCGGTGGCCGCAGAACGGCCGTTCCCCGGTCAGCGGGGAAGGCGCGGCCGCCGCCGGAGGAACGCCGGAAGGGCCAGTCCCAGGGCGAGGATCCACCAGGGACCGGAGGCGGAAGACCCCGTGGAGCAGCCGCCGCCCTTCTTCTGCGGGGTGGTGTCCTCGCCGCCGGGCCCGGGGTCCACGGGGGCCGGCCCGTCCGCCGGGACATCCCTCAGGGACGGCCCGTCGGCCCCGTGGTCCGCCGGGGAGGCCTGGTCCCCGGGCAGGTCGGGCCCGGTCGTCGAATCCTCGACGGGACCCGTCTCCTCGCCGCTCCCCGGGTCGGCGGGCGGCACGTCCTCGGTCCCGCCGGGGTCCGATCCCCCGAGGTCCTCGCCGCAGCCGGGAACGGGGGTGCCGGAGCAGGTGCCGTCCCCGGCGCACCGATCATCGGCGGTGCAGGGATCCCCGTCGTCGCAGGGGGAGGCCGGCGGCTTCCAGTCGTACCGGCACAGGCCTTCGACGCAGATGCCCTCGGGCTGCTGGCAGGGATCCTCCGGGGAGTCGCAGACCATCGGAGTGCCCAGGCAGGTCCCGTCCTCGTCGCAGGAGTCCTCGAGGGTGCAGGGGTCGCCGTCGTCGCAGGGGTCCCCGGCATCCCGGAGGGTGTAGGAACAGGTGCCCTGTGAGCAGAGTCCCGGGGACCGGTGGCACTGGGACGGCGGGGCGTCGCAGACCACGCCGGTGCACGGGTCGCCCAGGCAGAGGCCCGTGGTCTGGTCGCACCCGAAGGGGCACTCGGTGTCCACGTGGGGGTTCACGCACTCTCCGGTGGCCCGGGAGCATTCGCCGGCCGCATAGTTCCGGGAAAGGGTCGGGGAGAGGCACTCGGGGCCCGGAGTGGGGCATTCCACGGGGATCCCCGTGCAATTCCCCGAGTCGCTGCACTGGTCTTCGGTGGTGCAGGGGTTCCCGTCGTCGCAGGAGCGGTGGAGATCCCCCAGGGGCTCGTAGGCGCAGGTGCCCTGGATGCAGGTCCCCGGGACCTCGTAGCAGTAGGGGTTCGGCGGGGTGTCGCAGACCACCCCCTCGCAGGGGTCCGGCAGGCAGAGGCCGTCCCGGCACCCGAAGGGGCAGGTCTCCTGGTGTTCCGGGTAGTCGCAGAAACCCTCCTGGCAGGCTCCCTCGTCGTGGAACACCCGGGTCGACCCGTCGGCGCATCGATCCGCGGGTCGCAGGACGCAGGGCGGTCCCGAGCACTCCAGCCGGCAGGACCGGGAGTTGCGCGGCAGGAAGTCGGTGACCCGGACGAAGTCGGTGGCGTTGTCGTCCAGGTCCTGGTCGGGGCCGCACCGGAGGGTCTTCCGGAGATAGGCCTGGCGCAGGTTCTGGGTCGTGGGGGCCAGGGGCGCCCCCTCCAGGTAGGCGCTCCCGGGGTCCATGCCCACCGCGTCAACCACCTGCCCGTCGTTCCGGACCAGGGCGATTCCGCCGGTGTCGGTGATGCCGGTGCTGTAGGTGTAGTCCGGCGGGGTCGCCTCGGAGTAGCCGTTGGAGGAGGGATTCGCCAGCAGCACGAAGGTGCCGGGTTCGATCACGGTCCCCGCCGGGAAGGTGAACCGGACGCCGGTCAGCCCGCTCTGGTTGCTGGCGTTGATCGTCCAGGACCCGATGTCCACCGGGTCCTCCCCGGGGTTGTGGATCTCGATGAACTCGTCGTTGCCTCCGCCGGGACCCCGGGTGCGGAACAGGGAGATCACCGGGTGGGGGGCGCACAGCCCGATGGCCTCCCGGCATCCCGCGGCCTTGCAGTCGATGTCCCGGCTGGTCACCGCGCAGGTCCCGTCGGCCGGATCGCAGGCCGCCTGGAGGCTCACCCGGGCCGTGGCGGCGTCCAGGCAGAAGGGCGCCGGCACCTCGCAGACCCGGGGGTTGCCGGCGCAGGTCCCCTCGATGCAGGCATCGCCGTCCGTGCACAGGTCGCCGTCGTCGCAGGGGGTTCCGGGATCCCGGAGGGTGTAGCGGCAGGTTCCGTCCACGCAGGCGCCCGTCGCCTGGTAGCACTGAGCGTTCGGGGGCGTGGCGCAGACACGGGGCGTGCCGTCGCAGCCGCCGGCGCCGTCGCAGCGGTCCTCGTCGGTGCACGGGTCGCCGTCGTCGCAGGGCTCCGTGGCGGGAAGGGGGTCGTACCGGCAGGTCCCGTCCACGCAGGTCCCTGCCGCCTGGTAGCACTGGGCCGCGGGGGGCGTGTTGCAGACCACCCCGGCGCAGGGGTCGTTCAGGCAGAAGCCGGTGGCGGGATCGCACCCGAAGGTGCAGGTCGTGTCCTGCCAGGTGGCCTCGCAGGTCCCCGTAGAGGACTGGCAGGTGGCGGTCAGGTAGGTCCGGGACACGGTGTCGTTGTCCCGGCACTCGGGTTCCGGCAGGGGGCAGACCCGCAGCGTGCCGGCGCAGGTCCCCTGGTCGTCGCAGGCATCGTTCTCGGAGCAGAGGTCCCCGTCGTCGCAAACGGTCGCCGGGGGCAGCATCGCGTAGGCGCAGACTCCCCCGGAGCAGGTCCCGGTGGGCTCGAAGCACTGGACGTTGGGGGGGGTGTCGCAGGTCACGCCGTCGCATGGGTCCGGCAGGCAGTGGGCCGGCGCCGGCAGCGAGGCGCATCCGAAGGTGCAGGTCGAGGGCACCTGGGTGTATTCGCAATAAAACGCGAATTCTCCGTTGGGAAAGCAGGTCCCGTTGATGGAGGTCTGGAGGGTCCACTCGTCCAGGCAGGTCGGGGCCGGCAGGCTGATGCAGAGGTCCCCGGCGCAGAACGGGCGGCACGACCAGGAGTTCTGGGGGTAGGAGATGAATTCGCGGTACTCGAAATCGGCGGCGTTGTCCCCCGTATCCTGGTCGGGGCCGCAGGTGGCGGATTTCCGCTCGTAGGACTGGTCCTTGTTGGTCGAGGAGAAGGCCGTCAGCGTGGTCCCTTCCTTGTAGGCGCTGCCGCTGGCCAGGCCCACCTGGTCCACCAGGTTGCCCGCGGCATCGGCGATGGCGATCCCGCCGTTGTCGGCGATGCCGGTCGTGTAGAGCACGTCCCCGGCCACGGTCCCCGAGTAGCCACCGGAGGACTTGTTGGCGAACAGCAGGAAGGTCCGGGGCGGCATCACGGTCCCGGCGGGAACGGTCGCCCGGACGCCGGTCGTGCCCGAGGCGCTGCTGCCCATCAGTTTCCATCCCCCGATATCGACGGCTTCCGTCCCGGCGTTGTAGATCTCTACGAACTCGTCGTTTCCCCCGGCGGGTCCCCGGCACCGGAACTCGGAGATCACCACCTGGGCGGACCCCGTGACCGGGGCGGCCAGCAGGGCCATCCACGCCAGAGCCTTCACCAGACGCGTCATGGGCTTCCTCCGGGCAATGGACACTTGCCTCATTGAAACAGAACCTTCGGGGGACTTCAACCCGCCGGACAGGCCCGGGATGGTCATCCGGAAAGGAAGGGGGATGCCCGACTATCGCACGGGTCCGAACATCCGGCCGCGGACGGAAAACGCCCCCGATTCGTGGACCACCCACACCGCGAAGAGGCCTCCCCGGGGATGGGGTGCGATCTCGATTCCGTACCGGTAGGCCGGGGAAGGGCCGTGGAGCCGGATGGCCGTTCCCTGGGTCATGAGGCCGGTCGTGAGGCGCTGGATCTTCAGGTCGATGTCCCCGAGATCCACCACCGAGGCGAAGGCGGTCGCGAAGGAGTCGGCGCCGGCCGGGAAGGTGAAGAAGGCCAGCGACGGGCTCCGTTCGACGAAGACCATCCGCCCGGTATCGAGGGGATCCAGGGCGGTGGTGTACAGGTTTGCGCGGACCTCGGACAGGCCTTCCTCCGGCCTCGTCACGGGACTCGTCGTCGCGAACATCCCCAGCGGGGGGATGTGGACGCCGGACACGGACGGGATCGTTCCCGAGTCCGGGTACTCCCGGACCAGGATTTCCCGGAGGACGGACCCGTCGGGCCGGACCAGGGCCGCCCGCTGCTCCCAGTGACGGGGGTTGGCCGGGTCCCGGGCGGTCCAGAGCAGCAGGAAGTTGCCGGCCTGGTCCGAAACGACCTGGGGATTCACCTTCCAGAAGGAGGCGTTCGCCGACGCGAGGGGGCGGGGGTACCCCTCGAGGGGAATCCAGGACCCCTCGGGGTTCTCCTGGAGGATCGCGTAGTGGATCCGATGGTTCCCTCCTTGGGGCTGGTTCTCGGGACTCTCGTCCTGCATCCAGGCCAGCAGGGCCACCCGTTCCCGGGACCCCGCGGGGCGGAAGGCGTGCAGCGCGACGACCCGGAGTTCCTGGGACGCCAGGGCATCGTCGATCGGCACGTCCCGAAGGGCCTCGGTGGCCAGGGTCCGCTCGGGACCGACGGGAAATCCCTCGGCGTCCACCCGCCGGAACCGGGTGACCCCGGCATCCCGCCAGGCGACCAGGAAGCCCCGGTCCCCGATGGAGGTCACCGCTGGCCACCGGAGCGTCAGGCTCAGGTTCCCCTCGATCCGGAACGGTTCAGACAGAAACTGCCCGTCGAGGCCCACCAGGCGGCCCCAGATCCCCGACCCGCTGGTCAGCGTCGGATGCCAGTTGTGGAAGACCACCAGGAAGCGGTCGTGATCCTCCGACAGGGCCACCGCGGCCCGGGTGGGGCTCGTGAGGGGGGGCTGGCTCCCCGCGACCTCGAACTCCAGGAACTCGCACCGGCGGGAACACCCGTCCCCGTCGTCCGGGTTGCCGTCGTCGCACTCCTCCCCAGCCTCCACCTGGCCATTGCCGCAGCACGGGGTGACCGGCGCGAAGACGCACCGGTGGGTCCCGGGATCGCAGGAGCCGGCCATGCACGGGTCGCCGTTGCCGCACTCGCCATCCTGGTGGCAGCACCCGGGAACCGGGGTTCCGCCTCCGCAGAGGCCTCCGGAGCACGTCTCGCCAGCGGTGCAGGGATCTCTGTCGTCGCAGGAGGGGCCCGTGAGGCCAGGATGTCCGCAGGTCCCGTCCGAGGGGTCGCAGAGGTCCCCGGTGCAGGGGTCGCCGTCGTCGCAGGACCGGAGCGTGCCCTGGCAGGTGCCCCCGAGGCAAGCGTCTCCTTCGGTGCAGGGGTCGCCGTCGTCGCAGAGGAGGCTGTCGTCCACGGCTTCGGGCCGGCAGGTGCCGTCGGCGGGGTCGCACCGGAGGACCTGGCAGGGATTGGCGCTGGCGGGACACCGGACCTCGGTCTTCGGGTCCGGCACGCAGGCGTTCTGGACGCACCGGAAGCGGGCCGCGCAGCGATCCCCCGGGACGGGGCAGTCAAGGTCGGTCAGGCACGGGCAGGAAAGCCGCCCTCCCTGGCAGACCCCCTGGACGCAGGTGTCGTCCTCGGTACAGGCATTCCCGTCGTCGCAGGGGGTTTCGTTCCGGAAGACCCGGACGCAGGACCCGGTCCGGTCGTCGCAGGAGTCGTCGGTGCAAGGGTTGTCGTCGTCGCAGGCCTTCCGGGACTCCGGGTCGGTGACGCACCGGCCCTCGTGGTCGCAGGTGGCGCTGCCGTAGCAGGGGCTCCGGGGCGTGCAGGGGATCGGCTGTCCCGGAGAGAAGACCGGCGTGTAGCGGCACTGGCCGGCGACGCACCCTGCCACCACCAGGCATTCCCGGTCGGGGCAGTCCAGCGGCGTGGCGCACTGGACCGGCTCCCCGTCGTCCCCGGCACCCGGGACGTCTCCAGTGGCTGCCCCTGGGCCATCCCCCGGGCATCCCGACAGGGATACCAGCAGCCACACCCCGAGAACCGCTTCAGCGATAGCCCGGACCGATGCAAGTCTTGCCGGCGGCATGCCAACCCTCCTTGCAGGCGCTGCTGACGAGGTTCATGCGGACCTTCCCGGACAGGTCCAGGAAGCCGACCCGGAGCAGGAAGGGATCCTCGCGGATCAGGTGGCAGGGACCGTAGGCCCAGTCGGGGGACTGCAGGAACTGCCTCCCGTCCACGGATCCGCGGTCGTTGACCCCCACCACCCAGACGTCGCTGGTGGCGTCGTTGGCCAAGGAAACCAGGAAGCCGTCACCGGTCGGCGCGACCTCCGGCAATCGCTGGTCGCCCGGCAGGTTGTCCTGGAAGTCGATCAGGGAGGGGTCCACCAGGCCTTCCCGGACGACCCGGCCGAAGACCCCCGTTCCGTCGTCCCCGGCGACCCCGGTCCCCTCGAAGACCACCATCGCGGTGGTGCCCGAGATCGCAACCCGGGGCCGGGAGAAGGTCGCCCCCAGGACCGTGGGCTGGATCGGGAACTCCCCCCGCTCCCCGTCCTCGGGGATGCGCCCCCGGATCGCCCCCTCGTCGTCGCTCCAGACCACCAGGGTCCGACCGTCGGGGAACAGGGCCACGTCGGGCTGGGACTGGTCCCCGAAGGTCCGCTGGTTGATGGCGGCCCAGGGCCCGGTCCCCTGCCGGCAGGCGATCCCCAGCCCCGAGGCGTCGATGTCGTGGGAGGTGTAGCAGGCCGCCAGGCGCCCGGGAGCCCGGGCCAGGGCCGGTTCGAACTGGTTGTCCGGCCGGTCCGACAGGAATCCCAGGGCCAGCACCTGGCCGTCCCGGAACTCCACCCGGCGGATGCGGCTGGCGCCCCCGACCTCCACCGCCCCGTACACCAGCACGAAGCGGTCCCCGGCCCAGTAGCCCTGGACCCGGAACCGGGGGTGGGCCACCGGGTACTCCTCGGGGACCTGGGTGAAGGTCCCCAGGGGTCGCCCCTCCTCGTCGAAGGACTGGAGGGCGAACCGGTATCGGCTCCCCGACCGGAACAGATACCCCGCGACCAGTTCCCCCCGGCCGTTGTCAGCCAGGGCGAAATCCACCACCGCGGTGTCGGTCACCGCCGGTGCCGTGGCGCCGCAGGATTCCCCGGGGAAGTGGAGGACCTGCACCCGGGAGAGGCGGGTCTCCGGGGGCACCTCGAGGGCCACGTCCTGGATGCCGGTCTCCAGGGGGGCCATCGCCAGGGACGCGTCCTGGTAGTCCCAGGGGACGAGGGTCTTCTGGACCAGGGCCCGGACCCGCCCCGGGCCCGGCTGCTGGTAGGCCGCCAGGTAGTTCAGGCCGGTCCCGGTCCGGAAGGGAGGCAGGTGGACCCGGCCGGCGCTGGTCCCGGCGGGGCGGGAGAGTCCGTTTTCATTCAGGTCCCAGCCATCAGGGGGATCAAGGCGGGCCCCCGGGGGCAGGGACCCGGCGAAGGGAAGGTCCAGCACCCGCTGCCGCCGGAACAGGGGGACCTCCTCGCACCGGTCGGTCCGGCAGAGGTTCGGCCGGCAGGCATCCTCCTCCGAGGGACACTCCAGGGCCTGGAAGATGCATCGGTGGTCCGTGCAGGTCTCTAGGGAGCACCCGAATCCGTCGTCGCAGTCGGCGTCCTCGTGGCAGCAGTCGAAGACCCGGGCTCCCCCGCCGCAATGCCCTTCCCGGCAGGTCTCTCCCGTCGTGCAGAGGTCCCCGTCGTCGCATGGAACGTCCGAGAGGTCCACCCGGGAGCACTCCCCGGTTTCCGGGTCGCAGAGGTCCTCGGTGCAGGCGTTGCCGTCGTTGCAGTCCCGGTCTCGGCCGACGCAGGCCCCCTGGAGGCACGCGTCGTCGAGGGTGCAGGGATTGCCGTCATCGCACGGGGTGGTGTCCTCCCGGTTGCGGGTCCGGCACTGCCCGTCCGCCGGGTCGCAGAAGGCTTCCTGGCAGGGGTTCCCGGGGACCTCGCAGGTCACCGCGGTCCCCGGCACGACCTCGCAGACCTTCTGGTCGGTGTTGCAGAAATAGCGCCCCAGGCAGGGGTTTTCGGGAGTCGGGCAGTCGTCGTCCCGGGTGCACTGGCAGATCCGGGTGCCCGGCGTGCAGGTTCCCTCCCGGCAGCGATCGTCGTCCGTGCAGGCGTCTCCGTCGTCGCAGGGCGTCCGATCGAGGGGCAGGTGGTCGCAGGCGCCGGTGGCGGGGTTGCAGGAGTCCCCGGTGCACGGGTCGTGGTCATCGCAGTTCTTCACGCTGGCCGGCACGCAGGCGCCCTCCTTGCACCGGCCGTCCCCCACGGCGCAGAGGTTTTCGGAGGGGACGCAGAGAGCGCCCTCCAGGTCCGGGTCCGGGAGGATCACGCAGGTCCCGGTGCCGTGGTCGCAGGAGGCCTTCCGGCACGGGGGGGTCTGGATCCCCGCGCAGTCCAGGTCCCGATGGCATGGGACCCCGGAGAGGTCGTTCATGGCATCCCGGGGCCCGGGGTCCCCGGGCAGCGTGTCGGGGACGCCTCCCCCGCCGCCGCCGCAGCCCGGGAGGACGGCCAGTACCCATACCAGTCGGAACCGCAGGGAGATGTGCATCACGACCTCCTTGTCATGGACCGCTCATCCGGTTGGCCTCGTCGCCGAGGGGCCGGGACCAGGGCCCAGGGTCGGGCCCCTCCGGGGACACCAGCCCCAGGACGTGCCCCGTGTCCAGGGCCAGCACGATCCGCCGGTCCACCAGGACCGGGACGACCTGCCGACCGTCGACGGCGTAGGAGAATCCCTCGGAAAAGACCAGTCCTCCGCCCTCCTCCCGGACCAGCAGGGAACGGAGCCGGCCGTCCCGGAAATGGACGATGCGTCCCGCCCCGGTGATTAGCAGGGCCGGCGAAGCCCCGGCCTCGGGAAGGGCGACGCTGCCGGCGACCACCCCCTGTCCCCGGACCTCCCGGACGACGAACAGGGTGCCGTCCTCCCGGATCACCAGGATGCGACCCCGGGAGTCCACCAGGGGCGCCACGGGCGACGGCCCCCCGAGATTCGTCTCCCAGGCCCGGTGCCAGGGCGTCTTGGCCAGGGAGACCGCGATCAGCGTTCCCGACTCCGTCACCACCAGTGCCCGTTCGCCCGCGATGACCGGGGGCGCCGCGATCCTCGTTCCCAGGTCCAGGGTGGCCGTGATCGCGTCGGCGGCGGACGTCGCCTCGGGAGAGAGGCCCCGGAGGGACCCGTCGGAACGGGCGACCAGGAAGGCATCGGCCTGCCGGGAATGGACCGGCGGCAGCCCGTCGCCCTCCCCGGGCAGCACGACGCGACGGCCCGATCCGGGATGGAAGAGATGGATCGACCCGTCCCGGTCCACCCAGGCCAGGGCGTCGTCGGTGGCGCAGAGGGGCCCGGCCGGCGGGGCCGGGGAGGGAATCAGGTCGATGGCCTGCCGCCGGGCCACGTCCACGATCTGGATTCCCTTCGGGACCGGACTGAGGACCGTGTCGTCGTCCCGGAGCACCGGCGGCAGCAGGATCTCCGCGGTCCCCAGGGGCAGGTCCCAGACCGGGTCTCCCCGGGAGGTGACCTGCAGCAGGTGGACCCTCCCGTCCCGGGAGGACCGGCCATGGAAGAACAGCGTCCCGTCGGACGTCCGGACCGCCGGCTGGGAGAACTCGGACATCTCCAGGGCGAGGTCGAAGGTCCGGCAATCCCCGTCCGGGCTCCGGTCGGCCTCCCACCCCGAGCAGCAGCCGTCCCCGGAGACGGGTCCGGCCTCCTCACACCCCGTGTTGCGGAAGAAGCAGAGGGAATGGAGGCAGGCGGTGTAGTCCGCCGGGCAGTCCCCCGGGGTGCGGCACGACGGGACCGTGAGGTCCGTGAAGCATCCGCCCAGGGAGAGGCCCAACAGGGCGGAAATCCATTCGAGGATTCCGGCCGCACGCACTGGGTGGGCCGCCCACTTTCTGCCGGCCGGTGCAGCGTTTCCGATCATGCTCCGAACCGCATCTCCCTTCCCGTCCGGTTTCGGCAGAGTCCGTCCGGCATTTTAGGCCCGGTCCTTCCGGGGTGCCAAGAAACCGGGACCCATTCTCCTTCCAGGGCAAGGCACCTCTCCGTCCTGTTCCTGGACGGATGCCGAGGCGGCCCGAGGACCGGCGGGGAGCACCCGGGCGTCGGGTGTCGTCCCGCCTGCGGGGCGGCCCCAGGTGGCCGGATGTCCGGGGTGGTCGCGGGACGGGAAGACGCATCCGGCAGGGACCGGGTGGGCGGGTTGCGGGCAAAGGGCCGGACCGGGAACCGGGGGGATGGATTCCCGGGCGAGGGGCGGGTTACACTTTCCTGGAGGAACGACTGGGAGGGTCGGATGAAGGGGATCGCCTGGGTGGCGGTGGTGCTGGTTTCCGCGGCCTGCGGGGCGGCCGCGGGCTTCGTCGCGGGGCGGTGGGTGGCGCCGCAGTCCCCGGCCCCGGCGTTGGCGGCGACTCCGGCAGGGGTCCCGGCGGCGGCAGCGGCGCCGCGGACCGTGACATCGCCTCCCGTGGCTGCCCCGGCTGCGGGGGGATTGCCGGCACCTGCCTCCGAGGCTCCTTCGGAAGGACCTCCCGCCGGGGACGGGCCTCCCCTGCCCGCAGGATTCCAGCGACAGGAACCGACCGTCGTGAAGATCCCGGAACCCTGGGAGAACGGACCTCCAACGGGCCCGAACAACGGGCCCGGGGCGCCGGCTCCCAATCCGTAGATTTCCGCTGTCGCCGGGTCACCCGGTCGGCATTTCCGGGAGGGCCCCCATGAACAGATTTCCGATGTGGCTGCTGGGTGTTGGGGCATGGATGATCGCCTGCCAGGGCGGTGGCGCCATTCCCGGGGGCCCGGGTCCCGGGGTCGTCCCCGATCCCGGCCCGGCGGATTCCCGGCCGCAGGATCCGCCGCCGCGGGACCTGCCACGACCGGACGAGAGCGGAGAGGGGGCCGGGCCGGTCCCGGATCTCCCGGGGAACGACGAGGACGTCCCCGGGGAGGTCCCGGTGGGCGACCCGGGCGATCCAGGTCCCGAGGGACCGGGGGACTCCGGCGTCGAGACCGGGGGGGACGTGCCCGAGGCCGACGTCGCCTGCACGCCGGAGGACCCCTTCGACTACATCTGCGACCCCAGGGTCCCGGCCACCTGTCCCCGGGGGATCTGCGTCCTGTCGATGTGCATCGCGCCGGTTCGGGACCCGGATCGGTGGGCCGGATGCAGCGACGGGACCTGCGATCCCTGCGAACCAACCTGCCCCGCGGACTGCGGCCCGGTCCCAGAGGTCGCCCCGGGAAATGCCGACGATCCTGAGGCGACCCTGACGGTCTGGCTGCACGGCTTCTACAACAAGTCCGCCGACGAGATGCGCCGGATGGTCTACGGCAAGGACCGGGGCTGCGGGGGCCTGCTGCGGGACCTCCGGGATTTCGGAGTCCAGAGACCCTGCTCCGACGAGCCGGGCGGGGCCCTGCGCCCGGACCAGATGACCTCCGTGGAGTACTATGGGGGCACCCCGGCCTCCTGGATGACCCCCGCCGACGTGGCCGAGATCGAGCGGTTCTCGTACGACAGTCCCGACGCCATCCACCGCTACGCCCTGGTGGCGGCCCGGTTCATCCGGTGGAAGATGGCCGCCACGGGGGCACGGCAGGTGCAGATCGCCTGCCACTCGATGGGCTGCTACGTGACGCGCTATCTGCTGGAGAACGACCTGGACGGCCTGGCCTCCGAGGGGAAGGTGGTCCGGTGGTTCACCTCGGCCGGGGTGATCGCCGGGGCCCGGCTGGCCCGGCTCTACGACAACCCGTCGGTCCAGAACGTGGCCTCGGCGGTGGGCCTGA